>WNFI01044962.1_pt1 | contig 10396 bp, 9 predicted proteins | sample 5400471 | NCBI WGS metagenome assembly WNFI01 (sample SAMN13153348, study PRJNA577476) | soil metagenome | isolation source: 100 cm saprolite on Douglas fir-dominated hillslope | place: USA:California | collected 2013-09-17 | reverse complement strand
TCGGAAATACGATTGGTGTAAGAAAAATAATAAACGGAGCCACAGACCAGCGTAAGAATACCCACCACCAGGAGGGTAAACAGCACCGTTATGCGGATCTTTACCGGCATCAGCTTCCGCTGCTTTTAAGGATATAACCCATACCGACATGCGTCTGGATCAGTTTGTGATCAAAGTCTTTGTCGACTTTGTTCCGGACATAACTGATATAGACGTCAATGACATTGGTATTGGTATTAAAGTCCACGTCCCATACGTTGATGGCAAGGTCGGCGCGGGAAACGACCCGGTTTTTATTCCGCATCAGGTATTCCAGCAATTGAAATTCCTTGGCGGTGAGCTTGATCCTTTGGCCGGCCCGATGGACCTCTTTATTGTCGAGATTCATTTCCAGGTCGGCAGCCTGAAGCAGGTTGCCCACCGGCATGGACTGCCCCGGCGTGCGTTTGAGGAGGGCCCTGATCTTGAGCAAGAGCTCCCGGAATTCAAAAGGCTTGACCATATAGTCGTCGGCGCCGGCATCATACCCCTCAATTTTATCATCCAGCGAGCTCATGGAAGTAAGCATGATGACAAGCATATCGGCATTGCGGTAGCGAATGGCTTTACAAAGATCATAGCCATTCATGCCCGGGAGATTAATGTCGAGGATGACGAGGTCAAAACGGTGCGAACTAATAAGCTGGTGGCCTATCTTGCCGTCGTAAGCAACCTCGACATAAAAGCCGTTCTCTGACAACCCCATTTTCAATGTGTCGGCTATCTTCCTTTCGTCCTCTACGATCAATATCTTTCTTTCGGCTGCCATTTTACGAAATTACCGCTTTCTCCGATCCGATTTTGGCACCACACTGATAAATTGACTTTCTCTAATCCAATTCTAATCCCACTCTAATTAATTGTTAATCCCGCCGGCTTAGCTTCAGCAATATGGCGATAGTCTTCAATAAACTGCTGATCCCTGTTGATTTTTCTCCGAATACCTGGCTTGCGATAAAAAAAGCGGCCGGGCTGATAGGGACGGATAAGGCCGTATTACATCTGTTACACGTAGTGAATCCCCATCAGCCGATAGCAGCCCTGGCGGCAAAGACCGAATTAGAACAACTGGGACAACGCACAAAAGAAGACCATCCCGGGCTGGAAATAAAAACGCAGATCCTGAAGGGATATTCCGTGCAGCGGATGATCATCGAATACGCCAAAATCCTGAAGCCGGACCTAATCGTCATCGGCAAACAAAACGACCGCCGCCGATGGGCTTTTTTCCACCCCCGCCATTGGCCCCCTTTCCGGGCCATCTCACCGGATGTACTGGCCCAAAAAACGAATTGCCCCGTGTTAACAGCCAAGCCAGGCTCGATCGATAGCCGTACAAAGGTTATCGTCATCCCCATTCGGGACTTCTTGCCGGAACGAAAGCTCGAATGGGGAGTCCTGCTGGCCAGAAAATACAAAGCGCAAATACACCTGCTGGCCATCCGGGAGAACTACCAAAGCGGATTACCACAGGTGTTTCTCAAGGCTTATCATCACCTGCGGGAGAGCCTGCATCATCCTATCGAATTTTCAACAGTCATGCAACATAACCCTGCCAGAGCAGTACTCAACTATGCGGAGCTGATCATGGCCGATATGATACTGGTGAATCCCGCAACGGAAAGCGGTCTCACAAGCCTTACCGGTTCCAGACATATCAGTGACCTGCTGGGGCGGGATTCCAAGATACAGGTGCTGGATGTAGAACCCTATAAATGATCACAAATTCAGGCTGTTTCGTCACATTTAGTCAAAAGCTGGTTTTCTTTGACCTAATCTTGTCAAAAAAAAACCAATGGCAGCGATAGCCCCCACTATAACCCCCAGGCATACGATCCGATGGAGAGAACACGAATTTATCCTTGTCACCCTGCTTTGTATCATTGCCGTTGCCGGCAATTGCTGGCGGCTGTTCCAACATTCGGCCGCCTGGCTCACCGAAGAGTACGGGCGGCCTTTCAACGACGCAAATATCCCTTTTGATTATACCCGCAACGTCCTTTTACCAAATATCAGCATTCCCCTGCTGATCTACTTCTGTTATGTCTGGATGAACCTGTTCATTCTACCCCGTCTTTTACAAACAGCAGCCGCAACAACGGGAAGCTTTAAGCTCCATTTTTCCCTAAGCGGCCGCATCGAAGTCTCGGGTGCAGGGGGTGCGGCGCTGAAACGATTCTTCTGGGGTCTGAGCCATACTTTTTTGTTGATCCTCTGCCTGGGCGCCGGTTGGGGCATCGCTTATTTCTACGCCAACCGCTACGATCTGCCCCGCGACATATCCAATATCATGATCCTGGGGAATGGATTGCGCATGGCAACAAATCTAACCCTGGCCTATATCGTTTATGCCGTCATCCGGGAGACGGTGCTCCGGAGAATAGAAGCAGCCGGGACACAGGAGGCCACCCGCGTGACGCTTATCAACCAGGTAACCGCTTTCCTGACGGCCTATTTCGTGCTGGGTGGATTCCTCACCTATTTTGATACACTGAACGAGGTGTCGACCGTATGGTATTATGGGATCATTCCCCCGGCGATCCTGGCCTGCCTGAGTAACCTCTACTGGCTGTTCCCGCTGAAAGGAGAGGCCCGTATCTTCCGTGGTCCCATCTTCCTGCGTCTGCTCTTATCGACCCTCGCCTGGGGTATCCCCTTTATGATTGCAACCGTACCCGACCGGCATGCCATAGTGCCTGCTATCCTTGGTCTATGGATAGGTCAATTATTAATAACCACTCCCATCTCCTGGCTGATCTTCCAGCAGCGAAAAGATAAGATCCTGCAGATAAGAGGACTGGAAACAGCGTTAGGCCAGTCAAAGGCCGACCTGCAGTTCCTTCGCTCCCAGATCAACCCCCACTTCCTTTTCAATGTACTCAACACCCTGTATGGAACGGCCCTGCACGAAAATGCGGGCAGGACAGCCGGCGGCATCCAGCAGCTGGGCGACATGATGCGCTTTATGTTACATGAAAACAATCTCGACCGGATAGCCATGAGCAAAGAAATCGAATACGTAAAAAATTACATCGCCTTGCAACAGCTTCGGACAGAAGCCTCCCCCTACATCAGCATCGACACGGAGATAGACGAGGACTTCCCGGACTGCCGCATCGCACCCATGCTGGTAATCCCTTTCGTAGAAAACGCCTTTAAGCATGGCATCAGCCTCCGTGAACCCTCCTGGATAAAACTAAACCTGCACTGCGACGGGAAACGTATCCATTTCGAGCTCCGCAACAGCATACACGTCCGCCAGGGAAGCGACCCGGAAAAAGGCAGGTCCGGAGTAGGCCTGAAAAACGTCCTGCACCGGCTGAAGCTGATCTACCCCGAACAGCATGAGTTCTTTATGCACCAGGACGAAAGGGAATTCTTTGTACAGCTGGCCATACAATTGTAATTTCATTCTATGCTGACAGCCGTTGCGATAGACGACGAACCCATGGCGCTGGAAGTGATCCGAAGCCTCTCGGCTAAGATCCCTTTTATCAGGCTCCGCGCTGTATTCACCAATGCCTTCGAAGCGATGGAATATATCCGGAAAGAAAAGCCCGAATTATTATTCCTGGATATCAAAATGCCGGACATCTCCGGAATTGATTTCTTAATGGCGCTGCCCGACCCGCCAATGGTCATTTTTACTACGGCCTACAGTGAACACGCCGTGCAGAGTTTCGAACTGGATGCCATTGATTATCTATTAAAACCATTTTCCCAATCGCGCTTTCTGAAAGCCTGCAATAAGGCGCACGAACAATACCAGCTAAAAAAAGGGATAGCAGCGGCCTCGGGAGATATCTTCATCAAGAGCGGTTATGGCCAGGTGCGGGTCAATATGGGCGATATCCTATACGTCCAAAGTATGGGCAACTACATGCAGTTTGTGCTGCCCGAAGAAAAAATACTGTCGCGGCTGACGATGCAGGAAGCCGAAGCCTTACTCCCCGGCGAATATTTCGTCCGCATCCACCGGAGTTACCTCGTAGCCAGCGGAAAGGTCAACCGGGTCGAACGCGAATCCGTCTGGGTCGGGGATAAAGAGTTACCCGTCGGCGCAGGTTATGCGAGCGAGATCAACCGGATCACCGGCGGGAAATAAGGAAGCCGGACGGCCTTTTAATTTTCCCTTACAACAATCTTGTCCTGGTAAACTTCAATGATGCCCGAACGCTTATCAGCCAACATCTGGTGATAAACTTTATTAACGACACATTTATTCTGGAAACGGGCGAGATAATCTACTTCTTTCAATTGGAGGGGGTCGATAAAATTACCCTGTTCGTCGATGAGGCGGATCTTGATATTGTTGGGTGAGTGACCTCCCCATGGCGACATTACGTTCGCTGTTGCTTTTAGGTTTAACATGGATTAATGGATTTTACTTATTCGTCTTTTAACAAATATAAGGAATAATAGCACAATAACTCTCGATTTGGGAAAATTATTGTGCTACTTCGCCAACATTATTTCGCAGCCGCCGCAAACTCCTTCTGATGGATAATAATCTCCGCACGCCGGTTCAACCAGGCCTGGTTGGGATCGCCATTGTCACCCACAGGGTTGTCTTTCCCATAAGCCTTAGCCTTCATCAGTTCGGTCGGCACTCCCCTGCTGTTCATATAATCCAGCACCATTTTGGCGCGCTTACGGGACAGCATGTTATTGTAAGAGTCGGTTCCGACAGAGTCGGTATACCCCTTGATCTCGACATTGAATTCCGAAGTTTTCCGGAGATGGCCGATCACCTTATCGATGTTGTTGAAGGCCTTGGTCGTGAGCCCATACTCATTAAATTCAAAATAGATTACAAAACGCAATACCGGTTTGCCATCCAACGAGTCGATGCGATAGTCGTCATCGCTGAAGTCGTCCAACCCCATGCTCCGGAAGGGCCGCGCGCGCCTGCCTCTCGCACCTCCGCCATTGTCATCCCCATCATCACCCCCTCTCCGGCCACCGATAGGATTCCCGTTGTCATCCAGGAGGCCTTTGGATTTCAACACCGAGTCCATATTGATGGTGATATAGATATTGTTGACCACACCGCCATTATTGTTTTTGTTGGCTGTGTCCTTTTCTTTTTGGCGCCTGTTGTACGGAGTGTTATCCAACGAGTCCAGCTGTTTCTGCTTTTTATTTTTTATCGGCAGATAGATACCCAGGGAATACATGGTCGTGTTGGAAATGCTCTTGCTCACGGCATATCCATAGGTCACCTGCCCCGTCACCATGACCTTGCGCGCATTGAATTTAGCGCCTATACCCATGGGCAGACTGGCATAGGAAGCATCATTGATAATGTCGTTTATACCCACCGTAACATAAGGCTGCAGCCGGTAGGAAGGAGCCAAAAGATGATAGTAGATAGCCGCATTCAGCAAATTAAACGTTTTTGATTTGGTCTGACTGATCAGGACGTTGTCATTGGTGACATGGCCGAAGCTAAGCCCGATGTCCGCGCTGACAGACAGCCGCTGGGTCAGGTTTTTGTAAGCCGAAGCTGCGAAAGAGCCGTTGCCCCGCTGGAAGAAAGGCAGCGTATTGGCATCACTGAGATAACCCTTCCGGTTTTTCTCCAGCATGGCAAAATCCTGGAACTGTACCCTAAGCAAAGGCGAGATAAACCAACGGGTATCAAGCTGGCGCGTGGTTTCCTCGGCTTTATCTTCTTTAGCCGCCGTGTCCTTCGCGGGCGGAGTATCCGCCTGATCCTGCTTGTCCTTTTTTGAGGAAGCATATATGGTGGTATCCTGCTTTGGCGCCGGATCGTCGGCAAGCGAGATAACGGTGTCCTTTATCTGCATGGTCGTGTCACGAACCTGGATAGTCGTATCCCGGGACGGGGTCGCCACTGTATCTCTTGAGATAACAGAGCTGCCCTGTGTTTGTTTGGTCGTATCCATCGATGACCGGGACGTATCCATCGATGACCGGGTGGAATCCGGCCTTGCAGTATCCTGGGCCCTTAGGGTTGTGAGAGCCAGCAGGAAGCAACCAATCAAACAAATCATTACCTTCTTCATGGGGTTAGTTTTAAAAGTCTATGCGTAAAGCCAGTTCCACGCCGTCGCGTGCAATGCCCGCCGCATTGATCGTCGAAATATTTACATCATATAATATGGCAAGCAGCATTTTCTGATAACGCAGCTCGACGTCCGGAACGATAGCGTCATTGTACCGGTAACCCAGTCCCAGCCCCACGGCAGCGCCGCCTTGTACGCCTGGAATAGCCTTGGTATAGGACAGGTTGTAGTAATGCCGGTAAGCAGGTCCCTGCCAGCTCATGGACATGTAGAACCCCACTTCGTCATCGGTCTTTGTCGTGAAGCGATAGCCGCCCTGCACGCCGATGGCGGGTTTCAGGCGGGTAGAGTCCATAGGACCAGCCATTGGCCAGGCGGTCGGCACTGGGTGCGCCTTCGATCGGACCGTAATTATTGTACTGGTCGCCAAAAGCATTGGCTACACCGGCAGTATTGAGCTGACTTTGGTAGTATTCACCCTGGAACCCTGCGGCAAGATAGGTTTCGTGACGACCTATCGGGATAGCATACGAAATACCCAGCATCCCAAGACTATTGTTCAGGATACCGTCATTGGTTTTATCGGATGCCGCACCCGCGCTAAGACTGAAATAACCGGAGTTGGGTTTGTTTTTTCCGTCTTTTGACAGCAACGGCATGTCAAACAGGGCCGCAACACTGTTGTAAGCGATCTGGCCGCCATACCGGACGCTGCGATAATTTAGTTTAAGGCTATTCTGCTTATCGGTTTTGAGGGATTGATTGTACCAGATCGTCATATCCTGCACCCTCGAAAAATTGATCTCCTGTCCACGGGCGAGGCCTGTGAGGGAAAAGAGGATCAATATTATATAAATCTTCCTCATCTGATAGTTTTTGCCGAAGGACGGTGTCCTTCTTGTTGGATTTTAAAATTTCAATATTTTAATAAACACATTCTATCTGACTAATGACACCATTCCCTTCTGCACAACCTTCTTGCCCTCCACATCAATACCCTCCGCCATCCACAAGTATGTTTCTACTGGCTGCGCCACACCTTTGAATGTTCCGTCCCAGCCACGATTGGGATCCTGCGTCGTATAGATCAGGTTACCCCACCGGTTGTAAATACTGAAGTAATGGAAGGTCGATATGCCCACCAGGATGGGCTTCACCACATCATTCGTCCCGTCATTGTTGGGCGTAAACACCTTCGGAACATAGATATTGATGGAGGCGAATTTCACCCGGGCCGGGCTGCCGAAGACGATCTTCTGCCCGTTGATGGTAGCCGTTATCAGCACATATCCGGGCGTTTTGCTCGTAATATAGATATAGGCGTCGCCATTGGCATCCGTTAGGACAGGCTGCGGAGTAATGATCTGGGCATTGCCGCTGTCTATCGTAAACGTCACATTCTGATCAGGCATCACATTGCCATCCAGGTCCACAATATGCGCCTTGACTTCGGTTTGCTGAGAGCCGTCCGCCAGCGCTTCATAAACGATCACGGTCAGGGCCGTCAGGGGATTATTTAGATCAGGTGTATTCAGGAAAGTCACGATCCGATAGCTGCTATCGATGAGCACGCCAATGCCATTCACCGTCAGTATGGCATCTATATATACCGTCCCCGGCTTCGTGCTGGTGACACCGATCGCGGCTAAACCGCTTCCGTTCGTCGTCGTATCCGGCTGACCGACCAGCTGCGCACCGGCGGTAGCCGTACCGGATGTCGGCGTATTTTGTATAAAAAATTTAACGCTTGCGCCTGGCACGGGGTGTTTATTGGCATCCGTGATATAGGCGTAGACACTATCCTGTTGTTTGCCATCCGCCAGCCGGAAGTCCTGTGTGACAAACAGCACGGTATATCCTGAGTTGCTGCCAGTACCGCCACCGACACCGCCGCCCGAACCACCGCCGCCGCCTCCACCGCCGGAACCACCACCACCTGGAGGGACACCGCCACCGCCGGGAGGATTGCCGCCACCGCCGCCACCGCCGCCACCGGGATTGCCGGGAACAGGTGTGCCGACGACAAAGTGAATGGTCACATATTTATTATTGGAATTGCTCTGATCGGTAAGATAAATGGTAGTACCGCTACTGTTGGTGTACGAAGCCTGCACCTGGACCGCACCGACAACCGTACTGACGTATTGCGCAAAAACACTCCCGCTCGTAACCCCCTGTGATGCGGAGTTCACTATCGTTGCCGTGCCGCTCTTAATGGAGAAATTCACAGTCGTGCCATCCGTAATAGCACGCCCCTGGGCGTCGAAAAGATAGACGGTTACGATATCCTGCGCAACCCCATTGGCCGTAGCCCCATCCTGCGTTACCGTTATATAGCTCTTCGACGGATCGATAGGACCGACAACGAAGTGGATCGTCGCATAATTATTGGCTGGATTGTTCTGGTCATTGAGAAAAGTGCCGTTCGTCATCGCCTGGATCTGCACAACACCGACAGTGCTGCTGACATATTCCGCGGCGACAGTGCCCGTACCCGTTACCGTGGCCACAAAGGTCGCCGTGCCGCTTTGAATAGTGAAGGTCACCGTTCCACTGGTGGGCCGTCCCTGCGCATCAAAAAGATAAGCCGTCACGATGTCCTGGGTGGCGCCATCGGCAGGAGCAGGATCCTTGGTTACTACGATATAACTCTTCGAAGGGTCCGGAGGACCATTGGTGAAATGTATCGTCGCGTAATTATTGGCCGGGTTGTTCTGATCATTGAGAAAAGTACCACCGCTCAACGCCGCCTGCACCTGTACCGCATTTACAGTATTGCTGATATATTCCGCCGCAACAGTACCCGTCCCCGTCACGGTGGTCACGAACGTCGCCGTGCCGCTCTGGATGGAGAAGTTCACCGTACCGCTGGTAGGACGTCCCTGCGAATCGAAAAGATAAGCCGTCACGATATCCTGGGCCACGCCGTTGGCATTGGCGCCATCCTGCGTTACCACAATATAACTTTTCGTCGGGTCCGGAACCCCGGTGACAAAATTTACGACCTGGGTATAACCGGGACCTCCGACAGGTGTCGGATTACCCGGTACCGTAGCCTGGAGGGTCACGCTCCCGACAGTAACATCCGTGATAGGTATGTCGACGATGCCATTAGCACCAAGGGGAACCGTGATGGTCGTCGTCGTCGTCCCATTCAAGAGGGCATTGGAAGAAGCCGGTGAGCTGCTGGTGACCGTAAGGGTCACAAGGGTCCCCGGTGGCTCATTGACGCCGAACTGGTTGGAGAGATGTATTTCTACAATATCCCGGGAAGATCCATCGGCCGTTACATTATTCTGCGTAACGATGAAATAGGAAGGATTTGTACTTCCGGGCGGAGGATTCACGGCCGGCGGACCGGCGATATAAGTAAAGGTTTGAGTAAAGCTTTGACCATTGGCCTGGATCAGGATATCGGCCGAACCTACAGAGCCGCTGGCAAGGCCATAATCGTAATAACCCGAGGCGTTGGTGACCGGGGTGCTGCTCACTGTAGTACCTACGATGGTAAAACTGAGAGGAATGCCTGCCGCAGGCAATCCGGTAGTAAGATCCATCACCAATACTCTCACTACGTCATTGACACCACTGCCTGCTATTGCATTATTATTTTGCGGAATGATCGTCACTTGATAAACATCCCAGCTGGTGGGTGCTCCCGCCGCCATCCCATGAAGAGAAGTACCTAGCATCAATCCTATCCATACTGCCAGTATCGAAAGGATACGAGCCGGACGAGAAAGCATACGAGCCGGAAAAAATTGGCGGTATTCCGGGGAAATGCTTTCAGATTTAGGGATGCGTGTCTTGTTATGTTGCATACACGAAGTCATAGAATACGGGGTTAACCTGACATACCTGTAATAGATCCATCCTTGTTACATAACAATCATATCTATAGGCTAAAGCCGGCTCGATCAAAAGCCGTGATAAGTGCCACAAAATGATGTTGCAATGGCGAACAGGGAAGAAAGAATGTTATGCCCGCCTGTCACTTGATAACAGTATGCCGGAGGCAAATGAGGTTGTGTAAGGTTTGGGTTTCATAAATAATTGGTTTTAGATCGGGGTTTTCTATTAGGTTATTGGATTTCTACTATGATAACCCTTAATAAAAGCTTTAAAACCTATTTTATTGTATAAGTGGCTGTAATAATTTTTCTATGACAGATTTAGAAATGATATATGTATCTGAAATTCAACAAAAATGTCCTATATGGTTGACCTGTCTGTATTATGATTATTCCAAGAGCTTACCGCTTTTTTCCTTCACGATTTATTCTTCGGCCCCTTGGCCGGACAAGACGCAGGCTGAAATATGTGCCAAC
>WNFI01036202.1_pt1 | contig 10396 bp, 12 predicted proteins | sample 5400471 | NCBI WGS metagenome assembly WNFI01 (sample SAMN13153348, study PRJNA577476) | soil metagenome | isolation source: 100 cm saprolite on Douglas fir-dominated hillslope | place: USA:California | collected 2013-09-17 | reverse complement strand
AGTAACAGAAGCAAAAGGAGGCTTCCGATGAAAAAGCTCTTCCCCCTCTTGGCGGTGCTTGTGCTCTTCAGCACCGCGTGTGACCTGACTGGTGGTCAGGCACAGCCAACTGCCATCACTGTAGCAACCGCCTTTCCGACCAATACCCCGATCACCCTGATCCCGACCAACGGACCTGGTGGAGGGAATCAATCCGCGGGAAGTTCTCGCAACAGCCCGGATGGTATGACAGAAGTATTTGTACCGGCAGGCACGTTCACCATGGGCGGCCTTGATCCAAGTTCCACACAGGGTGAAAAACCGTCCCACAAGGTGACCCTGCACGCCTTTTGGATCGACAAATTCGATGTCACCAATGGGATGTTCACGCAGTGCACGACCGCGGGTGTTTGCGATCCGCCCCTGAACTTCAGTTCGAAAACCGTGACCGCCTACTTCAACGGAGCCGACTACGCCAATTACCCGGTCATCAACGTGACCTGGGGCGAGGCAACAGCGTATTGCAAGTGGGCCGGGCGCCGCTTACCGAGTGAGGCCGAGTGGGAACGGGCCGCGCGCGGCGATGATCTGCGGACCTATCCCTGGGGTGATCAGGCACCGGACTCCTCGCGTGCCAATTTCAACTTCCAGGTCGGGGATACGAGCAAAGTCGGCAGCTACCCGGCTGGCGCGAGCGTCTACGGCGTGCTGGACATGGCCGGCAACGTGGAACAATGGGTGAACGACTTCTATGATCCGACCTATTATTCGAAGGCCGTCAACTTGAATCCGACCGGTCCGATCGCGCGTGCCAATTTCTTCAATCGCGTCATCCGCGGCGGCAGCTTCCAGGACGGAGCTGGAAACATCCGGGTGGCATACCGGGCCGGGGATCTGGGACCCAATCCCGATGCTCTGACCGGAACGCCTGCGTATACGGGAGACTATTCGCCCAAGATCGGCTTCCGCTGCGGCTCTGATAATTGATCGAGTATCCGTGACGAAAAAATGCGATGCAGAATCTGCATCGCATTTTTTATTTCCGCAATGATCTTCTATGCTCGGAAATTGACGCATACTTTATCCTGTGGTATTATCCGGCCACAAACGAATAGCCCTGATCGGCACTCTTATCCAGAGAGGCGGAGGGACCGGCCCTGCGATGCCTCGACAACCGACCGGCTTTATGCCGGATACGGTGCCAATTCCGGCAGAAGGACGTTCTGGGAGATGAGAGGGCAGCCGTGCCCGAACGCAAATTGCCCACTCGAATCCGAATGGGCAATTTTAATTTCAGAGAGGAACTGGAACAATGAGCAATTCATTCATGACTTCACCCAAACTGCTATTCACTTCTGAGTCGGTCACCGAGGGGCATCCCGACAAGATTTGTGATCAGATCTCAGACGCGGTTCTGGACGCATGCCTGGAGCAAGATCCCATGTCACGCGTCGCCTGTGAAACAGCCACCAAAACAGGATTTGTGGTCCTGCTGGGTGAGATCACCACGCACGCCTATGTCAACTTCGATGAACTGGTCCGGAAGGTCGTGCGGGAAATTGGCTACGACTCGAGCGAGAAGGGATTTGACGGCAATACCTGCGGTGTATTATCTGCAATCGCCAGCCAGAGCAAGGATATCGCCCTCGGCGTCGACCACGCCATGGAAGACAAGAGCGGCGAGATGACCGACGCAGACATTGAGCATGTCGGTGCAGGCGATCAGGGCATGATGTTCGGCTTTGCCTGCAACGAATCCCCCACCCTGATGCCGATGCCCATCTATATGGCGCATCGCCTGACGCGCCAACTCTCCGAAATGCGCAGGAACGGCACCATGCCGTGGCTTCGTCCGGACGGCAAGAGCCAGGTCACGGTCGAATATGCGCGCGGCAAACCCAAACGCATCGATACCGTTCTGATCTCCACCCAGCATTCGCCGGATATTTCGCATGCAGAAATTACCGAGCAGGTCATGGAGCACATCATTCATCCCGCCCTGCCCAAAGACATGCTGGATAAGGACCTGAAGGTCTTCGTCAACCCGACCGGCCGGTTCGTGATCGGAGGTCCCATGGGCGACGCCGGGGTGACCTGCGGCAGGTCTTGCCGATCGGGTCGAGATCCAAGTCGCCTATGCGATCGGGGTGGCCCACCCGCTCTCCGTGAACGTGGAAGCTTTTGGAACCGGCAAGATCGAAGATGAAAAAATAGCCGGGCTCATTCGGGAGCATTTCGACCTGCGCCCGGGCGCAATTATCCGCGACCTGGATCTGCGCAGACCCATCTATCGCAAAACCGCCGCCTTCGGTCACTTTGGGCGGGACGATATCGAGTTTCCCTGGGAGAGAACAGACAAGGCTGCAGCCTTGAAAAAAGCTGCGGCGATCTAAACAGCGAGGAGCCTCCTCCACGCGAGCAGAAGCATCAAAATGACCTGTCCATCTACACTGGACAGGTCATTGGTTTCCAATGCGGATCGGAGCCCGGCTTTCCTACACATGGATATTGGCGAGCCGGCGTGCCGCCCTCTTCTGCAACGAGCTGATGACCAGGATGATCGCAAAAACTGCCGCCTGCAGGAGGACGATGGAAGCGCCTGAGGCAATATCAATATAGTAACTCAGATACATCCCGCAGATTCCGGTGAGCGCACCAATGACGGTCGAGAGTACGATCATGCGGTTGAAACTATCGGTCAGCAGGCGGGCGCTGATCGCCGGAATGATCAAAGCCGCCGCGATCAGGGTCACTCCGAGGATCTGCATGGAAGCGATCAGCGTCGCGGCCAGGATCAGCGCGAACATCGCGTCGATCCATTCCGTATTGACGCCATACACTTCGGCCACTTCCGGCTGAAAGGTCGTGAACAGCAGCTGTTTGTAGAGAAAAAAAATGATCGCGGCATTGATGAGGGTGACCGCCGCTACCACCCAGACATCGCTGGATGAGACCCCCAGGATATTGCCGAACAAGGCGGCATCGAAGTTGCGGTTGAAATGCCTGTATCTGCTGATCAGGGCAACCCCGATCGCGAAGCTGGCCGTCGTGATCACCCCGATCGCAGCGTCGGCGTTGATCTTCGTGCGCCGGACGGTCTGATTGATCAGGATGGCCGCCAGGAATCCCCACACCCCGGCTCCCAGATAAAAATTCCAGGCCATCAGATAGGATACAACTGCCCCACCGAAAATGGCATGCGAAAGACCGTGGCCGATATAACTCATGCCGCGTAGGACAATATAGACTCCGATCAAACCGCACAGACTCCCCACCAGGACCGCGGCGATGGAACCGTTCCGAAAAAACTCGAACTGGAATGGAGCGAGCAGTGCCGCCATCTCAGCTCTTGACCTTGGGCGTGATCAGGTCCCCCGGTACAGGATGGGGAAGAATGTCGTGGTAAGAGTGACCATGCGGCACCTGCTGAACAAATAGCATGCCCTGCTGGCGGATCACCAGCATATTCCCCTGGTAGGTTTCATTCAATATCTCAGGGGTAAAGACTTCCTCCGGGGAGCCCTGGGCGATCACGCGGCGGTTCAGGCAGATCACCCACGGCAAATGCGCCGCGGCAGTATTCAGATCATGGGTGGTGATCAGGATCGTGATGCCCTGCTGGTTCAATTCTGCCAGCATATGCAGAATATTTTCGGTCGTGCGCATGTCCACGCCGGTAGTAGGTTCGTCCAGCACCAACAGGTCAGGATCCGCGATCAGGGCGCGGGCCAGAAATACCCGTTGTTGCTGGCCTCCCGAAAGGTCGCGGATATGTCGAGCGGAGAGTTCTGGAATGCCCAGGCGTTCCAAGATGGTGGAGAGCTCCTGTTTGTCCCGACGGTTTGGCCACGGCCAGGGCCCAGATTTCCGGGTGCGACCCATGAGGACGGCCTGCTCGACCGTGACCGGAAAGTTCCAATCGACAGCCTCGAGTTGGGGAACATACCCTACTTGCGGTGACGGCTTGCCGTCCAGTTTTTTCCCACTGATAAAGACCTCTCCCCGGCTTGGCTGCAGGGCACCGAGGATCAATTTGATGAGGCTGGTCTTCCCGGCGCCGCTGGGTCCCACCAATGCCGCAAATTGGCCGGGATGAATATGCAAGGAGATATCTTCCAATACCGGCTGCGCACCAAAGCCAAATGAGACATTCTTGAGTTCCACCAGGGGTTCCAAATCGGTTGTCCTCTACTGTGATTGATGAACCGCGCTATCCAAGCCCGGAATATTGGATGTGTCAAATTTGGCGAAGGGGGACGGATCGCCACCCAGATCCTTCGTGATGGTGGTCACATCGTAAGCCAGAAGGCCCAGGTAGGAATGATCCGCGTCTCCCACTACGCCCGGCAGATCATCATCCCGCAGAGTGTCCTCATACTTCGCGCCTGACTCTTTCGCGATCTCAGCCAGGATCGGAGATGGGAAAACTTCCGACCCGAAAATGGCCGGAACATGCTCCTGCTTGATTTGTGTGATGAGATCCGCTACTTCCCGTGGGGAGGGTTCCGCAAAATCTGCGGGTTGGATGGCTCCGATCACAGTTAAGCCATAACGGGGAGCGAAGTAGGCGAAGGAATCGTGGTAGGTCAGGAGTTTGCGGTTTGTAGCAGGGATGGATTGGATCGACTGCATGATCGCCTGATCAAGTGCCAATAACCTTGCTTTGAAAGCTGCCAAATTTGCATCGTAATAGGGCGCATTGGATGGATCGCGGCGCGCTAGAGTGTCATGCACGATCTGGGCATAGCTCAGGGCGTACATCGGATTCATCCACAAGTGCGGATTTGGGTTTCCTGCGGATTTGGGAAATGAGAAATCATAGATGTATCGGTCCGGGGTCAGGGTCTGCTCGCCCAGTTTGACGATTTCCACGCCGGGCCGGATGCTCGCGGCAGCCAGTTTGAGGGTCGGATCCTCGAGATGCAAACCGTTCACAAATATGAGATCAGCCAGCGCAAAGAGCTGCGCCGTCGATGGAGCAGGCTCAAACGTATGGGAGTCGCTGCCCTCCGGAATGATCCCGGTCAGGTCAATCCGGTCCCCGCCCACGTTGTAGATAATATTGGTAATGGGCGAGACGGTCGTGACCACTCGAAGTTTGCCACTTGCGCCCGGGGCGACGGGGCCGCTGCAGCTCGCCGCGCTGAGGGCGAAGATCAGGATCAGAGCAGAGGCTCCGTGTGGGTTCATGGCTCGCTTCATGGCGTTGCAAATATTTTCTGGCCTTCTTGGGCCCGGGGGCTTGCAGATGAATTGGATCGCAGCAGCCGTTGGCTGGTGCTCAAAGGGGATAATCTGAAGAAACCCACCTTCAGCTGCTCGACACCGCTTCAGTCTACGAAAACGTTGGATTTCTTACCTAAATTATTCTTAATATTTAGCGCTCTACCCGACGCTGCCTGGATGCCATCGCCACTACGGCTCCCACTCGAAGTGCATGAGCGCGTATAAATAAGGCTTGCCGTTCACCTCTTCAATCCCAAAGAGCCAGGTCAGCCAATCCAGGCTGCCACTGCCCTGCGTGCCGGGAAAGAAGGCTGAATAGTAGTTGATGCCCGGATACGGCCAGAGTGCCTGATAGGTCGTCCCACCCACCTGGATCTGATCGCACTTCAATGTGTAATTCTTGCTAAATAGATTCCGCAAACCCGGCAGGATCACCTCATGGAAAGAGCCCATGGTCTCCTGGCCACTGGCTGGAGCCGGACCCCAATCCACTTGAAAGCTAGAGTCAAAGAGGAACTTGGCATGCTCCTGATCGTAGACGACAACCCGGCCGTCGCGATAATGTCTGACTTCCAATCCATGATCGGGGCTGACCAGCGACGCCACAAGTACCCCATTCGAGGTTTGTACCGCAGTCTTGAAGCTGTCGATCAGGGCGCCGGCGAGTACATCCTGACAGAAAGCGGCAGATCCCGCCTGCGTGCTTGAGGGAGGTGCGGAGGGTTTCGCGGGCATTTGCGAGGGCGCCACGTTCGTGGTCGGAGGCGGCGTGAGGACAACTTCAGTCGGCGAGGGAAGGGCAGATCCGGTCGGCGCAGAAGTATTGAACGGGAGCGCGCTTGGTATGGGAAGCAGGGCCGGGGTCGAGGCCGGTGAAGCAATACAACCTGCTCCGAAGCTGGCGAAGAGACTGATTGTGATCAGGATAAATACCCGTTTACGCATCATCATATTCTCCCGAGGCTTTCACCATCGCCCCCGGGCCGCAATTGAAAATTGTACTTCGCAATGCCAAGATTCAATTCGATACGCCCAAGAGCTCCAGGGATAAGGATTAACGCCGGCTTGCAAGAGAGGATCTCCTTGAAAAAGGTTCCAGGCCCGGTGCTCGCAGGACGGACGACGTTATTTGAGCAGGATAAAGATCGTAATAATGGCCAGCTGTGCTAACGGGTAGTAACTCGCATTGTCAAACAATGTGGCTGCCTGCCGGCCCTCCTGAAGTCGATACAGTTGATACGCCGGCCGGAGCAGGAGCAGGACTCCGGCAGCAGCACTTGCCAACAGGTAGGGCAAGCCCAACCGGATCGGGGAGATCACCGGCAGAAGCAAACTGATCAGGACCGTCAAGACCAGGGCGATCAGGAGGATCAGCCCGGCCTTTTGAGGTCCAAACTGGATGGGGATGGTCTTGGCATCGACGCGCCGGTCTTCCGCGGTATCGTTCCAGTCTGCCGGGACGTTTTGTCCGCCGATTTCCCAAACAAATACCCAGGCGAATATCAGCAGCAGGAGATATGGAGACGGACTGCGATCCACAACAAAAACGGCTGCCAGAGGTCCGCTCGATTTGACAAGGCCGCTTACGAACACCCGCAGGTAGGTGACTTTGAGCAGCAGACAATAGGTCACCTCCAGGACGGCGGCGGCGATCAAGATAAAGTCAATTGCGGGGTTGAGTAGGAAAGACCCGATGAGAGCAACAGCAAACCAGAGTGCAAACCAGAGCAGCCCACTCTGGAAACTGAGTACATTTTGGGCCAGTGGGTAGCGTAATTGGGAGGCTTCAACCGAGTAACCAGCGTTGATGCCGCCGACAAATTTTTCCCGATCCAACGCAATGCCGACCAGATCGTTTAGGGCATAGATCGCTGTATACGCGGCAAAAGCTGTGAACAACGCCAGCAAAATGGTCTGCCACGGCGGGAAATGCCCTAACCACAGCAATGCACAAAAACCCGGCGCCGCCAGGTCCAAAATTCCGTGTGTCGTTCTGGAAAGTGCAAGAAACTTTTTCATGGAACCCATCTCGATTTGAAACCTAGTTCTGCTTGGTGAAGCGGACCATATAGTTTACATCCCCGATACCTGCCTCCTCAGTAAAGGTGCGCGTGAAAGGGTTATAGATCAGACTGGAGATCTTGGAAAACTTCAGCCCGGCCTGCTCTGCCCAATTTCTTAGTTCCTGAGGGCGAATCAATTTTTGGTAGGTGTGGGTTCCTCTGGGCAGAAGGCGCAAAATATATTCTCCGCCTATGATGGCGAACAATAGCGCCTTCGGGGTGCGGTTGATGGTGGAGAAGATTGCACGCCCACCCGGTTTCAATGCCTCGGCGCAGGCCTTGATAATTTTGAACGGCTCCGGTACATGTTCGAGCATTTCCATGCAAGTTACGATGTCAAAACTGCCCGCCTGCTTTTGAGCGATTTCATCAACGCTCGCATAGCGGTAGTCGATGACCAGGTTCTGCTGCTCGGCATGCCGCTGGGCTGCCTCGATGGATGGAAGGGATAGATCCACGCCGATCACCTGTGCCCCCCTTTTGGCAAGCGCCTCGGAAAGGATTCCGCCACCGCAACCCACGTCCAGTACCCTGGGACCTCGCACAGAGAGGTCCTCCATAATGAAGTCTGTGCGAAACGGATTGATGGTGTGAAGGGTTCCCATCTCACCCCGAAGGTCCCACCAGATCTGGGAAGCCTTGTCGAATTTCTCGATCTCTTTACTATCAGCATTTTCAGATGATTTCATGTTTTACTCGGGTCCAATATTCCAATCGTTTGACCGCGTTTTCGATTTCGTCCGCATTAACATCGTTCACAAAAACACAGCCTCCCAGTCCCTGGGGCAATGGGGTCCTCTGCAGACCGTTGCGGTGAAAGGTGCGCTCCTCCAACGATTGCCACAGCAGCCGTGGCTCGAGAATGGTGGTGTCCAACACGATTCCCAGCACGGCGATCAGGCGAAATATTCTGCTGATGTCATCCTCCAGGAGCAGGTTGCGCGCCCGGGCGATGAGCGCCGATAAGACGATATCGAGCAGGACCGCCTCACCGTGCAGTAAGTGGGCTTCCGGATGGGTCTCCAGCCCATAACTAAATGTATGGCCGAAATCGACTTTGCGCGCCAAATCTTCTTCGAATAAATTCGGCTCCAGCTCCTCCAGCATCCCGCGGATCGCCCGTTCCAGGATCACCCCGCCCTGATCCTCCTGGAAATGAGTTTCCACGCATTGCGGCCCGTACGTTTCCAGGAGGCCAAACAGTTCGGCGTCTTTGATGACCGCCAATTTGATGATTTCACAGACCCCATTGAGGAGATGCCGCTTGGGAAGGGTTTTCAGGAAGGTTTTGTCCAGCAAAACCTTTTGTGGGGGAGCAAACGCCCCGAGCCGATTCTTGTTGCCGTTGAAATGGAGAACGAATCCAGCTCCCGGGCGATGGAGAGGAAGCTATCCATGGATTTAGTTTCTTCGGCGCTGGCAAAGCTTATGATTTTTGCCTCCACCCGGTGATGCGAAAAATAATTCCGGATCTCGGAGGAGTAGATCCGATCGACATTGCTGTCCACCACGACAAACCGGCGGGCATTTTCGCTTCTCCCCGCGGACAGGAGGGCCAGATTCTGCGGTTGAAAAAGATTGAGGGTGTTGACCACCTCATACTCAATTGCCTGTTGGTATCTGACGTGCCGCAGGAACATTTTATCTGTCATACCACCTGCCGCCAGCTTGATCTGCCATCCAGGACGCGCCGGGCAACTTTCTGCGCGGATTCCAGGCTGTGATTCTTGTAATTGCCGCATTGTTGAATGTTGGCATAGGGTACTTCGCTGGCCTTCAAAATATCGGTCAAAATTTTTTCATAGGTTCCGCAGATCTTTTCCGCATCGCCTTCATTATATAAAACCAGGTAAAAGCCTGTCTGGCAGCCCATCAGTCCAATGGAGAGGAATTTTCCCGGCATGTATTTTTGGAATCCCGCCAGCAAAAAGTGCTCCACGGAATGCATCTCCGTAGTGGACAAGAACTCGGTATTGGGCCGGTTAATGCGCAGGTCGACACAGTAGACTACGTCGCCCTGCGGTCCCTCGTTGAAAGAGCGCAGTTTCACATGCGGGGCTTTGAGTAACCGGTGATCCAGTTCCCCGACGGTGCTGGCCTCCCAGCCGAGTTGTTTAAGATCTATCATACATCTCTCCTGCACATTGATGGCTGCGCAACCCCCCCTTCCCGAAGGATTCATGCGCCGGGGTGCATCCATTCAAAATGGTGATCGTACGAGTCGAACGGACCTACACAAATTGCGACAAATGACGGTAGCTGGCGTGCAGCGCTTCTTCCCAATGCTGAACATGGTGATACAGCTCAACCGAGGCATAACCGGAATACCCATTTTCGTCTAAGGCCTTGAAGCTTGCGGCAAGATCAAGTGTTCCCTCGCCTGGGATCTCATGGTAATGGACGATACCTGTCAGGGTATTTGCAACCATCCGGTTCACAAGCACGTTGCCGTCCTCACATTTTGTACTACGTAAATATATAAGAATTGGCCTGGCTCTTTCCAACACATCGTAACTAAGCCCCGGCACGGAGATCAAATAGGTGAAGATCTCGTCATCCAAAGGAGTAGCGCCCGCCCTCAGCGCGTTGTAATCCAGGTAGACTGGGGATTGTGAGATGCGGGCGGAACTCAGGATGGCTGCAACGCGCTTTTCTTGATCCTTCCCAGGTTTCTCATCGAAAAAATAGATGGGGTTGTTTCGATCCACCAGAAGATAGTCCGCGAACTGGGGGAAATAGATCAGATAATTGGCAAAGGCCGGGTCTAGCTTCAAATTTTCTGCGTTCTTCACGATTTTCAAGTTGTACCCCGCCCGCGCGTCGGAGACGTGCAAGAAACGCGTGTCCCGGGCAGCCCGCCCCAGAGCGGCGATGGGATCCTTTTCCGAACAAAACATATGGCACAGATCCAGGTGCAGCTGGAATTTGGGTGAATTGAGCTCACCGATCAGGCTTGCAGCCTGTTCTAGTGTTTCAATGAACATCCCCGGCTCGGGCTCGATCAGCAGCGTGATGTCTTCATCATCCCTGACAGAGCGCAAACATTGGTGGATGCTGTCCACAAGGAGTTCGCGCGGGTTCACGGGCGGATTCATCACATGTTCGTCCCGGATGAAGCCGCTTCCAAA
>WNFI01128319.1_pt2 | contig 10397 bp, 9 predicted proteins | sample 5400471 | NCBI WGS metagenome assembly WNFI01 (sample SAMN13153348, study PRJNA577476) | soil metagenome | isolation source: 100 cm saprolite on Douglas fir-dominated hillslope | place: USA:California | collected 2013-09-17 | reverse complement strand
CCGACCAAGCTCGATCTGTCGGTGACACTTGGCGGCGGTGAGGTGCGTCTGCTTGATCTGACGACTGCCTACGCGGCCTTTGCCAATGGCGGTCACGCTGTGAAGCCATCCCTTATCCTGAGTATCAAGGATCAAGATGGCAAGACGCAGTACAAATGGCAACTACCACAACCCAGCGATCCAGTCATTGATCCGCGCGTGGTGTACCTGATCGATAGCATTTTGAGTGACAACAATGCGCGATTACCCGCGTTTGGAGACCACAGCGCCCTACAAATTGGTCGGACGGCGGCGGCAAAGACTGGCACGACCACCGATTTTCGCGACAACTGGACGATGGGCTTTACGCCGGATGTGGTCGTTGGTGTGTGGGTCGGCAACGCCAACAACACCCCAATGATCAATGTGACAGGTGTCTCTGGCGCGGGTCCGATTTGGAATGAGTTCATGCGTACAGTTCTCAAAGGCATCCCCGATCATCCCTTTGACCGTCCCGATGGCATCGTCGAAGCGGAAGTCTGCGCCGTGTCGGGCATGTTGCCAACGCCATATTGCCCAACTCGCAAAGTTGATCTGTTCATTGATGGCACTCAGCCAACCAAACGGGACACTATGTTCGTGCCGTTTACCCTTGATTCGGAGACAGGATTGCTAGCAACTGACCTCACGCCACCAGAACGCCGCGTGAATAAGGTTTATCAGGTACTGCCTCAAGAAGCCCGCGACTGGGCGATCCGGCACGGGATCGAGTCGTCGCCGACCCAAACGCAGATGGTTGGTGTACAGGGTGCGGATAGTGATCCTACACTACGGTTGCTAATGCCTGATCCTTATACTGTCTACCAATTGACACCGAATGCGCCTTTCGACACTCAGCGCATCCGATTTTCAGCAGCAGTACCATCTGGAGCGGTCACCCTTACATACTGGCTCGACGATCAGGCCGTAGGAACTATGACTGGTGATCCCTGGTGGGTACGCTGGGCTTTGCTCCCAGGTCATCATACACTGAAGGCAAGTGTACAAATGAAGGACGGCAGTACACAGACTAGCAGCCCGATAGAATTTACGGTTGTGTCGTATGTACCACCTGACGATCAGTCATCCAGCGGTGAGATCAAGCCGTGAGGACATTTTGCACTTCACATTGCGGCACATGATCGCTTTGGTGTAACACGCGCCACGTGATGGCTGGACAGCTCTACAGTTAGGGTAAGCCATGCTTTTCAATTGAGTTCCAAAACATCCAATTAGACCAATGGTTATCACAATGTCTATCCGAACTGACCACCTTATCCTATCTGGCCAAAAGGGACGGGACTATCTTATCGGACGTTTCCACTCGTACTCCCAGAAAAATCCGTCCAGTATTGGAGTGCTTATGGTTGGGACGGAGAACAGATCGAGAGAAAGATCTGGAAATCCTGCTGTTGAGACGTCAACTTGACATCGTTGATCGGGCGCGGATCAAGCCCTTGCGTGTCTCGCGGGCTGGTTCGTCGCAAGTGGACTTATCAGTCACATAGGCAGCGCGGTCGTCCCCGCACCAACCAGGAAATTGAACGGCTCGTCGTGCGACTGGCACGCGAAAATCGAGACTGGGGCAACCTCAAGATCGCAGGCGAACTCGCCAAACTGGGCATCGAGCTTAGCGACGAAACCGTCGCCGATATCTTGAGACGACACGGCATCCCGCACGCTCCCGAACGGGGCGGTTCGCCAAGCTGGCACCAGCTCATGACCTATTACAAAGATCAGATTCTGGCGTGCGATTTTTTCACAGTCGAAACGTTCTTTCTGCAAACGCTCTATGTGTTCTTCTTTATTGAGCTGGGCAGCCGTCGTGTCCACTTCGCAGGCTGCACCGAGCATCCGAACTCAGCCTGGGTTAACCAACAGGCGCGCCAAGTTGTCTGGGACCTCCAAGGACACACACCTCCTGTTCACTTCCTGATCCACGACAATGATTCAAAGTTCACCGAGGCGTTCGACACAATCTTTGTCTCCGAGCATAGCCATGTCATCCACACGCCAGTACGCGCTCCCAACTCCAATGCTTACGCCGGGCGTTGGGTTAGAACGGTCCGCAACGAATGTCTCGACGAGCCCCATTTGCGGCGAGTCCTGGGCGAATACATTGCCTACTACAATAGCGCTCGCCCGCACCAGGCTTTAGCCCAGCAAACACCTATTCCAAGAACCATTTCGACGGCCGACGGATCTGTGCGATGTCGAACAGTCTTGGGAGGGCTACAAAATGACTACTATCGAGACGCCACCTAACTAAATCCTCCATCTGGTTGTAATTATTTGGGAGTAAGGGCACGCTGAACGCAGGCTCGTCACGCGGCGGCAATTACTGCTCCAAATGCTCAAGCGGCAGATCTTAGAGCGCCATATCAACCCTTCACCGATCCAGCCAGAATCCCGCGAATGAAGTAGCGCTGAAGGGTAAGGAAAATGATCAGAGGCAGCAGCATCGAAACAAAGGCAGCGGCGGTCAATAGTTGCCAGCCCTCGCCGTGCGAACTAACGAGATTGCTGATCGTGACCGTCATTGGCGCAACGTCGGAGCGTCCGCCCAAAAAGAGCAGCGCACCAAGTAGATCGTTCCACGCCCACATAAACTGAAAGACTGCCAGAGATACCAACGCCGGAGCCGAAGTTGGCAGGGCTAGCCGCCAGAATAATGTGAAGGACGAAGCCCCGTCGATCTCAGCCGACTCAAACATCTCGCGGGGCAGTTCACGGAAGAAATTCTGCAACAGATAAATGGCAAATGGCAGCCCAAAGCCAGTATCCGCCAGCCAGATGGCGAGGAATGTTCCATTGATTCCTAACGTTGTGAACAAGCGCAGCACAGGAACGAGCGTCATCTGAAGCGGCACGATTGACATACCAACGATGCACACAAAGAGAACATTGCGACCTGGGAAACGCATCCAGGCAAAAGCAAAAGCGGTAAAGGCGGCTATCACGACGATGAGAATCGTGGTCGGCACACTGATCAAAAGGCTGTTGGCAAAGCTCAAGCCCATATTTTTCGCATTCAAAACCTGATCGTAATTTTCGAGCGTAAAGGTAAACGGCGTTGAGAAGGCGGTCCACCAGCCACTGGTCGCAACCTGATCGGCAGGCCGGAATGAACTCACCAGCAATCCGAACGTAGGTGTTAGCCAAATAACGGAGATGAGGATAATGGTGGCATGTAAGACTGCACGCCAGAAAACTCTATCTAAGCGCGAAATAATAGAAGATTTACGCTGCACCACTTCGCGGGATATGGATGCCGAGGAGATCATCGTGCGGACTCCTGTCTCCGGAAATTGCGAAGAATCAGGTAGAGAACTGGCAGCGTGGCAATCAGGATCACGACAGCAATCGCACTGGCTCTCCCGTAGTTGTGCGATGAAAACAACTCTTTGAACATCCGCGTGGCAAGCAAATCCGTGTCGTAATTGCCGCCTGTCAGCACATACACAATATCAAATGCCTTGAGGGCGACGATCACCAGTGTGGTGATGATGACCCCAAGAGTCGGCAGGAGCAGCGGAAAGGTAATCCGTATGAACGCTTGCCATTCGTTAGCGCCATCGACGCGGGCTGCTTCAAGCAATTCCTGTGGAATGCCCTTAATGCCAGCCGAGAAGATCACCATGCAGAACCCCGTCAGCATCCAGACGGCGGCTACGATCAGCGCGAGGTTATTGGTGTGTGGATCGATCAGCCACGCTCGCGGCTGCGTAGCCAGTTGCAGGACACCGATGTACAACGCATTGACAGTTCCGGTTTGTGGCGCACCCGGCGGACGGTAGTCATACATGAATTTCCAGATCACGCCTGCCGCGACAAACGAGATCGCCATTGGCATGAACATGATCGCCTTGGCGACGCGTTCATATGGAACGCGATCTGTCAGTACTGCCATCAACAAGCCAAACACGATTGTCACCGGGATAAAGATCAGCAGCCACGTCACATTGTTTCGGATAGCCACTGTCGTATCGGTGTTCGTCACCAGATACTGATAGTTGTCGAATCCGGCGAACTTGCTGGCATTGCCATTCATGAAACTCAATACAATCGTGTTGAGCGCTGGATAGAGCAGTAGGACCGCCAGGAATACTAGCGCAGGAGCAATCCACAGCCAGGGACGCAGCATCTCCTGGCGTTTGCGTGGAAAACGCTGGATGGCACGTTCAACTATCCACAGGTAGCCAAGCGGAACAACCAGGACGATGGCGGCAACGCCCACAGTTTCGATAAAGCGCTCGATCATGTCTCTTTCCTTCTGCCCCGATGAGGTAGTCAGCAATTCTGCTCACTACCCTTCGAGGCACTTGCGCTATTTATACGCGTCTTTTTGGACAGCATCCAAATCGCTCAGAATCGAGTCGAGCTGGTCCGGGTTTTGGACATAACGAGTCGCTGCCTTGAGATAGGCGCTGATCATTGGTCCCGGCATCAGGAGCGATCCGTCAACGCGCACCGATTTGGCATCCGTAATCACCTGGGCGGCTTTGCGCAGGTAAGGATCGGGATAAACGGAGGTGGTTAGTTTCTTGTTGGGCGACAGCCAACCGCCTGTCGCCGCCAGCAGCGTTTGTGCTTCGACGCTGGCTGCATAGGTAATGAAGGCGCGGGCCTGTGGCGTATCGTTGAACATGACCATCGCATCACCCGAAATCTGGAACATCCCGGCGTAATTTGTATTGAAGTCGGGAGCCGCGAAGAAGTCAATATCGTCAATCGGCTTGAGCTTGGGGAAATTTCCGCCCGCGATGGAGCCGAAGAAGCTAGCCTGATGATGCAGGTAGCAGTTTGGCGGGCTGCTGAACAGGCCGTCGCCGCCATTGGCAAAGCTCGTGGCGAGTACGGCTGTCGCGCCGCCATAGACGAGTTTCGGGTCTGTGGCGATTTTGCCGTATGTCTGGAATGCTGCCTTAACTTCCGGCGATGTCCAGGCGAGTTTGCCCTGCCACCATTGATCATATTTTTCGTCTTTGCCGCCCAGTCCTCAAGCTCGGCCCAGTCTTTGGGCGTATTCGGTCCCTTGTACTGCTTGGCGTTGTACCAGATCAACCCTTCGAGACTTGCTGTCTCAAAAAAGCCATAGAGTTTGCCATCAATCGTAAAGGTGCCGAGCAGGTCCGCGCCGTAGCTGTCTTTCATAGCCGACACATCCATGAACTGGCCCAGATCGACCAACTTCCCGTTGTGGGCGTAGGAAAGCAAGTTGCCAACGCTTGGTGATACGATAATGTCAGGTGGGTTGCCACTATCGACGCGAGTTTGCAGAACGGTGTCGAGGTCCTGCGTCCCTTCATAATCGATCTTGATTCCAGTAGCGTCCTCAAATGGCTTAAAAACCGACAGGAACAGATCGCCGTAGGCCCCACCGTTGACACCCATCATCGACACGGTACCGCCAATCGCCTTGCCGCCGACAAGTTTGAGGGCCAGTGCTTGCGCCGCTTCCCGAGCCGCATTGGTGGCAGGTGTTGGCGTGGCGTCTGCGGCAAAGATCGCGGCGGGCCGACCAGTTGTCACTATCAGCGCGACGATCATCATACAAAGTGCTAAAAGTTTGCTTTTCATGGAATTGATTCTCCTCAATAAAAATGGATCATTCTTTGGTGCGAAATGTGTTGACGAGCTGATCCTCCTTTCAATCGGAAACGAGCAACACGAAAACTGACCAGGATGTATTAATCCCGTCTTTGAAACTATCCGTCTGTCGCGAAACAACTCAGGCCGTGCTGCGTTCCACGACCTGCAAGGGAAGAATCACACTCTGAATCGGGCAGGTCGGGTCTCTTAGCCGATCTAGTAGCAACTGAACAGCGACCTGACCGGACTCAACCAGTGGTTGGCGAATCGTGGTCAGCCTCAGGTATTGGGCAATATCTAAATCGTCAAAGCCAATGACCGCCAGATCGTCGGGAACGGTCAGGCCGCGTTCTCTGGCTGCCTCAAGCACGCCGATTGCCTGGATGTCGCTATAGGCAAAGATCGCGGTGGGCGGTTCCGGCAAGCTGAGCAAGGTGTGCGCCTGGTGTTGGGCCTGCTCCATTCCATACGCCCCTAACGATATATATTCCACTGGCAGGTCGATGCCTGCCTCGGCGAATGTTTGTCGAAATCCATCCTGCCGGAAGGTACTCAGGGCCGTCGGCACTGTGACGGGCGTATGCTGCTCACCAATGAAGGCGCAGCGGCGGTGTCCTTTGGCAATCAGATATTCCGCAGCCAGCCGACCACCCGCGAAATTGTCGGTTTCTACACGGCTGAAAGCCGGTCGGGAAATATCTACAAGGACAGTTTCCAGTTCGCGGCTGAGCAAGCGCTGCTCCACGCGGTCATCGAAGCCCATCGCCATGACAATGAGTCCGTCTAGCCGTTTGGAGATGGGCAAACTCGAAAGGTAATCATTGCGGACCGCCATTGACTGCTGATCGTAGAGGACGAGTTCAAAGGGCTGATCTTGCAAGGCGTGCATAACGCCGCGCAGTCGTTGCTCAAACGAGACATAGGTGCTGAACGGTGCCAGAACGCCGATGCGCCCCATGTTTTTCCGGGCGCGCGCCAGCGCTTCGGTCTTGGGGACAAATCCCAGTTCATCGATCACGGTAAGGACGTGCTTCAGAGTCGAAGGCCGCACCCGCGCAGGAAAGTTGATCACGTTGGAAACGGTACCAACGCTTACCCCTGCCTTTTTTGCCACATCATACATGGTCACTTCTGCCATGCTTTAACCTTTTGAACTGTTTCAATTTTGAACTGTTTCAAAACTATAGCATGGTTTACAATTGAATGTCAAGCGATTTTTTGAAACAGTTCAAAAAGGCGGACAAACGTGAAAATCAACGATCTGGAGCTAAACGTAAAGGCCATTGGTACAGGAACGCCGCTCATCTGGGGACACGGACTCATGTTGAGTATGGCAGCCGAGGACATGATCCCTTGGGGCATTCGCTGGGTCAAGCTGGCGGATATCGCCCACATCGTTCGCTACGATGCGCGCGGGCATGGCCTTTCGGAAGCCAGCGACGATCCTCACGATTATCACTGGTCCAATCTGGCGCAGGATATGCTGGCGCTGGCAGATAACTTCGGCTTCGATTCATTTGTCGCCAGCGGTCAGTCGATGGGCTGCGCTACCTCGATTTATGCGGCCCTCGCTGCGCCCGACAAGATCAAAGCGCTAGTGCTGGTCACTCCGCCGACAGCCTGGGAGACTCGCGCCGCGCAGGCCGATTTCTACGAGAAGGAAGCCGAAATCGTCGAATCGCGCGGCGTTGAGGCGCTCGTGAAAATGATCGCGCAGGCTCCTGTCACCGCGACGTGGCAAACGCAAGCCTATCCTGACATGGGCCAGACCTTTCTGACGGGCTTGCGCAGCTTCAGTCCACAAGCACTCACCCAGGTGTTGCGCGGCGCAAAGTTATGCAATCTGCCGGACCGCACGCAACTAAAAGCGATCACGATGCCTACCCTGATTCTTGCCTGGACCGACGATCCCGGGCATCCGGTTTCTAGCGCCGAGGAAATCGCCGGATTACTGCCCAACGTGCAGCTCAGCGTCGCCAGAAGCGCAGATGACGTGGCGGGCTGGACTCAGCAAATTCGCTACTTTTTGAAGTGCTTCAATAAAAGCACTTGACATAATTTCAAAATTCTGTCATCATGATCATCAAGGAAAGAGGTTGGTATGGCAGATGTGACCATCTATGACGTTGCTGAGAAGGCAGGCGTCAGCATCGCGACAGTCTCCAATGTCATCAATACGCCGAAACGCGTCAAGCCAGCGACACTGGCGCGTGTACTGGCTGTCATTGATGAACTTGGCTTTGTGCCGAAAACGGAGGCTATCGCCCACGCGCGCAAAGGGATCGGGCGCATCGGTGTCATTGCACCGTTCACGACCTATCCTTCGTTCAATCAACGGCTGCGCGGCGTGATCGAAGCCCTGCGTGACAAGCCCTATGAGGTCGTGATCTACGATCAGGAGTCGCTCGCTGTCCGGCACGATTATCTGGCGAGTTTGCCGATTGGTCGCCGCCTGGATGGGCTGATCGTAATGTCGCTGCCGTTCGATGAGCATGTTGCCGAGCGCCTGTTGAGCCGTGAGCTGGAAACGGTCCTGATCGAATTCGCGCGTAACTCCTTCAGCGGTGTCGAGATTGATAACGTCGCAGGTGGACGGTTGGCTGCTGAATACCTGTTGTCACGCGGGCATCGGCGCTGCGCCTTCATTGGCGAACAGCAGGTGGAAGGTTCGATCATCATGGGCCAGTGCCAGCAGCGGCTCAGCGGATACCGCGAGATTCTCGCACAGGCCGATATTCCCCTGCCCGACAGCTACCTTTCACTCGTGCCATTCGGAGTCGAGAAGGCCCGCGAACAGACTCACCACCTGCTCGATCTAGATGAACCGCCGACGGCAATCTTTGCCCACAGCGACATTCAGGCGATTGGTGTTCTCAAGGCGGCGCGTGAACGTGGCCTCTCCGTTCCCGACGATCTGGCAGTGATGGGCTTCGACGATCTGGAGGTGGCGGAGTACGTAGGCCTGACGACGGTAAAACAGCCGCTCGTCGAATCGGGCGCGATTGCAGTGCGGCTACTGCTGGAGCGTCTGGCTGACCGTTCCTGTTCAGTGCAGCGAGTCATGCTTCCACTGACCGTCGTGGAGCGTGAAACGGCGTAATTTTCTGTCTTGAAAGCCTAATAAATTCTGTTTCGGATATCTGAGTCGGATATACCGCGAGGAGGTGCGCCTATCGACTGACCGGATCGCCAACAATCTGCCCTATGAAAGAAAATTTTAGTGGAGTATAAAGACGTGAAACATAAAGCCTTACTGTTGAGCATTGTTGTGGCCCTCATGCTGGCAATCGCCAGTCGGGGAAGTGCGCCTGCTGCCGCGCAGGGAGCCGCGACAATGGCTCCGACTGCTAGCCTGATGGACCCCAAAGATGTCGCGCTCAAAGCGGCAGGCGGCAAGCAGCTCGGCGGCACCGTGACGATTCTCGGTGTCCTGGGTGGCGCGGAACAGGATCAATTCCTGTCAATTTTCAAGCCGTTTGAAGAGGCGACGGGCGTAAAAGTAGAGTATGAAGGCACCCGCGACCTGAACGCCATCCTGCAAACGCGCGTCGATGGCGGCAACGCACCCGATATTGTGTCGTCGCCCAGCGTCGGCCTGATGATCGACTTTGCCAAAGCGGGCAAACTGATTGATCTCAGCCAATTCCTTAACACCGCGACGATGAACGCCAATTATGGGCAGGAACTGCTCAAATCAGTCAGCATCGATGGAAAGCTGTACAGCATTTTTGATGCGGTCAATTTGGGTGGCCTGATCTGGTACAACCCGAAGACGTATAAAGGGCCGAATCCGCCCAAAAGCTGGGGCGATCTGGACTCATGGGCGGCCAAAACGGCGGCTGATGGCACAACGCCCTGGTGCATCGGTCTGGAAAGCGGCGCAGCAAGCGGCTGGCCCGGTTCCAACTGGATCGATCAACTGATCCTGTTGCAAGCTGGTCCAGACAAGTACGAACAGTGGTGGCAGGGCAAACTGCCCTGGTCCTCGCCCGAAGTCAAGCACGCCTTCGAGACTTACGGCAAGATCGCCACTGATTCGAAAATGGTCAACGGTGGCTCAACTGCCGCGCTCGCCCTCAGTTTCCAGAATGGGGCGGACGCAATGTATGCTCAGCCACCAGCCTGTTACCTGCATCTCCAGGCGAGTTTTATGGGCGGCATCATCAACGGCAACTTCCCGAAGCTAAAGCCTGTCGAGGACATTGACTTCTTCCCCGTGCCTGGATTTGATGCCAGCAGCGACGGAGTCCGCCTGATCTCAGGTGAGGTCATGGGCATGTTTAACGACACGCCACAGGCACGGGCGCTCATTTCCTATTTCGTCAGCACCGAAGCCCAAACGCTCGTCGCCAAAACCGGAAACTGGATGTCAGCCAACAAGTTTGTCCCGGTAGATGCCTATCCTAATCCGTTTACCAAACGTGCCGCCGAGACCTTGAGCAGCGCGAAGGCCGTCTACTACTACGGTTCCTCGCTCATGCCAAGCGCCATGAGCGATGCCTTCTGGAAGGCCGTCCTCCGCTACGTGCAGCAGCCAGATCAACTCGACTCCATTCTGGCTGATCTGGATAAGGTACAAAAAGACACCTACAAGTAACGAGACATTCCCGTTGTTCAACGTGATTTAGCCAAAAGCCTCCTGATAAACAGAAGATATCGGGGGGCTTGCAAACCAAATTCAGACGGAAAGCAAACGAGAATAAAACGAGTGCTCGAACGAGTTGGTCAGATCATAGCCGCATCAATCAGCATTCCGCTGCTGGCAGTGGTCTATCTGAGAGTGGTTG
>WNFI01705625.1_pt1 | contig 10398 bp, 9 predicted proteins | sample 5400471 | NCBI WGS metagenome assembly WNFI01 (sample SAMN13153348, study PRJNA577476) | soil metagenome | isolation source: 100 cm saprolite on Douglas fir-dominated hillslope | place: USA:California | collected 2013-09-17 | reverse complement strand
AGAACCAGGCGAAATTTCAGACCCCTTTCAGTCTGCAATCGGCTGGCATATTATCCGGCTGGAGAAGAAAATTCCTGTGCCGTCGTTTAAAGACACGGAAGTTGCATTGAAGCGCCGGGTGGCAAGGGACGAACGAGTAACTATTTCCAAGGCGAGTTCCCTTGAGAAAAGGAAAAAAGAATTTGGCTTTACAGAAGAAAATGGAATCAAAACGAGTGTTATCTCGCTGGCCGATTCTACCCTGACAAAAGGAAAATGGCACTATACCGCTGGCGGAGCAATTCAAGACCAGATTTTGTTTACCCTGCAATCTGAAAAGACACCGGTTCGGGATTTCTATCAATGGGTGTCGACGAACGAAGCCGGCAGCAGCCTTTCCCCGCCGGCCTACATGAAGCAACTCTACGATCGGTTTGTGGAAGAAAAAATCAATAGGATAGAGGAAAAAAAACTATTGTCGGAGAATCCGGATTACAGAATGCTGTTGAACGAATACAGAGAAGGCATTTTACTGTTTGAAATTATGGAGAAAGAAGTATGGAATAAAGCGTCAGCGGATTCCATCGGCCAGCGGAACTATTACGCCGGGCACCCGGACAGATTCAAAGCAGGGAACAGACTGGAAGCCAGGATTTTTACCACTCCCGATACGATCTTCCGGGAAGCGATCAAAAGAAAGATGGTTGCGGGGGATACGTTACGTGAGGCCGATCTAAAAAAATTCAAGTCAGTGACCCATTTAAAGAAATACGAAGCCAAAGAAAGTCAGGTCATTGATCAGATCCATTGGGTGCCGGGTTTGCATGAGGCGGAAGTCAATCACATGTACTACCTGGTAGAGGTAAGCCGATTGATACCCCCTGGGAACCTGACGTTTGATGAGGCGAGGGCAAAGGTGATTTCAGAGTACCAGGATTCGCTTGAAAAGGAGTGGCTAATCCGGTTGCGCCAAAAATACCCGGTGAAGATCAATAAGAAAGGTAAGAAAATCGTTATCACAGAGTTGAAAAAATGAAGGTTTTGCATCGTAATGTAAAAAGGTTCGTACCAGGCCCGGCGGCTATATTCTCCGTGATGAGTTTATGGGTGGTTTGCTTATTCGTTTCCGGTTGTGATCTCATTCGCATGAAAAAGGTTCAACCGGACGGAGAATCGACACGCAGACCCGTGGCCAGGGTGAACACGACGTTTTTATTTAAGGATGAACTCGTGGGGATTGCCACCAGCGAAATTTCCAAAGAAGACAGTGTAGCAAGAGTGACGGCCTACATCAATAGCTGGATCCGAAAACAACTGCTGATCAGTGAAGCGATGAAGACGATCAATATCAATGAAGCCGAGGTGGAGCGCAAGGTATTGGACTATCGCTATAGTCTGATAGGATATGAATTTCAAAATTTTTATATCAAGCAAAACCTGAAAGACAGCATTTCCGAGAGTGAGATTCAGAAATACTACCAGGCTCATTTGGATAATTTTATTCTCAAACAGAACATCATTAAGGGGACTTACCTGAAAGTGCCAAAAGGAGCGCCCCGCACTAACCGGGTGAAAGACCTTATCTTTGCACAAAAGGAAAAGGACAAAAACGAACTCAGGTCATACTGTCTGAGTTTTTCAACGGCCTATCATTTATACGATTCTTCCTGGATGGAATTTGACAAACTCGTGGTTAATTCGCCGTTGGCGGAAATTCCCAATAAGATCCAGTTCCTGAAGAGTTATAATTATTACGAAACCAACGACCACGAATTTCTGTATTTTCTTAAAATAGAGGCCTATAAAATCTCGGACAACGTTTCTCCGGTTGAATTTGTAAAGGGGGACATTAAAAACATTATTTTAAATAAAAGAAAAGTGGAACTTGCGCGAAAACTGGAAGAGGAAGTTTATGAAAATGCAACGAAGCGAAAAGATTTTGAGGTATTTAATCCCTAAAGGCTCCCTGGCCCTGCTGATCCTGTTCTCCTCCATGGCACATGCCCAGGAGGATAAGGGCTTTGTGGCCGACAAGATCATTGTTAAAGTCGATAACTATATTGTTCTCAAGTCCGATCTGGAAGGTGCTTATCAAAATTATATTACGGAAGGGCATCCGCCTTCTGAAAAGGCCAAATGCGATTTGCTTAACCGCCTCATCGTTAACAAACTCCTGGTGGCCAAAGCAGAGATCGATTCGGTTTTGGTAACGGATGTGGAGGTGGACGCTAATACCGAGCAGCGGATGACCATGATCCTGCAAAACTCAGGCAATTCTCCTGAGCAGTTGGAAAGACTCTACAATAAGAGTTTAGGTGAAATCAAAGTGGAACTCCGTGAGCAGATCCGGGAACAAATGCTGGGTCGCGAGATGACCAATAAGATCACCAAGGATCTTGGGATCACTCCTTCCGAAGTAAAGCGGTTCTTCAACAGAATTCCACCGGATAGTTTGCCCTATTATTCGTCCGATGTTGAAGTGGGACAGATCGTGAAGCTTGCTAAAATCAGCCCGGCTCAGGAGGAGGAAGTCAAGAAACGATTATCCGACTTGCGGCAGCAAATTCTCAATGGTGCCAATTTCAACGAGCTGGCGAAGAAAAATTCAGATGACCCAACGGCTCAAAGCAATGTCGGTGAAATCGGATACGTTGCCCGGGGGGTTATGGTGCCGGAATATGAAGCGATGGCATTTAAAATGCGCGAAGGCGAAATTTCACAACCTTTCAAATCGCCCTTCGGATTTCATGTCATGCAACTGATTGACCGAAGAGGCAACGAATACAATTCACGCCATATTTTACTTTTCGCCACACCGTCCAAAGAAGATATCGAGCGTACGGAACGGTACCTCGACAGCCTGCGAAGAAAGATTGTTAAAGACAGCATTGAGTTTGTGCAGGCGGCGAAGGATGATGGTAAGTCTGCTGTCCGGATCCTTTACTTTAAGACCAAACTCCCTCCCCACAAAGCCAATCTCAAAGACGATTGGTTTAGGATCCAGTCGGCTGCGATTGCTGAAAAGAAGGACATATCAATGGAAAAATGGTTCAGGAAAGCGCGCAGCGAAGAATTCATCAATATTGATCCATTGTACAACAGTTGTAAAATTCTGGAATAAAACACGGACAGCATGGGAAAGAGTTTTTCGAATGACGTCGAGGCGGCGGATGCACTGGCACAGGCTTACCGGAACCTCAGAAATGAAATTGCGAAAGTAGTCATTGGCCAGGATGATGTGGTGAAGCTGATGCTAACGGGTATTTTTTGTCAGGGTCATTCCCTGTTGGTGGGTGTGCCGGGATTGGCCAAAACCTTGCTGGTGCAGACGATCGCCACCGCGCTTGACCTGCAATTCAAACGCATTCAGTTTACACCCGACCTTATGCCGTCCGACATTGTCGGGGCCGAGACAATGGACAAGGAACGCAATTTTCATTTTGTGAAAGGCCCCGTGTTTGCCAATATTGTGCTGGCCGATGAGATCAACCGCACGCCACCGAAGACACAAGCTGCTCTGCTGGAGTCGATGCAGGAGTATGCCGTCACCATTGCCGGGATGCGGTATGAGCTGCCCCGGCCCTTCTTTGTGCTGGCTACTCAAAATCCCATCGAACAGGAGGGAACCTACCCCCTTCCTGAAGCCCAACTCGACCGTTTCATGTTTAACATTCTACTTGATTATCCCAGCTACCAGCAGGAGGTGGATATCGTAAAAAACACCACGGCCGATGACATCCACAATGTAACGAAAGTACTGACCGGGGAAGAGATCATCGCCTTTCAACACCTGGTTCGAAGGGTGCCGATCGCCAACAATGTAGTCGAGTATGCAGTCAATCTGGCCCGCCGCTCGCGCCCGATGGTCAATGGTTCTGTTTCCGCCAATGAGTTTCTCGAATGGGGTGCAGGGCCCCGCGCGTCACAGTTTCTTGTGCTCGGTGCCAAATGCAACGCCCTTCTCAACGGAAAATATTCACCTGACATCGAAGACGTACAGGCCGTGGCCAGACCCGTGCTCCGCCACCGTATCGTCCGTAATTTCAAGGCGGAAGCGGAGGGGGTTACGGTGGATGGGATTATCGCTAAGCTGATGGAGGCTTAGGCAGGGAATGGTAATCGGTGATCGGTAATCGGTGGAGTGTACAAGGTTATTAATAGTATAGCCATCCTCGTAGATACTAAGGCCAAATCTACCGATTACTGATCACCGATCACCGATCACCTTTTTAAGGTTAAGACCTAAATTCCTTAAACCTCCTCATGGTGGCCAGAACAAATCCCACCATGAGTACACCGGTTCCAAGCCAGAGGACGTTGATGTAAGGCTTTTCAAGGGCTTTGATGATCACCCAATCTTTTTGCCGGGTATTGATGGCGAAGGAAAACTCGTTGGATTCGGGATGGATATTGAGCAAAGTTACCTTTATGCCCAGGTCATTTACCTCGGAGGGGATTCGCCCAACCTGGGTGCGGTCTTTGATCAGGAAGATGGGCTCGGAGTAGAAACTTTCATATTCGCCTTCAATCTTGATTCGCGCCTTTACTGCCACGTCATCACCCGCGAGTTCCACGCCCGGCACAGCGTCAATCCGTTTCACCTCCTCTAAGACGGCTACGTAGTCGTTGATAAAGAATTGCTGACCGAGGGCGATCCGCACGTCTTCCGTTTTGCTCCAATCGACTTCGGCCGACGCATCCATCGGGGCAGAGACATGGGTGTACAAATCACTCTTAAGATTACGGCTGATATCCGGCGAAGCGATAAAGCCACCCATTGCGGGGTTGATTTGGACCCGTGGATAAAGTATGGCTGCTACCGTTTTGTTCTTGCGCAATTCGATTTCATAAAACGTGTTTTCAGGATTGATCTCAAACGTATCCCGGGCATTGTATAATTTTTTACCCCGGTAAAGAATTTCTTTTTTGGCTACCACGCGGTACGGGTCGGCAGTGAATTCGATATCGTTTTTCTTTATGTAACCGGATTGATGCCGGGCCTCGACGCGCTCTCCCCGGTACTCTATCGTATAGTCCGCCATCGTTCGCGGTTCGTTCAGAAAAAGCAGAAGGTTATCGCGGTTGAATTCGGTACCGGCCTCTTTGATGTACACCAACCCGGTGTTATTCAATGAGACAATTTTAGAATAGCCGGCAGAAAACAGAATGCCGATCAGGACCATACCAATACCAATGTGGGCGAGGGCGCCGCCGGAAAGCCTGGGGTTTGCTTTCAGTATGGTGATCAGGACTTTAACGTTGGAAACGATGATGTAAATTCCGGCAAAGGAAAGCGCAAGATAAATTGGCTTTAAACCGGTTTGGCTTAACAAGATTGCCCACAGGACAAGGGTGATCAGTACCGGGGTAATGAATTCCTTCCGCACGTTTTCCCTATTCATTTTTTTCCACCAGAAAAACTGTCCGGTCCCTGAAATCAGCGCAACCGCTACTCCAAACCACATTTGGAATCGTGAGTAGAATTCAATCTGATTGGCAGGAGGCGCCAGGTTTGATGTTGCGCCGAACAATTCTATAAAACGATTGTAAACAGGGATAGAAGTAGGGATCAATACTTGAAAGCCCATTAAGCAAAGAGTTGTAGCACCGAGGAAAACCCAGAATTCGCGGGAATAGATGGAGACTTCCTTTTCTGAAGAGGGGATGGCTTTCCAACGGACAACGATCAGGACTGCAGCTGCCGCAGTAAAGAAAAACAGGTAAATTAACAATTGCCCGTTAAGTCCAAGGTCTGTAAAAGCGTGTACCGAGGCATCGCCTAAAACGCCGCTTCGGGTGAGAAAAGAGGAGTAGAGAATGAGAATAAACACCGTGATAGCCAGAATGATGGAGCTTTTCAGGGCCGCCCCGCTGTTTTTATAAGACATCATCGTATGAACAGCGGCAATCAGCACCAGCCACGGAACATAAACTGCGTTTTCCACGGGGTCCCAGTTCCAGTAGCCGCCGAAACTAAGAGTCTCGTAGGCCCAATAGCCGCCCATGAGAATACCGCACCCCAGGATCGCTCCACCCATCAATGCCCAGGGCAAGGCGGGCCTGATCCATTCTGAGTACTTCCTTTGCCAGAGTCCTGCTATGCAGAACGCGAAAGGCACCAACGTCAATGCAAAGCCCAGGAACAGCGTAGGGGGGTGAATCACCATCCAATAGTTTTGGAGCAGGGCGTTGAGTCCATTGCCGTCTTTTGGGATGAAATCAGGTTGGAGCTTAAAGATGGGGTCGGCCAGGGCATCGCGAAGGAGGATAAAGGGGGAGCTGCCCACTTTGATGTGGAGCCAGGGGATGAGAATGCCCAGGATCATAGAGGCGAGGAAGGCTTGTACAAAAGCAAATACCACCATGACGGGAGCTTCCCAAGCCCGTTGCGTGTGTATCAGTATCAGCCCCAACACCGCTTGCCAGAACATCCAGAGTAAAAAGCTGCCCTCCTGACCCTCCCAAAAACAGGAAATCATGTATTGGCCGGGCAAGTGAAGGGAAGAGTGGGCATAAGCGTAATGATATTCAAAGTAGTGCTGTTGTACAATCGCGAACAGCGTGCAAACAATTCCGACGACGGCAATACCATGGACATAAAAACCAAAGCGGGCATTCCGGAGCCAGCTATTTTTTTGAGCAAGGTCACTCAATGAATTGGCCCTAAGGTAAGCGAATGCGCTCACCAGCGAGGTAACGAAAGAGGTTATAACAAAAAGGTGACCGAGGTCACCAATGAAATAATGCATGATCACGGATTAGACGGATTACTGGATTTCACAGATCACTACAACTTACTTTACCCGATCCTTATTTACCTAGGCCTACTTATAGGTTGGGGCTATAGTTTCTTCTTGGGGCAAACATTGTCAACTGTTCTTTGTCAACTGTCAACTGATTGCCTACTGCCCCTTGCCTACTACTACCCACCTACTACCCTAAACCCCCGCATTCAACTTAGTCTCCTGGTACTTCGAAGGACACTTTAGCAATATCTTGGTTGCTACAAATTGTTTCCCCTGATAGCCTCCAATGACAACTACCTTTTCGGAGCGCAGAAAATCTGGAGGCATCGGTTCCCCGTAAAATACTTTTTGTTCTTTTTGATGACTATCTACGAGGAGAAAGGAAAACGATAAGTGATCGGCACTCTTTTCCAGCCCGACGATCTTTCCTTGGCCGTCCTTTTTCAGTTCGCCAACCACATGAATGCGCGTTGTGTTTCCGGTTGACGCCATTTGATAAGCCTGATCAAAATTGACATACGTGCTGGCATCTCCGGCGGTCGCCATGATGATCGCGATGGCCGCGGCGATGACAAGAATAGCGATAATGTGCGACGTTTTCATTGGATTAAAATTGTGCTACCCGAAATTTTACCGCAAAGGCGCGGAGACGCAGAGGTTGCGCGAAGAATTTTTCATTTAGTGTTTTTTTAGTCCGCCCACTGGGTTGGGAGTGTAAAGTTACTTCAAAAATTGGAATTCCAGGGCCTTTGCGCGCTTTGCGTTTGGGCTTTGCGTTCTTCGCGTGAACCTGCGAATTCCTAAACATTTTACTATTTTTTATCCTGAATTCGTTTTTCCAGGCGAGTCACCTTCCGGTCGATCGAAAACAGGTAGGCAACGATACCGGCAAAGATGACCAGCATGATCACCACGACCACGTAGATTTTTCCTTCCGACCGCAGCGTATCGGCCATGGTTACCTCCTGTTGAGCCCGGAGCGCAGGGCTTGCGAGTACCAATAAAAACGCAAAAGCTGTCCTACTGATTTTTCTCATCATCTGATTCGTTGATTTTTTCTTCCGCCATTCTTATCCGGATCCGCACTGTTGCGATCCATCCACCGAGCAAAATCCAACCGATGCAGGCAGGATAAAAGACCATTCGCATTTTGCTGTCCAGGTCATACATATTGAAGCCGGGGTTGCCACCGCTGCCGGGGTGCATGGAATCCTGCATGCGTGGGATGATGAAGATCAAGGGAATCATGGCGGCAAAGGCGAAGATATTGTACACCGCACTGAGGCGGGCGCGTTGTTCTTCATTTTCAACGGAACCCCGTAAAACAAAGTAGGCAAGGTACACCAGCAGCGCAATCGCGGCGCCATTTTGTTTGGGATCTCCGTGCCAGGGTGAACCCCACGTGTAATTAGCCCAGATCATCCCGGTGAAAATACCCAGCAAGCCCAAGATCAATCCGGTGTTGGCAAATTCCACAGCGAAACAGTCGTTTTCGAATGAAGGATTGCGGAGATACCGGACAGAATAAACCGTTGAAAGCAGGAACAGCACGACCATAGCAAACCACATCGGCACATGAAAATACAGCGCCCGGATGGTTTCGTTCACAATGGCAAGACGCGGGACTTCAAAAAGCAAACCGCCAATGATCGTGTAAACCAACAGAACAACAGCCACCATTTTCCACCACCCTTGTTTCATTGCCTATTGCATTCTGTTTACTGCCTCGGGATGCCTACTATCTGGTTATCGGTTACCTGTTGCTCCGAAGGCGGCCGGAGTCCTTCTGACAAGTTGCCGGTCAGTTTTGACAACATCTATGTACTGCCCCTTCGATTAGCCTTCCCTTTGCCTACTGCCCTTGCCTACTGCCTATTTACTTACTCAGCTACGCCAAATATAAGGGAAGAGCAAGTACGATACGGCCGCAACCAGACAATTTATTGCGGCCAGCATAACCAGCCCTCCCCAACTTACCGACCGGTCCAGGCCATCCAGGCAGTTTTTCGTGACCTTAATGGCCAATAGCAGAATGGAGATCACGACAGGGAAACTCAGGACGGCCATCAGGATATGGCTGCTTGTTGTTTTGGATGCGATGCCGGAGAGAAGCGTAAGCGAAGTGGCGAACCCCAGGGAAGCAAGTACTATGGCAAGGGAAAAGAGAAATTGATCCTGAACGGGATTCCCAAGGAAAAGGGTGAATAGTAAAAGTCCGGTGAAAGACATGAACAGGCACAACAGGAAATTATAACAGATCTTGGAGAGGATGATGGAAGCCGGGCTGGCAATGGAATAATAATAAATGTCCCTGCCCTTTCGCTCCCCGATGAAGCTTTTGGCTACTGCATTCATGACGGTAAACAGCAGTGCTATCCAGAATAGGGCACTCCACACGAGAGGAGTGATCAGGTTTTGACGCAGCGTAAAGGTGAGGTAAATAATGAAGACGATGCAGAAAAGATAAAGGACAAGGCCGGAGAGGACGGACTTGCGCCTTAGTTCCAGGATAAATTCTTTTTGGATTAATCTGAAGAACACTATCCGATCCGGCTTAGGTATTGATTGAAAGTTGAAAGGGCAATGATCAAATAACCCAGAACAATTGCACCCAGGATGGTTATGGCAATAATTTTGACTTGACTTGCGCTGGAGGGCTCACTGAACTGGGTAAACCGGGTAACCACTTCGAAGTCGGGCTGAAGGTAGAGATCGCGATTGACCGATTCCAGTTCGTTGTATGCGATAATATCCTGCTGATAAATTTGAACAGGATCGGTCACGGCTTTGTCACTTAGAATTACATTGTTCGAACCTTGCCGGCTCTGCGTCGCCATGCTTTTATAGTTTGAATAGATAATTTCTTTCAGGCTATCCAGCTTTTGTCTATCCTTTACAAGCTTTTGTTTTTTGGCTAGCAGGTTGGTTTTGGTGATCTCGATCCGCTTTTTTACGTAGTCATTGTCTCTGAAAAACAGGATGAGAGCATTTTCCAAATCCCGGATGATCGTTGGATTGTAAACGCGAACCGTAATCTCGAAGGCGTGCCGATTTTCTATCTCAATCCTTTTAATAACCTGATCGATCACGTCCTTATTTTTACTATCGATTTGTGCGTTTTTAAGTTGCTCTTTCAAGACTTCTATTTCTACAATATCGGTTTCCTTAACAAAAGGTTTCGCTTCAAATCCAAGAATATTTTTCGCTAACGAATCAGGAATTTGCAATACATGGGCCAGTCCTCCGCTATCTTTTTCTCTTGCCAGCAAATTCAATTTCTCAATCGTGTTATCAACGATTCTCTTATTCAAATAATCCGAACTAAGGATCATCGAAGTTTCATAAAACTTCTTCTTTAGAAGGTTGGCATACAAGGACCCCACTACAATTGCGCCCGCTATGAGGAGTAAGAAGGTGGCTTTATTTTCGATAGGAACCCGTCTGATCAATGCTAAAAACCGCATAAAGCCAAACCAGATGCTGGCAAAAAAGGCGCCTATTTTTGTGAATAATTGCCCCAGATCAATTTCGTCTGCCCGGTCGGCAGGTTTTTGGCTTTCCATCTTTGACTAAGTTTCTTAAAATTAGTGAGTTTAACTTCCTAGTTTTGAGGTCCAAAAATACAGATACGTGTGTCCGCATCAAAATCAGAATTAGTTTTAGTTACCGGAGC
>WNFI01673314.1_pt1 | contig 10398 bp, 10 predicted proteins | sample 5400471 | NCBI WGS metagenome assembly WNFI01 (sample SAMN13153348, study PRJNA577476) | soil metagenome | isolation source: 100 cm saprolite on Douglas fir-dominated hillslope | place: USA:California | collected 2013-09-17 | reverse complement strand
ACATCATCACTGTTGATCTGTCAAGTTGCCGACGCCCGAGCTGGCGGCGACCCACCGCTGGGTTGCAGTTCTGGTCAACCCGTGGGCATCATGCATCGGCGGTGCGATGCAACAAGACGACTACAGGCGTGCCATCGAGGATGCCGGGCTCGAATTGCGCACGATGCGAGAAAACCCTCAGTACCACTTCATCTCGGACTCGGGCCGTCCCCGCGACGGCGCGGTGGGTCATCCCCAGCGTGGCCTCGATGAGGGCGTCGGGGATGTCGACCGGGCGGGTGAAGGCGGTGCGCATGGCCTTGCGGATGGCGGCCTCGGTTCGCAGGCGCCACAGCAGCCGCCCGGGGAACTGGGCCAGCAGGAGCCCGCCGAGCAGGCCCTGGTCGATGTAAGCGTCCGGGCTGGGGCCGGTGTTGATGAGCGCCTGCGCCGCCACCGCGTCGGGCCGCTGCTCGGCCAGGGCGGTGGCCACCGTGCCCCCCGTGGAATGCCCGATGACCGTCACCCGGCTCACGCCGAGCCGGTCCAGCGCGGCGCCGACCCGGCGAGCCTGAGCCGCGATGTCGTACGCGCTGGCGGGGCTTGCCGACCTCCCGTGGCCGGGCAGGTCGACGCGGATGACGCGGCAGGCACCCGCCAGCCTCGGGATCACCGGGTCCCACCAGGCCGTCGAGGCCGCGGTGCCGTGGATCAGCAGCAAGGCGGGCGTGCCCGGCTTGCCGTCCTCCGCGACGTGCATGTCACCATCGTCAAGCCGAACGAACCGGCCGCCAGCGTCCGGATCACCGGGCATGTGCTCGACATTGCGCTGCCTCCTGATGAGTGTTAGCGGGTCCGCAGGGCGGCAGACTGGGAGTGTGGTGGCCGCCGGCAGGTGAGCACTGTTGCCTCCCGGGCCTTGAGCCCTGGTGACAGGTACGGGTTGCCGCGTCCGGTCAGGTTCCCGGTGTCGGACAGGCCCTCGGAGAAGGCCATGCTGACGCCGGCGCCGAGTGCGGTGGCCAGCCCGGCGAGGAACGCGTAGTGCGGCTGGTGGGTGGCGAACGCGACCGCGAAGATGGGCGCCAGGGTGGACAGCGATCCGTCGATCAGGCCGGTCATGGCGGGCTGCGCCCGCTGCAGCAGGAACGATCGCTGGTCCTGGCGCCTGGGCGGGCGGGCCGGTGTGAGGATGGTCACCGCAGGGCTCCTTGCTGATCATTCAAAGCTGCAAGGACTGGGACGGGTGGGGTTGGAGTTGCCTCCGCGGGCGGCTCGATGGCCAGGTGCGGCAGGCGGCGGTCCAGCCAGCGGGGCAGCCACCAGTTGGCCCGGCCGCACAGGTACATCACGGCCGGTACGAGCACCGTCCGCAGGACGAAGGCGTCCAGCGCCACGGCGACGGCCAGCCCGATGCCGAACTCGGCCACGCTGCGCTGGCCCATGAACACGAACGCGATGAACACGGCGATCATGACCGTTGCCGCGGCGGTGATCACCCGCGCCGTCTCGGTATGGCCCGCGAGCACCGACCGGGCGTTGTCACGGGTGTGCGACCATTCCTCCGCCATCCTGCTGACCAGGAAAACCTGGTAGTCCATGGACAGGCCGAACAGCACCGCCAGCACCATCTCGGGCATGTAGCCCTCGATCGGGCCCGCCCGGCCCAGGCCGAACACGCTGGTTCCCCAGCCCCACTCGAAGAACGCGGTGAGCACGCCGAACGAGGCCGCCGCCGCCAGCAGGTTCATCACCGCCGAGATCGCCGGGATGAGCAGGCTGCGGAAGGCCAGCACGAGCAGCAGGAAGCCGAAGCCCACGATCGCGGCGAGGAGCAAGGGCAGCTTGGCGCTTGTCACCGCCGCCAAGTCGGCGAACCTGGCCGTCAGGCCGCCCACGTAGACCCGCATCGTGGTCCCGTGCGTGTAGCGCGGTATGACCGTGTTCCGCAGTTGCGTGATCAGATTGGAGGTGGCCTGGGCCTCGGGCCCTGTGGTGGGGATAACCTGGGTCACCTCGACCGCCGGCCCGGCACCCGGCCTGGTTTGCGCGGGCCCGGCCTGCACGGCGGCCACCCCGGGCACGGCGGTGAGCGCGCGGTCGAGCCGGTCAAGCGCGGCGCGGTCGGCCGCGGACTGAGTCTGGGCGACCACGAGCAGCGTGCCGTTGAAGCCCGGCCCGAACCCCTCGGCGAGCATTTCGTAAGCCTTGTACGTGTGGCTTGACGTGGGGTCGTTGGAGAAGTCAGAGGCGCCAAGCCGCAGGTGCAGCACGGGAATGGACACCACGACCATCACCGCGACCGCAGCGGCGGCGAGCACGGCCGGGAATCGTGCCACGGTGCGTGACCAGCGCGCCCACAGGCCGCTCCCGCTCCGCGCGCGGTCCGGACCGTCGGCCCGCAGCCTGCGACGCTGCCTGCGGCTCAGCACCCGCAGGCCGAGCACGCCGAACAGCGCGGGCAGCAGCGTGACGGCCGCGACCACGGTGCACACCACGGTGATCGCCGCCGGCACGGCCAGCCCGTCGAGGAACCGCAGGCCGAGGGTGAGCAGGCCGAGCAGGGCGATGCACACCGTGCCGCCGGCGAACAGAACTGCACGACCCGATGTGTTGACCGCTTGCACGGCCGACCGCTCCGGGCCCAGCCCCGACTGCAGGCCGCGGCGGTACCTGGTCACGATGAACAGGGCGTAGTCGACCCCGACGCCAAGGCCGATAAGCGCGCCGAGGATCGGCGCGATGCCGTTCACGGACATCAGGTGGCTGAGCGGCGCCATGAGCATCAGGCCGCTGCCCACCCCGGCCACCGCCGTCACGATCGGCAGCGCCATCGCGAACAGCGACCCGAACGCGACGAGCAAGATGACCGCGGCCGCGCCGACGCCGATCGCCGACGCGCTCGACAACGGCGCCTGCTCGGTGTTCGAGATGGCCTTCCCGCCAAGCTCAACCGCAAGGCCCGGCTCCCGGGCGCCCGTCGCCACCGCGACCACCCGGTTGATGTCGGCATTGTCCAGGTTGTCCGCGGCCTGGGTGAAGTTCACCGTGGCGTACGCGGTGCGCCCGTCCCGGCTTACCTGGACCTTGCCGCCCGGCAGGTAGGGGCTGGCGACCGAGGCCACCTCGGGCAGATGCGACACCCGCGCCAGCATCGCCGACATCCGCTGCTCGATAGCGGGATCGGTGACGCTGCGATGGCTCACCTGCCAGACGATCTGGTCGGAGTCACCCGCCTGCGCTGGCGCCGACCGGAGCAGCAGTTGCTGCGCATTGCCGGAGCCGGTGCCGGGCAGTGTGAGCGAGTTGTCATACGACGTTTTCACCGCCTGCGACATCACCGCCAGGCCGATGAGCAGGCCTATCCAGGCAGTGATCACGACGAAGCGGTGCTGGTAGCACCAGCGTGCAAGAGCTGACATGATCTTCCAGTCCTTTCGGTTCAGCTGCTCATCGTCCGGGACTCAGCCGCGGTCGTCGGCCAGCGGCAGCGATTACCCCGATCGCGACCGCGCCGCCTGCGCCGTTGGGGCCGAGGAAACCGGTCACGTGGCCGGGGCGGGCGGTGAAGGTGAGACCGTCGACGGCGGTGACCGGGCGGTAGCGTTTGGTGAGCTTCTCTACTTCGATCATGTCTGGCACGCTAGGAGCGGGCGCCTGGGCGGCGCTTCTGTCACGGTGACCGGATTCGTCGGCTGGTCGTGTCCGGCGGTTAGGTAATGCCGGGGCGAAGACGGATGGCTCAGGTCCTTGGCGGCTTGTGCGGGCGGGATGGGAGCCGATGCTGTGCGGGCGGAGCGAGCAGCTGGCGGCCATCGGCCAGCTGCTGGAGGGGATGCGGTCGGGCCGCGCCGGCGCGCTGGTGCTGCGCGGCGAGGCGGGGATCGGCAAGACGGCGCTGCTGGAGGCCGCGGCGGATAAGGCGGCCGGGGCGCGGGTGCTGCGGGTGACCGGGGTGGAATCGGAGGCGGAGCTGCCGTTCGCGGCGCTGCACGCGCTGCTGCGCCCGGCGCTGGATCAGATCGGCGCGCTGCCCGGGCGGCAGGCGGCGGCGCTGCGCGGCGCGTTCGGGCTGGCGGAAGAGACGGTCCCGGACCGGTTCCTGGTCGGCCTGGGGGTGCTGAGCCTGGTCGCCGAGCTGGCGGAGGACCGGCCGGTGCTGGTGCTGGCCGATGACGCGCAGTGGGTGGACCGGGCGTCGGCCGATGCGCTGGTGTTCGCCGCTAGGCGGCTGCAGGCGGAGCGGGCCGCGGTCCTGGTGGCGGCGCGGGATCAGCCGCCCGGTGTCGGCCTGCCGGGGCTGCCGGAGCTGCGGGTGGGCGGGCTGGACCAGACGGCTGCGGAACAGCTGCTGGCCGGGGCGGGGCTGGTGCGCGCGGTCCGCGATCAGCTGATCGCCGAGGCGGGCGGTAACCCGCTGGCGCTGATCGAGCTGTCCCGCGGCCTGTCGGCGGCGGAGCGGGCCGGGTCGGTGACGCCGCTGATCTTGCCCGCCGCTTCTCCGGTTAGCCGGGTGCGGCAGGCGTTCGGTGCCCGGATCGGCGGGCTGCCGCAGGAGTGCCGCCGGGCGGTGCTGGTCGCGGCGCTGGGCGGGCTGGCGGATCTGGCGGAGGTCAGCCGGGCGATCGCCGCCTCCGGCGGGTCGCTGACCGACCTGGCCGCCGGCGAGCGGGCCGGGCTGGTGCGGGTGACCCCGGCGGGGGTCATCTTCTCCCATCCGCTGGCCCGGGCGGCGGTGCTGGCCGACTCCGATGTCGCGGAACGGGCAGCGGCGCACCGGGCGCTGGCCGGGGTGCTTGACGGTGACCGGCGGGCCTGGCACCTGGCCGCCCTGGCGGACGGCCCGGACGAGCAGGTCGCCGCCGAGCTGGACGCCGCCGCCCAGCGAGCTGACCGCCGGGGCAGCCGCGCCGCCGCCTCCGCCGCCTACGAACGAGCCGCCGCGCTGTCGGCCGGCCCGGCGGCCAAGGGGCGGCGGCTTGCCCTGGCCGCCGAGGCGGCGACCGACGCCGGTCAGCTGCCCCGGGCCGCGGACCTGGCCGGGCAGGCCGGGCAGCTGGTGACCGATCCGGCGGCGGCTATGGTGATGGCCCGGGTGCGGGCGCAGTTGGAGTTCGAGGCCGGCCGGCCCGCCGATTCGGTGGGCATCCTGCTGGAGTGGGCCACACTGCTCGGCCCTGCGGACCCGGGCGCCGCGCAGGCGGTGCTGGCCGGGGCCGTTCACATACTGTGGCTGGCCGCCGGCCCGGCGCACCCGGAGCTCGAGCGGCGGGCTGAGGCTATGACGCCGCCTGTGGGAGCGAGGCTCGTGGAGTTCCTGCAGGCGGTGCGGCGGTTGCAGGACGGCGATACCGACGTGCCGGTCACCGTTCCGGCCACGCCGGACCCCGGCTCGCCTCCGTTCTTCGCCGGGTTCTCCCAGCTATTCTTTGACTTCGTCCGGGGGGATGTGCCGGCCGTCGGGCGCCGCGCCGCCGACATGGCTGCCGAGTGCCGTGACACCGGGATCGCCGGCCTGCTGGCGTACGCGCTGGTCTATCTCGCCACCTCGCAGCTCCTGCACGGCGAGTTCCTGGACGCGATCGCAACCGCCGAGGAGGGCCTGCGCATCGCCGCCGACACCGGGCAGACCAACGTGACCCGCGAGCTGGCCTCCACCGCCGCAGGGCTGGCTGCCATCACCGGTGACGAGGAGGCGTGCCGGGCCCGCGCGGCCCAGGTGCGAGAACTGTCTGCCGGGGTGCAGACCCTGGCGCCGGCGGGAGCGGACTGCGCGCTAGCGATGCTCGACCTGGGGTGCGGCCGCTACCAGTCAGCCCTGGACTGGATGCGGGCAGCAACGCACGGCCCAGCCCGGCGCAACCCGGAGGTGCTGTACGCCTATCCAGTACATGTTGAGGCGGCGGTCCGGGCCGGCCGGACTGATCTTGCGGCCCGGCCGCTGGCCCAGTTCACGGCCTGGGCCGGCGCCATCGGCCAGCGGTGGGCCACCGCGGCGGCCGCGCGGTGTGCCGCGCTGACCGCGGATGACGCCGATGCTGAGCCGCTGTGGCGGGAGGCGATCGCCGCGCATGAGGGGGATGGCCGCCCGTTCGAGCAGGCGCGCACCCGGCTGCTGTACGGCGAGTGGCTGCGTCGCAACCGGCGCCGCGCCGGCGCCCGCGAGCACCTGCTCGCCGCGGCGGCCGCCTTCGCGCGGATGGGCGCCCGGCCCTGGCAGGAGCGCGCCGAGGCCGAGCTCCGCGCCGCCGGCGCCGGGGCGCCGGCCGTGACGGCCGATGACCCGCTGGCCCGGCTGACCCCGCAGGAGCTGCAGGTCGTCCGGCTGGCCGCGGCCGGCGCGTCGAACAAGCAGATCGGCGCCCGGCTGTTCTTGTCCCCGCGCACCGTGGGCTTCCACCTGTACCGGGCCTTCCCCAAGCTCGGCGTCACCACCCGGGAAGAGCTGGCCCGCTACGCGCCATGACCTAACCGCCCGCCAGAACGACCGGGCGGATCAGGTCATCGTGGCAGAAGCGGCCGGCCGGTACCGGTTCCTAGCGTCGAAGATGCACTGAGCGTCTGCGGCGGAGAAAACGAGATGGAACTCCCCAGGTACTCGCTGGCCGAACGGGACCGGCGCTGGGCGCCGGCCCGCCAGATCACCGCGGCCGAGAACGTCCAGACGCTGATCACCTACGGCGGCCCCGGGTGCCCCGGGACACCCTCCACCTCTACAGCAAGCAAGGGTGACGCGCTGCACCACCCGACGGCGACCAGCAATGACTGGCCAGCCCAGCGCCCCGCGACCGCGGTCGGCCAGACCGGCCACCGCCATGTGATGACCCAGCAGATGAAAGATCACCGCAGGAAGGACATCTCAAATGACAGAGCCTATGTCCGGCGATTCGGCCGCTGACGAACGGTTCGTGCGGCTTGACGATGGTGACATGCACGTCGTGGCGGACGGCAAGCCTGCAGCGCCCGCCTTGCTGCTGATCCACGGCACCGGGGCCTCGACGGCGTGGTGGGACCCGGTGGTCCCACGGCTGGCGGGTGCCTACCGCGTCATCCGGGTCGACCTGCTCGGCCACGGGAGGTCGTCGAGCCCCGCCGGCGGGTACGACATCCCTGCCCAGGCCCGCCGGGTCGGCGCCGCGCTGGACCGGCTTGGCGCGGGCCGGGTGACGGTGATCGGGCATTCCACGGGCGGCTCGGTGGCCACCGCCCTGGCCGAGCAGCGGCCCGACGTGGTGGTGGCGCTGGCCCTCATCGACACCGGCCCCAGCCCGGACGCCTCCTACATCGATCAAGACTTGCTCGGCCGGCTCTTGCTTGCCCAGTTGCCTGGGCGGCTGCTGTGGGGTCTGCGAACCGAGGCCACCATCCGCAAGGCCATGCGAACCGCTTTCACCCGGCCTGTCGAGATCCCTGACGCCTTCATCGCGAGTGCGCGGGGGATGACCTACCGCGCCGTCGCCGGAACGATGCGTGGATCCCTGAACTACCTGAGGCAGCGGAGCCTTCCCGACCGGCTAGCCGCGCTGGGCCTGCCGGTGCTGGTGATCTTCGGCGCCGAGGACCAGCGGTGGCGCTCCTCGTCGGCCGACGCCTACCGCGTGGTACCCGGCGCCCGCGTCGAGCTGCTGCCGGGCGTGGGTCACACCCCGATGCTGGAAGACCCCCGAACGACCGGCAAAGTGCTGCTGGACTTCGCGGCACCCGCCGCGCACCCCAGCTGACAGCGCCCCGCTATCGCCGTCCCCGTTCCCCGCCCGACAGGACAGTCGTGCAGGACTTCGGATCACCCCGGGAACCTTGGAGGCTCTGATTCCTGGGACGATGCAGGGTCATGGCGGCACACAAGAAGTACCCCAAGGCCGCGTAGTTAAGGCTTATGCCCTGCCGTCAAGGGTGTCCGGGCGTGGGGTTCTTCGGTATGCAACGGAACTCCTGCGTTCAGTACAGGAGCGAGCGGGGCGTGGGAGCTAGTGTGAGTTGCTGCGGCTCACGCGTAAGCATTGCCAGCAAGGTGGGCCGGGCCTGGCCGTGCCAGTCGCCGCAACGCGCCAGGGCATCACGGTGGGCGCGGAGGGCCGCCGGGCCGGCGAACCGCGAGAACCACACGAACACGTTCTCGCCCGTACGTATGGGCAGAGCCGGGTAGGTGTTCTCGGCATGTTCGGTTTGCAAGCACGCCAGCGGAGCGGCCCCCGTCTGGCTCATTACCGGCTCTACCTGGCTGGCGAAGAAGTCAGCGAATGCCTCATCGAACGGCCGATCGCGGTAGCAGAGCGTGGCAGCGATGAGCGAGGCCGGCAGGGTGCTGTGGCCGACTGGGGGCCGGGAGGCGGGCGGGGCGGGAAACCCGAGCCGCGGCTCGGCTGGCCGCATCAGGAGCACGTTGTCAGAGTCGATCATCGTGGCGTTGGCCTCATCACGGTGTGCCCTCCAGACCGGCCCCCCATAGAAGCGGCGGAGCGCCCCGGCCCGTGCCGCCATGTCGGGGAATCCGCGGAGCCAGACGAAACGGTCTGGGTCGTCGATGTCGCGGAACTGGCCCAGCACGGCCATGCCGGCCGCCTCCTGCGACTCGATGAGTTCCCTTTCGAACAGGCCGATCAGGTGGTCGCGGCTGCCCGGGTGGAGCGCGTACTGCCTGAGTTCAACAACGGGGTACCGAGCGCTTGTCATTACTTCTGGTTCCCTTCAGTCCCAGAACTGCTCCTGTTGCTGGCAAGGGCTGCTTGGACACGCCACCCTGCGGCCGCTATCGCGCCCGCAGCGTTTCGCGCAGCACGTCGGCGATCGACGTGCCGCCGAGTTCTCGCCGCAGAGCCTGCTCGGCACCGCCGTAGACCCTGTGCAGGGCGGGCCGGATGCCGCTGCCGACTGCCCTGCGCAGATCGCCGAGGCTGCGCCTGATGATCACCGGGTTGGTGTTGATGCTGGCGGCGACCTGGTCTGATGTCAGCTGGCCACGCCCACGCTGCTGGGCAAGTGCCAGCCAGGCCAAGGCGTGTACCGCAATTGTGAGCCGACTGTTCGCTGCCATGATCTTCCTAACGTAACAGGATCGATTACAACAGCACACGCCGGCCCGCGGCCAAGGCACCCGCCGCTCGCCCTGCCCGTCCCGGCTACCAGGGCCTGTCCGGAGTCGTGATCACGTGGCGGAAAGGGGTGGGCGGGATCGCATCGGCTGGTAGGTTCGGGTGGACCGTGACACCGTCCGACGAGGTGAGACCCATGAACGCTGTATCGATGTGGGTGCTCCCTCTGCCGTCACGGTCGGGCGATTGACGTAGGTATCGCCGGGAGCGCCTCGATAACAAGGCACTCCTGGAAGGCGAAACCTATGGTTCACAATGTTGCTCTGGTTCTCGGTGGTGGTGGGGCTGCCGGACAAGCGTGGCAGATCGGCGTCATCGCAGGTCTGGCCGAGGCTGGTCTCGATCTGACAGAGGCCGCCGATTTGGTGGTCGGCACCTCGTCCGGTTCCACCACGGCAGCGTGGGTGCGCAGCGGTATACCAGCGGCCGAACTGTTGGCTTCGGTGCTGTCCGAGCCGGTTCAGCCGGTCGGGCAGAGCCGGGAACTGCCGCCGTCCCTGCCGATGGCCACGGTGTTCGAGCGGATGCGTGCCATCGGCGCCGCCGCCACCTCGGCGGCCGATCTACGACGTGCGATGGGCGCGTTCGGGTTGGAGAGCGACTCCATACTCGGACCTGCGGCGGCGGGACAGCGGCGGGCAATGGTCGCCGCCAGGTTGCCTCGCCCTGAATGGCCGGACAGGCCGATGATCGTGGTGGCCGTCGACGCGCATACCGGCGAGTTGGCTGCGTTCGACCGCGATTCCGGCGTCGACCTGGTGGACGCGGTCACCGCGGGCACCGCGCTGCCCGGTATGGTCCCCACGCACAGCATCAACGGCGCTCGCTACATCAACGGTGGCGTGCGCTCCGGCGAAAACGCCGACCTTGCCTCGGGCTTTGCGAACGTCGTGGTGCTCTCGCCGTTCGGCGGATGGAGCCAGACACCACCGCAAGCAGGCCAGTTCGAGGGCCTGCGCAGAGACCCGGAATGGGGCACGGACCTGGCAAGCGAGGTCGAGGCCCTGCGCAAGCAGGGCAGCCGCGTCGAGGTGATCACACCGGACGCCGATTCCCGAGCCGCAATGGGCACGAACCAGATGGATCCGGCGACCCGCGTCCCCGCCGCCCGTGCCGGTTTCGCCCAAGGCAAGCAGGAAGCGACCCGCGTGACGTTCCTCTGACGATTTGCACGCCGCCTCCTGGTCTGACGTGCGCGGCCCAGGTTGAGGCTGCGCACCCAGATGATGGATCCGCGTAGCTGGAGCCCCGCCATGTAGCTCGCGGGCCTCTTGTCGTAGCACGTGGCCAGGCCCCTGTACCGCTTCAAAACCCATCGCATGGTGTT
>WNFI01385349.1_pt1 | contig 10398 bp, 6 predicted proteins | sample 5400471 | NCBI WGS metagenome assembly WNFI01 (sample SAMN13153348, study PRJNA577476) | soil metagenome | isolation source: 100 cm saprolite on Douglas fir-dominated hillslope | place: USA:California | collected 2013-09-17 | reverse complement strand
TGGATGGAGTCACGCATACGGCAGCAACCTGCTGAATGAGGTACACGGCAGCTTTTCCAGAGACGACCAATTTTTTACGCCGACGGGCCTTGTCGATCCACGCTTGCCCGCGATTGTGGTGTCGTCCGGTGGTGACGCTGAAGCAGGCGGCGCTCTCCAGATGGGGAATGCCGGTTTCGCCGGCGGCCGCACAAATGAAGCCCTGTGGCAGATTTCCGATCATGTCAGTTACCTGCGCGGCAGGCACACTTTAAAATTTGGAGTCGAATTCACCGACACCCATCTGGCCGACCTTGCGTTCGGAGGTTTCGACCCCGACGCCGCAAAGCAGAACGGAACATTTCGCGGCACTTATAGTTTCTCCGGCCTGTCGAACTTCGCCATCGGCAAATACGATACCTTTGTCCAGAGTACGGGACAGCCGAAGTTCTCGTTCAATGTTCCTTATCTCGGCCTCTACCTCCACGACACTTATCAAGTCAGGCCTGGGCTGACGCTGGACCTGGGCTTGCGTGAAGACTTTCAGGTGTACCCGCAGCCGAAGGAAAATTCAGCGTTCCCGCTTACCGGTCAATTTGCGAACCAGTACCAGCGCATCGCTCCGCGCTTTGGGTTTGCATGGCAACCGCTCGAGAAAACAGTAGTTCGGGCTGGTTTCGGCACGTTCTATGAGAACCTCAACGGACTGAACTATCGCAACGCCGTTGTCTCAAATGGACTGCTCTCGCAGCAGGCGTCAGCGATCGTAACCTTCGATGGGAATCTGCCGGCTGACCATCAGAAAGCGATATTCCCGAACCAGATTTCCGATCCTTCACTCTTCAGCACCTCCAACATCTCCGTCGTGGATCCGCATTTCCGTTTTCCGTACGTCTTGCAAGGCAGTCTTCAAGTCGAACGTGAAGTGTTACCCGATACGGTCGTCACGATAGGCACAACCTGGACTCATGGAGTGCACTTAATCGCATCGAGCGCCTACGATTTGAACTTAATGCCGCCGACCGGGATGACGACTTACGTCCTTTGCCAGGACCCGGTCACCTGCACCGGGAATCAGGTCGTACTGCCCGCTTTGAATTCGGCCGATCTTGTCGAAGGACGAATCTCTTCCAGTTTCAGCCAGATCAACGCTCTCATCAGTCCCGGAATTAACAACTACAATTCCTTCTTTGCGCAGGCACAGCGGCGCCTCCGTCACGGACTCGCGTTCCACACGTCTTATACATTCTCCAAAAACATCATGTCGCGCGGTGTGGACTTCAACAACCAGTTCGATTTCCGCGATACCCACGCGCCCTACCTGCTCGATCAGCGCCACCGTGTTTCGATCGCTGGGACGTACGAACCGGATCTTGGCCGGAACCTGCATTCTCGCGCTCTGCGTGGGCTAACCTCCAATTGGACCATCAGTACCGTGATGCAGTTCGGGTCCGGACGGCCTTATGCGGCGCTGCTGGCTCCGACCGACGACGGCAATATCCTCAACAACACTGCCGCCCTTCAGAGCACCGCGAACTCGTCCCTGGGCATCAATGGCGCGGGCCCAAGCCCATTCGCCGGCCTGAACTCGTTCTACGGACCATGGACGGAACAGATCGATCTCGGTCTGGCGCGTCGCTTTCGCATCACTGAACGTCAGAGCGTGTCTGTGAACGTTCAGGCCTTCAATCTTATGAACCACGCCAACTACTACGTCGCAAATGGCAACGGCGTGGTCGCGACCCAGTACGTGCCCGTGCCGGTCAGCGGCGACTGCGGAGAACCCGGTGCAGTGTGCGGACTGGTTCCGAATGATGGCTTTGGCAGCTTGCAAAGAATCAACGCCTTGAACGGGCCGCGAGTCCTGCAGTTTTCGCTCAAGTACAGCTTCTAGTTTTCCACCGTTTGCAAATGATTTAATACGCGCTTAACTTTCACGTCATAAGCCCGCAATATTACCGACCGTAATATTCCACCGGGACTCTTCTATGTAACGAAGAGCCACTTCCGGAGGGTATCCGTCTATGTCTTCTCCAGTTTTTGGCAGGCTCAGGGTCAATCGCAGCGCCGTTGCAGGTATGGGGCGCGCGTTGATCGCACTCATCCTTTGCCCAGGAATGGCGGTTGGGCAGTCGATCAACACGTCGAATTGGGGCGCCGTCACTACCCCCGTCTACAACACCACGGAGAGCAATCCTAACTATTCCAGCGCGGAAATTCTCGCCGGACCGAACAAATTCGGCAGCTACTACGCCGGCGTTTTGCCGAACGGCAAGAAAGTCACGCCCGCCGGTACCAGCATTCAAATCGGCATGAACCCCCTCGGCGTCGCGCTGACGCCGGATGGCCGGTTCCTGGTATCGACCAACGACGACGAGCGCGAAGGCGGGCTCGCGTCCTTCAACAGCCCGATCAACGTCGGCGGATATGCGCTCACCGTGGTGGACACCGCCAGTTTCGCAGTCGTCTCGCAGTTCCACACTTCGGTTCGCTTCTTCGTGGGCTTGCAGATCAGCGGCCCCGCCAACGGACCTTACACCGTGTGGGCGGCAGGCGGCGCCGACAATGACGTCAAGCTGTTCTCTCTCTCCAGCACGGGTGTTCTGACTGCCGGCGTACCGGCCAGCATCACCATATCTCCCACTCACCCTTCGAATCAGGGCTACGTCAACAATTACATTCCGGGAGTGGACCCGTCGGCGCCCGTGCCTTCCGCATTCAGCCGGACGACGACCGCGAAGATCACCTTCCCGGCCGGCCTGCAGCTCAGCCCGGACGGCAAGTACTTGTACGTCGCCTGCAACGGCGACAACAGCGTTGCGGTGATTGACACCACCAGCAAGGGCGTGCTGAAACAACTCCCTGCGGGCGCATTTCCTTACACTGTGGCCGTGAACGCCGCGGGCGACCGCATTGCCGTTTCCAACTGGGGTATCATGGACTACAAGTTCGCCAGTCCTACCTATGACCCGGTCACCGGAAAGCTGACCGCCATCGGCACAACCGGAGCCAATGTTCCTGACGGCTTCTACGTGCCACCAGTCACCCGCACGGCTCCATTCCCGTTCACGTCTTCCGTCCACGTGTATGCCGCGCAGAAAGGCTTCGCTTCGCTGGCGACGCCCAAGTACGGCAAGTATCTCGGGCAGCCTCTTAAGCTCGACGATAACAACGCTATCGGCAGCACTCATCCTTCGGCCATGGCGATCGTGAAGGGCACCGACGGAACGGAAGTGCTCTACGTCGCGAAAACTAACGACGACTCGCTGGCCCGCCTGGTCATCCAAACCGGCAAAGTTCTTTCGGATTTCGACCTGGGCGCGACCTTCGTTTCCTTTCTCAACAATTCCAAATCGAAGCTGACCCTGGCGAAGGGCACTTACCCCAACGCTATTGCGGTTTCTCCCGACAACACCAAGCTGTTTGTGGCTGAGGCGGGAATCAATTCCGTGGCTGTGCTCGATGTCACCGACCCGCTCACCCCCGCCCTGCTGGGCCGCATTCCGACGGGCTGGTATCCCACGGGACTCGCCGTAAGCTCCGACGGGAGTTCTCTGTACATCGCCAACGCGAAGGGCGTGGGCGAAGACATCAATCCTGCCATCGACACCTCCAGCAACAACACGCAAGTGCCTCCACCGACCGGCTTGGCTTCTGACGGACGCGTGGACAGCAACTACATCTTCGGCAGCCTGCAGAAGGTGGATTTGACCACTAACCCCTGGGACAGCACGACCGTGCAGGCGAATAGCTTCGCGGTACAGCAGTCGGTTGACACCTCCGTGGTTCCCATGGGCGGATCGGCTGGATCGCCGCGCATCAAGACCGTGATCTTCATCATGCACGAGAACAAGGCGTTCGATTCGATGATGGGTGGGTTGGGCTCGACGTTTGGCAATTTTGCGGGTACGACCTTCAACAACATCGACGGAACGTCCTACACGAACCTGCAATACACCGGAGTTTCGTTGAACACGCAGGCTCTGGCTACTGCCTTTGCCACCGCCGTCAACTACTACTCCGATTCCGAGGAGAGCGACGCTGGCCACCAGTTCTTCGCGTCCGGCACCGCTAGCGACTACACGGAAAAGACGCTGCTCGTGAAGGGCGGCCGCGGCTTGCTGGTCAACAAGAACTTCGAGCCTGAAGATTATCCGGAAGGTGGATACATCTTCAACAACCTGTCGCGCTGGCATCGTTCCTTCAAGAACTACGGGATGATGGTTCGAATCGAGGGTACGGATACAGGCACCAACGTTCCCACGACTATCAACGATCCGTTAAGCGGCAACGTCGGCTATCCCCAGATGGCGGACGCGGTCAATGTGCAAAACCACCCCGTCGTAAATGCGGGCGATGTGTCGACCCAAACCCAGGGGCTCGGTCAGACCTTCTTTATGAAGATGCCGGCTCTGGGCGTCCTCGGGACGAACAACCCGGACGGATCGTCGCGCATGGATATGAACTATCCGGCATATAACTTCAACATCTCCGACCAGCGCCGCGCCCTCGAATTCATTAAAGACTTCGATGGACTGGTAGCGTCAGGGAAGGTGCCGCAGTTCTTGTTCATTTACCAACCGAACGATCACACGGGCGGCATCCAGGTTCCGAACGCGAGTTCGGTAGTGCAGAACATCTGCGGTTCCGGTGGAACCAGTTCCTGTTCCGCACTGCAACAGATCGCCGACGGCGACGTAGGCCTGGGCATGGTGGTGCAACACATCATGAAAAGCCCGATCTACTACGATCCGGTCAAGAATACCGGAGCGGCGATTTTTGTGAGCTATGACGATGCGCAATCTTCGCTCGATCACGTTCACCCGCACCGTACGCCGGCCATCGTGGTCAGCCCGTTTGCCAAACCGGGCGCCGCGACCCGCCACTACTCCGCCGCTTCCATCGTGAAGACGGGCGAGCTGCTGATGGGCATTCCTGCCAACAACCTGGGGGACCTGTTCGCCACCGATATGCGCGACATGTTCCAATCCACCTACAACGGCATCACCGCCGACGCAATCAACTTCAACCTGGATCCGAATATCTCGCCGTCGAAAGAAGGCAAGAAGATCTGGGCGCTGGTCAACAAACTCGATACGTCGGCTCCGGATCGCGATAGCCGCCGTTTGGGTGTGCTGATCCGGCTCTCGATCAAGGCGGATCAACTCCACGAGCAGGCGGAACATGCCAAGACTCTGGAGACCGCTTCCTACGAGAAACAGCAGAACGAACTGTACGAACAGGCTGTGAAACTGGTCAGCACAGCGGCCCTGGCCGATAACGACGACTAGTCGCGCACCGCACGGCAACATTGGCCCTTACTTGCAAGAGTAAGGGCCTTTTTCTTTTTTCTGCTGGAGAACAAAAGACAAACATCACGCGAACGCTGGTACAGGTGGAACGGCTTAATTCAGTGCAGCAGTCGAAGGATCGGTGAGAGCAATCAGCTTTCCTGGCGGAAAGTCTTTTTGGCTAAGAGGGCTCGCAGGCTCGGGGTTGATGATGGTCAGCACTTCCCCGCTGAGGATTCCCTGCACGACCAGGCGGTCACCTTCGATCGCAACTACCCGGTATTGCTCGTCGAAAATTGACTTAGTCGCTTTCATTTGTAGTTAGATGCGGGGACGCGCATGAAAGTCTCGCGGGGAGGAATCTCTTGTTTCAACACTTTAGTTCTTTTATGGCCGAAACCCTCTACTTATGAGCCGAAGGTTTTTCCAACAGGATTACAATAACCAACATGTACCACTACAATCCCTCCACTGCCCTGGAAGAACTCACGGAAGACGCGACTCTGCCGAACCCTGTGCACCTCCGCGACATGCTGCTGCGTCATAAGCTGACGCCGGATCAGTCCATCGAACTGAATCGGATGTTCGTCGAATACCAGAAGTTCTTCGGGGAAACGCAGAAACTAGGGAAGGAAATTCTGCGGCGGCTGGCGGCGTAGGTCTGCGTGTGCCAGGACCCGCCGGTTGGATTCAGAGCGGAGCTCGGTCCAGCGAAACGACGAATTGGACTCCAGGGACTCGCTCCTTCTGCATGCGCTCATCGTTGGTAATGAATAGATCGACGCCGACGCTGGCGGCACATGACAATTGCAGCGCATCCGCCGCTTTCAGTTTTCTGTCGCCACGCAAAGTTGCGTAGATTCGCGCTGCCTTTAGATCGAACGGAATCACGATTGCGCCCCTGGTCAAACTCTCTTCGTACTTCCGGCACATCACGTGATCGCCACGCTGCCAGGGCCGGACCAGAATTTCGCCCAAAGTGACCGTTGAGGTCAGAAGCTGGTCTCCGCGCTCAGTCATTCGTCGCCGAATGCCTATCGTCCTCTTAGACAGGTTCTTGTAATCCTCGAAGAGATAGATAAACAGGTTCGTGTCCCAGAAGATGCGGCTCATTCCCAACCCTCACGTAAGCCGCGCACATATTCGTCAGGGTCTTCTTCCCCCCAAAGGTGTTTGCCCGAACCCACCAATGCCAGGATCGGATCCTCATCCATTCTCTTCGCTGCTGCCGAAGCATTCCAGTTGCCGTACCACTCAAGAAGGTCGCGATATTGCTCGGGCAGTTCGTCGGCGGCAGGGTGCGTCTTGGAGCCTTCTCGCGCCAAGTGATACGAGTCGCCGGTGCGGAACAAACGCCGACGACCCGGGGCAGTTTCTACTAGCATCCGGTACCGACCGGGACTGGGCGCACGATTGGCAACACAATGTTGCACGATGTGGACGTAGACCCCAGGACGAAGAGGTTCCTTACTAGCCTCTCTTTCTGCTCGATGCATGATCTCCTCAATACTGAAATCAGGCTGTCGTAGATGTTCACGATGGAGCAGAGCGACGGCAATCCAAACCTCATCTGCGACCTTTGTGTGAATCGCTTGCAGAGTGGTTTTCACAATCCCTCCTTCTCACTTCTATTTGCTTAACTTTCCTGTCTTGTAGAGGGCTACAACGATTGCTTGCATCTTTTCCGGAGGGCAAGGGTTCCGTCGCTTGGAGAGATCTATTCTGTTCGATGCCCGCCGAAGCTTAATCCCGACTAGCTCCAATACATGGGCTATCCAGCATGTCTTCGGAACGAACCCCGCGCTGAACTTCACTTCTCTGACGACATGGGCGTAAGTAGCCATTGAAGTCTCTACTTTTTTACTCTATAAAACAAGTATTAAATATATTACATCCATAACCTACATTGGCGGCCATTCCTTGTCAAGTGATTCAGTTCAAGCATGGGAAGCCCGCGGAGGGCTGTCGCTCTTCGGACGACAGGACAGCCGGGGGCGGCTGTCCCCACACGAGCCGTGCCGGTGCCATCGTTTACAATCAAAGATTCCTTCTGATCGGGAACCCTGACTATGCACCGCTGGTCCGAACTCTTTATTCCTACTCTTCGCGAGGCCCCGGCTGATGCCGAGGTCGCGAGCCACAAACTCCTCGTCCGCTCCGGGTACATCCGCCAACTGGGCGCCGGGATTTATTCGTTCCTGCTCCTGGGAAATCGCACGATCAACAAGATCATGGCGATCGTCCGCGAGGAAATGGACAAGATTGGGCAGGAATTCTACTTGCCGACGCTGCATCCGCGCGATCTCTGGGAGGAAAGCGGACGCTGGACGGTGATGGGCGACAACATGTTTCGCCTGAAAGACCGCAAGGGCGCCGACTTGTGCCTGGGCATGACCCACGAAGAGGTCATGACCGACATCGCGCGCAAGGAATTGCGCAGTTACAAGCAGTTGCCGCAGATCTGGTATCAGATTCAGACCAAGTTCCGCGACGAGCCTCGTCCGAAGGCGGGACTGCTGCGGGTGCGGCAGTTCATTATGAAAGACGCGTACTCGTTCGACATCGATGCCGACGGACTCGACGTCTCCTACAAAAAACACGACAAGACTTACCGCGCTATCTTCGACCGCTGCGGCTTGAAATACATGGTGGTTGAGGCACACTCAGGCGCCATGGGCGGATCGCAGTCGCACGAGTTCATGGTGCGCACGCCCGCGGGCGAAGATCAGATTGTCAGTTGCGACGCCTGCAACTACGCGGCGAATCTGGAAAAAGCTGTTTCAAAGCTGGAGGCGGTGGAAGACCTGAAGCCCGACGGCGACGGCTCGCCAGTCCAGGTGCACACTCCGGGACAGAAGACGATCGAAGATGTCGCGCGTTTTCTCGGCGTTTCTCCGAAGAACAAGATCAAGACGCTGGCGCTGATGGTGACCGAGTCCGACGAGAAGACAGGCAAAGAGCGCGCACGCGCCGTCATCCTGCTCATGCGCGGCGATCATCAGATGAACGAAGCCAAGCTCTCGACGGCGGTCGGCGGCAAAGAAGCCCGGCCGATGCAGGAAGAAGAAATTCGCGAGCTATTCAATTCTCCAGCCGGATACCTCGGCCCGCTCGGCATCGAATGGGCGAAGGACGTGAACGATTCCGGCAAGCCGATCCTGCTCGTCGACCAAGCTCTGGAAGGACGCGCTAACCTGATCGGAGGCGCAAACAAAGAGGATTACCACGTCAAGAACCTGACACCCGGAAAGACTTTCCATCCCACCGCTTACGCTGACTTGCGAAGCGTTACTGCGGGCGAGGCGTGTCCGAACTGCGGCGCGGCTTTGCGCATCGACACCGCGGTCGAAATCGGACACATCTTTAAACTCGGATACAAGTATTCCGACTCCATGGGCGCGCGCGTTCTTGACCGCAACGGAAAGGAAATCGCTCCGATCATGGGGAGTTATGGCATTGGAATCGAGCGCATCCTGACCGCGGCGATCGAGCAATCGAACGACGAGAATGGATTCTGGTTGCCGCCGTCGATCGCGCCATTTGAAGTCGTCGTGGTCGCCACCAACATCGGCGACGAGAAAATTCGCACCGCCGCCGAGTCGATTGCCCAGACGCTCGAAGCCGCCGGCATCGATGTTCTACTCGACGACCGCGACGAACGCCCGGGTGTCAAGTTCAAGGACGCCGACCTCGTCGGTATCCCCTTTAGAATCAACGTCGGAAAGAAGGTTACCGACGATACTGTGGAAGTCGTTCGGCGCTCGACTCGCCAGTCCAGCGACATTAAGATTTCTGCCATAGAGGAATATTTTCGAGGACTGCTGCCGTCGGCGCGCTAGCGAGCTTTCGGCCGGCAGAACTCTTTTCGGGCTATGGGAACTCTGAAGGCACTCGCCGGCGTCGCATTGATAGTAGTGGTTGGCATGATTTGTTGGGCGCTGATTCCGCCGTATTTTTCGAACTATCAGTTCGAGGACTTCATCAAGAACGAAGCCCTGCAGTCGACTTACGGCACGCGCACGGAAGACGATATCCGGGAGTCGGTGGTCAAGCACGCCCGCGATTACGATATCCAGCTCACCCCGAAGCAAGTCAAAGTTACGCGCACCGGAAGCAGCGGCACCGGTACCCTCACGATTGAAGCGGAGTACACCATCCCGGTGAACTTGCCAGGCTATTCCACGGTCCTCCAGTTCCACCCTTCCAGCAGTAATAAGGGCGTTTACTAAGCGAGCGCAGTGGCCCCACTTCTCCTCAATAAGTAGCCAGTTACCATCTAGTACCGAGTACCCCCTCCCCCCTGGTCTTTCAGAATCATAGATTTAGCGCACGAACGCCGTCCAAAATCTTGACCTCAAAGAACTTATACGCAAAATCTAGAGCGCAAAGGGGTTAGGTTCATCTTTGTTAACTATACTATAAAGCTATATGTTTACAATATAGTTTATCTATAAGGGGACGGATTGTCAAGTTTAAGCGGGCGCGGATTGTCAACGGGGATCGGTGTTTTCGGACATCATCGGCTCGGGACGAACCTCTGACTGCACTGTGCCATCGAAGTAGTTCTGGGCTTTACTCCACGCCTTTCCGGCTACAAAACGTCCCAGGAGCCTTCCGGCGAGATCGGCGGCGCGGAAGTGGATACCGCCGTAGCGGCGGGACACGCCGGCTTCGTTGGCAGCTTCGGTAAACGTCTCCATTTGAGGGTGAGCGGCTGAGGCGGTGTGCTTCCCGGTTCGATCTTCGACGTACCCGGAGCGAAGGCCACGGAATCGCCAAAGCGATCACTGCCCGTCCACAAGGCGAGGACGCGTGCAGCAGCGGCGCTATAGGTGCTGTGGCCTGAAACGTAGTCGGGAAATGGGGGGCTGGGGAACGTTACGGGCTGATAAGGAATCCAGCGGGAGCCGTCGATCTCGACCGTACCCTTGCCGGGACCACCCCATGAGCGAATGGTCTTTCCCTTGTACAGCAGCGGGATGGAGGTGACGGGACGCACCGAATCGTAGGCCCGCTTCGCGTCCCAGGCGGCGATGCCGGCATCGAGCATCGCATTGCTAAGGGCAAAGAACATCTTTACGTCGTCGTCGAGCGTGTGATGATCGCGGGCGGAAACGAATTGCGCGAA
>WNFI01385238.1_pt1 | contig 10398 bp, 17 predicted proteins | sample 5400471 | NCBI WGS metagenome assembly WNFI01 (sample SAMN13153348, study PRJNA577476) | soil metagenome | isolation source: 100 cm saprolite on Douglas fir-dominated hillslope | place: USA:California | collected 2013-09-17 | reverse complement strand
GCGCCCAACGTGGCACAGAAGGCGATAAAGCCGATGAGGATCCGATTGATTGGCTGCTGCATGCATGCCTCTATTCGTTATAAGGAATAGCCTACTGGTCCGCCGGTAGGTTAGCCCACCAGGGAAGCGACTACCTTCCCTGGTGGGCGCTGGCACTACAGGTTATCTAATACCGAATGATTGCCGCTGCGCGCCTGCTTTGCGTTCACTGCCTGCAAGTAGCGCTCAGTGATCTTCACGCTCGTATGGCCCATGAGCCGAGAAAGCTTGTAGATATCGCCGCCATTCAAGAGGTATTGCACGGCGAAGGTGTGCCTGAAGGTGTGGGGGCTCACACGTACATCTCTGATGCGCGTCGTCTCCTCGAGCTGCTCGATCAATTGTGCCAGGCCATGGACGGTCAGCGCTTCACCCGTCCGGCTTATAAACACATGCTGCTCGCCCTGGGGATCCTTGGGATGCCTGTAGCGTGTGATATAGCGCCTGAGCGCTATGCGGCTTGCCCTGCCCAGTGGCACTTCTCGTTCCTTCCTGCCTTTGCCGACAACTCGGATATAGGCATCGTCTGCATCGAGCCACGTGTTTTTGAGCACGAGTCCACACAGTTCGGAGGCGCGGATCCCCGTATCGATCAGCAGCGAAAGAATAGCCTTGTCCCGTACAGGGAAGGGTTGCTTGTCGAGCGCGCGAAACAGGGCTTGCAGTTGTTCAGGGGTGAATACCTCGATGATGGTCTCTGAGAGCCTGGGGAGGGCAATGTGGTTCACGTCTTTTTGTGACACCAGGTCTTCAAACTCTTCATCTCGGGCACACCAGCGCAGAAACGTCTTCACATTCAGCGCGTATTGCCTGATGGTGGAACTGGCCAGCCCGCCATGACGCTTACTCACGTCTTCAACAAATTGCCTGATATGTTTGGCAGTGAGACTCTCGAGGGTATACCCATGTGCTTCACACCAGCTCGCAAAGACAGCCAGGCGAAACTTATACCCCCGCACTGTTTGAGGGCTCGTGGGCAGTTTCGCATGCAGGAATTCTTCATAGGCTTCTCTCACATCCATGTGTTATACTCTTTCTGCAAGAAGTCTTCTCTTCAGCAGCACTCTGGTAGTGCGTCAATCGGCCTGATACGCCACGTTACAGGAGTAGAGGTATGCTAGTGAGTCCAGTGCGCGATGAATTCCTCTTAGTCCTTTCTCGGCCCCATAGGCTTGTTCTGAGCGTAACGCTGTCTGCAAAACTACCTGATATAGTCTTGTCCCAGGACTAAGGTAATTCACTCTACAATCATACATTGTGCTGCGGAGAAAAGCAAGTCCTTGCTGCCCAAATAAGCGCCACGTGCCGCCCGAGCCGCTTCGATGAGCGCTGCACCTTCTTCTCGCTTGCTCGCCCGATGATCGGCACACAAAGAAGCCGTGATGCCCGCCTGAACACCACGGCCCTTTGCTCGATCTCACTGGAGCGAAGAAAACGTGCCCTAAGTATAGCACGTAGAGACTACCACCAGCTCCCGTCGCTGCATTGCTGCGTAGCGTTGCGCTCCTGGGCAACCTGCCTGTCAAAGAAGATGCGCGATCCCTCATCCCAGGTGATCAGGCCGGCGTCCAATGGCTCGATGATGGCACGCTTGACGGCCTCGCGGTCATCGTGGCAGGGACACAGCGGGTCAGAGCAAAACGGGTGCTCGTCGGTGTGGATGATGGGATCCTCGCAGATGATGGTAATTGGGTTGATCATGGGGTATACTCCTTGTAGATGTGATTGGCCTGGCACTTGCTTCGTGATGGTTGCTTCGTGCCAGGCCAGCTTTTTACTCGTAAATGCCAAATTCATTTACGAACGCGTCCCGGTTCAAGCGCTTGCCCGATGCCAGGTTGCGTAACGCGCGCTCTTCCTGGGCCTGCAATCGCACTTCGGCGGCTCTGCGCAACTGCATGACCTCTTTGCATGCGCGGCTATGTTTGCAAGTGGTTCCACCGCGCGCAAACTTGCAATGCTCACCGTTGCAGGTCCAGGCCAAACGCTCCGAGTCCCACCGGACTTCGTGGTAGCAATCCTTGCAGGAGTCGCTCTTCACCAGGAAGAACTTGGCGCCGGTCGCGCGATCGGTGACGTAGTAGATAGCCGCCTGGTCGATGCTGGTCTGTGTGGTGATGGTTGCCTTCATGATTGATTTCCTTTCGCTTTGAGGCTCGCGCCCCTGTTTCATCTTACATAGGAAGTATACCATAAGTTAAGCCACGTGTCAATGCATTAAGCCATGAATATCTTGTAACTCTTGACATTTCGTGAAAACTCGTTTATACTTGGCTTAACACCGTTGAACGGATATTCGAAAGGAGACCACGATGGAGAATAAGGAGACCTACACGCTGCGGGAGTTGTTTGCGTTCCTGCCGATCCCGATAGCGGAGCTGGCCCGGCAAAGCAAGATTAACGAGGTAACGCTCGCTCGAATCCGTGATGGACGTATCGCCAGGCGCGATACTGCGAACAGGCTGCTGACGGCTTTCTCACGAGTCTATGAGCGACCGCTTTCCTTGCGCAACGTGACGGGATTACATGTGCAGGGCGAAGACAAGCAGGCTGCGTAGCCCGGGCAGGCAGCGCCCGCTGGAACGTCGCACTGCCTGCCACGGACCCGCTTCACATTGTATCATGCCAGGCCAGGAGCCGATGTATAACCCATTCCTTATATATAGCATAAAAAACTGTGATGCTTTTTGTGCACTTTACCCTTCCAGCCAGGCTACACAAAAGAGTAGACTAGCGCTAGCCTGCTGCTTTTTCTATGGTAGAATGCAGGCAAGCAAAAAAATTAGGGACCGGGGGTCCGGTCCCTTGCGTGTAATTTTCTACATGCCCGGCGCCAACCAGAACATTTAGAAAGGACATAACACAATGAACATTATAACATGCATCACGCCGCCTGAATACCAATCGGGCGACTCTCCCGTTGTTGACATAATGTCAAGTTGGTTGGCAGATGGGCGGGTGATGCTGTGACGCAACAACCACCTAACTACGCGGCCATGAGCCAGGCTGACCTCATCGAGATTATCGAAACCCAGAAGCAGCGGATCAACTCTCAACAAACTGAGCTGGCCTGGTTCACCAATAGCGCGTTGCCAATCGCCGCGCGATTTGCCGGGTATGCTGTGCAGAAGTTTATCCAGCAGCGCGAACCGAACGAGGAAGGCTGGTATAAAGGCTATCTTCCGAAGATGGAGGAGATCGCCGGCGTGGACACCTCCACGATCTCGCGTGGCATAGCAACGCTGGCCGCTGTAACCGATGCGCTCGACAAGTACACATATGAGCAACGCGATGAGGACGGGCACAAGGAGAAAAGCCTGCTCTACTTTCGACCGACCGACCTGCTCGACCGACCAGACGAAATTATCCCCACAAAAGAGATTGCCCGTCATGGGGGCAATCATCCAAAGCTCCCTTGCCCCGATTGCGGTTGTGTCCATCGCCGGGTGAAACGCCGGGAAGAGTGCGCAGCCTGCGGGCATAAGTTCTTTGAGAACGAACACACCTACCAGGCATGTGAGCCATTGCAAGATGCAACGCTTCCTATAGATATACCTATTGCAAGTTGCAACGCCTCTTTTCCAGATACCCCCCCTATAGTGGAGCCGATTCTAGATCCGCAAGAACTTGAACGCCAGGCGGCGCAGCTCCTCGTAGCGATCGCTGGCGAGCATACGCAACATATCGAAATGATCCCGACGCCACAAAAATATACGACGGTCAAGAGTTCACTCACCCAGGATGATTTGCTGAAACATCTGCAGGGAATGACGACAAAAGGCGTGTTCAATCGTTCGCTCGATGGCATGACTCGAGCGATCTGGTTTGACCCTGACAATCCAGAGGAATGGCAGATCTGTAGAGATGCCGCACAGGAGCTTGCGGTGGCAGACGACTTCAAGCCGATTTTAGCGCCATCTCCAACGAACGGCGAGCATGCTGGTGGCGGCCATCTCTGGATCATCTTCGATGCTGAAGTTGATGCCTATTCTGCGCTGCAGACGCTCTACCAATATGTGCCCCGGCTCAAAGCCATCAAGGATTTCTGGCCGGGCGGCGGCAAAAACGCACGCTTGCCAGGTGGGAAGTACGTCGCGCCTCACTTTGAAGCCTGGTGCCATCTCTTCGATGAACACATGCAAAACGGCATAGGAACCGCTGCTATGCTCATCGAGCGTCAAACGCCTGCCAGTGTCGTTATAGACTATCCCAAGCCGGAACCGACCCCGGAACCACAACGCGCGCAGCCCGCTGCCAGGCAGGGGGGGTACTTGGACAAAGACCTTGCCAAGCAGGTAACGGCCGATTTCAACGCCTCGCATAGTTGGGTAGACCTGCTGGGGCAGCCGAATAGCAGCGGCAAGTATGGAGCGTCCTGGCGGAATGACCACAACCCGAATGTGCATGTGTATGCAGATACCGATCTGGCCTATGATCACAGTACAAACCGGTTGTTTGATCGTCCATTCGATAAGTATGATTGCTGGTGCATGCTCCAGGGCGGGCAGAACTGGGAAGCGTTTAGAAAGCAGGACCTGGCGCAGCGCTGCGCCCAACTTCGTGAAGTGCAGGAGCCTATCGAGCCGGAGCGCGAGGCTATTCCGTTCTGCCCTCATTGCCACACCATCATAGGCGTAGGCTGGGATGGCAACGTGAAGCAGTACAAGCACTATACGTGCGGTAAGTGGCTGGGGAATGGTCAGCAGCAAGGGCAGGTGGCATCATGACCACGCTCGATGAGTACTTGCGCCGCCTTTCGCTCAAACGCCTGGTGCTGGCCTGCGCCGCCTGGGATATCCGCGTGTGTGTGAGCCCGACCTGGCACCGGCGAGAGTGGTATTATAGGAACGGTCGGTTCTATTGCGCGATTTGTGAACGCCTGGAGCCCTGGGTCGCCTGACCGGACGGACACCGGACAACAAGTAATACACAGGGGGTAATACATTCCCTTCTTCTCAGCACGAACCGACCGACCGTTGTCAGAAATGAGGTGAATGTATGGCGTATCAACATTGCTATGGCGCTCTCTGCGTCCGGCGTCTCCCGCGTAAGCTGGTGTGGGTCAAAGACGAGTTTCACCCGTATGGCACGTGGAGCGATGAGACACCGGCGCCTGGCCGGTCGTATACAAGAAACACCTGGCCGCCTCGTGGCCGTGGTCGCGGCGAATCACTCACAAGCCCCCGCCGCATCGAGGCAAAGCTACGTGCAGCCGAGGCGTGGCGCCTGCATTATCATGAGTATCTCACCTGGGATGCTATTGCTACCCGCCTCGGCTTCAAGGATCGCAGCGGCCCATGGCGCGCAGTACGCCGCCTGGTGGACCGTTACGACGCACAACATTGACCAACTTGACAGGCAAGCAGCCGGTATGGTAAGGTATGCACATAAACGTGCATAGGGAGGTTTGAAACAATCATGCCATTAACTCGTAAGAACCTCAGCCTGTCAACGCAGCAGCTCGCCTGGTTCGATGAGCTTGCCGAGAAGACAGGCATCAGTGCCAGCGAACTTATCAGACGGGCGCTCGATGAATGGCGCCTGGCCGATGAAGAAAGAGGGAACATGCAACAGGAGACGCCGGAGCAAATCTACTTTAGATTGGCGATGCATTTCAGGGCCAAAATCGACCAGCTCCTGGCAGAACGCGGGAAGCCGCTCGAGCTGGGCGACCGCATCGAAGCGTACTCCATCGATGGCTACAAGCTTGTGGCTGAGGTGCAAGTAGGCGGGCCTGTCGCGGCGCTCGCTATGGATATCTGGAAGCCTGACGGCGAGAAGCTGGTCATCGACAAGCAAGCGATGGCCGAGTTGCAGGCCACGGTGATCGAGCAGCATCGCGAAAGCATGGGCCGCGACAACTAACCACTGATTTCCACTACTGTCGGGAGACAGAAGAGAGGAAGCTATGAGTCTTAACAACGCGAATCCGACCCTGTGGGCGGATACACTCCTGGCACAGCTGCGAGCGAACCTCGTGTTTGCCAGTTGCTTCAACAGAAATTACGAGGGGATGATTCGGACGGTCGGGGATACAGTCAAAATCATCAGCATTGGCGATGTGACGGTTGCCGACTACGTCAAGGACACCCTCTTGTCAGCGCCGCAGACGATTACCGACGCGGAATCGATGCTGGTCATAGAAAAGGCGAAGTTCTTCAATTTCAGCATCGATGACGTGGATGTGGCGCAGAACAGCACCGGCGGCAGGCTGATGCAAGAAGCGATGTCCTGGGCGGCGTACAAGCTTGCTTCCCAAATCGACCTGTATGCGGCCGCGTTCTACACGCAGGCCGCAATCGCCGCACCCACGTACCCGCTTGGCACACAGGCGTCACCCATCATCCCGGCCTTGCCAATCAGCACCCTCGTTGGCGGCGGGACCGTCATGTACGATTACCTGGTGCAGGTGAATCAATTCTTGAGCGATAACCTGGTGCCGCTCCCCGGACGGTGGATTATTGTTCCCCCCTGGGCAGCCGGGCAGTTGTCACTCGACCCCCGCTTCACCTCGTATAACACGGCACGTGCGGGCGAGCTGATGGCAACCGGAAGGCTCCAGCAAGGCGCAGGCAGCGCAGGCGGCTTCCCCAGTGGCCCTGATGTGACCAACATCGCAGGGGTGGACACCGGCGCCGGTGGGGCCAGCGTTGCGTACCTGGGGCAGGCGGCCGGCTTGGATGTGTACCAGAGCCCCAACGCGCCTCACCTGGCGGGCACGATAGGACTACAAAACAGTATTGATGTGTGCCTGGCAGGTCACCCGATGGGGGCAAGCCTTGCCATTGGCTTGAACAAGACGGAGCTGTACCGGCACCCCAGCCTGTTCGCTGATGCCTGTAAAGGGTTGTGTTTGTTTGGCGCAAAAATCACCCGGCCCTCAATGCTGGCATCATTCATTATCAAGCACGTTTAGGAGGCAACCACAATGGCAAGAGACGCATTAACCGTGACAACGCTCACGCCCAACGGCGGCGTGCTCCAACCGGCGGCGCAGACACTCACCCAGGCCAATGGGCAATCAATCGCTATTCCAGCGACAAAGATACCATCGAGCCCGGATATAGACTCGATGCTGCTCATCGTGGCAAACACCGCGGCGGCTCCCCACAACTTGATTGTGAGAGCTGGTGTCGGTGGAGGTGTGACGCCTGGGCCAGCACAGCGCGCAGGACTGGGTGATTTGACCGTGGTCATCACCAACGCCACGACGCAGTGGATAGGGCCACTTGACCCGTCGAGGTTCAGCCAGGCTGACGGTTCAATCAACCTGGATGAAGACGCAGGGTTTACCGGCAACATCCAGGTCATCCTGATGCCGACGAAGTGGGCGTAAATAGCAGACTACTTCCTACCGCTTTCGCCTTTCGTGTCCGTTTTTGGGGGGGGATTGTTGTTCTGGCAGCAAACAAGCTACCTGTTTGAGTTGGAGCAGGTAGCTTGTTTGCCTTCAGTCGGAGAGCCCGGCATGCCAGTGTTCAAGTAGTTTTGTATGGATCTACTGTCGGGAGACAGAAGGAGAATGAATTATGGTCTATGTGGCTTATGGCCCGTTTACGAATGGATCGGCCCCTGGTCTATCCGCTTCGCTGTTCAATGACATCGACAACTGCCTGACCGGCAACCTCGGCCTTGCCAAAGTGCTCTTGACTACTGGTTCGATTGCGCGTATAGCCAAGTTTAGCGGGACTGGCTCGGTGACGGGAGCCACGCATGGTCTGGGGGGAACGCCTGATTTCGTGATTATCATGTATGCCGGTAGCTTCGGGAGCCCACCAACACAAGTACCCTCCTATGTGAATACGACCAGTACCACCGTGGATATTGCTGCACAATCGGCCTATAGCTGGCTAGCGCTCGCTATCAAGTTTACGCCTTAGTGGGGTAGCAGGAAGAGCAGCCAGGGCAGCAGGAACAGGGCGAGCAGGATCGCCAGGAACGCCGCGCCGCGCAGTTTGGAGAGCATAGTAGTCCTTTCGTGATGATGGTTTTTCCTTTCGGGTGTGTGTACTTTGCTGGCGCCAGGCGGTCAGGACAGGCTTGTTGTCTATAGAACGAACGAGACTACTTGAGCAAGAAACCGAACGTGTGGCTCAGTTCTCTTGCTCCCGGGTCCGCATTGCCGAGAAAGTTTTCCAGGTAGCGGTGGGTGCTGCTCAGGTCGCTGTGGCCCAGGGCTTTCATAATTTTGATGATATCCTTGTCTTTCTCGTAGCGAGCTTTGGCGTTAGCGTGGCGTAGCCAGTGTACTGAAATCTGCTTGTCGATGGAGGCAGCCCGCGCGTACTTTTTAAGCGCCGCATTGACGCTGTTCTCTGAAAGTGGAAGGTATGGGTCTATGGCCAGGCCGAGCGCTGCCCCTTGCAAGCTTGGCGCCCCGACAGCAATCCAGATCGGGTCATCTGCTTGCAGCGGTAGGCGCCCACTGGCTTCCAACCACTCATCGATCAAGACCTTGCAAATCACCGGAAGCTCGCTCACCTTCTCCTGGCCAGCGAGCCCCTTTTCGCCAATCCATCTATACACCCATCCCATGCGGCAAGAGCCATCGTCCTCGTTGATCGTGTCCCAGGTGATATCGCTATAGAGCAAGCCCCGCACTTCGTTCATGCGCCTGCCCGTGAGTAGAAAGAAGGTGAACAAACTCAGGTCGCGCAGCCCCTGCTTCGTGTTCCTGGGTATGACGGCAAACAGGCGCTCCAGTTCGCCTGTGGTAAGCACCCGCCTGGGCCTCGGCGTCTTCTGAGATCGCGTGCCAGCGGTCGGTGGGATGCCACTAAACAGGCGTACAGGCTTGCCATCCTCGGGTGAGCTGTAGGTGTACTGGCCAGCGAACTTATAGAACGATGAGAGGACATTGCGCCTGATGTTAAACGTAGCGGCTGCGGGTGGGCCGCCCTTATTGCGCCCGCCTTTGCAGGGAATGCGTAGAAAACGCTCGATGTCCTCTCTGGTGCGCAGGTCAGGCGAGCCGGGGAACATCGCAAAGAACGCTTTCAGTACGCCGACGTAGCACCTGTAGCTCTGCTGGCTGCGTTCCTGTATGCTTTGCAGGTAGAGGGCAATACAGCGGGTCCATGGGTCGCCAAGGGCTTGTGATTGCGTTGCAAGGGCTGTGTTCATGATTGCCTCCGCTCGACGCTCAGGATATCCGCTGTAAACACGATATAGAGGGGCGCTGCGCCGTGCATGCCATCTGCCCTCACCTCTATCAGCCGCTCGCCAATATCCACCACCAGGGCCGTATACGGGCCGCGGATCGCGTCCTGGTCCTCGATGCCGCCCTCGATTGCGTACCCCGTGCTGTAGGTAACCGTGTCGTTATAGGTGAGGTGCGCGAGATCAACTGGCATGGTTCACTCCTAACTGATGCTATAGGCTTTGATGCCGATATATGCTCGCCCCTGCGAGGTCCAGGGGCTTAACTCACCTGTCACCACTACTTCGTCACCCTCGTTAAAGGCAAGCGCGGCGTCTACCACCTCTTGCGCGCTGTGCTCATTGATCCACAAGGTGATGTAGAGCAGGGGCTTGTCGACTGCGATCTGTACCTTTGTCGAGAGGTACCAGTTGCCAGTGCTCGAGCTCTGTTTCTTCTCAACTGGCGAGTACAGCCAGCCTGAGATCTCCAGGTTATTCACCTGCCTATCCCGCGCGGTTGTAGGCTTGTCATCGTCACTCATCGAAATTCCTTTCTTGCCACTCCCCCGCGGATCGAGAGAGAGTGATTCTGTAATTGACCATCAATCAATCAATCGCGCAGACGCAGAGCGCACAGCAGGCCGCCTTATCCTGTGCGCGTGCGTGACCACTTGCGCGAAAAATGGCCATTTCTGCGTGAAAACCTAAGGTTTCCCGTCAAATTGATTGCACAGTTGGCGAACTTTGTACTCTGTCCACCTGGTCGCCTCGGCAATCTTTTTATAGCCAATCCCCTGCCGGTGCATGTCCAGGATCACATAGGCTTCAGATGGCAGCGGGCCCTCATCCTTTGGTGCTGGAAGCTGCAGCGGTGGCACGCCAGCCGCCACATGCTGCGCTGACAAGTGTGTCCACGTCCCGTCCTCGTTGCGCACAGCCACGACTTCGCCGACTGCAACCACGTTACGATGGATGCGCCAGGCGCCGACCTTGTGTAAGGTGAAGTTGACCATAAGCGTGCCGGTGCAGCCCAGGCCGAGCACAACCAGGGCAGCCACAAGCCAGCCTATAAGCGTGATATGAGGCAATAAACTGATGTACAAAAAGACGCCCAGGGCTGCGCCCAACGTGGCACAGAAGGCGATAAAGCCGATGAGGATCCGATTGATTGGCTGCTGCATGCATGCCTCTATTCGTTATAAGGAATAGCCTACTGGT
>WNFI01180040.1_pt1 | contig 10398 bp, 13 predicted proteins | sample 5400471 | NCBI WGS metagenome assembly WNFI01 (sample SAMN13153348, study PRJNA577476) | soil metagenome | isolation source: 100 cm saprolite on Douglas fir-dominated hillslope | place: USA:California | collected 2013-09-17 | reverse complement strand
CTATGGATGTTTTCAACGAGGTGATTTACACAGCGATGACGGAGACGCAGATGTGTCAGTGAACCTCTGTCTTATGTCGTAGTCCGTTTATTCACAAGAGATTCTATTCCGAAAGTTGCCCCTAGTCTTACTTATGGAGGATTCTACTGCCACAAATGGGTGACTCGAGCCCCCGAACGTTATTCAGGACCTTGGAACAAGGCTCTGAAGAACCCCATTTTGGTTATCGGGAACAAGGCGGATCCCATCACCCCCTTTGCGTCAGCGAAGTTTGTCGCGGACTTACTAGGCAACAGTGCTCATCTCGTCAAGGAAGATGCCTATGGACACACCTCCTTTGCCGAGCATTCTGACTGCACCCTGGGCATCATTCACAACCTTTTAGTTCACCAAACATACCCTGCTGATGACCAGCTCTGTGAGGCAAATCAGGTCCTGTTTCCGGGACAGGGCGTCACCAAGTTGACAGTGGACTCTGGCGGGTCCCTGAATCCTATGTTCGACCCGAGAGTCCCTGTGCCTGGCACCAACATCGGCCTCAAGAATCAGGAGCTTCTTGGAAATGGTCCCTTAAGCTTGAATGCTGTGAAGATTACAGAGGATAATGCCGATCCGACACCCACAACAAATACTACGTACCTTCGGAACGAGATCAGTGCCCTGAAGCAGACATGTACAGAACTTTACTGGGAAGTTGGTTGCGCGTCGCTTGCATTTTTTATATCCCTTATGTTGGCAGCCTACACTATCTCAGGCTCACTCCGGAAGACCGACAAGGGACGGGTATATGCAGCAGTGGATTCACTCGGTGATGATCACATCTCTCCCGAAAAAGGGACAGGCTCGTACAGTCAAGAGTACCACGATGCTGAAGAAGGGTATCAACGTGCGTTGTCTTCGAAAGAGTCGGTGGAGTTTGAACGATATAGTGATCCGTATGAGATGCCTGGCGGAGTGATTGGATCATATTCCCGCCTACGGCATTAGATGTATTCTGGGTTCTTGATCGGGGTCTAAGGTTATCTTAAACTTATCGTTTACTTCTCGGGATGATTTAATGTACTAATTATTGTCTTGTGTGCGAGAGCGGGTTCACCTGGCGAGGTAATAGCTTAATCTCGTACCTCCATTAAATTCCAAAATATGTATTACTCAGTTGATGGCGTGGGAATAATTTGGTATAAATGATACTGCTGGTGGTACTATGGAGATGCATCCCGCATCTATGAATGTTCCGAGAACTACATCTCCCTGAGAGGGCGTCTAGTTATGCACACCCGTACCGTTTCTTGGGTTTCAGAGTTTGTCAATGTGATAAATATTAGCAGAGCCCCTATTTACGCCTGTTGACCCCGACGCCGACATTTAAAAAAAATTTGGCTAGAATGCAGTTCACTCCATGCAATGTCGGTGCTTACCCTCTCGCCTAGTGCCCCCATACTGGGCAAGCGGGGCGTCTCAGAAATCCATTCTTCACCTGTCCTCTCTTGTTATAGAGCTTCGTCGCCTGTTTTGCCGCAGCTGAATGATGTTGACAGTGACAGATGCAGCGAAGTCAACGGCATCCAATATGACGGTTCAGGTTCTGACTCTGAAGCGGATGAGGGATCGCACGCCATCTCAGCGAAGAATTGGAGCCACCGAAAGACTGGAATTGTAGTCTATCATTGTACCTACCCTGACTGCCAGAAGAGTTATACTCGACCAGCCAAATTGGCTGAGCATGAACGCAGTCATACGGGGGTGGTGAGCCGTTTCTCAATTCATCTTGGAATTGTATGGAGCTGACGCACGGAAACGATATTAAGCGCCCTTATGTGTGCAAGACCTGCTCCAAGTCGTACATTCGCGAGTCTCACCTTCAACAACATTCTCGTACACATCTTCCCTATGAGGAACGCCTTTTTGTGTGCAAAATCGTCGATTCATGTGGGAAAAGGTTTTGGACTGAGCAGAAACTGAAAATCCATGTTCAGTTTGTGCATGAACGTGAGAGGCCTTTCGAAGTATGTGTGATTCATCAAATGTGCTGGGGGGCCATCTTGGTGTTATATAGTTGTTTGCTGATTTACCAATTGTGTAGTGCTCAGCTGAAGGATGCGAGGAGTCCTTTGCTAAGCATCAACAGCTTCGTGCTCATTTCGCCGCGGCTCATTGCACACCAGGCTCGAAACGCTTCCGATGTGAACACGAAGGCTGTTTAATGTCATTTACTTCATCTCAGAAGCTGCGGAGTCATGCTAAAACTCATGGGCGTGCGTTTGTTGAGTTTGTTGTAAAACTCATATCTGACGAATATTCGGTTGCAGTGAATAGGTATGCATGCGTACATCCAGAGTGTATTCAATCTACCTCATCTCCGGATGAGGCTGCACCGAGCCTGCGGTACTTTCCTACCTGGACTGAGCTGCAACGGCATGTACGCACTGTACATCCTCCAGTTTGCCCACATACCGAATGCAAAGGGCGGACATTTGCCAATACGTCAAATCTTAAGGCACACCTGAGGGTTCACGAACAAAGGGAGAGAGAAGCTGAGCTATCGCGTTCGTTAGGACTTGGAGGTTCTAATGAAGAGGACGAACCTCAGGTTCTTCATGGGGATGAGAGGGCAAGCAAACGGCGTAGGGGGGGTGAAATTGGTAGAGATTGGCGTTGCACGGAAGAAGATTGTGAAAGGGTTTTCAAGTCGGTATGTACATTCCCCAGCTTTCCGCTACCTTATTCGTATCCATTTTTTCACATCATTTCGACACTGCTGGACAGAATGCTGCCCTCATTAAACATGTCAGTGTCACACATCTTGGGATTCGGCCGTTCGCTTGTCCGGAACCAGGGTGTGAGAGGACTTTTGGTTATAAGCATGTCTTGCGGCACCATATTGCGAAGATGCACACGGTGAAGGATGTGTCCATTTCAGAAATCGATGACGGCGAAGACGAAGTCGGCACAGCTGACCCAGAAGGAAACCGCCTAGACAGCTCGCAAGCAATCGACTTCCTTACTGGTCGTCATTATGGGCGTGGCAACCAGCAAAATACGCAAGCTGGAAAAAGGGACATCCAATGTCCCTGGCCCAACGCGTTTGGTCTGCATCCAGATTTATCAAAGAGGTTCTCGTCGCATTCACCTGTGGCGGCCGAGGCAATGACGCAGCCTCCATGTGCTTATATGTTCTCGCGGGCATATGATCTTGCGCGCCACCTCCATGCTGAACATGCAATGCACGAACTTGATATGGATGACCTTGTCGCATGGGTGGCTGAAGCCAAGAAAAAGAAAAATCGTGTCGCGTGAATAGAATGACGATCTGATACCAAACAATTTATACCTAAATTCTTGAGATACAGTACCTTACTTCATTATAGTAGTAATTGATCACCTATTTGCAAGCTTAGCCAGTTGTACCGTGATCCGAGTAAAGTGCATATATAACTCGGAAGGATTGGACGGAAATTTTTTGACGGAATTAGGAGATACGTATTCCCTATGGATACATTTAGGTATTCGCTGCGAGTAGCGTGTGTATATATAGCCTCGAAAGTATAGGCTTTGGTCCAGATAAAACTGAGACACCTTTTGCGGTTTGGTTCACTCAATGAATGGGGGTCAGGATAGCCCTATCCCAAGAGTTGTGTGCCATTTGGACTTGATGACTAGCCTCTATTATAGACCCTTAAGTTGTCCCAGCATGGGATTCAGGTCACAGCGAACCAGTCCTTGTTATATTCGGCAGAAGATAGCTCTCGGAGGAACACGGCCTCATTCGGCCTTCTCAAGCAGGTAAAGGCGGATTAGGGATTGGCACATGCTTCGGTATCTCAAAATCGGCGCCGATCTCTGGTTTTTTTTTTCACCCTCTCCATCGAATCCTGAGCTTGCACTCATCTCTCTGAAATTACTCTTTCATCATCATCTTTGAACCAGAATGGCAGAATTTTGCTCAAAGGAGGAGCCCACCTCGGTTATTCTACATCGCACCCCTCGTGCTCCTCCAATTGCGACATCGGGTAAAGGAATCGAAATCATTCTAAAGGATGGTCGGACATTGGTTAGAATATTATTCTTCCTGACTTGGAAAACCCGTCCAAAAGCATCCTCGTTGCTAATAGAAATGCCTAGACCGATGCTGTTGGAGGTGCAGCAGTGACAGCGATTGGGAACGGTCACCCTCTCGTCGTTAAGGTATGACTCAACAGTGTATTCCTCCATCTCCTTTGTTCATTCCAACCATTGCTAGGCTGTCCAAGACCAAGTAGAGAAGGTTTCCTGTGAGTACTAAGACTCATTCCACGTCACCACGAATGACAAATTGGATGTTCAACTTCAAATACCAAAGACGTGTACAATATGCAATTGTCCAACGAGCCAGCGGAAGAACTTGCTCACTGGTTGGTAGCAACAAGCAAGGGGGCATTCGCTGCTGCCGGATTTATGGCGGGTGGTTCGTCTTTATCTTTGTGGGCTTTTCTTAGTTCCAATGTATTGCGTTCAAGGGACCGAGGCAATGGAAAGTGTCATCAAGCTTGCTCGACAATACTACTTTGAGATAGGCCAGCCACAGAGAGTCAATTTCATTGCTCGTAAGCAGTCCTTCCACGGAAACTCCTTGGGAACACTGGCATTGGGAAATCACCCGGCTCGACGACTGCAGTATCAGGCAATATTCCCAAGCGATAACTTTCATCATGTATCGCCTGCTTATGCTCTGTGGTACAAGAACGTGGGAGAGTCAGAAGAAGAGTACGTCAAACGCTTGGCTGATGAACTCGATACTAAGTTCCAAGAGCTGGGACCGAACACCGTGATAGCTTGTGAGTCACCTATTTGCCAAAATACTCCCCACTCTGAACAGTCCATCGTGTAGTCGTTGCGGAAACCGTGGTGGGGGCAACTACTGGCGTCGGTGTGGCTCCAAAAGGCTATTTCAAAGCCGTGAGAGAGGTATGCAACAGATACGGAGCACTTCTCATCCTCGATGAAGTCATGAGCGGGATGGGGCGTGAGTATATTTTATTGTTATGGAGAAGTAAAGAGGCTAAAGAGGTCCGAAGGAATGGGTACTCTTCATGCGTGGGAATCATTCGGTGACGGGGTTCATCCCGACATCCAAGCGGTCGCGAAAGGACTTGGGGGAGGGTATGCAACGATTAGGGTCATCATAGTGCCATGTGATACTCACCCAACTGGATGATTTGCTCTCGTAGGTACTCCCCAATGGGTGCTGTCTTGATGAGCAAGAAAGTGGCTGATGGGATCCGGTACAATAACGGAATGTGGAAGGTACTTGCGGTACTTGACTCTCTGCCATGGTATACTGACAAGGTTATGGGTGCCTTCAACAAGCACGGACATACCTACCAAGCACACCCGGTATCGTGCGCTGCGGCCTTAGCCGTTCAGAAAGTTATACGGAATGAGAACCTCCTTCAGAACATTCGTGAACGAAAAGCTACCTGAAATCAATGGTGTACGATTCGGGCCTTACTTCCAAGAAGTAGCATTCAAGAATGGACTTGTCGTATTCGGAATGAGTGGATCCATTGATGGATACAAGGGAGAATTTTCATTGTTGGCTCCCGCTTTGAATGTTACGAGCGAGGAGGTTGATAAGATTGCTTATTTGTTTGTGAAGAGTGTCGAGGAGGCGTTGAAAGATGCTGGGGTCATCTCGTAGTGATGACTGTAATGTTGACTTAGACATGACACGCTAGAACTCTGATAAGCAGGATCTGTGAGTACACCAAGAGGTCTTTCCAGCCGTAGGAGCTGGAGAAGCGTTGAATTTCATTTGAGTTGATTTGCTCATGTGACGTAACCATCAAAATTAAACTGAATTACCTCTCGAGACGCACGTCACTCCAAGTCACGTTCCGCGCTTAAGGTTGGACTTCCTCTATCTGCATCCATGTCGATCACGCATATCAACTCCCTTTCCGAGTTGGATAAGACCTTGGAGAATAGCAAGGGGAAGCTGACGGTTAGCGGTGTTGTTCTTTAATCTTTGAGTGCTCGTGCTAAAGCCTCATATCCAACTCCAGGTTATAGACTTCCATGCTACATGGTCAGCCTCTTGTGCTGTTTACTGGCTCATGACGCTGAATCAGACTTGTTTTGTTCTCTAGGTGTGGTCCATGGTAAGCCTCATTATCGGTTCATTTCAGTGTGACCATCTAACAGCCTGTTTGGCCGTTTGTTGTCCCCTTAACGAATTTCTCCATAGTCATCAGATAGCACCTAAGTACGAAGATTTAAGCCGCCAATACACAAATGTGAATTTTGTCAAGTGCGACGTTGACGAAGCGCAAGAAGTGGCTCGAAAATACAGCATTACGGCCATGCCTTCATTCGTTTTCATCAAGAACAATCAGAAAGTGGATCTTGTTCGTGGAGCTGATTCAATGAAACTAGAGAATACTATCAAGAAGCATTCAGACGGGACGTTGGGTTCTTCAGCTGCTTTTGGTGGGAAGGGTCAAACACTTGGCAGATCGTCCGGGTCGTCTGTGCCCAAACAAGCCCGAGCTCCAGTTGCTGAACTTTTAGAAACATGGAGGGGATTCGATTCTCAGACGAAAATAGTGCTTTTCCTTGTTGGGGCGTAAGTGATTTTTTTTTCATTGCAAAAGAAGCAATGTATTCGTAGTTTCGGTTACGACTAACCCCCCTTACTTATCGTCTTTTGTTTAGTTATGTTGGCTACGTCTTTTTGCTTTCGTGATGAGGCTTATATCCATGTAGCCAGGAGAACTATTGGAGCGTTTATGTATGTTTCCTCGCGTTGATGCAAACTGGCCTCGAGGCGCCGAACGTCAGCGTGTAACTCTTGACCTTTATTTCTGGAACCGTGTCACACAAAAAAGTGGTGAGCCCTTTTGAGCAGAGATGGCAGGCTTTTCATGATATAGGCCGTAGTCCTTCGTTACACATCATCCTTACCTTCCATAGCGTGTTGAATTTCTGAGGTTCTGTGGAGATGACCTATTAGTATGAGGAATAGCGATCAGTAATGGTGCTAATTCATACCATCTGAAGATTCGAGCATCGTTGATTCTTCTCTTCGCCATTCAGGCCAAAGCGTGTTCAATGGGGGTGTTGATCCGAAGCCTTGCGTCTGCCTATCATATTAGTGCATGAACAATTGATATGCCTCGAGCCTCCTGAGGGCCGGTGGCATTCAGCTTGTTCTTTGGTGTGTGAATTCTCAGCTCTCGCATGTATGATATCATATGAAGTTTCGTGGCAGCGATTTGTCGTTACGTTCCCGCTTAGAGTTACTTCATTCTCCGTATCAGAAGCACGCGATGTATAGGCCCTGAGGACTGTTTTGTGCCCGTGAAGCTGCTCAATATCCCTCTTCAATGCTCTGGCGGTAACCTGGAATCGGATTGAATTGACTGAAGAGCTCCTTTCCAGAGTAACATTCCTGACTCGTTTGCTTTCCTGAACTCCCCAAATACACACGACGATAAAAAAGAGCGTTTGTGGTCATTGCTTACTTGATGTTTTGCCTTCCTAGCTATGCATAGTGTTCCTCCCGCTGCTAACTGAAGGGGAGGGAAACACCGGATACCTCTCTTTTATGTGCGTGAGGGTAGGAATAGTAATGTTGTTTCCAGCTGTAGGGAATTCATCATGCACACTACTGTATGAGCAAAATGCTGACGATTCGCGAATATATGATTCCGACTTGAAATATTGTACATGTCTCATGACATCTGAACATGCATGACACCAAGTTGAGCAGGGAATGTGCCATTATAGACTTATCAAGGGGTTAGCGTCTTAACTGTCACTTGATTGAGTACTACGTTGACGATTACCTTGCAGGACTCGGAGACTGGAGTGCTACAGTATTATCCCCCCCTGTCTCTAGATCCGAGAGACCACCTATGCTTCCATATATCTGTAATGAAGGGATGGACATCCTTATACACTATGGATTCGCAGGTAGAGCGCGCTGAGTGACTACCAGGCCCACACAAGCACAATATCGGATTGAATGACCCATTGTGTAGTTGATATTCTTTGAAAGGATTGGCAGGAAGTGATAAGTTTTACCGCCTTCCGCTTAATTGGCTTCCGCCATTGCACTTGTCGTAGGTGAATACTATGAATACTATGAATTCGGCCAACTCCGTTGTAAATTCTTAGTCGCAATTGATCATCACGTGGCCAGTATTGAAACGTCTGCGACATGTCTACTTATGAGAATCTAAGACGTCAAACACGAACTCTAGAGTCTCTCATTGATGCTAAGCTCACCGTGTACTCGAGAATCGCCTCTTCTATCACTCTTGGCCACGATCTCGAAGCAGGAGGCAATTTTGACCGGCGCGTGGATCTCGAGCATGAACTGGAAGACTTACTAGAGAAAGTAATGTTGTGTCATTCCATAAACATCTTAGTTTAGTGCTTATCGAATCCTCTGTGATGCTTTTGTAGCTTAAGGAGACTCATGAAGAAATGGTTGCCATATTGAATGATCCCATTGTTCCACCTTCCCAGAACGTTCTGCACGCCGTGCAGCGACACAGGGATGCACTCCAAGACTATACGCGAGACTTCCATAGAGCAAAAGTGAGTATTCGTATGTTGTACATGTATTGTGACCTCTAATGTCGCTTACATTTTAGGGGAACATACAATCTGCCCTGAATAAAGCTGATTTGCTAGGATCTGTGCGAAATGATATCGAGTAAGTTATCCAGAATGGGGTGTGCTATACGCTGTGCAGGGGGTTACAACGTGTTCATTTCAGTGCGTATAAGGCTGCGCATGCCTCAGATGCCGATGCACTGCTTGCCGAGCGAGGACAAATAGACAGCTCGCATCGGATGACAGATGACTTGATAATGTGAATCTTCCTCCCATTTTTTTTATTCGATACTAACATAACATTCAGGCAAGCGCAGGAGACCCGAGCGGACTTCGGGCGACAACGGTCAACACTTGGGAGTGTGGGCACACGCATGCAAGGGGTAGTGAGTGAGTGTGGAGTGCTGGCCATTATTTTCCTTCTCGCTCATCTCACTCTTTGTAGATGCTCTTCCAGGAATCAATTCCTTGGTTGCGATGATACAGTCGAGACGGAAGAGGGACAGCCTCATCATAGGCGTCATTATCGGGATATGCACCTTGCTCCTCCTCAGTTACATGTGGCGTTAAACGTCAAGACTTATTTTCTTTATGATTGACAGTGGACTTCTCTACACCATCCCTAATACCAAACATTATTCCCCTCTGTATATCAATTATTTATTTTCCTGGTAGCTCACTACCCGCATAGGAAGGGAGGGATGATGATTCTCTTTGTTGTCCTTGCAGCTGAGTGAGAACGCAGCAGGAGAATCCTCACCCTATTCTACACGGAGATACATGATGGGATCCTCATAATTTTGCATCTTATCTGGCTTGTGTCGTCGGGTTTTGATATGTGACGTCGGCACGGTTATACATTTGAATTGTTCTTTCCATTTGTTGTTTGCCCCCAACCAGTAGCCCATTGAAACCCCAGTTTTGCACACGTAGCCAGCGCTATACTCCATGCCAAGGGACCCTAATCCCTCGTGGAGAGTACCCAGTAAATTCAGAATCTTAGGACCTGTTAAACACTATACTCAGCCGTGATCTTAGGCCGACCTTGCCCTTTCTTTAGCAAAGGGAATTGTCTCTTCGCCGAGGCTTGCAATTTCGTACACGACATCAAGGTTATTCCACCGAAGGAGATACCTCAGATCTATTGCACTGTACCTAATGACTCTTTACCATGCTCTCCAGCGACGCCTATCTCAGAATTTGGTCTAGACTTATACAGCAACGCATATGGGCAGTCCAGCGTTCCTCAGGAGGACGAGTCTCCTGCTTTGGTCCAAGATGTCGCGGGCGAATCACCTCCTTCTCCCTCTACTCCGATACTTGGTTCCCCTATCCTTTTAGCGCTGACAGAAAAGCCAAAATCTTCGGTCTACTCAGGTCGCAAAGAGCCCCTACTGTTCTTAGATGAGCTGAAGCAGTACCAGAAAAAGTACATTTCAAAACCACTTACTCCACAGGATCTCGTTATTCGTCCCGAGAAGAAAAATTCCATTTTCAACTTGGTAGGAACTCTTCAATGAATCTCATATACACCATCTTACCACTTCCTTAGCTCTCCCTTGACCATGCAACGATTTTGCAGCATCGTAAAAAACGAACTGAATCCCTCGCAGAACCGGAATCTCTGTCGTATACCGTCGGGGACCCATCGCCAGTGATTGCGCCACCTATAATACCATTGGAAGACTCCATCTCATTGGCGGACGTTTCGTTGTCGCGGGATTTTGAGGCTAGAAATTCTGAACCCATGACATCAACTCCCATGCATCGGTCAGGTCTCCGGCCCCTGAAGCTTGTATG
>WNFI01011207.1_pt1 | contig 10398 bp, 6 predicted proteins | sample 5400471 | NCBI WGS metagenome assembly WNFI01 (sample SAMN13153348, study PRJNA577476) | soil metagenome | isolation source: 100 cm saprolite on Douglas fir-dominated hillslope | place: USA:California | collected 2013-09-17 | reverse complement strand
TGTCGTGTTGTCAGGAGCGATCGCCCCGAACATGAAGTTTCCGCTCGTGGAGTCGTAGTATCCCAAGCCGGTTGCCGTCTTTCCGGTAAATCCGCTGTCGAAGCTTGTGGACGACCCATTAGCGAACGACATGGAGACGTCATAGCCGTTCAGGTCCGAACGGGCGGTAATGGACCCTGACACCGTACAGGGCGCTTGTGGACCTGGAGGGGGAGAGATTGCGGACAGTGGGCAGGACACCGTGCCGGCCAGAACGCCCGCCGATGAAATCGTGAAAGTGGAAGAGAGGGGCGGAAGGTTACCCCAGCCGGAAGTATTGATATTTGCGTAAAAAGCCCCGGTATAGGTTTTGGCAATAGCTGACAAGGTTGCTGGCGTAGTGCCGCCCCCCACATAGCCCAATGGGAACGATAAAACAGCATTCTGAGTGCCACCGTAGGCGATCGAGCCATTTATACTCTGGCCGGTGGCATTTGCGTTTAACACAAACCTTGAAGATAGCATCCCACCTTGACTGACGTAAATCGGGGTGCCGGATGGATACATCCATGAGTTTAGGTTGTTGCTAGATGAGAACGACCCGTTTAATGCGCTGCCCGAACCGCTATCGATGTTGCGCACCACATTGGGACTTCCTGTGGAATACGAGAGAAGCGTGTAGCGTCCCGTGGAAGTGACGAACCCGAGCACGTAAGGGGACGTATTAAAAGCTGAGGTGAATCCGTTAATCGTCTGCGTGCCCGTGAAGTGGCCTGTGCCGAAATAGATTCCGATGGGTATCGTGGTCACTGTAGGTGGGGGGCCGCCACCTCCTCCGCAAGCGGTCAGAAGCGATGCCAACGCAACGCTCTCGAGGATACATCTCATTCGTGTCGCACAGGCAATCATCTTCATATTGTTCTCCGGGTGGATGTTTTTTGTTGCGGTTGAGGCGGCCGGCCCGAGCGCGCCGCAACCACTCGCAAGCGACCTCTGGCAAGGTGGCACATGAACACCGTAAGCAGCAAGACGCACCTCGCCGAGGGCTCATGGTGGTGGTGGGTCGACAGGGGAGTCGTCGGTAAAGGTGTGCGCGACAGCATCCGACGATCCGGTTTCGTCCCCGGCTGTTTTCCGGCAGGTCGGGACTTCTGGTTCAGTCTGCTCGAACCGAGCCCCAAGCTACAGGGGGAACGCGCGGATGGTATCGTGTCGGGCGCTCCTGAGCACTGACCAAGGCCTCGCGCCTCAACGACGAGGCCTCGGCGCGGCTCCGGCGGATGAATCTCGAGTAGCGCGCATCGTGCTAGGTTCCGTTCGCGCGTGAGCGTGGGGGATCCCCTTGTCTTTGGTTGCGGAGTTGCAGCGCCGTCGCGTCTTCCGCGCCTTGGTGCAGCGCTACCTCGCAGGGCAACGTAGTCGTGAACAATAGGATTCGAGGACGCGCAAGAGCCGCACTCTCTGTGGATGTTTTCAAGGGGGAGTCCCAGGCAACAACGCGTTCGTTCTCATCCGCTTGGATGACTTCGCGGTTGCGCGTTCCATCGCGACAGATCGTAGCGATCGCGCGCGATATCTCCTAATCCGGTTCCGGATTGGTACTCATTTGGTACCCCTATGGTTCCCAACTGGTGCTTTTTCAGAGGTTAAAGCAGGGGTTCGAGCCAATTCGCTTGACCACTATCTGGCCAATTTCCCCCGAATCAGGTCGGCACCGTAGGTGTTCTACGGTGAGGACCGGGGGCAGACCCGACCCAGCGTGGGCTTTGGGACCTCGGGCCGAGTGTTACCCGAAGCAGATCCGGAGCGCTTGCCAGTGATACCGTTCCGGCCGAGATGACCTCCATGCGCGCCAGCGAGCATCGGGAGACGGCCAGCCGGGCGGGCCTGCGCTACGTCACCGACGGCGTGGCCGGCATCAGCCGCCGGCGCGCGGGGAAGAACGGCTGGATCTTCTTCTCTCCCGGCGGCGGCCGGATCACCTCTCCGGCCGAGCGCGAGCGCCTGGCAGGGCTGGCGATTCCGCCGGCGTGGAGCGACGTCTGGATCTGCCCCGACCCGCGCGGCCACATCCAGGCCACTGCCCGCGATGTGCGCGGCCGCAAGCAGTACCGCTACCACCCGCGCTACCGCGAGGCGCGCGATCAATCGAAGTTCCGCCGCATGCTGGAGTTCAGCGAGATCCTTCCCGACATCCGCGAGCGGGTGGAGCGCGACCTGCGCGCCCGCGACCTGACCCGGCGTCAAGTATTGGCCACGGTGGTGATGCTGCTCGACCGCACGCTCATCCGGGTGGGCAACGACGAGTACGCGCGCGAGAATCGCTCTTTTGGTTTGACCACGCTGCGCGACCGCCACGTCCGCATCCGCGGGGCGGAGCTGCGCTTCTCGTTCCGCGGCAAGAGCGGCGTGAACCACGACGTGGCCATCACCGACAAGCGGCTGGCGCGCATCGTGCAGCAGTGCCAGGACTTGCCGGGGCAGGAGCTGTTCCAGTACCTCGACGCGGACGGAAGGCGGCAGACCGTCTCCTCCGAGGACGTCAACGCCTACCTGCGCGAGACCGCCGGGCGCGACATCACCGCCAAGGATTTCCGCACCTGGGCGGGGACCATGCTGGCGGCGCAGGCGCTCTGCGCGATGGGACCGGCGAAGACCAAGCGCGATGCCCTGCGCAACATGAACCAGGCCATCGACGCCGTCGCCGAGCGGCTGGGCAACACCCGCGCCGTCTGCCGCAAGTACTACGTGCATCCAGGGCTGGTGCGGGCCTACCTGCTCGGCCTGACGGCGCCACTGCCGTCGCGCTCCCTGCCGCGCGAGCACCGCCGCACGAACCCGCCGCCCGCGCTGCGCCGCGACGAAGTGGCAGTCTTGCAGTTCCTGCAGGAGGACGTGCCCGACGAGGAGTAGACGGCTCGGCGCTCCTCGCGGTTTCCTTTCTTTCCGACCGAGAGGTTTAGTGAACCCCTCGCAAGAGGTAGACGACGGCCGCTTGGCGATGTGACGATGCCCCGATGAACGTCGAACGACAAGAGCAGCTCGAGCGGCAGTTGGCGGACCTGCTCGACGCGGGCGACGTTCGAGCCGCCGCCGGCGAAGCGGTCCGCGGCTACGGGGCGGAGATCGCGGCGTATCTGCGCGCCGTCCTGCGCGATCCGGCGGCGGCCGACGAGGTCTTCTCCCGCGTCTGCGAGAAGTTCTGGCGAGGCCTCGGGCGATTCCGCCGCGAGTCGTCCGTGCGCAGCTGGCTCTACCGGATCGCCTGGAGCGCGGCGCGCGACTTCGAGAAGGAGGGCCCGCGCGTCCGCACCCGCCGTCTGCACACCAGCGAGGCCTCCAGGATTGCAGCGGAAGTCCTCTCCAGCCAGCCTGCGTACGCGAGGAGCTCCTCGGCCCAAGCCATCGAGCGGCTCCGGGCCAACCTCGAGCCCGAGGAGCAGACGCTGCTCACCTTGCGGCTCCACGCCGGGCTCTCCTGGAAGGAGGTGGCCGCGGTCTTGGGGTCTCCCGATCAGCGGCTCGACGAGGCCGCGGTGCGGGCGCGGTTCGCGCGCCTCAAGCTCAAGCTGCGCGAAATGGCGAAGGCCGCCGGCCTGCTCGGCGCCTGAGGCCGCGCTTGATCGACGGGGTCGGGTGTCCGGCTGCGACCGCCCATGATCACGGACCGTGGCGGCGCTGACGCTGTCCAGACCCAAGGCCGCGCTGCCAACCGAAGTGGTTGCCGTCGTTGCCGCACGTCGCGGGAGACAGAGCGGCTGGGGCACTGAAGGTCACGCCATCCGGGCAGAGGAAGGGCCCGTCGAGGGAAACCGGATGGTTGCCGAGGCACATCGGTCCTGCGGTGAGGTCGATCTCATCGTTGAAGTCGGTGAAGCAGGGGGGGAGAACGGCAAAGATCGTGGCGGCGACCGACACGGACGAGGTCACGCAGACTCGATGAATCACGCCGGGCTCTTCGGAGAACGCGTCACCGGCGTTGTAGACGTGGACGATTCCGCAACCCCTCTCTTCTGTGAGTTGACCGGCGGTGAGGGTGACCCACAACGGGCCCGGGTGGATGTGCCACGGCGTGCACACGCCGGGGTCTAAGGTGAACGCATAGTCCTCGGCCACCAGCCCGTTGGGCAGGGTCCCGAGGCTTATCGGGGTGAAGGTGTCGGCGTGCGCACCGCCGGCAAAGAACACCACCGTACAGACGAAACCAGCCAGCTTGAGCCACCTTGCGGTTCGCATCGTTTTCTCCATCACGCGCGTCATGGGCCTGTCGGCGTAGAACTGCCTCTCGAGAGATAGACGACGGACGTCGGGCGATGTGACGGAGGCCCGAAGAACGTCGGCCGCCGGCCTGCTCGGGAGCTGAGGCCGCGCTTCATCGACGGGAGGCGGGCATGCGGCGTAAGATGCCGTTCCCGGAAAGGAAGGAGCATGGCGGACCGCGATCGTACTCCGGTCCCCGGATCGCCCGCGCCAGGGGGGCCGGAAGGATCCGATGTTTCGCTGCTGGCGGTCCTCCAGCGGCTGGCCACGCCGCCTGAACCGCCTGCCTTCGCGCCCGGCGCGCTGGTCGGGCGCTACACCATTCTCGATCGGCTCGGCGCCGGAGGCATGGGCGAGGTCTATCGCGCCAGCGATGCCCGGCTTGGCCGCGAGGTCGCGATCAAGGTGCTTTCCCCGCGGCTGCGAGAAGACCCAGAGGTGCGCTCGCGCTTTCAGCAGGAGGCGCTCGCCATCGGCCGGTTGAGCCATCCCAACGTGCTCGCGGTATTCGACGTCGGCGATTGTGAAGGCCGCCCGTATCTCGTCTCGGAGCTTCTCCAGGGGCAAACGCTCCGCGCTCGGCTCGCCGGCGGGCCGCGCCTGCTTCCGGAATGCATCGACCTTGCTCTCCAGATCGCGCGTGGGCTCGCAGCTGCCCACGCAAGAGGGATCGTCCACCGCGACCTCAAGCCGGAAAACCTCTTTCTCACCGAAGACGGGCGCCTCAAGATCCTCGATTTCGGGATCGCCAAGCTGCTGGACAAGGGCGAGCCGCAGAACGCGAACTCCTTGCGCACCGAGACCGGCGCGATCCTGGGCACGGTCGGGTACATGTCGCCCGAGCAGGTGCGCGGGCAACACGTCGACCACCGCTCCGACCTGTTCAGCTGCGGGACGACCCTCCACGAGATGCTCGCGGGGAAGACGGCATTCGAGCGCTGCACGCCAGTCGAGACCGGCTACGCCATCCTCAACGAGGAGCCGCCCGAGTTGCCGGCGCATGTCCCGCCACGGCTGGCGAGCATCGTACGTCGTTGCCTGGAGAAGCGCCCGGAGGATCGCTTTCAGTCCGCGGACCAGGTCGCGGCTGCGCTCGCGGATTGCCAAGATGGAGGGCCCGTGTCCCGGCCTTCCCTGCTCGCGAACTGGGCCGCGGGCGCGTCTCCCACGCGCTGGTCGCGCCAGAGCGGGCTCAGAGGAGTGCGCCTCGTCGCGATGCTGCTCGCGGTCGGCCTCGTGGCGGGAGCGCTCGGAACCATCTACTTCTTCGCCGTGCGCAAGCCTGCGCCCGGAGCGTCGGCGCCCGCGTCGATCGCCGTGCTGCCCTTCGTCAACATGAGCAGCGACAAGGAGACCGACTACTTTTCCGACGGCATCACCGAGGAGCTGATCGACGCGCTCGCCAAGGTGGACGGACTGCGGGTGATCGCGCGCACGTCCTCGTTCTCCTTCAAGGGGAAGAGCGAGGACCTGCGCGCCGTCGGCAAGCTGCTCGGGGCTGCGAATCTCCTCGAGGGCAGCGTGCGCAAGGAGGGCAACCGCATCCGCATCACCGCGCAGCTGATCGCCGCGGCGGACGGCGTTCACCTGTGGTCGCGGACGTTCGACCGCGACCTCACCAGCGTGCTCGCGGTGCAGGAGGAGATCGCGCGCACGGTGGCGAGTCGGCTCGAGCGCAAGCTGATCGCGGCTCGCGCAAGGGCGGGTCCCAAAGCCGAAGTGCTCGACCAGGCGCTGCTCGGGCGCCATTTCTTCCTGCAGGGCTGGCCGGACGGATTCGGACGCTCGGTCGCCGCGTACGAGAAGGCGGTGGCGCTCGATCCTGGCCACGCGCCGGCGTGGGCCGGTCTTGCGCTGGCGCGGCATCGTTTTGCCAACGACTACGGGACGCTTCCGGAGGTTGAGGCTGTGAGGCAGAAAGCGTTCGAGGCCGCCGACCGGGCCGTCGCCCTCGACCCAGAGCTCGCCCAGGCCTTCGCAAGCCGCGGCTACATGCGACTGTCATTTCTCGACTGGACGGGTTCCGAGTCGGATCTACGGCGCGCCCTGCTGCTCGAGCCGGGCAACGCCGACGTCCAGTCTTCGTTCGCCGCGCTGCACGCATCGCTTGGGCACCTTTCCGAAGCGATCCGCCTCCAGCGCAAGGCGGCGGAGCTGGACCCGCTCAACGCGGTGACTTGGGGGGCGCTGGCTCGGCTGCTTGCGAGCGATGGGAAGCTCGAGGCGGCGCGCGTGGCGGCGACCCGCGGTGCCGAGATCGCTCCCGGGTCGGAAGGCCCCGTCTTCGAGCTCGGCATCGTCGAGCTCCTGGAGAAGAGACCCGCACAGGCGCTGGCGTTGCTTCCGAAAGTGACGGAGAAGGACGTCTTCGCGCCGGTCCTCGCCGCGATGGCGCTACACGACCTCGGGCGGCAGCGGGAAGCGGAGGAGGCGCTTCTGCACGTGGAGCGCAACAGCTCGCACGTCGCCAGCTACTGTATCGCCTGGGTCCATGCGTGGTGGGGCGACAAGGACGCCGCCTTCTCCTCGCTGGAGCGCAGCCGCAAGCAGCATGAGCACGGCATACACCTGCTCAAGTGGGACCCGCTCCTGCGCGGCCTGCGCGGCGACCCACGCTACGCGGCGCTGCTCGCCAAGCTGAAGCTTCCGCTCGACTGAAGGCGCGACGCGGGCCGCGGGCGAATGCCTGCGATCCCACGAGCTCGATGACGTTGATGTCAGGTGATCCGAGCTCCGCGCGGGTCGCGGAAGAGGGGCCGCCCGGCTCGCGGAACGTAGCCACGGTCGTTGCTGGGATCGAAGGGGTAAAACAGCGCTGCCTGCGGCGCCGTGTTCGGGATGTCGATGGGCGCCCAACGGACGACGATCCTCGTCACCTGACCGGGATACATGATGACGCTGTCCTTCCAGCCGGCTTCGTACGGCGCAGGAGGTGCGGACGGCCCCAGCAAGAAGGGCACGATATCCGGGTTCCCGCCGTAGGTCCCACCGGATGCGGGCGACGGGCCGTAGCTCAGCGGTGGACCGAACTCCGGAATATAGGCGCCGCCCGGGAAGGAGGCATTGTAGACCGCCGTGTACCCGTCGATATCGATGTTTTGCCGATTCATAATCTGAAACTGCACCAAATGCAGGTGGATCGGATGAGCCTCCACCGTCAGGTTGACGACCTCCCATACCTCCGTGTCGCCCTCCCGGGGGAGCTCGGAAACGAACTTCGTGATCCTCTCGCCGGCCGGGCCGATCGTGATCGGTGTGAAATCGGGCCTGTCCACACCCTCATAGTGGCTATTATTGAGGAGGAACGCCAGCGGTCCCCCCGGGAAGTTCGTCAGGAGTCCCGTCACCGCATCAATTGCGGTCGTAGGCCCCTGGAGCACCCAGTTGAGGGTGAGCTGCCGCGTCTTCTGCACACGCACGTCGGGAGCCAGCGTGCCCGTGGCGGGGTCGGCGAGGCGAACGATGGCGTTCTTGCCCGTGCGCAGGGGCTCGACCGGCACGCTGGCCGGGTTGTAGCTCGCGTCTCCGCCGCCAGGCGGTGACCCAACGCGGAACTGAAGGATTCGGCCGAGGGTCGAAGGCGTCGGCGGCGTGCCTACAGGGAAGGGAAGCGCGGCGACGTTCTCGATGACGAGGTTCTTCCCGGTGAAACCGGCGAAGTCGATGATGACCTCGTACCGCTCGGCAGGCTGCATGATCAGCGCGTCGACCCGCACAGGCTCGTCGAGGTAGCCGCCGTCGGTGGCGATCACGTACATGGGCGGGCCGTTCGGGATCGACAGTTCGTAGGCACGATAATTCGAGGCGTTCAACAACATGAATTGATAACGCTTAGCCTCGACGTTCAGGAACGGCCACACCTTGCCGTTGACCAAGATGGTGTCACCGATGAACGCCGCCCAATACGGGTGCTGCGGGTTGGGGTTCCAGAGCACGCCGCCGGCGCTATCCGCAGGGAAGAAGAACTGGCCGTTGGTGTCGAACTCGCCGTCCTGGAGGACCAGCGGCACCGACTGCGCGAGCGGTGAAAGGTTGTCCGGCAAGCAATTCCTCTTGCACGTTCCCGAAGTGCCTGCGGTGGTGGTCGCGGACTCCGGGATGATGCTCGGATCCTCGATGAAGTATACGCCCGCCAGGCCGGCGTGGACGCTCAGGCGCGTGACGCCCAGCGTGTGGTCGTGGACCCAGAGGGGCGCGGCCGGCTGGACGTTGGGATACTTGTAGAGAGCCTGGTTGCCGGACCGGCACTGCGGCTTCGAGCCGCGATGACCGTCGTCGCACTCCGCATCGTCTTGCTGCGCAGTGGTAAAGGAGTAGTAGGCGGGGCCTTTGAAGGCACCGTTGCTCGTGAACCATGCCTCCGGATTGCCGTCGAGCGGGGGCGGCACCTCACCGCCGTGAAGGTGGGCCACCGCCGGGATGCTCTCGGCATAGTTCTGCGCGCAAAAGCTGCCGGGGGCCGGCACCACGCCCGCCTCGGCCAGCTTGGAGCAGACATTCGCCTCCTTGTTCAGCGAATCGGCCCAGTGAAGGGTCTGGTCGGTAGAATAGCGATAAGCCAGCACCCCGGTCGTGGCAGCGTTCCCGAGCTCGTTCACCCAGGTGACATCAGTCGAGCCGCAGCGCCCACTCACGTTCTCGCTGGGCTTGTCGCACGAGCTCGAATCGTGCTCGCTGACCTCGGCCAAGCTACTGCGCTGATTCACGATCACTGGCCCGACATAGCTGTCTCGAGCCTCGTCATCCGGGCCGTTCGGCGGGCACTCGTCTCCGACGATGTAGCCCCAGACGCGCGTCTTGGGCTGGACATCCGGGGTAAACGTCCCTTCCGGCAACACGTTCGCCCAGAACTCGCACATGTGGAGCGTGAGCGGTCGATTGCCGAGCACGGTGAAGATCCCTTGTCCATCATTGGCTCGGTTCGGGAGCGGCAGCGCCTGCGCGAACTGCGGGATGTCGGCGCCCGGGAAGGGAACCTGCGGCGACTGCACCGCGGAGACGGCGTATTCCGGAACGAGTGAAGCCATAAGCACCACGAGGCAACCGAGCCGGCCTGGATGAAATCGGAGCATAACGACTCCTCTGTTCGTTGTGGTCGTTTGAAGGAGAGCGACGCCTATCTCCAGGTCGTGTTGCTCCAAGGGCCGCTCGCCAGGCGTGACCTCGGTGTGAACGGGGACAAGGAACCGGATCCTGCGGAGGGTGCGGCACAGGTTGACAGGCTCGATGAAGATCATCAGGGCGCCCGGCTTCGCCGCGCGCGCAAGGATGCCGAGCGACTGGTGGAGCACAGGGAGCACGTGATGGAGCACGTTGTCCCCCCAAATCAGGTCGAACTGCCGCTCCGGCAGTGCAGCCTCTTCCACGGGTGCGCAGGTGAAGTCGGTCGAATCCGCAAGACCGCTGACCCTGGCCCGCTCCTTCGCAGCGCGATGGCCGCCGGGGAAATGTCGATTCCCGTCACCTTCGCGCCCAGGCTTGCGAGCAGCAGGGAGTTCTCGCCTTCTCCGCAGCCGACGTCGAGGATGCGCAGCCCAGCCAGGTTCCCCGCGAGACGGCAGCAAAGCTCCTTTGGCCAAAGCCGGCCCGGGGAGCGGTAACGGGCGATGACCTTCGGATCGATGGGACCGAGCTGGGCGGCAGTCTTCTTGCGCGCGACCCGATCGAAAAACTTTGCCTCGTTCTCGCGACGATACTCCTCGGAGCCCTTGACTATCATCGCCCCCCCCACCGTAGGACGCGCCCGCCATCGTGGGGAGCCGCCACCGCGAGAAACTTGGTGCCTGGATCCAACCTGTGCAAGCGAATATCCAGCCTCACCTGGAAAGCCTAGATGCCCCTCCTTCCGCCACCAGTACTTCAGCGCGCATAATGCCCCCCGGTCGGCCGGGCCGCTAGGACGGTCGATAAGCGGCCGAGCAAGCGTGGAAGCTAGTGCACCGGTCGCGAGATGCGAGCAAGCATCCGCTTGTGGCTGCGGATGATCGCGGCCGCCGGCTTGGTCCACTCGAAAGGCGTTGGATGCTTGTTCCAATCGTGCATGTAGGCGTCGATATGAGCGCGCAGAGCGGTCTTGCTCGGGAAGTCAGTCATGCTGAGTGATTGCTTTCCGAGCACGCCAAAGAAGCCCTCGACCTGGTTGAGCCAGGACGCGCTGGT
>WNFI01385128.1_pt1 | contig 10399 bp, 6 predicted proteins | sample 5400471 | NCBI WGS metagenome assembly WNFI01 (sample SAMN13153348, study PRJNA577476) | soil metagenome | isolation source: 100 cm saprolite on Douglas fir-dominated hillslope | place: USA:California | collected 2013-09-17 | reverse complement strand
AACCGGGAACTGAGAACTGCAGTCGAGAGCCGCTGGCGGTCGCGTTAGATCGCAGGAAAGCGGAGGCACATGTTTCGTTCGAGCCCGTTTGACATGGCAAACCCTGTAGCCGACTTTGACGCTATTCGTATCAGTTTGGCGTCGCCGGAGAAAATCCGGAGCTGGTCGCATGGGGAAGTGACTAAGCCCGAAACCATCAACTATCGCACCTTCAAACCGGAGCGCGATGGGCTGTTCTGCGCCCGTATTTTTGGCCCGGTCACCGACTGGGAGTGTCTCTGCGGCAAATACAAGCGTATGAAGCATCGCGGAGTGATCTGCGACAAGTGCGGCGTGGAAGTTACGCTTTCGAAAGTACGGCGCGAGCGGCTTGGCCACATCGAACTGGCTTCGCCCTGCTCGCACGTCTGGTTCTTTAAGGGACTGCCCAGCCGTATCGGGCATCTCCTCGATATCTCGCTCCGCGATCTCGAGGCGATTCTCTACTTTGAAGCTTACGTGACGATCGAAACCGGTGACGCGCCGGTGAAGGATCACGAAGTCATCAAGGACGAAACCAAGTACCGCGAACTCGATCAGCAGTTCCGTCCCACGGGCTTCAAGGCCATGATGGGGGCGGAAGCGATCAAGGAACTTCTCAAGCGGGTCGAGGTCGACGGGCTCTCGGTCGAACTGCGCGAGAAGATGAAGCACGAGACTTCGCTTCAGAAGCGGCTGAAATACGCCAAGCGCCTGAAGGTGGTCGAGGCTTTCCGCAAGAGCGGCAACAAGCCGCAGTGGATGATTCTGGATGTGATTCCGGTCATTCCTCCGGAGTTGCGGCCTCTGGTACCACTGGACGGCGGCCGTTTTGCTACGTCTGACTTGAACGACCTCTATCGCCGCGTCATCAACCGTAACAACCGGTTGAAGAAGCTGATGGACTTGCACGCTCCGGAAGTCATCGTGCGCAACGAGAAGCGCATGTTGCAGGAAGCGGTTGACGCTTTGTTCGACAACGGACGCCGCGGACGCGTTCTGCGTGGCGCCAATAACCGTCCGCTGAAGTCTTTGTCCGACACGCTCAAAGGCAAGCAGGGACGCTTCCGTCAGAACCTGCTCGGCAAGCGCGTGGACTATTCGGGACGTTCCGTGATCGTGGTCGGTCCCGAACTGAAGTTGCACCAGTGCGGTTTGCCGAAGAAGATGGCTCTGGAATTGTTCAAGCCGTTCATTTATCACCGGCTCGAACAAACCGGCCACTGCACCACCATCAAGCAAGCCAAGGAAATGGTTGAGCAGCAGGATTCGATTGTCTGGGACATTCTTGAAGAAGTCATCAAGGACCATCCCGTCATGCTGAATCGTGCTCCTACGCTTCACCGGCTGGGCATTCAGGCATTTGAGCCGGTGCTGGTGGAAGGCAAGGCGATCAAGATTCATCCGCTCGTCTGCACGGCGTTCAACGCCGATTTCGACGGCGATCAGATGGCGGTACACATTCCGCTGTCACCGGAGGCGCAGGTGGAAGCCAGCGTGCTGATGTTGTCTTCGCACAACATTCTCTCGCCGGCGTCCGGACAGCCCATCACTGTTCCTACCCAGGACATGGTGCTTGGTCTCTATTACCTGACGAAAGGCAAACCCGGGGCCAAGGGCGAAGGCCGCGCGTTTGCGAACATTGACGAAGTCGTGATCGCGCTTGAAATGGGCGAAGTGGAAACGCTTTCCCCGATTCGTCTGCGCTACACCGGCGAAGTCATGGACCTGACGGCTGCCTACGACGATCAGGACGTCACGCACACCGAGCCGATTCAGGCCGAGCGCGAATTCCTGAATACGACCGTCGGACGCGCCATCCTGAACGATCACCTTCCGGAGGGCATGCCGTACATCAACGGTCTGCTAAAGAAGAAGGGCATTGGTCAGTTAGTGAACTACACCTACTTGCGGTTTGGGCTGGAAGTCACGGTCAAGATGCTCGATGAGATCAAATCGCTCGGGTTCAAGTATGCGACCCGCGCAGGTCTCTCCATCGGCATCGACGACATGGTGATTCCGGACAACAAAAAGATCCTGGTCCGCGACGCCGACAAGCAGGTCATCGCCGTGCAGCAGCAGTATCTGGACGGTGCCATCACCAACGGCGAGCGCTACAACAAGGTCATCGAAATCTGGTCGGCGATCACGGAAAAAGTTGCCGATGAAATGTTCGGCCAGATGCAGAAGGCCGACAAGGACGGCGCGCTCAACCCGATTTACGTCATGGCCGACTCCGGCGCTCGCGGATCGAAACAGCAGATTCGCCAGCTCTCCGGTATGCGCGGTCTGATGGCGAAGCCGACGGGCGAGATCATCGAGACTCCGATTACCGCCAACTTCCGCGAGGGGTTGACGGTGTTGGAATACTTCATCTCGACGCACGGCGCCCGCAAGGGTCTGGCCGATACGGCGCTTAAAACCGCTGACTCCGGCTACCTGACGCGGCGCCTGGTCGACGTGGCGCAGGACGTGATCATCAGCGAATACGACTGCGGCACGGTGGACGGCATCTTCGTCTCCGGTATCGTGGAAGCGGGCGAGATCATTGAGGCGCTGCGCGACCGCATCATTGGCCGCGTGTCGCTGGAGAAGATCAAGGACTACGACGGCAACGTCATCGTTGACATCAACCAGGAAATCAGTGAAGAACTGGCGGTTGCGATTCAGGCAGCGGGTATCGAACGGGTCAAGATCCGTTCGGTGCTGACCTGCGAATCGAAGCGCGGCGTTTGCGTCATGTGTTACGGACGCAACCTGGCTTCCGGACGCCTCGTCGAACTGGGCGAAGCTACCGGCGTCATCGCAGCGCAGTCGATCGGCGAACCTGGAACGCAGCTCACGATGCGTACCTTTCACATCGGTGGTACGGCGTCGCGGGTCTCAGAACAGTCGCGGCTCGATGCCAAGAGCAATGGTTCGGTCCGCTTCGTTGGTCTGCAGACCGTGAAGTCGAAGACTGGCGACCTGGTCGTCATGAATCGTCAGGGTTCAATTGCCGTCGTCGACGAAAAGAACCGCGAACGCGAGCGCTATGCGGTCGTGTACGGCGCGAAGTTGAAGGTCAACGAAGGCGATCAGGTTCAACTCGGACAGGTATTGGTCGAGTGGGATCCGTATACCTTCGCGATCCTCACGGAAATCGGTGGCACCGCCCAGTTCAAGGACTTGCAGGAAGGCGTCACGCTCCACGAAGAAGTGGACGAAGTCACCGGCCTGTCGCGTCACGTGGTCGCCGACGCTCCGGACGAGAAGCGCCAGCCGGCCCTGGTCATCAAGGGCAAGGCCAGCAAGCGCTACCTCATGCCGTCGCGTGCTCACCTCATGGTGCAGGACGGCGACACGGTGTTTCCGGGCGACGTGCTAGCGAAGATCCCACGCGAAACCACCAAGACGAAAGACATCACCGGTGGCTTGCCGCGTGTGGTCGAACTGTTCGAAGCTCGCAAGCCGCGCGAAACGGCCGTCATCAGCGAAATCGACGGCGTGGTTCGCTTTGGCGAGGTTTCCAAAGGCCAGCGCAAACTCTACGTGGCTGCCGACAACGGGACGGAAAAGGAATACTCCGTGCCGCGCGGCGTTCACATCAACGTGCAGGAAGGCGAGCGCGTGAAGGCGGGCGAGCCGCTTATGGACGGGCCGCTTAACCCGCATGACATCCTGGCCGTACTGGGCGAAAAGGAATTGCAGTCTTACCTGGTGAATGAAATCCAGGAAGTCTACCGGCTCCAGGGCGTGAACATCTCGGATAAGCACATCGAGGTGATTGTGCGCCAGATGATGCGCTGGGTGAAGGTCGAGGATGTGGGCGACACGGCGTTCCTGCTCGAACAGCAGGTCGACAAGTTCCGCTTCCGTGAGGAAAACGAACGGGTGATCCGCGATGGCGGCAAACCGGCGACGGGGCGTCCGCTGCTGCTCGGCATCACCAAAGCGTCGCTCTCGACCGATTCGTTCATCTCGGCTGCGTCGTTCCAGGAGACCACGCGTGTGCTCACCGAAGCTTCCATTCAGGGAGCGGTGGATCACCTGCGCGGTCTGAAAGAAAACGTGATCGTTGGCCGCTTGATTCCCGCCGGCACCGGCATGGAGTACTATCGCAATGTGCGGCTCTCTCCGGAGATGGAAGAGGCTGCCCAGAAGGTGCAGGAGGAAGTCTCGCAAGCTTACGAGGAGGCCGAGCGTGCTCTCGAACTCATGCGCCACGAAGGCGAGACAGAAGAGCTTGCGGCGGAGTAACTCTAAATCTAACTAATCCCAGGGGCGACGAGAGTCGCCCCTTGCTTTTGTGAGCCACAATGTCGTCTGCGATTAACCCACTGCTGGAACCGGAGGAGCGCAAGGCCAAGCCAGAGCCGTACCCTGGCCAGTTGATCGTGGCTCCGGCATTAGCGCGGTTCTGGCGTCTGTTGAGGATTTCCGTCTGGCGGGCCTTTGAGCACGATGCCTTCGCTACCGCAAAAGCATCCGCGTACTCCTCGATTCTTACTTTTTTCCCCGCGCTGCTGGTGCTGGGATCGGTGCTGGCTACAGTGCACCGCGGCGAAGTCTATCTCCGCGAAATTTCCTACGCGCTGGGGCGTATTCTGCCGGCCGGAACCACAACGGCGCTGGCGTACTTAAAGGGCGCTGCCCAAAAGCCTGTGGGTTTGCTGATCAGCACATCGCTGTTGACCATCTGGACAGCGTCGGGCGTAATTATTTCGTGGATGGAAGGTTTTCGCCGCGCTTACCAGTTGCCCAAGACCTGGGGACTGGCCAAGGAGCGCCTGATTGCGATTTCACTGGTTCTCATGACTGGGCTGCCGCTGACGTTTTCTACAATCCTGGTCGCGTTTGGAAGCCGCATTGAAACTCGCATTCTGTTTCACATCGACCACGACCTTGGCCCGGTGGTTTTGGTGCTCTGGTTTACGATTCGGTGGCTGATCGCGATCCTCACCAGCGTCGCGGTCATTGCATTGATTTATCACAACGCGGTGCCCCGCACGCAGCCCTGGCACACCGTGATTCCGGGAGCGGCGCTGGCGACGGGGCTATGGCTGGCTGCGACTGCGCTATTCGGCTGGTACTTACAAAATTATGCCGACTACAGCATCATCTACGGATCGCTCGGAGTCAGCATCGCGCTGCTGGTGTGGATGTATCTGATTTCACTGGTAGTGCTGATCGGATCCGAGTTTAACGCTATGCTGTTCCCGCGCGGGCTCACCAAGGGCGTCACTCCCCCTGAATCCGAATAACGACTATGAGATCATAGTGGTCTAGCAGTTTGCTGAAAAAGTCCAAAGCGGGACCCAGGGGCTGAAGCCCTGAGTCAAGAGTAGGGTCTTATCGCAGCGGTGAACCGCTGCGCCACCCAAAAGCAGACTTTTTCAGCCACCGGCTAGAGCACTTCTGCAGGTCCAGCACCAGTCAACGAAAGGAATCTGTCCCCTTGGCGCCACGCAAGCCCGATCTTGTTGCCGGCGATCTGCCTCCAGTGCCCCTCACTGCGGAAGTTGTGCCGGCGCGTCCGCGGCGCGCGAAAATCATCTGCACGATTGGGCCGGCATCCGATTCCGAGGCCTGCATTCGGGACCTGATGCAGTTGGGGATGGACGTGGCGCGCCTGAACTTTTCGCACGGCACGCATGCTGAACACGCGCGGCGCATCAAACGGCTACGCGCGGCCGCGCGGAAACTCAAGCGTACGCTCTGCATCCTGCAGGATCTGCAAGGCCCCAAGATTCGTACGGGACGGCTCAAGGGCGGTGAGCCAGTGATGCTGGACGCCGGGGAACGTCTGACCATCACGGCGCGGGAAGTCGCGGGCACGGCGTCCTTGCTCTCGACGGACTTCCCGGGACTGGCGCGGGAAGTCGAACCCGGCGCGCGCGTGCTTCTTTCCGATGGCCGAATCGAGTTGAAGGTTATCGCGGTCCGCGGGGCCGACGTGGAATGTGAAATCGTGAATGGAGGATTGCTGGCTGAACAGCAGGGCATCAACTTGCCGGGCGTCGCCCTTTCGATTCCGTCCCTTACCGAGAAGGACAAAGTCGATTTGAAGTTTGGATTGCAGCAGGGCGTGGATGCCGTGGCGCTGTCGTTCGTGCGCTCCGCCGACGATATTCGCGCGGCCAAGGACCTGATGCGGGAGTATGGCAAGTCGGTGCCGATCATCGCCAAATTGGAAAAGCCGCAGGCGATTGAGCGCCTGGAAGAGATCCTGGATGCGGCCAACGCGGTAATGATCGCTCGCGGAGACCTTGGAGTCGAGATGCTCCCGGAGCAGGTGCCGGTCATTCAGAAGCGTGTGATTCAGCGCGCCAGCGTTTGGCGCAGGCCGGTGATTACGGCGACGCAGATGCTGGAATCAATGACGCACAGTCCACGGCCCACGCGCGCCGAAGCCAGCGATGTGGCAAATGCGATCTTCGATGGCACGGATGTGGTGATGCTTTCAGGAGAAACCGCGAGCGGAGAATATCCGCGCGAAACGGTCGCGATGATGGCCCGCATTATTCTTGAAGCGGAAGCGAGCATGGCTCTGTTGCCACAAGCGCCCCGCCGCCGCCGTGAAAATCATACTTACTCGGTCGCGGAGACCATCTGCGAATCGATCGCGCACGCCGCCGAAGAGTTGCACATGGGAGCGATCGCGGTGTTTACCGAAAGCGGAAATACCGCGCGCATGCTGTCCAAGCACCGTCCCAAGGCATGCATCTATGCTTTTACCCGGAATCTTGAAGTCTGCAACCGCATGAACTCGCTGTGGGGTGTAACTCCGATTCATAAGACGCACTGGAACTCCGCCGAGGAAATGGTCAGCACGGCAGAAAAAGAGTTGTTGCCCAAAGGCGTGATTCGAGCGGGAGACGTGCTTGGGTTGGTGGCGGGCACGCGGCTGACGTCCGGTGCGACGAACTTTATGCGGCTGCATACGGTGGGCGCAAGCGACCGGAAGAGAGGTCAGAGGCCTTAGAGACTGTGGCTTATTCCATTTTGTTGATGCCTGTTTCGCCCCTGACCCGTGCCCTCTGACCTTCTATGTCTGCCGCTTCATTCTCTAACGCTTCGCTTGCTCCCGCAGTTCGCGGATTTCTCCATTCGCCCGCAAATCCCAATAACAACGCCATCATTTTTGCCCATGGCGCGGGGTCAAACGGCAATGCGCCTTTGTTGATCGCGCTGGCTACGGCATTTGCGGAGCGCGGGTATACCGTGTTGCGTTGCGACTTGCCGTTCCGGCAGGAGCGGCCGACGGGACCGCCGTTTCCCGGCAACGCCGTGCGGGACCGCGCGGGGCTCGGTAATGCTGTGGCGGCGATGCGTGGGTTGGTCGCGGGGAAAGTCTTCCTTGGAGGACATTCTTACGGGGGGCGTCAGTCCTCGATGCTCTGCGCCGCCGAGCCCGATCTTGTTTCCGGACTGCTGCTGCTCTCCTATCCGTTGCATCCTCCGCGCAAGGCGGAGCAGCTACGCATTCAGCATCTACCGAACTTGCGCACGCCAAGCCTGTTCGTGCATGGCACTCGCGATCCCTTTGGGGGCATCGAGGAAATGGAAAAAGCTTTGCAACTGATTCCGGCGCACAAGGAATTGCTGGCGGTGGAGGGCGCTGGTCACGACCTGGGATTCACGGGGAGGAAGTCGGGGCCGGAGCTTTGCGCGCGTGTGCTGGCGGCGTGGGAGGGGATGTTCGGATCGCAGCGGCAGCCGCTAGCCGCTCCGTAAAGACTCCCCCTTGAGTTGTGTTTGGTGGAGTAGCGCTTCAGCGCTGCCTTCAGCGCTGTTCTCGATCCGGGTTTCAGCCTCCGAGGTTTCGGTAGACCATCCGAGCCCAGCGGTCCTACGTAGGAAGAGTCCAAGGCGTCCCGTCGGCGGCTGAAGCCGGCTTGAAGGTAGCCTCCAAAGCGGCGCTGAAGCGCTGCACCCAAGAAATCCGCGCCTTTACTTTAGAAAGTCAAACAAACTGAGCTGTGAGATTTTGCCGATGGCGGCCAGGGTGGCGTTGGTGGCGGCCTGGGAGTTGACCAGGCGGCTGGCGGCGGATTCGACGTCCGCAGAAACCAGAGTATTTTCCTGCTGGCTGAGCTGCAGTTTGGTGTTCCCCAGGTTCGTGGTCTGGGACTGCGCCTGGTTCAGCGTGTTGCCGTAGAAGACACGCTGGGTGGAGATGTAATCGAAGGAATCGCGCAAACCGGTGACAGCCGTGTCGTAGCCGGTGTTGGTCTGCAAGGCCTGAATCAGCCCGGTGATAGCCAGGAAAACGTCGTGGCCGGGAGCGACGAAGAGCTGGGAGCCGGGCTTGTTGGCGGCGATCTGATAGCCATCGCCGATCTGCACATTGTTGACCGCATCGTTGCCGTCGTAGCGGACTCCTGAAGGGACAACATCTTTGACGAAGGGCGGCGAACCGGTTTTGGTCCCGGCGAACAGAGGCGTTCCCTGGAACGAGGTGTTGGCGAGCGTGACGATCTGGTCCTGAATGCCTTGCAATTCGCTTGCAACGGCCACCCGGTCGGCGTCGGAGAGCGTGCCGTTGGCGCCCTCTACTCCGAGCACGATGGCGCGGTTGAGTTCGGAAATCACGGAGCTGAGCGCAGAGTCCGCGGTCTGAAATTGACCTTGAATCGAGCTGAGGGTCTGCAGATAGCGGGCAGTGAAGGTGGTCGCGTCGTGGTTCTGCACCAGGATGGCGGAGGCGGCGGGATCGTCGGATGGCTTGTTCACGCGGCGTCCGGTCGACAATTCCAGGAGCGCGTCCTGGGTGGTCTGGCGGGTTTGATTCAGGGAAGCGAGCAGGTCTGGGCCGAGGTTTGGATTGACGCGCATAAATGTTAGTCCTTCCCAAGATTGACCGCGAGGTCGAGCATCGTGCTGACGGTAGTGACGACGCGGGCGGCGGCCTGGTAGGCGGTCTGATATTTCACGATGTTGGAGGCCTCTTCATCGAGCGAAACGCCCGAGATGGCTGCGCGCTGATCTCCCAGTTGGCGCACGATCAGGCCGTAGGCCTGGAGATCGGACGAGGAGTTGGCCGTGTCGCTGCCCACCTTGAAGACAAGGTTCGAATAAAAATCGAGCGGCTTCTGTCCCACGACGACAGCTTGGTCATGCACGGCGGAGAGCACGGCAAGATTTCCGTTACTGCCTTGTGTCCCGTCCGAACTGGCAGCGACGAGCGCGGGGTCGGTGATGTTGACCGAGAGCCCCGCCGCGGCGCCCGTAACTCCGGTTGGTGGAACGAAGAGGTCCGTGCCAGGATTGCCGTTCAGGTCAAAACCGGTGCGGTGCGCGGTGTTTAGGGCGTTGGCCAGACCGGAGGCGAGCTGATCGAGGTCGCCGAGCAGACCGGGGATGGTGTTGTCTCGCGATTGCAACAGGCCGCCGATTTTGCCGGAGGGCAGCAGGCCGGTAATATCGCTGGTCCCGGAAAAGATCTGGTGGATGCCGCCGGCGGCGACCTGGGTGGTGAGCTGAAAGCTTTGCTGTCCGGCAACCAGCGGCGTGCCGTTGGATGTCGTAAGTGCGATGCCACTCTCGGTGTGAATGACCGAGACGTCGACCAAGGCGGAGAGCTGGCGGATTGCTTCGGTGCGCTGATCTACAAAAATTCCAGCGTCCTCGTGCACATTTTCGAGGTTGGCGACCTGTTTGTTCAGGGCGGCGATTTGCGTGGTCAGCGTGTTGATCTGGCCGACGGTTTGCACAACGTTCAAGTCGAGATTGGTTCGCTGCTCCTGCAGATTGTGCGACTCGGTATTGAAATTGGTGGCCAGGTTGCCGGCGGCGGTCAGTACCGCCTGCCGCAAGGAGAGGTCAGTGGGGCTGGTGGAGAGTTGTTGCAGGCTGTCGAAGAACTTGCTGATCGCGTCACCGACGCCGGAATTGGTGCCGCTGAAGCCCACTTGAAGCTGCTGGAGCGCGCCCAGAGCGGAGTCCAGGCGACCCTGGTTTTGCGTTTCCTGGTTGATGCGCAATTCGAGGATCGGGTCGCGGAGGCTCTCGGTCTTCTGCAAAATCACGCCTGTGCCGATGCTCAAATTTCCCAGAACCACAGGGTCGCCCGGCTTCAGATCGGGACGCTGCCGCGAAAATCCGGGAGTGTTGGCGTTGGCCACATTGTTCGACGAGGTTTGCAGCTCTTGCTGGCTGACCAGGAGGGCGCTGAGTGCGGTCGAAAGGGAGCCAAACAGTCCAGCCATAGTCAGTCTCCTGCCTGGGGGCGGGGTTCGGCACGCACCACATTTAGTTCAGGGGTGTAGGTGGTGGCCGCGTGTGCATCCGCGAGGTGCGCGACGATCGCGAGGCTGCGCTGCAAATGACGGAGCAGCGAGCAGTGGACGCGGGTCAGGTGACGAATGCGCGCGGTGAGCGCGGCGAATTCCCGTTCGAT
>WNFI01167591.1_pt1 | contig 10399 bp, 9 predicted proteins | sample 5400471 | NCBI WGS metagenome assembly WNFI01 (sample SAMN13153348, study PRJNA577476) | soil metagenome | isolation source: 100 cm saprolite on Douglas fir-dominated hillslope | place: USA:California | collected 2013-09-17 | reverse complement strand
AGGCTCTTGTAGTTCTGAACAAAGGCTGCCGATCCAAGAAGTCCCTGCTCTTCACCCGCCCATGCGACAAAGACGATAGTGGCGTCATAAGAACCGCCCGCCAGGACGCGTGCCGCCTCAAGAACCAGAGAAGTCTGCGATCCAGAATCATTGGCTCCGGGGGCGAGAGAAACGCCGTCGATGACATTGATCGTGCGCGAGTCGTAGTGCCCGCCGATTACGATCAGCCGATTCGGATGCCCGCTTCCCGGAATCCAGGCCACCACGTCTTGCAGCGTGCGTACGCTTCCGCACGTGGTGGTGCTCCAGTTAAAGAGCGAAACATGCATGCCGGGCAGTGCCGAGAATTGTCCTTGGATGAAGTCGCGCGCCGCGCCTATGCCTGATATCCCGCCGCTATTGCTTGAGCAGGCATTGCGGGTCCCGAAGTTGGCCAGAGCCTGGATGTTATTGCTGATGCGCGTGGCGTCAACTCCGGCGATCCGGTTAACAATGTCGGAATCCAGCGCAGGTACGCCGGAAATAACACTGAAATTCAGCGCGTTGCTGAGCAGACTGGCATTTGTAGTCACCACCACATTGCCAGTGAATGCCCCGGCAGGGACTGAAGCCAAAATACTGGTATCACTCCAACTTGCAATAGCGGCCGGGGATCCCGCAAAGTTCACCGATCCCTGAAGGCCGCCAAAGCCTTGCCCGTTGATGACCACCGGGGTTCCCGGTGGCCCGTTGGCCGGATTGAGAGATAAGATCTGCGGCAGGGCTACGATGGTCAATCCACCGGAAACCGTTACGCCAAACGCGGTCACGTCCACCGAATAGATGCCTGGCGGTACGCCCGCAGGCACGGTAGCTAAAATGCGGGCATCGCTCCAGTTTACGATTCCGAAGGGTTGCCCCTGAATCTGCACCGTGCCGTTGCCCTGTGATGCGCCGAAGTTTGCGCCAAAAATGGTCACCGGCAAACCTGATCCGGAGACTGCCGGCGTCACGCTAGTTACCACAGGCGTCAAGGCAATAACCGTGAAACTGATGGCATTGCCCGGCCCAGCGCCGTTCACAACCTGCAAGGTTGCCGGACCAACCGTTGTGTCCGTGGGCACAGTCGCGCAAGCCCGTGAATCACTCCATAGGGTTGGAGCAAGGGTCACGCCATTCAACAAGATGCTGCCCGTGACGCTGCCGAACCCTGTGCCGCTTGCACACTGGGTTCCGCCCAGCGCAATGGGATTCCACTGTACTGACGAGACCTGCGGTGGGCCTAAGATCGTCAAGCCGCCGGAAACGGTTACCCCGGCAACAGTCACGTCCACCGAATAGACTCCGCCCGGCGGGATGCCCAGCGGAACGGTGGCGGTGATTTGTCCGTTGCTCCAGTTCACGATGCCGAAGTTCTGGCCTTGCAGTTGGACGGTGCTAATGCCTTGAGTATCGCCAAAGTTGGCGCCTGTGATAGTTACTGGAGTCCCCGCGCCAGCGCTGGAAGGGGAAACGCCGGTCAAAACCGGCACGCTTGCCGTCACTACAAAGCCAAAAACGTTACTGGAACCGGCTGCGTTGGATACCCGCACCGTAGCATTTCCGGGCGGTGAGGACACCGGTACCGCCGCGCAGACCAGTGTGTCATTCCATAAAGAAGGAGTAAGACCCAGGCTGTTCAGGATTACAGTCCCCGTTGTACTGCCAAATCCGCTGCCGCCTGCGCACTGAGTGCCACCCAGTGCTACCGGGTCCCATTGGACGGAAGAAATCTGTGGCGGCGAGGCAATCGTCACACCTGCTGTCACGGTCACACCGTTGATAGTTGCGGTGATTGGGTAAAGCCCTCCCACGGGGATTCCCACAGGTAAAGTTGCAATGATCTGTGTATCACTCCAGCTCACGACAGCCAAGATCTGTCCTAGCAGTTGCACGAACCCGGCACCCTGCGTCGCGCCAAAGTTCGCTCCGGTCAGGATTACCGGCATTCCCGCGTCTGCGTTCGCCGGAGAAACGCCGGTAATTAGCGGCACCGCTGCGCTTACGGTAAAGTTCAACGGATTACTCGATCCGAACCCGTTGCTCGCCTGCACCGTTGCCGGTCCTGGCGTTGTGGAGTTGGGCGCAACGAAACATACCTGTGAACTGCTCCACAGCGATGGCGCCAGCACCGAACCGTTCAGACTGACCGTTCCCGCGGCGTTACATCGAGCGAATAGATGCCGCCGGTGAGAATTACCGCTGGTACAGTGGCGACGATCTGCGCATCACTCCAACTCATGATCTCAAGGCTCTGTCCGTTGAGCTGAACCATACTGTCGTTCTGCGCCGCGTCCAGGTTTGTTCCCGTGATAGTTAGCTGCGCACCTGCGGCAGCAGTGGCCGGCGAAACGCCGATCACCGACGGTATTAGGGTTGTGACCGTGAAGCCAATAGTATTACTGGGACTGTCGCCAGCAACCACCTGCAAGGTCGCAGATCCATCAGCCGTGTCAGATGGAATTATGGCGCAAACTTGGGTGTCGCTCCACAACGAAGGTGTTACGCTCGTGCCGTTCAGGTTTACGGTGCCGCTGCTGCCGCCAAATCCGCTGCCGTTAGCGCACTGGGTTCCGCCTACAGCTACCGGGTCCCACTGTACGGCAGTAATAGTTGGCATCGACTGCAGAAGAGCGTGTGCCGGCAAGGTCAGGTACAGAAGGCCGAGGATGAGGATAGTTGCAAGTCTCTGACAACCATGCTGCAACAGATCCACAGCGGTAACACTACACGCCATAAGCTTTCTCCTGATTGCTAGAACGGCAATTTTCGGCTCAAGACTACCACTCGGAAGTTGGTGGCCGTGTAAGTTTCTTAGCGAGGGAAGTTACGTGTGTACTCTCCGCTGCCATTACGGGAAGGTACTGCATAGCATGCAAACCAATCAGTAGCTTTGAGCTTTGCTTCCAGTCCTAAATCCAGGCTAGGCGCCGGGCACAAAGAATCGAATCGCCCAAAAAGTTAGCGCAGCAACGGCGGCGGCAGCGGGAATCGTCAGGACCCACGCCCATACAATGCGTTTGGCCACACCCCAGCGCACGGCAGAAAGACGAGTGGTGGACCCCACGCCAACAATGGCTCCGGTAATAGTGTGCGTGGTGCTTACGGGAATGCCGTGATACGCAAGAAAGAACAGCGTGACGGCGCCGGCGCCTTCCGCGCAAAAGCCGCCGACCGGACGCAGCTTAGTGATCTTTGATCCCATGGTGTGAACGATGCGCCAACCACCAAAATATGTGCCCAAAGCGATCGCGGCGTTGGCGCCAAGGATGATGTACCACTTGTACGGTCCCCACCCCTTGGCAAATTGCGCTGGGGTCAGGTAACCCCCCGCCAGCAAAGCGCCAGCCACGATGCCCATGGTCTTCTGCGCGTCATTGCCGCCATGCTCCAGGCTATATGCCGCGGCGGAGAGCAATTGCAGCTTGCGGAACAGTTTGTCCACGGTTTGCGGCGCGGCGGTGCGGAAGATCCATGAGACGGCTACCATCAGACCAAGCCCGATGATTAATCCAATCAGCGGGGCAAGTACAATAAAGATGAGCGTTGACATCCATTTTTCGCCCAATCCGGGAATCGTGCCGATGATGGGCCAATGCAACTTGGGCTCGTGCACTAGCACCTGCCATCCCGCGCGTGCGATGCCCGCTCCGGCCAAACCGCCGATCAGCGCATGAGAAGAAGAAGTTGGCAGTCCCCACCACCAGGTGAGAAGGTCCCATATGATGGCCCCGGCAAGCGCCGCAAGAATCACATATTGCGTGACCTGCTTGGGATCTACCAGGCCGCTGCTGATGGTCTTAGCCACCGCGGTGCCAAACACAAATGCCGCTACAAAATTGAAGGTTGCCGCCCAAACCACGGCCAGCTTGGGAGAGAGCACACGGGTGGAAACTACCGTCGCGATGCTGTTCGCGGCATCGTGAAAGCCGTTGATAAAGTCAAACGAAAGCGCGATCAGGATGGTGACAACAACCAGCACTATGCTTGCGTGCACCTAGATCGCCTCGCATGAAGAAGGATTTTGCATTGCTATTAAGGTTTATGCGCTCTTCAAGACAACGCCTTCCAGGACGTTGGCAGCGTCTTCGGCTTTGTCAGTGGCAGTTTCCAGTACTTCGTACAGTTCTTTGAGTTTGATCAAGGAGATCGGATCTTTTTCTTTCTCAAACAGGACGGCAATGGCGGCACGGGCAACTTGGTCTGCTTCGTTTTCCAGGCGGTTTATCTCAACGCAGTTTTCCAGCACGTTGTCATGCTTTTTCCCCAAGCGGGCCAGGGCAGCAGTGAGCTGGTCAGACTGTTTCACCACAATCTCCGCCAGCTTTGAGGCGGCCACAGGAGCGCTGGTGATCTTGTACATAGTCAGGCGCACGCCGGCCGCGTAAACAAAATCGAGCACATCATCCAGGGAAGAAGCCAGCCGGTAAATGTCTTCGCGGTCAAAGGGAGTGATAAAGGTCTGGTTGAGCTTGGTGAGGATATTGTGTGTCATATCATCACCGCGATGTTCAATGTCTTTCAATTGCAATACGCGGGCTTCAATGTCTTGGAAATCGTCCAGCATTTGCTTGAGCAGGCGAGCGCCTTCGCCCAGGTTGCTGGCCATTTCGGCGAACATGTCAAAAAACTTGGTGTCGCGGGGAACAAGGCGGACCATCTTTTGGGGGTTGCTCCTGGGTATGTTAAGAGATTGTTAAAAACGGACAGAGAAATATCGCATGAGGCCATCGATTAGGTCAAACTTCAATCCAGGAAGCGCAAAAAGAAAAGGCCGCCGAAGCGGCCTGCTTTTGGAGCTTGATGGACTTACAGCGTGGATTCGATTTCAAATCCCCACGCTTCCAGCAACGGCTCTGGAATATACTTGGAGTTCTTGTTCCGGCGTGCCCACTCGCGCAGACGAGTAGAACGAATGTATTGATCAGGCGTGAGCTTAAATTCCTTTACCGCCTGTTCAAATGATGTAACAACAGGGATCACTGGGCCAATCGGCTCAGGTTTGCCCCAGTTAGGGTTGCCGCGTCTCCTTGCCATAGTCGGTTCTTCCTGCCTTTGAATAGAAGAGTGCTTGCTTTTAAATAACCGTATAGACTTTTGGATTCCGGAAGGCTGCTTTTGGTTTCAAATTGTAGCCCGAAAAAAAGGAACCAGTAACTCAGGGGGAACCAATAACGGTGTCGCAAAAACCATTTATTATAAGCCATACGTGCATTTTTTTGCAAGATTATTAACTCCTTTAAATTGAGTAGTTTGCTGTCTTTTTCAGCCGCCACCTGGTTTTGGTGTACCTGATGATTGGTAGGTTGCCCTACCTTCGCCAAAGGGCAAAATGACTAAGTTCGCGGTTTCAAAGGAGGGTAGGGGTGCAATTGTATCCAAATCTGACGTTCAACGGCCAGTGCGAGGAGGCCTTTAAGTTCTACGAGGAGTGTCTGCACGGCAGAACCATTTTCATGATGACGTACGAGAATACGCCCATGGATCTGCAAGCGCCGTCTGAGTGGCGAAAGAAGATCAGCCATGCCACATTCGGTCTTGCCGACCACATGTTTTCCGGCTCAGACGCGTTGCCCGGACAATATCAGAAACCGCAGGGCTTCGCTCTACAATTCAACCTCAGTGATCTAGTGGAAGCGGAGCGTATCTTCAAGGCCCTGGCAGAAAATGGAATTGTCCAAATGCCGCTCCAGGAAACATTTTGGGCGCTTCGTTTCGGTATGCTCGTTGACCAATTCGGCATTCCATGGGTCATCAACTGCGAGAAACCGGCCTGAGAGTTCCGTGTATCCAGTAGAGCGTCCTTAGGTCTTCAGTTCGCGCTATCCGGGCGGACTCCGGCGTTTGGACTGCCAAGGGATTACCAGGAGTTGTGACGATGCGCTGCATATCAAGTTTTCCTTGTCATCAAACACTCGGGCTTCGCAGAACAGTACGTTCTTGCCCGCCTTCAGGCATGCTCCTTCAGCCCGGAACCGGCCCGAGGTCAACGGTTTCAAATATGAAACTTGAAGATTGATCGTGGTGGCGTAATTGTCTGGATAGACTTTTGAGATTGCTGCGACCGCACAGGCTGAGTCCAGAATTGAAGCCAATACGCCCCCGTGCAAAACGTTATTTTGCATGAGATCAGGCCTGACATCGGCTTCAAAAACTGCTCGTCCGGGCTCGATTTCCATAAGCTTGAAGCCCAGCGTTTGCCAATATGGTACAAGGTCCGTCATAAAGTTTTGCAGATCGTGCATGTAAGAGGCTCGTTTCCTCAGGAGGAGCTGACTTAGACATCAGGCGTACCCGATGATTTTCGCACACCCATGTATACTTGTGGGCGATCTTGACACGGCCCCGGCAGGGTTCTCTAGTATTATGTTTCACCGGGTGTTAAGGCACTCACTTTAGGAGGCGAGAATGAAATTCGCGGCGCGAGCTGTTGCGATAGTGGTGATGGGGTCCTTTCTCTTATCGTCGGGCTTTGCAGAGGATGCAGCCAAAGCTTCAAGCGACTCGACAAAGCACGAGGCAACAAGCGATCCAAATGCGAGTGTAAGTGCTACAGCGGCGCCGGAGGCTGGGATTCCGGTCGCGCCCCAAACCAAATCCAAGAAAGCTTCGTCTTCCAGCAGCGGCGAGGAAACGCCGAAAGGGGAGGCCTTCGCGGGGTACTCGTTCATTCGGTTCAATGTAGATAGTCATCTACTCCAACATAACTACAATGTGCATGGCGGGACCACCTCCATAGCAGGCAATGTCAACAACTGGTTTGGGTTGGTGGGTGATTTTGGGTTCTATAGGATCAGTGATCACCCGCCGGGAACTAGCGCCCATATGTTCACGTATCTTTTCGGCCCCCGCTTCTCCCATCGCGGTGAAAGATGGACGCCCTTTATGCACACCCTGTTCGGCGCGGCCCGCCTCACCGAAGATGCGAATGCGGGAATCCTCGGACCCAATAGCTCTTCATTTTCGACGAACGGTTTCGCCATGGCTTTCGGTGGCGGTGTCGATCTCAAGCTTACCAAGCATGTCGCATGGCGTGTGTTCCAGTCGGAATTTCTGGTCACCAAAATTGCCGACGGTGCTGACAGTATTCAGAACAACTTTCGACACCTGGTCCGCGACGGGCGGCGCAATCGAGGGTACTGGCGCCGAGGTTCGTTGGAACTCGAATGGTGTTGCCGAGGGTGCTTATACAATGACGGTGAGGGTTGATGATGGTCGTGGCGGCACGGCCAGCGCTTCAACCGGCGTCCGCGTGGAACCGCGTCCTAATCGTCCGCCCACAATTAACTGCGCCGCGAATCCCGCCACTGTTGAAGTCGGCCAGCGCTCCAACATCTCCGCTACGGCCAACGATCCTGACAACGATCCGCTCACCTACAGCTATACCACGAGCGGCGGCCAGATTACGGGCTCGGGCGCCAACGTCCAGCTTGAAACCGCTGGTGTTGCTCCGGGTACCTACACCGTGAACTGTCATGTTGATGACGGGCGTGGCGGAACCACGGACAGCAGAGTCAATGTCACAGCGCAAAAGCCAAAAGAGCAGATCCAGTTGGAAGCCAGGCTTTCGCTGCACAGTATTTATTTCCCCACCGCTCAGCCGACGATCGCGAAACCCACAGGTGGCTTGGTGGCTAGCCAGCAAACTACACTGGTTGTCCTGGCCGGCGATTTCAAGAGATATCTGGCATTCAAGCCGGACGCTCGCTTGACCCTACAAGGCCATGCTGATCTGCGCGGAGGAACGAAATACAATCAGGGACTTTCCGACCGGCGTGTCGAACGCACCAAGAGCTTCCTGGTTGAAAAGGGAGTTCCTGCCGGCAGTCTTGATACGCAGGGTCTTGGCGAGGAACCTCTTGCAGACCAGGCGAAGATCAAGGCGGCAGTCGAACAGGACCCGGACCTGACACCGGCACAGAAGGCTGTGCTTACCAGAAACGTTCGGGACTTGGCTCTTGCCCAAAGCCGCCGTGTGGACGTAACCTTGCCCAGCACCGGCCAAACATCCCAGCAGGAATATCCATTTAACGCTGCAGATGCCATAAACCTGATCGATCCCAAGGGGGTTGCGACCAGGCGAGAAGAGCTGAGACAAAAAGCCAGGAAGCCGGTCGGAAAGAAACCTACGACCACAAAGAAAGCTGGGACCACTACAAAGAAGGCTACGACCACAAAGAAGGCTGCGACGACAAAGAAAGCCACGCCGAAAAAGAAGTAGAAGCCTTCAACTCTTAACTCTGTTGCGGCAGCCCATTCAACGGGCTGCCGCAATTTTTTGAATGCCTTGTACTCTTTTCATATCGAGCATCAGGGTGGAAAGCCTACAGCGCCACTATTGAAACTTTTGGGCCCCTGGAATAGGTATAGCGTCAACGAGTATTGGTATGACAGCGCGGAGGGCCCCAGTCTATTTCTCAACCATGACGAGCACGGCAACCTCAGCGGTTTCAAGCTGAAGTGATCCTATTTGCGTTTGCTGCCCATTTGTCTATGCGAGAGATGACGCAGAGGACAAGCCATCGTGAGCCCATATCCGTCCAACGTTTTCCGGCCAAGCAAACACGGTTTGTCGACGCTTCCGTGTCTATGCGAGACTGGTGTAGCACGGAAAGAAGTCGACATCAGCCGGGATGGCGGAATTGGCAGACGCAGCGGACTTAAAATCCGCAGGGCTTAAACGGCCCGTGGGGGTTCGAGTCCCCCTCTCGGCACCAACTGTTCTACCGCTCGCTACCAACCGGCAAAAGCGTCTACCTTCTTCATTGAGGGGCCGGGAGAGTGCGTTTTGCCGGGGCCTCAATGGGCCAAAGGTCACAGCGCCTGGGTTGTACTCGTCATTCCTGATGATCTCAAGCCCAGACCCTGATAACATCTCATCCTAAAATAAATCCATATTTTTTGCGCGTTTGGGCGTTTTTGATTTCTGCCAGGGCCGGGAGTAGTGAGCTTCGTCACAGGCGTGATGGACGCGTTCACTGTACACTACCTGTTTCACAATTTTTGTTAAGGAACATTCGTCAAGAACAATGGTTCTTAGGGTCGTTTCAGTGTAGGATACCGAGTTTTGCATCGAGAGAGGATTTAGACATATGAGAATTGCGGTTCCACTGGAGCAACAGCCTGGTGAAGCCAGGGTGGCGTTGGTCCCAGAGTCAGTCAAGAAGCTGGTTGCAGCCGGTGCGGAGGTCAGCATTGAAGCGGGCGCGGGAATTCGCGCTGGTTTTCTCGACGCCGACTTCAAAGCGGCAGGAGCCAACATTGCGGATCGAGCCAGCCTGCTTGCCGGGGCGGATATTCTGGCTTGTGTAAATCGTCCAGAGCCGGCGGACTTCAGCGCATTGAAGGCTGGAGCGGTGATCATAGGGTTTCTCAAGCCTTTGGATGAGCCAGCCGCTCTGGGGCTATTGGTCGACAGGAAGCTTACCGCCTTTGCCGTGGAGTTGGTGCCGCGCACGACGCGTGCCCAATCCATGGATGCGCTTTCTTCCATGGCCACTGTTGCGGGGTATAAAGCCGTCATCATTGCCGCGGAGCACCTGCCACGGATGTTTCCCATGCTTATGACAGCTGCCGGAACCGTCCCTCCTGCAAAGGTCCTGGTTCTGGGGGCCGGTGTGGCCGGGCTGCAGGCAATCGCTACGGCGCGACGGCTTGGGGCTGTGGTTGAAGCCTATGACGTTCGTGCCGCTGCCGGACAAGATGTTAAGTCACTCGGCGCCAAGTTCTTGGAAGTGGATCTGGGAGGCATTGAAACGCAAGACGCCAGCGGATACGCGAAGGAATTGACGCCTGAAGCCTTGCAGCGTGGGCGCGACATCGTGGCCAAACGAGCTGCTGTTTCCGACGTTGTCATCACCACAGCGCAGATCCCTGGTCGCAAAGCCCCGTTGATGCTGGATGAAGCAGCCGTTGACGGCATGAGGCCGGGTGCGGTCATAGTCGATCTGGCGGCGTCCACGGGCGGCAACTGCGCCCTGACGCGTCCTGGTGAAACCGTGGAACACAACGGTGTAACCATCTTGGGGCCGCTCAACCTTCCGGCCACGGTGGCAGGGAATGCCAGCCAGCTTTATTCGCGCAACCTGACCAGCTTCATGGCCCTGATTCTGGACAAAGGCAATCTCAAGATCGACATGGCCGACGACATCCTCAAAGGGGCCTGCGTTGCTTACCAGGGTGGAAATGTTCATCCGAAAGTGGCAGCCGCCCTGGGACACCCCGTAGCCTGAGCCTATATAGCCTATATAAGGAGACTGAATGGAGCACTTGCTGTTTAATCCCGTAGCATTCATCGCTTCTCTTTACGTATTTGAAGAGGCGGACAAGCTGGCGTTCAATCCCGCTGTTCTCATTGCTTCACTTTACGTGTTTGCCCTGG
>WNFI01090517.1_pt1 | contig 10399 bp, 12 predicted proteins | sample 5400471 | NCBI WGS metagenome assembly WNFI01 (sample SAMN13153348, study PRJNA577476) | soil metagenome | isolation source: 100 cm saprolite on Douglas fir-dominated hillslope | place: USA:California | collected 2013-09-17 | reverse complement strand
TCGGCCCTGCACGACATCGACGTGAAGAGCCTCTGATGGCTGAGATGAAATGATCACGGCGATCGTCCTCATCAACGCCGATCGGAAGGCGATCCCCGCGCTCGGCGAGGCGCTCGCCGCGGTGGACGGCGTATCCGAGGTCTACTCGGTCACCGGACAGGTCGACTTCATCGCGATGGTCCGCGCACGCGAGCACGAGGAGCTCGCCGAGATCGTCACCAGCCGCATCGGCCAGCTGCCGGGCGTCACGCGCACCGACACGCACGTGGCGTTCAAGCTGTACTCCCGCCACGACCTCGAGTCGCTCTTCTCCATCGGGGCAGAGCAGCCCGCGAAACGCGCCTAAACTCGGCCTGATGCAGGCCGTCGTCATGGCCGGCGGCGAGGGGAGCCGCCTCAGACCGCTGACGATCAACCGTCCGAAGCCGATGGTGTCGATCGTCAACAAACCCTGCCTCGGCCACATCTTCGACCTGCTCAAGCGGCATGGCATCGAGGACGCCTTCGTGACGCTGCAGTACCTCGCGTCGGTGATCCAGGACAGCTACGGCGACGGCGGTGGCGTCGGCATGCGGCTCCGGTACAGCGTCGAGGAAACGCCGCTCGGCACCGGTGGCTCGGTCCGCCAGATCGGTGCCGCGCTCGCGGACACGTTCCTCGTCATCTCCGGCGACGCGATGACCGACATCGACCTATCGAAGGTGGTCGCGTTCCACAAGGAGCGCAGGGCCGCAGTCACGCTCACGCTCGTTCGGGTCGCGAATCCGCTGGAGTATGGCGTCGTCATCACCCAGCCGGACGGCCGCATCACGAAGTTCCTCGAGAAGCCGTCGTGGGGCGAGGTCTTCTCGGACACCATCAACACCGGCATCTACGTGATCGAGCCGCGGGTGCTCGAGCGCTACGCCATCGGCGAGAAGTTCGACTTCAGCAAGGACCTGTTCCCGCAGCTCCTCGCGGACGGAGAGCCACTGTTCGGCTACGTGGCCGAGGGCTACTGGACCGACGTCGGGTCGATCGGCGAGTACAGCCGCGCGAACGCCGATCTCCTCGAGGGGAAGATGAAGGGTGAGCCACTCGGCATCGAGATCCTGCCCGGCGTGTTCGCCGGGGGCGAGGTCGAGATCGAGCCGAGCGCGATCCTCACCGGCCCGATCTACCTCGGGGCGGGCGTGCGGATCGGCGGTGGGGTCGAGATCATCGGACCGACGGTCCTTCGCGACTCGGTGGCGGTCGATCAGTTCGCGCGCATCGAAAGCTCGATCGTGTGGCGCAACAGCTATATCGGCGAACGCTCCGATCTGCGCGGCACCATCGTCGGTCGGCAGTGCGCGCTCAAAGCGCGCGTCGTCCTCGAGGAAGGCTCGGTCATCGGCGACCACTCGGTCATCAATGAAGGCGCGCGTGTGCGCGCGGCCGTGAAGATCTGGCCGGACAAGCAGGTCGAGGGCGGCGCGGTCGTCGGGTCGAGCCTCATCTGGGGATCCCAGGGCCGCCGGTCGCTCTTCGGACGGTTCGGCGTCACCGGCCTGGTGAACGTCGACCTCACGCCGGAGTTCGCCGCGCGCCTCGGCTCGGCCTATGCGTCGTCGCTGCCGAGCGGCACCACGGTCACGATGAACCGCGACCAGCACCGTTCCAGCCGGATGCTGAAGCGTGCGCTCATGTCCGGGATCGTCGGCGCCGGCGTGCACGTCGCGGACCTCACCCAGGCGCCTCTCCCGATCGGCCGCTTTCAGACGCGCCGCATGGGCGCGGCCGGCGGCGTCCACGTGCGCATCTCCCCGTTCGACGTGCGGGTGTGTGACATCAAGTTCTTCGACCGGCAGGCGCTGGACATGGACAAGGCCCAGGAGCGCAAGGTCGAGAACACGTTCTTCCGCGAGGACTTCCGCCGAAGCTCGTACGACGACGTCGGCCGGATCATCGAGATCCCGCGAGTGGGCGAGGAGTACAGCGACGCCTTCCTCCGCGAGGTCGCGCACAAGCGCGAGATCACCGACGCGAAGTTCAAGATCGTCCTCAATTATTCGCACGGGACCGCGGCGCAGTACCTGCCGCAGCTCATGGAGGCCCTCGACATCGAGGTGATCGGGATCAACTCGGTGGTCTCGGAGAATATCGGCTCGCGGTCGCTCGAGGAGTTCCAGCAGCAGATGCGCGAGCTCGCGGCGATCACGGCCACCCTCCGCGCGACCTTGGGCGTCACGCTCGATTCAGGTGGCGAGAAGGTCTTCTTCACCGACGACCGCGGCCGGATCATCGAGGACCGTCACTTCCTGACCGCGTTCGTCCGGCTCACCGCGAAGACGAGCCCCGGCCTCGTCGCGGTGCCGGTGTTCGCCCCGGCGAGCATCGAGCGGCTCGTGACGGAGGCCGGCGGCCGCGTCCAGCGCGTGCGGGCGTCCGCGGAGGCGCAGATGGGCCTCGCCGCACGCGAGCATCCACAGCTCGTCGCCGACGGCCTTGGCGGCTTCATCTTCCCGCGGTTCCATCCATCCTTCGACGGCCTCTTCGCGATCGTGAAGCTGCTCGAGCTTCTCGCGGTGCAGCAGACCACGCTCGCCGAGGCGATCGACGAGACCCCCGCCGCGCACCTGGTGCGGCTGAAGGTCGCCTGCCCCTGGGAGGACAAGGGCCGGGTCATGCGGATGCTCGCCCAGGAGCCGGCGACCGACCGTACGAAGCAGGTGGACGGCGTGAAGCACGTCTTCGACGGCGAGTGGGTCCTCGTGCTGCCCGACGCCGACCAGCCGCTCTTCAGCGTGTGGGCCGAGGCCGCGGACGACGGGCGCGCGTGGTCGCTCGCCCACCAGTACGCGGATCGCGTCGGGAGCTTCCGGTCCTCGTGAAGATCGCGATCGCCCAGTGCGCGCCGGCCCTCGGCGCGATGAAGCGCAACCTCGCGATGCACAAGGACTGGATCGGGCAGGCCCGCTCCACCGGCGCGAAGCTCGTCGTATTCCCGGAGCTGTCGCTGACCGGCTACCACCTGAAGGACCTCGCCGCCGACGTTGCATGCGCGGCCGACGATCCGGTGCTCGCCCCGATCGCCGATGCGTCGCGCGACATCGACATCAGCGCCGGCTTCGTCGAGCGCTCGAAGGACGCGAAGCTCCACATCGCGCAGGGCTACTGGTCCGGCGGCACGCTGCGCCACGTGCACCGCAAGGTCTACCTGCCGACCTACGGCATCTTCGACGACGGCCGCTACTTCGGCCCCGGTGACCGGTTCGAGACGTTCGAGAGCGCGGTCGGGACCGCGGGCATCGCGATCTGCGAGGACCTGTGGCACGTCTCGGTGCCGTACCTGTACGCGTCCGGCGGCGCCAGCGTGATCCTCGCGCCGGCCGACAGCCCGGGCCGCGGCGTCGCCGAGGGCGGCGACCTTGGGACGGCCGCGTCGTGCCGGATGATGGACCGCTTCTACGCGCAGTACCTGACGGTGTACGTGGTGTTCGCGAACCGCGTCGGGCTCGAGGACGGGATCGGCTTCTGGGGCGGCTCCGAGGTCATCGGCCCGGACGGCACGATCTGCGCGCGGGCGAAGGAGTTCGAGGAGGAGCTCCTCGTCGCCGATATCGATCCCGAGCTCGTCGCGCGCGAGCGCGCGCGCAACCCCCTGCTGCGGGACGAGCGGCCGGACCTGGTGTTCCGGTCTCTCGCCGAGCGCATGGGCGTTCGGGTGACGCCGTGACGATCGAAACGGAGCGCGAGGCGATCCGGATGGCGCCGGGCGATCTGACCCCGCTCCGCATCGACGAGGTCCTCGTCCGCAAGATGCTCGTCGGCTTCCTGCGCGAGGAGACCCTGAAGACGGGGGCGAGGCGTTTGGTGCTCGGGGTATCCGGTGGCGTCGACAGCGCGGTCGTCGCCGCGCTCGCGGCGGAGGCCCTCGGTCCGGCACAGGTGCTCGGCCTGTTCACGCCCTACCGCACGTCGAACGCGCGCTCGAAGGCCGACGCCGACGCGGTCGCGAAGGCGTTCGGTTTCCGGCTCGAGGAGGTCCCGATCACGGCGCAGGTCGACGACTACTTCGGTGGACGGACGGGCATCGACCGCGTGCGGATGGGGAACAAGATGGCGCGCGAGCGCAAGAGCATCGAGTACGACCGCTCCTGGCCCGACGGCCTCGTCCTCGGCACGTCCAACAAGACCGAGCTCCTGCTTGGCTACGGCACGCAGTTCGGCGACCTCGCGTGCGCGCTGAACCCGGTGGGCGACCTCTACAAGACCCAGCTCCGCGAGCTCGCCGCATCGCTCGGCGTGCCTCGCGGGATCATCGAGAAGCCGCCGAGCGCGGATCTCTGGGAAGGCCAGACCGACGAGGGCGAGCTTGGGTTCACGTACGCGGACGCCGACGTCATCCTCTATCACATGGTCGACCGGCGGGCGCGGCCCGCGGAGCTGATCGCCGCGGGCTTCGACGCCGCGCTCATCGCGAAGATCCGCGAGCGCATCCGCCGCAATCACTTCAAGCGCGTGATGCCGCTCATCGCGAAGGTGAGCCTCCGCACCGTCGGGCACGACTTCCTCTATCCGCGCGACTGGGAAGCGGACTGAGCCCGACCGCGCTGGGCTATGCCTTCGCGATCGCAGCCGCCGCGTTCTACGCGGTCGGTGGCGTCATCGCCAAGCGCGCATTCGAGCTCGGCGTGGCGCCGGAGACGCTCGCGGAGCTGCGCATCCTGTTCGCGTTCCTCGCGTTCCTGGCGCTGACGCTCGCGTTCCGGCGGCGCGACCTGCTGACGATCGAGCGCGCCGACCTCCCGTGGCTCGCGCTCTTCGGGCTGCTCGGCGTGATGGCGGTCCAGCTCGTCTACTACCAGGCGATCCAGCGGATCCCGCTCGGCGTGGCGCTGGTCATCGAGTACACCGCGCCGCTCCTCATCCTCGCCTACTGGCGCCTCCGCGGCCGGCACGTGGGCCTCGGACTCTGGATCGCGGGCCTGCTGACGATCCTCGGCTGCTACTTCGTCGTCGGTGCGTACGACGCGCAGCTCCGCCAGGTGAACGCGGAGGGCGCGATCCTCGCGATGATCGACGCCGTGATCCTGGCCGCGTACTTCCTGCTCGCCGAGCGCCTCGTCCACAAGTATTCGAGCTGGGCGCTCCTGTGCGCCGGCTTCGGCACCGCCGCGCTCGCGTGGTGCGTCGTGCGGCCGCCGTGGACGCTGCCGTGGTCGATCCTCGGCGGCGAGCTCGGCCCGTACGTGCTCGGCGTCGTGATCATCGCGACGGTCGTGCCGTACCTGTTCAGCGTCGGCGCGGTCCGGCTCATCCCCGCTGCGCGGGTCGGGCTGACCTCGACGAGCGAGCCGGTCATCGCCGCGGTCGCGGCGTGGCTGCTCATCGGCCAATCGCTGGAGCCGCTGCAGGTCGCCGGAGGCCTGGTCGTGGTCGCCGGGATCGTCGTCGCGCAGTCGGTGCGCGTGACGCGCGATGGCGTGTAGCTGGCTAGATCACCATCCGCACGATCGAGCGCACGAGCTCGGTGGTGAAGCCGTACACGAGATGCGAGGCGAGCGCGTAGGCGTGCTTCGATGGCGGCGTCTGCTCGGGCTTCGCGCCCAGGCGCTGCGCCGGCACGAACATGTTGTCGGCGGTCCACCAGACGACCACTCCCATCGCGAGCCCGTTGAACATCCGCGCGGGCGGGAGGACCTCGGCGACCGCGCCGTAGACCGCGCCGATCGTCGCGCCGGTCGTGTAGTGCACGAGCTCGCGGCGGCGCCGCCGATGGCGCCGGCGAAGGCGCCCTTGACCGGATCCACACCCTCGCGCGCTGCAGGATCCATGCTTAGGCCGTGGGGACCCTGTATCTGGTCGCGACGCCGATCGGGAATCTGGAGGACGTGTCGCCGCGGGCGCTCAAGATCCTCCAGGAGGTCCACATGGTCGCGTGTGAGGACACCCGTCACACCCAGATCCTCCTGCGCCGTTACGACATCCGGGCCAAGCACCTGACCGCGTACAACGAGTTCAACCACAAGCGTCAGGTGAACGTCCTCGTTGGCCAGCTCGATCGGGGCTGGGACGTCGCCCTCGTGTCCGATGCCGGCACCCCGGCGCTGTCCGATCCCGGTGAAGCCCTCGTCGTCGCGGCCGTCGCCGCGGGCCACACGGTCACGCCGATCCCCGGGCCTACCGCGGCCATCGCGGCGCTCGTCGCGTCGGGCCTTCCGACGCGATCATTCACGTTCCTCGGGTTCCTCTCCAAGAAGAGCGGCCAGCGGCGGAAGGCCCTCGCGTCGCTCCTCGCCGAGGGCCGGACGATCGTCGTCTACGAGAGCCCGTTCCGCACGGGCGACCTCCTCGAGGATCTCGCGGCCATCGCGCCGGACGCGCGCGTCGTCGTCGCGCGCGAGCTCACGAAGATCCACGAGGAGCTCGTGCGCGGAACGGCGAAGGACCTCGCTGCTCGGTATGCTTCCGATCGCCCGAAGGGGGAGGTCACGGTCGTCATCGCGCCGGCGGACCGTGGCCCAAGGGGGGCGGATGCCGACCAAGGCGAAGCCTAAGCAGGTCGATGTCTTCGTCGAGATCCCGCGCGGCTCCCGCGCGAAGTACGAGCTCGACCAGAAGACCGGCCACATCCGGCTCGACCGCGTCCTGCACTCCTCGGTGCACTACCCGGCGGACTACGGCTTCGTCATGGGGACGCTCGGCGGCGACGGCGATCCCCTCGACGCGCTCGTGATCGTCGAAGAGCCGACGTTCCCCGGATGCGTGATGGCCGCCCGCCCGATCGGCACGCTGTTCATGCGCGACGCGAAGGGGGAGGACGAGAAGATCCTCGCCGTGCCGGTCGGCGACCCGCGGTTCGACGAGATCCGCACGCTCGATGACCTCGCGCCGCACTGGCGCAAGGAGATCGAGACGTTCTTCTCGACGTACAAGGTGCTCGAAGCCGACGACACCGAGGTGCGCGGGTGGCACGACGAGACGGTCGCCTGGAAGGTCATCGACGCGGCGCGTGAGCGCAAGGCGAAGCGGTGAGGCGTGAGTACCGAAGGGCGTGGAGCGCCGCACTTGGCCGGGACATGGAGCTGCTCGTCTTCGGCGACCGCGGCACTCCGGTGCTCGTCTTCCCGACATCGATGGGGCGCTTCTACCAATGGGAGGACTTCGGCATGATCGCCCACCTCCAGCGCCGCATCGACGAGGGTCTGATGCAGCTCTGGTGCGTCGACAGTGTGGACAGCGAGTCCTTCTACGACACGCGGATCGAGGGGCAGGAGCGCGCGCGCCGCCACATCGCGTACGACCGCTACCTGGCGGACGAGGTCGTGCCGGCGATCCGCCGGCAGAACAGCGACCTCGCGCTCGAGCTGGTCGGCGCGTCGTTCGGCGCGTTCCATGCCGTCGCCCTTGCGACGCGGCATGCCGGGATCGCGAGCCGGGTCATCGGCCTCTCCGGGGCGTATGACGCCGCGCGATGGCTCGAGGGCTTTCGCGAGCACGACGCCTACTTCGTGAACCCGCTCGCATATCTGCCTGGGCTCACCGACGACCGGCAGCTGCGGTCGCTCCGCGAGACCGAGTTCGTCATCGCGACCGGCGCCGACGACCAGAACGTCGGAGCGTCCCGACAGCTCGTGTCGATCCTGCAGGAGAAGGGCGTCCCCGCGGCGCTGCATCTGTGGGACGGCTGGGCCCACGACTGGCCGTATTGGAAAGAGATGGTGGACACGTTCCTATGACCAAGCTGGTGGGCCTGCTCGTCGGCCGGGAGAACACGTTCCCGCAGCCGTTCATCGATACCGTGAACCGGAAGGGCGAGGCGAAGGGCGTCCGCGCGGAGATGGCGGTCCTCGGCGGCGCGAAGGAGCTCGAGCAGCCGAAGTATTCGGTCATCGTCGATCGCATCAGCCACGAGGTCCCGTATTTCCGGGCCCATCTCAAGAGCATGGCGGTGCTCGGCACGGTGGTCGTCAACGATCCGTTCTGGTGGGAGGCCGACGAGAAATTCTTCGAGTGCACGCTCGCACGAAAGCTCGGCGTCGCCGTGCCGAAGACGGTCGTGCTTCCGAACAAGTCGTACATCCCCGACATCAACGAGGGCTCGCTGCGCAACCTCCAGTACCCGATCGACTGGAAGGGCATCGTCGAGTACACCGGCCTGCCGGCGATCCTCAAGCCGAACACCGGCGGGGGCTGGAAGGACGTCTACAAGGTCGACACGATGGAGCAGCTCCTCTGGGCCTACGACCAGACGGGGACCGCGACCTTCGGTCAGCGTCCGAAGACGATGATCCTCCAGGAGTTCATCCAGTGGACCGACTACATCCGCTGCATCTGCATCGCGCGGCGGCATATCAACCCGATCCGGTACGAGACGTCCTGTACGCGATCGACTTCCTCAACCCGGCGCCCGACTTCGACAGCTTCTCGATCAAGGGCGCGAACTTCGACTGGGTCCTCGAGAAGATGAGCGACCTCGTCATCGCCTACGCGACGGGCGCCGCGGAGCCGCCGTGGCGCGGAGAGCACCGGTGGTGGCGCCACATCCGCTGATCGAGTACCACGCGCTGTTGGAGGACGGCGACCTGGCGGCCGAGAGCGCCGCGGCGCTCTCCGATGGCCAGCGCGCGCGCCGGCTCGTCTTCGGCGACCGCCCGCTGTGCGTGGCGCTCCGTCCGAACCTCATCTCGCGCTGGCAGTACGACACCATCGCGAAGGCCTCCGAGACGCTCTACGCGGCGTTCGACAAGCTCGAGCGCGCGCTGCTGACCGATGACGACCTGCGGCGCGAGCTCGATCTCGATCCACGCGAGGCGGAGCTCGCTCTCGCGGACCCCGGCTTCCGGGCCTCGTCGCCATCGGCGCGCCTCGACGGGTTCGTCGGGGACGACGGCGTCATCCGGTTCGTCGAATACAACGCCGAGTCGCCGGCCGGCATGGCCTACAACGACGAGCTCGCCGCGGTCTTCGCGACCCTTCCGGTCATGCGCGCGTTCAAGAAGAAGCACCACCTGGCCGCGTTCCCCGTACGCGGCAAGCAGCTCGGCGTGCTGAAGCGCGCTCACCGGCCGCGCGGCGAGCTGCGCACGATCGCGATCGTCGACTGGCGCGGGCTGCCGACGCTCACCGAGTTCGAGATGTTCGCGCGATACTTCGAGAGCCAGGGCTTCACGGCGATCATCTGCGCGCCGCAGGACCTCACCTACGCGCGGAAGACCCTGCGCGCCGGCGGAAAGCGGATCGACGTGGTGTACCGGCGCGTGCTGACGAGCGAGCTCCTCGCGAAGCCGGACGCGGCGAAGGCGCTCGTGCAGGCGTACCTGGACGGCGCGGTCACCGTGGTCAACAGCTTTCGCGCGAAGCTGCTGCACAAGAAGATGAGCCTGGCCCTCCTGTCGGACGACCGCTACGCCGCGCTCTACACGCCGGACCAACGGAGGGCGATCGCGACCCACATCCCGTGGACGCGCAAGATGCGCGAGGGCCACACGACCTATCGCGGCAAGACCGCCGATCTCGTGGACCTCGTGGCCCGCCACAAGGACCGGTTCGTCCTGAAACCGAACGACGAGTACGGCGGCAAGGGCGTCGTCCTGGGCTGGACCGTCGAGCAGCACGAGTGGGAGCAGACGATCCTCGCCGGCCTCACGGCGTCGTACGTCGTACAGGAGAAGGTGTCGGTGCCGCGATATCCCTTCCCGGTCCTGCTCGACCGGATCCACTACCTCGACCTCGCGATCGACCACGACCCCTACCTCTTCTGGGGCGCGGTCTCGGGCTGCCTCACCCGGCTGTCGTCGAGCGCGCTCCTGAACGTGACCGCGGGGGCCGGCAGCGTCGTGCCCACCTATATCGTCGACGCATGAAGAACGGGGGCACGGTCCCGCGCCTCACGATCGGCATCGAGGAGGAGTTCCAGATCGTCGACGGCGACGGGCACCTCAAGAGCCACAGCGAGACGCTCCTCGCCGCGGCGAAGCCGTACCTCGAGGAGCGCGCGCGTCCCGAGATGATGCAGTCGGTCGTCGAGATCGGCACGCGCATCTGCGCCGACGTCCCGGAGGCCCACGCCGAGATCGTGAAGTCGCGCGGGACGCTCGCGGCCCTGCTCAAGCGCGACGGGCTCCGGCTCGTGTCGGCGGGCACGCACCCGTTCTCGCATTGGCAGGAGCAGCTGGTCACCGAGCACGAGCGGTACAAGGTGCTCGAGGAGGAGCTGCAGGACGTCATCCGCGAGCTGCTCATCTTCGGGCTGCACGTGCACGTCGGGATCCCCGACCGGGAGCAGCGCATCGAGGTGATGAACGAGGCCCGTTACTTCCTGCCGCACCTCCTTGCGATCTCGACGTCGAGCCCGTTCTGGCTGACGCGCAACACCGGCCTCAAGTCGTACCGCCAGATCGTGTGGCAGCGCTTTCCGCGCACCGGCATCCCG
>WNFI01048165.1_pt2 | contig 10399 bp, 8 predicted proteins | sample 5400471 | NCBI WGS metagenome assembly WNFI01 (sample SAMN13153348, study PRJNA577476) | soil metagenome | isolation source: 100 cm saprolite on Douglas fir-dominated hillslope | place: USA:California | collected 2013-09-17 | reverse complement strand
ACCCCTTGAAAAAGATCAAGAATTCCATATACAGACTGACTCTTCAGGCAATGCTATTTGCGGGGTATATATATCTGGTGCCTATAATAATACCGCGCCGTTAACCTTAAATACGTGGAATCATATTCTCTGTACGTATGATGGATCAAATATAGTAACTTTTGTTAACGGCGTTCAAAAGAATTCAACACTCAAAGTGAGACTGGCAATACACAAAGCTCAGTCTTATACATCGGTCGAGATACTGCAGGCGCAACGTTTTTTGCAGGCAGAGTCGATGACATAAGATTATATTCCTATTCCCTCTCTACCACACAGGCACAAATGGTTTATAACAATGGCTCAATTAACTTCGGTCCGGCGAGTGCTGCCCCTTAATTTATTTTGGCTTAGCGAAAACTAATAATCGTTTCCATGTCGTGCCTGGCGGCCAACATGTTTGCATGATAAGATTCTCTTGATTTGATTGCTGACTATTTGATAGATATGATACTTCTGTTGGATCAACGATTTTTGAACCCGTAACTATATAGTCATGTCTCACATTTTCAAAAAAGACGATTACATCATCTCCAGGAATAAGATCCTGCAGAAGATAAAATACCGCATTATACCTTCCTACGTCCCAAAAATTATCAGTGGAATGTGCAAAAAGATAAATATTCCCTTTCATTCCTGGGAAAACAGTTCCTTTCGCATGCGCAATACCTTTTTGCAAATATGGCAGGAACTCGTTCTCATTTGCTGCATTAACATTGGGAAAGATTTTTGAACTAGCTCCAATTTTAGGAATCACTATACTAAATTGTGTATCTTTCGGCACAAGAATTTGTTCATGTGGTCCTGAAAGTATCGATGCAAAATTGGGTTCATTTGAATATGTTAATCCATTCTTTTCCTGTTCCTTTTGAAGAATTACACCAAAACCTGTTGTTTGATCTTTAGGAATAGTATAGTGAACGCCCCTCGCCTGAATTAAACGGTATTGAATTTCGTAATAGAAAGCAGGGCCAAACGTAGCTACAACTCCAAAGAGAGCAAATAATAACAAAAAATTGCCAATGCTTCTAAGAATTAAGAAACGAATCATTTCTTCTCGTGTCATGATCTTAATTCTAGTTACTTTTGTGTTAAAATACAAATAGGTTCTCGTAGTTCAACGGATAGAACAGCCTCGTCCTAAGAGGCTAATGGGGGTTCGACTCCTCTCGAGGACGCATACGGGGTGTAGTGAATCGGTATCACGCTGCGTTCGGGTCGCAGAAACAGGAGGTTCAATTCCTCTCACCCCGACCATTTAATAATAACTAAATTTTCTACATCTTAACGAAATTTAGACTGATAAATCAATATAAATAGCGTATAATTTTTATATTCTATTCTTGTCATTTATACTACGAATACTGTAATAGAAATTGTTTGTGAAAAATATCTCATGAAAATTGATAAACAGTAGCAGATAATATATGCATCTGCTAAAGATAGCTTGAGAGTTAGAGGAGTTCTTCTAATCGCTGATATGCATGTATCTCATTAGGATTAAACCATACCGTTTTCTCGAAATTATCTTCTTCCACTGTAGCTGAACTATGCACTAAATTCATTACCCCTCGTTTCTCTACATTTGCATAGGCTGCAGAATCGGTTGAATAATCACCTCTAATTGTACCTGCTCCAGCTTGCACGGGCATAGTAGGACCTGCCATATTTACGACATTTTCCACCGCGTGCTTCCCCTCAAGTAATATTGCAATAATAGGTCCGCTTGTAACGTAATCAAAAAGCCACTTCCTTACCATTTTCCCTAATTCTAAAGGATTATCCGTACCAAGATCTTTTTTAGCATCTTTTCCATATTTTTGATAGGTTTTCAAAGTTTTTTCCCCCCAGCGCTGCAATGTGACATCGTCTGAACTTTTATAGTGCTCCTGAAGCATCTTTTCACTTGGTCTAACCATCTTTAAGGCTACAATTTTAAGACCCATTCGCTCAAAACGATGAATAAGTTCACCGACCAATCCTCTACGAACTCCGTCTGGTTTAATTAAAACTAATGTTTGTTCCATATTAATCGTTTATAATAGCTTCTAACTGTTTATCCTTCTTGAAATCTCCGATAACAGCGAGATTAAGAGAGTCACTTTGAATATATTTTTGGGCAACAGATTTTATTTCTTCCGAAGTAACCTTATCTATTTTTAACAGAACATCTTCTGGTTTGTCAATCTTCTTTTCCAGCAGCTCTTGTCCTGCAAAAAAACCAGCTACAGATCTACTATCTTCTAGCTCTAGTACTAAATGTCCTTTAAGAAATTCTTTTGCTTTCTTTAGTTCTTCAGGCGTAATAATCCCTTCTTTACTACTGATAATCTTATATTCATCAAGCATTACTTTAACCGCATCATTTACTCGTTTTGGATCAACTCCTGCTACTGAGACAAGCGTACCTACTTCCTGATAGTTATCAGAACTTGTTCTTACATAGTATGCCAGTCCTCGTTTTTCTCGTATTTCATGAAACAGCCTGCTGCTCATTCCTCCTCCAAGAATTGAAGCAAGAACTTCCAATGGATACCTATCTTTATGATCAAGCCCAACAGTTCTATAACCCATAGCGATATGCGCTTGTTCTGTATTCTTATGCTTAATCATCAATGCTGGTTTGTTTTGGAGAGTTTTATCTTTCAAATATTGATCTGTCTTGAACGCAGACATTTGACCAAAATACTTTTCTACCATTTTCGTAGATTCAGTGTTGTTTATTCCTCCAGCCACGACTATGGTAATGTTATCTGCACTGTAAAGATTCTGCATATACTGTAAAAAGTCTTCTTTGGTAATTACATTAATAATATCTTTTTCCCCAGCGATATCCCATCCCATAGGAGTATCACCATAGAGTAAATACTCGTATATATCTCCTATTTTACGTGCTGGCGTATCTTCATATAAATTTATCTCTTCGAGAATTACTCCTCTTTCTTTATTTATTTCTTTTGGATCCAGCAGCATGTGCTGTAACATATCCGAAAGAACATCTAGTGAAAGTTCAACATGATTAGCCCCAGACTTAATGTAATAGGCTGTGCTTTCTTTTCCGGTAAATGCATTAAACTCTCCGCCTATCCCATCAATTAATGTTGATATAGTCATTGCCGAAGGTCTTTTTTGTGTACCCTTAAATGCCATATGTTCTAAGAAATGCGATATACCATTATTTTTCTTTGTTTCGTATCTACTTCCAGCACCTACCATAACTAAGACTGTTGCACTCTCAAAAGAAGGCATGGGGATTGTTAAAACTCGGAGACCATTTTGTAAAACTATTCTTTCAAACTGCATATATGTTATAGTATTTTACCACTAATAATCTGTTTTGCCAAGATAGAGATATATATTACGATGTCTTTTGATCTACATTCTAATTGGAGTTTGAATACCCAACAGATAGAGACCATTAGATAAAATTCTCCCTACAGTATCTGTCAAAGCAAGCCTAAACTCATTCTTTTGATTTCTTGCAATCGGATATTTTTGGTAAAATAGATTAAATTCTTGAGCAAGATGATATAAATAATCTGCTACAATATTTGGCGATGTATGTATCATTGCATCATTGACAACTTCTTCGTATTGGATAATGGTGCGCAAGATAATTTCTTCTTCAGGCTCTAAATGTAAAGACTTGATGTCTCTAAATATATCTACAGCCTGCTTAGCTCTTATTTTATCTGCTTTCTTTAAGACACTTATAATACGAACATATGTATATTGTAAGTATGGCCCTGAATTTCCTTCCAGATTGATAGACTCATGTACATCAAAGGTAATATCACTACCAATGCTATTTTTTAAAAGCGCGTATTTTACCGCTCCCATGGTAATAATTTCTGAGGTCTCTTCGTCAATATCTTTATAGTTTGATCTTATTGTTTGTTTTTTTCAGGGTTAATTAACGATAATACCTTTAAAAGTACTTTAAAATATTCATTAACTTCATTACCGGTAATGATGTAAGAATGATCATATGCAAATTTCTCATACTTTTTCATAGCTAATCCAAGCTCCTTAGCCTCATACGTTGGCAAGCCTAAAGAGTTTATAAATACACGGGTATGTAAACCGTATCCTTCACCTTGAAAAATAACAGTCTGTTTGTCTTTTTTAAATATACCGTCGTCTAGATGTTTTGCTATAATATCTTTCCCGACATTTGCAGCTTCAGACTCAAAGTAATACATATCAAAATGCATACCTAATCTTTCATACATGGATTCAAAATATTCTAAGCTCCATTTTTTACCCACTGCATATATATGCATTATATTTTTGTCACTGTTATGATAAATCACCGTATTCAATTCTTTGATTTCTGAGGACACAGACTGACTCTTTTCGTAATTCTGCGCACCTAGGGCGTATGCCTTACCAAGAAAATGTGCTTTTTCATTAATAGATTTGAATCGTATTGAATCTATTGTCTGATGTGTTTGATTTAATAGATGTTGTATGCCCCAAATGGCTTTTGCTACATGCAGACCAACATCTCCTTGATAATTAGCACGTTTAACGTGAGCTCCACCTGCAGTAAATAGCCTTGATACTGATTCACCAACGATATTGCTATATAAGTGACCTACATGAAACTCCTTGAATGGATTTGGATCAGTAAATTCTATAATAATCTTCCTTTGATCAAATATTGTTGTAAATATAATTTTATTGGTATCTAACACCTGTTTCATTTTATTGATAAAATACTCTTTCGTTAAAAAGAAGTTTATAAATCCTGGACTTACAACCTCAACTCTTTCTATGTCAAAATGAATCTTACCAACTATTTGAGCATCAATTTTTTCTTTAATTTTTGTCGCTAATGCAACTGGTGACTTAATATCTTGATGTTTATTCTTATCAAGATCACCGAAAATTCGTAATGCAACGTTTGTTGTATAATCACCGTGTTTCAAGCTTGAAGGTCTTGCAAGAATTATATCTTTCGATTCTAATCCCAAATCAGTGAGTGCAGAGACAATGAGTTTTTCTACTATATCTCGTATCAACATATTTTTTGTAGTCTAGCATGATATTGTAGACTTGACAATAATCGCTTTACCTGATAGCGTAAGAGTACTTTAGCAGTATAGATTATTCTTGTATAATACCTTATAATATAGTTCAATTATGGCAAAAGTACTTCTCGTTGACGATGATACAGAGCTTTCTGCAGTTTTTGAAACCGCTCTTAAAAAAGAAGGTTTTGAAACTGTTACCGCTTTAGAAGGAAAGTTAGGATTAGAAAAAGCAAAAACAGAAAAACCAGATTTAGTTCTTCTCGATCAGATTCTTCCAGATATAACCGGAAATGACATTTTAAAATTATTAAAAGACGATCCTGAAACGAAAGCTATTCCTGTAGCTATGCTATCAAACTTTGGACAAAATGAACTCGTTCAAGAAGCAATGAATCGAGGTGCCGTCGATTATATTCTGAAATATCAAATTGAAACTATTGATCTTATTAATAAAGTGAAAGATATGCTAAAAGAAAAAACGCAAGACCAGCTTTCCAATTAGGCTCATGAATTCTACAAATCAACAAGCTACTCCACAAGACATAGCATTATTAGAAAAACTACAACAAGAGTTTATGCATATGGTAGCTCATAGGTTACGTGCTCCCCTTACAGCGATCCGTGGAGCATCAGAGATAATAAATACATCCGATATTCAAACTATGGACAAACAGGACCTGACAAAACTGTTAAATATAATTAACTATGAAGCAAAACAAGCGCTTGAACAATTATCCTTAGTGGTTGATGCAGTTGATAGCAGCGAAAAATTGTCTATTAATAAAAAATCCGCTGATATCAATAAACTAATCCGTGAACGAGTAAGTTATTTTTCAGAAAAAGTAAAAACTAAGGGAGTAACAATAACAACCATGCTTCCAGATACTTTCCCTCAAATAAGTTTTGATCCTCTTCGAATAACACAACTTGTAGATAATCTTATTATAAACAGTATCAAAGCAACCTCCCAAGGCGGTCACATTGAAATATCTGTTTTGACCGAAGGTAATAAGTTGATTTTAAAAGTGTCTGATAATGGAGTTGGTATTTCTAATGAGAACCAAAGATTACTCTTTCAGGATCCTACGCAATCACTTCTGTCTTCTCAACGAGAGGAAGGATTAATCGAAAAGCATCCAGTACACCTAGGTCTTTTTTTGAGTAAGAAAATATTAGATTTACATGGCGGCAGTATTTCTATCTCATCTGTCGTTAATAAAGGTACTACTGTAACCTGTTATATACCGATAGAAGAAGGTTTGTTGCCTGCTCCCCACGACATGTTGCTAAACTCAAAGGTTTCATAGGTATTAGATTAGACTAAGAAGTGAACCAGAAAAGATATGAATAAAGTATATCCCTTCATGATATTTAGCTTCAAATCTCACAATTAGATTAATTTAGCAATCTTATTCAATTTTATCACACAATATATTCAATTGCTAACTAATAAGAAAAATACTGGCTAATTTAAGCATTATAATTATTGTTATGGGATAATTTTAATCACGTGGTATTCTTAAGAGAATTTCGTGAATATATTCGATTGTTATAATTTGATTTTTTCTGATATAGTTTTCTTCAATGCGGTTATGCTCAATATATATTTCGGATAATATTTCTCTCTATCGCTTCATTACAAACGAAACGAAAAATATCATGCTATAAGCTCTTAGATAATTAAAAATCGTTTTCCAAGCTAAAATAATTATCAAACGACAAAATTAACTATTTTTCCTTTAACATATATAACCTTTTTAATCTTCTTCCCTGCCAGAAACTTATGAATTTTACCCCTCTCAAGAGCCATTTTTTCAATATTCGGTTGCTGAGAAATAATATCTTTACTTACATGAATTAAATCTCGCATCTTCCCGTTAATCTGTATTACGAGCGGATACTCTGATAATTGCAGATATTTATTATCAAATTCAGGCCACGCGTGTTGATGTATAGAAAAGGGTTTTCCAAGAATACTCCATAATTCTTCAGTTATATGCGGAGAAAAAGGAGACAATAATAATAAAACCACTTCTTTTTCATTATCACTAAGAGATTCATGTTTGCTAAGATATTTATAATATTCCATAACCCCAGCTATTGCAACATTGTAGCGAAAGGTTTTAATAGCTTCAGTTACTCGTTGGATTGTTTTATTCATCATATATATTCTTTCTTCATTCAAACTTTCGATAGCAATCGATCCATTCTTATTGCTAATTAGTGCCCATATCCTCTTTAAGAATCTGTAAATACCTTCAATTCCAGTATCATAGAAATCTCCGCCCGCATTAAATGGACCGATAAACATTAGATAGGTTCTTAATGTATCAGCACCATACTTTTTAATATAAGAGTCAGGTATTACAACGTTACCTTTACTTTTGCTCATTTTTGCGCCTTCTTTAATAAGCAATCCATGCGCAAAAAAACGGGGAAATGGTTCATCAAAGCTTATTATCCCTAAATCTTTGAAAACTTTGGTTAAAAATCTTGTATACAGTAAATGTAATACTGAATGCTCTGCGCCGCCGATATACATGTTAACTGGCAGCCATTTTTTGATTCGTTCAGATTTCCATGGTGCATTCATTTCTTCAGTAGAAGTATAACGAAAAAAGTACCAAGCACTATCTAGAAAAGTATCTGAAACGTCAGTTTCTCTTTTTGCTTTCCCTTTACATTTCGGGCAGATAGTATTAACAAAACTCGGAAGGTTTGCTAAGGGTGATTCTCCTGTTCCTTTTGGTTTCCAATCTTCTATATCTGGAAGCAGAACAGGAAGGTCTTTCTCCGCAACAGGTACCCATCCGCATTGATTACACTTAATCATAGGAATAGGAGGACCCCAGTATCGCTGTCTTGAAATCAGCCAATCTCGAAGATGATATATCTTTACTTTCTTAGCGATATTTTGTTTCGTAAGAGTATCTAGAATCGCTTTTTTTGCCTCTTGTGTGGAAAGTCCATTATACGTGTCTGAATTAATAAGAAAACCATATTCGGTATGTATGAATGAACTTGCGTACCATTCGTTACTCATGAGTACAGACCATGGTTGAATCTCTTTATCCGATTTTTTAAGGAAATCACCCATTAGTTCTCTCACTTTTGCTTCAGTTTCTGATGTCAGGACTATTCTTTTTATATGTCCGTCGTTATGTTTAAATAAAAATATAGCTTCATTATCGATATATTCATTCCAGTAACCTGAAGTAAGTTTTTCTCCTATCAGTTTTTCATACTCAGCAATTGCCTTTACTGGTATAATTATTTTTCTTACATCATTAGCCAAACGTTCCACGATTTTTACTCCAATTTTTGTTAAATCTGAATCTGTAATTTGTATTGAACCTATTAAATAACTCGCAATGACTGTTTTTTTCTTTCGTATTACTGGAATAATGGGTAAATTATATTTTCGAGCAAACTCTAAATCACGAGTATCATGAGAAGGAACAGCCATAATAGCGCCTGTACCATATTCCATCAGAACATAGTCAGAAATCCAAACTGGTATTTCTTTACCATTTACTGGATTAACTGCATATATATCGGTAAACAATCCAGTTTTTGCTTTTAAGAGATTACGCTCTTTTTCCGTTTTTTCCTGAGCATTATGCACGTATTCTTTTATCTCTTCTTTTTTTTTGTCCGTAATTACTGGGCTTTTTAATATTGATGAAATAGATGGATGAAAAGGAGAAATAACAAGAAAAGTTGCTCCAAAAATAGTATCAATACGTGTCGTAAAGACAGCTATTTTTTGTTTTAAATTCTTGATCTCAAATACTACTTCTGCTCCTTCACTTTTACCTATCCAATTATGCTGTGCTATCTTTACTTTTTCAGACCAATCTATTTTAGTAAGCCCATCAAGTAATTTATCAGCATATTTTGTTATAGAAAAAAACCATTGTTCAAGCTCTTTTTTCTCCACAACCGCACCGCATCGTTCACACCGACCTTCTATAACCTGTTCATCGGCAAGAACTGTTTTATCAGATGGACAGAAATTAACAGGTGCTTTCTTTCTATATGCAAGTCCTGCTTTATACAATTGAATAAATATCCATTGTGTCCATTTATAGTATTCCGGATTATACGTTTCTACAGTACGAGTCCAGTCAAATGCATTTCCTATTGCACGAAGTTGCCTATAGAAATTATATTCGCTTTTCTTTGCTTGCTGTTTTGGATGTATGCCAACTTTTATCGCATAATTCTCACTATGAATACCAAAACCATCTAATCCTATCGGTTCAAATACAGTATATCCATTCATACGCATAAATCTTCCATAGATATCACTGCCCGTAAATGCATACATATTGCCTACATGCATACCTTCAGCTGAGGGATAAGGAAACATCATAAGGTTATAAAAGGGATTTATTGAAGTATCTAGATTCGGACTAAATGTTCCTTTATCCTTCCATTCTTTTTGCCATTTTAGTTCGATTTCTTGAGAAATATAGTCTCGAGTAATTTCGTGTTCTTGGTTAGCCGTTGAATATTGTTTCTTTTTAACCATGCATAGAGTATAGCATATTATCCTTAACAGGCTTACAGTAATTTATTACATTTTCCTAGTTGTATTACAATTAATTGATTTAGCAATCTAATCCAAAATTTACATACAATACTATATATTAAAAAATGTGTTCATTTTTATACGTACTACGTAAGGTAAAATATCTGATATTCATTGGAACTAACTGGATTATATGTTATTGCAAAATGATAATTTATTCTGCTAGTATCATAATAAGATAGCGACAATAATTTCACTGATGCATTTGAATAGGCTAGATAAAGATAGTTATTCGTGGTACTGTTTAATTAGATATGGTATTTTTAAAATCTGTTCTTATCTTGAAAAGTTTACTATTTATTAGTATTTTATACTTATTCTTCATAATTTCTTCGCATCCAGTTAATGCTTCAGTCTTATATCTCTCCCCTGGAAAAGGTAGTATTTACAATGGTGGAACTTCCTCTATACAAGTTCGAATAAATACTCAAGGTGAAGCTATAAATGCAGTAGCTGCATACCTTTCTTATCCTACTGACAAAGTGAAAATTGTTGGTCTTTCGTTTGGATCATCATTTAGTATCCCTGCGGAAGGAGCTTACGGCGGAGGAATTATCCATATTTCAAGAGGAAATTTGTCTGGAGTAATAGGTGATGTAAATGTAGCTACGATTGCAGTTCAAGGGTTAGTTTTAGGAAGCAGTCCAACTATTTCATTTGCTTCCGGCTCACATGCACCTCGTCTTGCAGACAGCTCTGACTCTCTTAATCTCACTGGTAGTAACGGCGG
>WNFI01346298.1_pt1 | contig 10400 bp, 10 predicted proteins | sample 5400471 | NCBI WGS metagenome assembly WNFI01 (sample SAMN13153348, study PRJNA577476) | soil metagenome | isolation source: 100 cm saprolite on Douglas fir-dominated hillslope | place: USA:California | collected 2013-09-17 | reverse complement strand
GTGCGGCTGACCTCCGGCGAGGAGCTGGACTATTCCGAGCTGGTGCTCACCACCCCGCTCTCCTCGGCGGCGCGGATGCTCGCCGCAGCGCCGGAGCCGGTGCGCGAGGCGGCTTTGCTTTTGCGGGCCGTGTCGGTGACGGTGGTGGAGATCGGCGCGCGCGACAGCGGCGGCACGCGCTTCCACTGGGCCTATTTTCCCGAGAAGAAGTTCCCCTTCTACCGCATCGGCTCGCCCAGCGAGGTGAACCCGGCGCTCGCCCCTGCCGGGTTCCGCAGCTTCGCCGTCGAGTTCTCGCACCGGGGACCCGTAGGCCATCCGGCGCTCATCGAGCAGACGGTGGCGGCGCTGGAATCCCTCGGGCTCGCCCGGCGCGCGGACGCCGTCTTGAAACGCGCGCGGACCATCCCGACGGCGTACGTTCTCTTCGACCACGCTCACGCCCGGGCGCGCTCCGTGGTCCTCGACCATCTCGCGGCCCACGGCGTGCAGGTGGCGGGGCGGTACGGCCGCTGGGAATACAGCTCGATGGAGGACGCTCTCCTCTCCGGGCGCGACGCCGCGCGACAGCTTGCATGATCAGCATCGTCATCCCCGTCTACAACGAGGCAGGGCTCGTGCGCGAGGCGGCAGCCGAGCTTTGCCGCAAGCTCGACGAGCTCGGCTGGGACTACCAGATCCTCTTCGCCGAGAACGGCTCGCGCGACGACACCGTGGAGATCCTCGCGCAGCTCGCCGAAGGCGCTCAAGCGCGGCATCCTCCAGGCGCGCGGCGAGCAGGTCGTCTGCGACGAGATCGACCTCTGCGACCTGGACTTCTACCAGCGCGCGCTGCCGATGCTGGCGGAGGGCGCAGATCTGGTGGTCGGGTCGAAGGCGATGGAGGGCGCCAACGACGAGCGGCCCTGGGTGCGCCGCTTCGCCACGCGCGTCATCACGCTGCTCTTGCGCGTCGCGACCGGATTTCGCGGCACCGACACGCACGGCCTGAAGGCCTTCCGCCGCGATCGCCTGGCCGAGGTGGCCCGCGCCTGCGTGGTAGAGCGCGACCTGTTCGCCAGCGAGTTCGTCATCCGCGCCCAGCGCATGGGACGGGTGGTGCGCGAGATCCCCATCACGCTGCACGAGAAGCGCCCGCCCTCGACCCACTTGCTCCGTCGCGTCCCCCGCGTGCTCAAGGGCCTCTTGCAGCTGGGCTGGGCGATCAGGATCCGCCACCGTCAGAAATCGCGGGTGTAGAGAATCGAAAGGTCCTTCATCACGTCGCCGATCGTCGCTTCGGCCGAGAACGATCGGCTGATCTGGTACTCGATGCGTCCCTCCTCGGTGTTTTCGTAGGGCGCGCGGACGAAGCGCTGCCGGTAGCCGATGAAGATGTGGTCGCCGAAGTACTTGCCGACGCTCGCCTCCGCCATTCCCTGCGACCCCGTCTCGACGGTGAGCACGTCCACCGGCAGGACGCTCTGCAAATCCCTGCGCACCTGTCCGAAGAGCAGGCTCCCCAGGATGCTACTGGCCGCACCGGAGAGCTCGACCGCGCCGCCCTGCTGCGTGGCGCGCCCCTGGACGCGGCCGGTGGCGATGAAGAAGGCGATGGCGTCCTGGTCCATGGGCGGGTCCGAGGACATCGAGACTTGGGGATCTTGGGCCGTGCCGGTGACGGTGATGGTGACTTTGGCCTGCGGGTTCTCGAAGCGCGCTTTCACTTCCAGCTCGGGGTCGGTGATGTCGCCGCCGTTCTCGGTGATCTTGGCGTCCTCGATGGTGAACCTGCGCCCCAGCGCGCTGAACGATCCGGTGGGCACGTGCACCGTCCCTTCGGCCGTGGGCTCGTCGGGATGGCGCGCGTTGTAATCGAAGTTCATCTCGCTCTCCACCGGGAACTCGAAGTCGTCGGCCTTCACATACAGGTGCTGCAGGTCGAGGTGCGCGTGCAGGCGGAAGGTGGCGTTGGCGAGCTTCCGCGCTTCCTCCTCTACGTCCTCTGGCTCCATGCCGGGCGGGTGCGGCTTCTCGCCGGGGTGCACCAGGAGCACGTCGGGGTCGGGCTTGAGCGAGGGAAGGTTCTTGCCGGGGAGCTGGCGGATGACCAGGCGCGCGTCGGGGATCTTCGCGTTCACCGTCAAGACGCCGTCGGTGTAGTCGCCGAAGAGATCCAGCTCGCCGGTCAGGTCGGCGAACTGCTCGCCGGCCTGCCGCAGCGGCACCGGCCCGGGGTGGAGCGGCTTGCCGTCGGGCGTCTTGCGGTCGCGCACCGACTCGTCGTCGCCCAGATGCACCTCCCCGGTGAAGTCGATGCGGTCGGGAGACTGCGCGCCGGACGGTGCCGGCCGCGAGGCGACCAGCACCGCGCTGTAGGTGCCGGTGCCGAGCGAGCCGGTCAGGCGGTCGACCACCGCTTCCTTGGGCGAGAAGGTCGCGTCGAGCGACACGTGGAGAGGAACCCGAGATCGAGCCGCTTCGCCTCCATCTGGCCGCTCAGCTCTCCGTCGAGGATGGAGCTGACGCCCTCGCGCAAGAGCGTGCGCGCGCCCAGGTCGGCCTTGAGATTCGCGTGGCCGATGAAGTTGCCCCCTCCCGGCGGATCGATGCCGAGGTGCAGGAGCGCGCCCGTCTGCTCCGCCTCGGCGTAGAGGTCCATCGCCCCCAGCTTGTTCTTCCCTTGGGAGAGATCCTTGAGGTCGAGCTTCGCGACCAGCCGCGGCCGCGCCGGCGTTCCGCTCAAGGAGACGCGGCCGGTGAGCCGTCCTTCCGCCATCGCGCCGCGCCCGGCGAACCGGGAAGCGCGCCCGATGGGCAGTCCGGGAATGTCCAGCGTCATCGTGACCGATCGATCGAGCAGCCCGGCGATGGTCTCGGGATCGTCGCGGTGCTGCAAGAGCTCTTCCAGCTCCGCGCCCGAGAGCGACGCGCCGGCCTCCAGCTGCGCCACCGCGTCTCCCTGGGCCTGCGCCCCCAGGGTGAGCTTGACCTTGTCGGCGATGCCCAGCTCTCCCTGGAAGGCGAGGCCGTGTAGCTGGCCCACCGTCACCTCCTCTCCGGCGGCGGACACCAGAAGTTGCGGCTTGACCGGCGTTCCAGAAAGGCGCGCGCTCAGGCTGAGGTGGCCCGAGCTGCCCGGGGGGCGTTCAGCTCCAGCTTGCCCTTGTCGAGGAGGAGGCCGGCGCGCGCGTCGACCTGCTGGATGGTGTCGGTTCCGATGTCGCTCGCGTCGATGGAGAGCGTCGCGTGGGGCGCGGCCAGCGTCCCGGTGGCGGCGATGCGCGCCTCGACGATGCCGTGGACGCGCTTCTGCTGCAGCCGCGAGAGCTTCGCCGCGTCGGCGACCCGCGCGAGGTCCACGCGCGACAGGTGGGCCTCGAGCTGGATGGGCGCGTTCGGTTGCCCGGCGATCGACTCCGCCGGCATCTCCCCCTTCCATTCGATCCGCAACAGGTCCTGCCCGGCGGCCGAGCCGTCGGTGGAAAGCCGGCCTTCGTGCAGGTGCGCGTGGGCGTGCCCGTCGACGGCCAGCTCCCCGAGGGGCTTCGCTCCGGCGCGCTGCACGTCCACGCGCAGGTCCAGGTCGGGCTCCGCCCGCGGCCCCTGCACCATCAGATTCGCGTCGAGGACTCCGCGCAGCCCCAGCTCGCGGAAGTGCACGTTTGCATCGCGCGCCAGGCGCAGCTCGTTGCCGGGATAGCTGACGAGGAAGTTGGAGAGGATGACGCCGTCCCGGTCGTGGTCGATGGTGGCGTCGCCCGCCAGTTGCAGCGCGCCACCGGAGACGCCCGCGTCGATGCGCAGGTGCGCGACGGGCCAGGAAAGATCCATCGCGATGCGCGGCGCGCCCAGGTCCACGGCACCGGCCAGGAGCCGCTGCGCGACGATGCGCAGCGTCCCGTCGGGCTCGCGCAAGGGCCCGTGCAACCTGCCGTCCACCGAGAGGCCAAAGGCCGCGAGCGTCGGGTCCCAACGCAATTTCGGCGCGCGCAGGTGCACCTGCGCGTCGGGCCGCTTGGGCGAGCCGGTCAACCGCGCCGACAGATGCAGCGAGCCGGCGAGCGGCAGCGACTTCTTCCGCGTCAGCGCGCCCACCCCGCGGCTCACCTCGGCGAGGCTGGGCGCGTTCACTTCCAGATCGAGCGAGACCTCGTCGTACGCCGCCGCGCCCTTCGCCGTCAGCTGTACCCCGAGCGCCTTGGCGACGAAGGCCTGGATGATGGCGTAGCGGCCTTGCAGGCTCGCTTTCAGATCCGCGAGCACGGGCCCCACGCCCTCGAGCCGCGCCGGCCCGACGTGGATGGCGGCTTGCAAATCCCCGCGCACGCCGTGGGCGTCGAAGTGCGGCAGGCCTTTGCCGTGGAGCGAGGCGCGCGCGCTGACCTCGCCGTGGGGAGCGCGCGAAGTGATCGCGCCTGGGTCGAGCTTGTCCATCGTGAGCTGGAGGTCCCAGGCCGGCAGCTTGTCCAGCGTCGAGGTGGCCTTGGCGTGCACCGTCCCGCCGCCGCCCTGCAGGCGCAGGTCGAGCTGCGCCGTCTTGCCGTCGAGCCGCTGGCGCTCACACTGCTCTCGCCCAGCTCGAGCTTCAGGGTCCGCACCGTGAGGTTGCCGGTGGTGATGGCGCCGGTCAGCGTCGCGTCGAGCGCGAGCCCGATGGGCAGGTGCCCCGGCGCGGCGAGCTGCGCCGCGAGTTGCAGCACCGCGGCCGCACCGTCCAGCGCGTAACGCGCGTGCGCCTGGGAGATGTCGAGCTCGGCGAGGGCGAAGCTGGCCGGCTGGCCCAGCTCGGGCCGCACCGTCACCGACCCGCCGCGCAACTCCAGCGCGCGCACGTCGATGACCCAATCGAAGGGCCCGGTTGCGGCGGACTTCTTCCGCGGCGCGATGGCCCGCTCCAGCGTCGTCTCGGAAGTGCCCGGCACTTTCGCGATCTCGATCCAGGGCCGCACCAGCTGCGCTTGGGTGACGACGATCTGGCGCGACCGCAGCGGAAGCGGCCGCAGCGTGACGCAGACGTTGTCGGCGGCCAGCACTTTGTGCCCTGCGGGATCGCGCAGCTCCACTCCTTCCAGGCAGACGTGGAGGAACCCGCCCACCTGGATCTCGCGCACGCGCAGGTCGCCCTGGATGGCGGTGCGCGCCTCGTTGGCGGCGAACCGGCCCAGCTCTTCCGCGCCGGTCCCGGTGTGCAGCCAGATCTCCGCCGCGACGATGGCCAGGACCAGGAACCCCAAGAGCGAGAGCGCGACGATCCCCACCGCGCGGCCGACCTTGCGCAAGGCCGTCCTGCGGGGACGCGGCGGCGAGGGCATCCGCGGCGGCTCGACCGCAGGCTCTTGCGGGTGCTCGGTCACTCTGGGTCAATTCTTGCCATGGAGCGAGCAGCGCGCATCAGAATGCCTCGCCCAGCGTGACGTGGATCGCCCAGCGCGCCTCGTGGATGCAGCCGACAGTGTTCCTTGGGCAGTAGGCGCTGTCGCGCGTTTCCGCCACCACCGTCGTACCGTTGGAGGTGACGGGTTGGGTCTTCACGTCCTTGGCCTTCGCCAGCCAGCCGAAGTCAAGCCGCACGGGCCCGAAGGCGGTGATGTAGCGCAGGCCGAGACCCACCGCGACCTCGAGGCCGCCGTCGAGAGGGTTCTTCGGCTCGTCCTGCACGCGGCTGGCATCGACGAATGGCACGATGCCGAGGTGGTTGAAGAGCCAGTCGGCGTGGATGCGCAGCTCACCGGAAAAGAGGATGGCGCTGGTGCCTCCGATGGGCACGCCCACCGTCGCGTACGGTTGGTTGCAGCCGGGGTCCATCCCCACCGTGCAGGGGGTCGCGCCGAGCTTGGGCCCCTGGCGCAGCGGCGCGTAACCGCGCTGCTCGTTCTGCCCACCGAAGAAGAAACGCTGGGTGAACGGCGTGGTGCCGCTGCCCTGCGTGAACATTCCGCCGTAGAGCACGCGGCCGGCGAGCACGGCATATTTGGTCGCCGGCGCGTAGACGCGCAGATCGGGCTCCAGCCGGAAATAGGAAAAGGACCCCGGCGCCAGCGTCTGCTGCAGGCTGGTCGTGAAGAAGAATCCCTGGGTCGGCTCGATGGCGTTGTCGCGGCCGTCGTAGGTGTAGCGGATCTCGGGGTACGTGAGCGTGCAGGCCGAGCCGCAGTCGTGGACGATGCCCGCGCTGGCACCGGCGCGGCTCAACACCGTGGCCAGATCGGCGCCGAGAGCGACGGCGAAGTAGCGGACGAAGTTGAGCGAGGGGGCGAGCGAGTGGCGCCCGCGGCGGTAGAGGAGGCCGGTGCGCGCTGCGACGTCGTAGAAGCGGAAACCGGCCTGCACCTCGCGGGCGAATTCTGCGCGGCTGATCCAGTCGAGGCCGGGAACGAACCCGGTGGGCACCGTGAGCTGCGCGGAGTTGTTGGTGGTGATGCCCGATTGCGAGGGATCGTATTGGAAGGGGCTGCTGACGAAGGCGTAGCCCACCGTGCTGCTCAGCTCCAGCCGCCGCAGCCCGCCGAAGAGCGATCGGTTGACGTACTCGGCGCGCAGCCGCGGCAGCTCCCAGCGCGTCTGCTCGACGGAGCCGCCCAGGCCGAATCGCAGCGTGTGGAAGGGCGCCTCGCGCACGTTCACGCGCACTGCCGCGATGGGCGTCTCACCCAGCGGCTCGAGCCCGACGCGCACTCCGGAGAACGCGCCTAGGTTGTAGACGCGCTGCTGCGCCAGCGTGAGGGCCAGCGGGGAGTACGGCTGGCCGCGGTCGATGCCGGTGGCCTGCGCGATCGGCTCGGCCGGAATCTGCCGGTTGCCGCTGACGATCACCTTGCCGAACTTGAAGCGCGGGCCCTTGTCGCACTGGAAGGTGACGTGCGCGCTGCCGTCCTCGGGCGCGACCAGCGCCTTGCTCTCGACCTTCGCCTTGGCGAAGCCGTGCTCCTTGAGCTGCTCGAGGAGCACCGCCTCGGCCTTGCTCAGGCCGTCCTCGTCGAAGGGATCGCCGGGGTGGATGGGCAGCGCGCTGTCGACGTCGGACATCTCGCCCTGGGGCAGGTCTTCCAGGCCCTGGAAGTCCATCTGCTTGATGATGGCGCGGCGGCCCTCGTCGATCTTCACCAGCAGCGTGACGCGGCCCGCGTCGTCGCGCTCCTCCTTCACGTCGGCGATCTTCGCCTCGTAGAACCCCTTCTGGTTGTACCAGCGCACGATGCGCTTCAGATCGATGGCGAAGAGGTCGGCGTCGTAGTAGCGCGGCGTCTTGGAGAAGAACCCGCTGGTGGGCTGGGTGGCGATGTGATCGAGCAGCTCCTTGCCGGAGATGCTCTTGTTTCCCTCGAAGCGGATGGCGGCCAGCACCGGATGCCCTTCGAAGGGCTGGGATGGCATCGCGCAGGCGACGATGGCGATCAGGGCGATGGTGGTGCGGAGCAAGCGGTTTGACGGTGAGCAGTTGACCATCCGCAGTCAACCGGCGACGGTCAGCCGCGCTGCTTCAGCAACAGATGCAGGTGCGCCTTCTCCCAGGCGCGGGCGCGCTCGTAGCCGGGGAAGCGGCGCTCGGCAACGCGGAAGTCCTTGCCGTGCACGATGCGCCGGCCCGCCTCGTCCACCGCGGGCGGGAAGACCTGGTGCAGCATCTCGTGGAACACCACCATCTCGACGAAGTGGCGCGGCACGCGCTCGTCGTCGAGCGCGGGGTGGATGCGGATCACCTTCTGGTCGTGAAAGTAGACGCCCATCTTGATGGAGCGCTTGCGGCCGCCCTGGCTGCGCCGGCCCCAGCCGATGCGGGCGTGCACCCGATTCTGGAAGTAGCGCGCGTTGAGCGCAGCGTAGAAGTCGGCGAGATCGTGCACCCGGCCGCGCGGCGAGAGCGGCGGCTCGGCGCGCGGCGCGGCGGGCCGGATCAGGTCGCGGTTCTCGCGGACGTACTCGTCGATGGCCCGGCCGTGGGCGCGGCGGTTGCGGCCGGTGAACCCTGCCAGCGCGCGCATCACCTGCTCGTGGGCGCGGGCGAACAGGTGGTGCAGCCGGAAGTGCAGCCGGCCCGAGACGCGCCGGTAGCTGACCATGGTCCAGGCATTGTCGGTCAGCTCCACTTCCACCGGCTCGCGCAAGAGCGACGAGAGCTTCGCCGCCAGGACCAGGCTCGCTCCGTGGGGAACTTCGCGGATGCGGGAAGGAGGCTGCTGCTCGGGCAGGAGCAGCGTCGCGACGCGCGGCTCGGACTTCGCGCTCGGGACCTCGCCGGGGAAGAGAGAGAGCTGCCGCATGGCCGAGGAGCACTCTAGCAGACCCAGTTGCGCTAGCTTCAAGCCCATGATCGCTTTCGCGCCGGAAGAGGACGAGCGGCTGCTGGTCGATTCGGCGCGCGCCTTCGCGCGCGAGATGCTGCGGCCGCACCTCCGCGCCTTCGAGCGATCGGGCCGGCGGCCGAGGTGCTGCGGCGCTTCGATGCCCGCCGCTGGCTCTCGCCGTTCCTCGACGATCCGCTGCGGCGCGCGGCCTTCGCGGTTCCCGACCTGCGCTTCGTGCCGGGAGGGGCGCAGGCGCAGATCGTCGTTACCGCCGACGCGGTCTGCACCGACTTCAGCGCGGTCGAGGACCGCGACGTGCTCGGCCTCGCCGAGCTTCCGCCGGCGGCGCTGACGCTGCGCTCGGCAGGCGAACCACTCGCCGCGCCGCCGAAGGCGGATAGCGGCGACGCAGTTGGTCTTTGTGATGCGCGCGACGCCGTCCGCGCCGCGCTCTTCCGCCACGCCGGCGTGACTTCTGCGCGAGCGGTGGGATGCGCCCGCGCCGCTTTCGATCACGCCCGCCGGTACGCCGAGGAGCGCACTGCCTTCGGCAAGCCCATCGGACATTTCCAGTCCATCGCTTTCTTGCTCGCCGACATGGCGACGGAGATCGACGGCGCGCGCCCTCACCTGGCGCGCCTGCCGCGCTCTTGACACCGCCGCGCCCGACGCCTGGCTGCGCCTCGCCCAGGCCCGCGCACAGTCGCAGCAGGTGCTCGACTTCGTCACCTCAAATGCGGTGCAGATCCTCGGCGGCGCCGGATACCTTCAAGATCACCCCGTCGAGAAATGGATGCGCGACGCTCGCGTGCTCGCGGTGCAAGGACTCACCGCCGAGGACGCGAGGGCGTACGCCATCGAGGTGCTCCAATGATCGACTTTGAGCTCGACGAAACGCTGCAGGGCGTGCGCGACATGCTGCACTGGTTCGCCGAGTCGGAGGTGCGGCCCCTCCCGCTCGCGGCCGACCGCGCGCACGGCTTTCCCGACGCGTTCTTGCGCAAGGTGAAGGAGATGGGCATCTCCATGGGCGCCCTCTCGCGCGCCGAGCAGGAACAGAAGCAGCGCCGCGGCCCCAAGACGGTGAACCGCGTCGCGGTGATCGCGGCCGAGGAGCTGGCCTGGGGCGACGGCGCGTTCTTGCTCTGCATCCCCGGCCCGGGCCTGGGCGGACCGCCGGTCCAGTTCCTCGGCAGCCCCGAGCAGAAGGAGCGCTTCTTCGGCGTCTTCACCCGCGACCAGGAGCCGCGCTTCGGCGCGTACGGCCTCACCGAGCCGGGGCGGGCAGCGACGTGGCAGCCATCAAGACCACCTGCCGCAAGGACGGCGACCACTGGATCCTCGACGGCAGCAAATGCTTCATCACCAACGGCGGCCGCGCGGAGTGGGTGGTGATCTTCGCCACCAGCGATCCGTCGAAGGGCCGCGAGGCGCACCGCGCCTTCGTCGTCGAGAAGGGCACGCCGGGTTTCAGCGTCGGCAAGATCGAGAAGAAGATGGGGCTGCGCGCCAGCGAGACGGCGGAGCTGATCCTCGAGGGCTGCCGCGTGCCCGACGCCAACGCGCTGGGGCGCAACGAAGGCTTCCTCGGCGCGATGAAGACTTTCGACAGCACGCGGCCGATGGTGGCCGGCATGGCGGTGGGCATCGGCCGCGCCGCTCTCGAGCGCGCCACCGAGCACGCCAAGGCGGCCGGGCTCTTGCGCTCGCTGCGCGGACAGCTGCTCGCCGATGCGCTCGCCACCGCCGCGCGCAAGCTGGAGGTGGCGCGGCTCCTCACCTGGCGCGCAGCGTGGATGGCCGACGAAGGAATGCCCAACGCGCGCGAGGCCTCGATGTCAAGGCCTACGCGGCGCAGGCCGCGCTGGAAGCGTGCCTCACCTCCGTGCAGGCGATGGGCGCGGCCGGCTGCGCGGGCGACTCGCTGGTGGAGAAGTGGTTCCGCGACATCAAGGTCTACGACATCTTCGAAGGCACCGGGCAGATCCAGCGCGTGGTGATCTCGAAGCGGCTCCTCACGGGGCTCAAAGGGTTCTAGCCGCGCTCGCCGAAGGCGAGTTAGCGGCTACGCCTTTGCTGCGTGTCGCCGTGAAGACGGCGACACGCTTCGAAGCGGCTCAACTTGGGTTATGA
>WNFI01447030.1_pt1 | contig 10403 bp, 15 predicted proteins | sample 5400471 | NCBI WGS metagenome assembly WNFI01 (sample SAMN13153348, study PRJNA577476) | soil metagenome | isolation source: 100 cm saprolite on Douglas fir-dominated hillslope | place: USA:California | collected 2013-09-17 | reverse complement strand
CGATCGACCGGGGGCAGGGGGACGTGGCGCGGCGCGACGTGGCCGCTGCTCTGATTGCGGGCGATGTCGAGTATCTGGTGGACGTCGATGCGGGAGATATCACGCGCGGGCACGAGCTCATCGTCGTCGGTGACGATCAGCAAGCCTGCCTCCTCGAGCGTGGCGGCCATCTGCGCCACGGCGATGCCGGGGAGTGTCAGCTCCGCGGCGAGGCGGTTCACGCTCCAGCGCCGGCCGCCGGCGACATGCGTGCGGGCCACGAGGTACATGAGCTTGAGAGCGAGGTGCTCGAGCTCGACGCCCGAGAGCCGCAGCTGCTGGAGCCCGAGGCGCAGGTAGGTCGGGTTCTGCACGTAGAACGACAGCTGCGCGCCGGCCAGCAGGATCAGCCAGCCGAAGTAGGTCCACAGCAGCGCCGCCACCACGAACGCGAATCCCGCGTACACGATCGTGAGACGCGTCGAGTAGACGACGAGCGCCGTGAACATCGTGCCGACCCACCACGAACGCGAATCCCGCGTACACGATCGTGAGACGCGTCGAGTAGACGACGAGCGCCGTGAACATCCTGCCGCTGCTGCAGCGCCTGCGCGGCACGGGGCCTGCGATGATGAGGCTCGTGTACTCCGCCAGGCGCCGCGCGAGGCTGCGCGGCTGATCGACGTGCCAGAGGAAATTGAAGCTGTCCTCGATCTTCTTGATCGTGCCGAGGAGCGTCCAGGCGAGCAGCGCGAGGCCGACCGACCCCACGACCCCGCCGCTCACGTGGCCCGCGAACTGCACGATGCGCGTGGCGAGCTCGCTGGCCGCGGCATCTCCGAGCGGGCGGAAGAGCTCGTAGACGATGGGCTCGAGGTCGCGCCGGTCACCGACGATCTTGAGGATGGCGAGACTGAAGGCGACGAGCGGGATGATCGAGAGCAGCGTCGTGTAGACGAGGCTCATGGCGCGCAGGTTGATCTCCCCGCGCCCCAGGTCTCGGACCACCGCGTAGGGATAGCGCAGGACACGCAGGCTTCCCCCGAGCATGCCCGCGCGCGCCGAGGCCGGTCCGAAGAAGCACCAGTCGAGAAGCGCCCAGATGCGCACCCACATGCCCTAAGGATACAGTGACCCCAGGCCTTAGGCGGCGCTGCATGACCTCACCCTCCGGATTCCCGCAACGGATCGTCTGCCTCACCGAGGAGACCACCGAGACGCTGTATCGGCTCGGGGAGGACTGGCGCATCGTCGGCATCTCGGGCTTCACGGTGCGCCCGGCGCGGGCGCGGCGCGAAAAGCCACGGGTTTCCGCGTTCACCAGCGCCCGCATCGAGCGCATCGTGGCGCTCGCGCCCGACCTGGTGCTCGGCTTCTCGGATCTGCAGGCCGACATCGCCGCCGCCCTGGTGCGCGCCGGACTCGACGTGCACGTCTTCAATCACCGCAGCGTGGCCGACATCCTGCGCATGATCCGCACGCTCGGCGGCATGATCGGCTGCGAGGCGAAGGCGCACGCGCTCGTCGCGCAGCTCGAGGCGGGACTTGCGCAGGTGCGTGAGCGCGCGGCGCGCCTGAGGCGCCGCCCACGGGTTTATTTCGAGGAGTGGGATGACCCCTTGATCAGCGGCATCCGCTGGGTGTCGGAGCTCATCGGGCTCGCCGGGGGTGAGGAGTGCTTCCCCGAGCTCGCGCGCGAGCCGCTGGGGCGCGGGCGCATCGTGGCCGATCCGCTGGAGGTGCCGCGCCGTGCGCCTGACATCGTGCTCGGCTCCTGGTGCGGCAAGAAGTTCAAGCCGCAGCTCCTCGCCGCCCGGGCCGGCTGGGAGGGGATCCCCGCAGTGCGCACGGGCTTCGTGCGCGAGATCAAGTCCGCCCTCATCCTGCAGCCCGGACCCGCGGCCCTGACCGACGGCGTACGCGCCATCCAGGCGGTCATCGAGGAATGGGCGCAGCGCGCTTGAGTCACGACATCCCGCGCCGCTCGCGGAGCAGCTCGTAGGCCTCGATGATCTGCTGCGTGCGCTGCTTGGCGTGCGCCATCATCGATTCGGGCAGGCCGTTCGCCTTGAGCTTATCCGGATGATGGCGATTCAGCTGGCGGCGGTAGGCCTTGATGAGCTCCGCATCGCTCGCCGCCGCAGTCGTCTCGAGCACCCGATACGCCGCCTGCAGTGCGCCTTCTCCTGCCGCGCCGCCTGCGCGCGGCCGCTCCCCTGCGTGCGCCCCGGCGCCGAAGGCGCCGCGCTGGATGCGCAGCACCGCCTCCATGTGCGCGAGCTCGAGAGGCGAGATGCCGAGCGAGCGGGAGATGCGCCCGAGCAGCGGGACCACGGGCCCTTCGAGTCCGTTGCCGGCGAGCGCGGCGCGCACCTCGATCTCGAGGAACACGCGCAGCAGGCCGGGCCGCCCGCGGCAGGCGCGGCTCAAGCCCGCGAGCTCGGCGCCGAGATCGAACGCGGGATCCTTGCCGGCGGTGAAGCAGGCGATCGCCTCGCGCACCTGTGCCGCATCGAGCCGCAGCTCGCTCATCACGGCGCGCGCGGCAGAGATCTCCTGCTCCGACACGCGGCCGTCGGCCTTGGCGAGATGGCCCATCACGCGGAAGGTGGCGCGGAAGAAGCGCTCGCCGAGCGCCGCGAGCGCCTGCGCGTCGGCGGGCCCGGCGAGGAGCTCATCGCTGTGCTCATCGAACTGATGCCCGAGCAGCACCCCGAGCGCAGCCCCGACGGGGCCGAGCGCAACCGCACCCAGCAGCCCCCCGGTGAGCTTGCCGATCCACTTCATCTTCGCAGGTGCCGCTTGCCGCAAAGGGCCGTTATAGTAGCAAGGCCATGCCGACGCCCGTCGTGTACCGCACCGCGCTCACCGGCCTCGAGCGCATTCACGAGGGCAAGGTTCGCGACAGCTACGCCCTCGACGACGAGACGCTGCTCATCGTGACCACCGACCGTCTGTCGGCCTTCGATGTCGTGCTGCCCGATCCGATTCCCGACAAGGGTCGGGTGCTGAACACGATCTCCAACTTCTGGTTCGGCCTCACGCGGCACCTGGTGCCGAATCACCTCACCGGGCGCGACCCCGCCGAGCTCGCGCGCACCGCCGAGGAGCGGGCGCTCCTACGCGTGTGCGGCATCGCGCTGCCCGCGGGGCTCGAGCTGGCCTCGCGCCTGCCGCAGCCGCTGTTCACGCCCGCCACCAAGGCCAGGGCCGGGGCGCACGATGAGAACATCAGCTTCGCCGAGGTGACGGCGCTCCTCGGGGCGCCGCTCGCCGCCGCGGTGCGCGACACCGCGCTCGCGCTCTATGCCTTCGCGGCCGAGCACGCCCTCGGGCGCGGCATCATCATCGCCGACACCAAGTTCGAATTCGGGGTCGACGAGCGCGGCACGCTGACTCTCATCGACGAGGTGCTGACGCCGGATTCCTCGCGCTTCTGGCCCGCCGACAGCTACCGCACCGGCATCAGCCCGCCGAGCTTCGACAAGCAGTTCGTGCGCGACTATCTCGAGAGCCTCGCCTGGAACAAGCAGCCTCCGGGTCCGCGATTGCCGCCCGAGATCATCGCGCGCACCACCGAGAAGTATCGCGAGGCGCTCGCGCGCCTGACGGGCTGTTAGACTGTTGCCATGCAGCCCGCATGGATCGCCCCTTCGATTCTCTCGGCCGACTTCGCGCGCCTTGGAGCCGAGGTCGAGGCGGTGCTCGCCGCGGGCGCCGATCTCATTCATTTCGACGTGATGGACAACCACTACGTGCCCAATCTCACCGTCGGGCCGCTGGTGTGCGCCGCGCTGCGCAAGCACGGCATCAAGGCGCCGATCGACGTTCATCTGATGGTGCGTCCGGTCGACCGTCTGGTCGGTGACTTCGCGGCCGCGGGCGCGAGCTACATCACCTTTCACCCCGAGGCTTCCGAGCACATCGACCGCACCATCGGCCTGATCCGCGAGCACGGCTGCCGGCCGGGACTCGTGTTCAACCCCGCGACACCCCTCGACTATCTCGACTACACGCTCGGTGAGCTCGACATGGTGCTCATCATGTCGGTGAACCCGGGCTTCGCCGGCCAGCAGTTCATTCCCGGTGCGCTGCGCAAGCTCGCGGATGCGCGCGCGCGCATCGACGGCTCGGGACGGCCGGTGCGGCTCCAGGTCGATGGCGGCATCAAGCCCGACAACATCGCGGCGGCGGCCCGAGCCGGGGCGGATACGTTCGTGGCGGGATCGGCGATCTTCGGCAGCCGCGATTACGCAGCGACCATCCGCGAGATGCGCCGTCAGGCGGGCGGCTGAGAGCGGCGCGCGGCGCCGCTGCCCCTACGCGTCGTCGTCCTCATCATCGTCATCGTCATCGTCGAGATCGGCGGCGGCCCCCGACTTGCTCGCGGCGGCGGCCGGCTTCGCCGGCACGATGACCGGGCGGGTCTTCATCTTCGGCCGCGCATTGAAGACCACGATGGTCTTGCCGGTGGCGCGCAGCAGCCCCTGCTCCTCGAGCACCTTGAGCACGCGGCCGGCCATCTCGCGCGAGCAGCCGACCAGACGCGAGAGCTCCTGCCGGCTCACCTTGATCTGCATCCCTTCCGGGTGCGTCATGGCATCGGGCTCGCCGCACAGATCCATGATCGCGTGCGGGGCGATCTGGCGGAAGCGCGGGTAGGTCATCTCGGCGAGCTCGCACTGGTTGCGCGTGCGCACCCAGGCGCTGCGGGTGGGCTGCTCGTAGAACAGGCCCATCTCGCCGAAGAACTGCCCGCGGTTGAGGTAGGCGAGCACCATCTCGTTGCCTTCCTCGTCCTCGATCATCACTTCCACCGAGCCGCTGATGATGTAGTAGAGGACATCCGGCAGGTCGCCGGCGTGGATCACCACGGTCTTGGACGGCACCGCCCGGATGCGGCAGTAGCTCAGGAAGCGGTTGATCGCGGGGATCTCGCTCAAGGGCTTGATGTTCTCTTCCATAGCGGCTCCCGCAGACCCTCCGGATACTATACAACCTTCCGGGCCGGTCACACCCAGTAGGCCGTTGAGGTCATGAGGCGCGCGGTCTGGCGCATGAGCTGACACACCACCTGCGGTAAGGGGGCGCCGCCGGCGGCCGCTGCGGCCGCGCCGTGCGCGATCTCCTCCGCCCGCATCGCCTCGAGTATCGCACGGCTGCGCTCATCGCCCGCCGGCAGCCGGCCGAGGTGTTCATCGAGATGACCCTCGACCTGCCGCTCGGTCTCGGCAACGAAGCCGAGGCTCGCGCGATCGCTGCCGAGGGCAGCGAGTGCGCCGATGGCGAAGGAGGCGGCGTACCACAGCGGATTCAGCAGACTCGGCCGCGCGTTGAGCTCCCGCAGGCGCGTCTCACACCAGGCGAGATGATCCGCCTCGGAACGTGCCGCAGCGAGCAGCATCTCGCGGGTGGCGGCGGAGCGGGCGACGAAGGCCTGGCCCTCGTAGAGCGCCTGTGCGGCGAGCTCGCCGGCGTGATTGACGCGCATCAGCGCCGCACTCGCGCGGCGCTGCTCCTCCGGCAGGGGGTCGGTAGAGGGGTCGGCGCGGCCCGGAACCGGCCGCGAGGCCCGCGCCGGCGCGAAGACGGATCGCAGTCCACGGTCGAGGGCGGCGATGACAGAGTCGAGTGAGCGACCGGACTCCATAATCTATCGCTCTATTATAGAGGGCAATTGCAGGCGGCAAACCCTCGGGGCTGCCGCCCCGGAGGGGCCGGGCGCGCGGCGGGCGCGCGCCTTTGCATTGGTGCACCTGCTTGAGTACACTTTCCCGCCTTTTTTCGGCCCCGCTCCGGGAGTTATGCCCGGCCGCCGGCCTGCCAGAAGCGAGCCATGAAGACCGTATTTGCCAAGCCCGGAACCGTCCGCGGCGACTGGTTCATCGTCGACGCGAGCAACAAGACGCTCGGGCGTCTGGCGTCGCAGATCGCCCATCGCCTCAAGGGCAAGCACAAGGTGGATTACAGCCCGCACGTAGACATGGGGGATCACATCGTCGTGGTGAACGCGCAGAGGATCCGGGTCACGGGTCGCAAGCTCACCGACAAGATCTACTACCATCACACCGGCCATATCGGCGGGATCAAGTCGATCGCCCTCGAGAAGCTCCTCAACGAGCACCCGGAGCGGGTGATCGAGTTCGCGGTCAAGGGCATGCTGCCGAAGAACCCGCTCGGCCGGCGCATGTTCAGGAAGCTGCACGTGTTCGCGGGCGGGGAGCATCCGCACCAGGCACAGCAGCCCAAGCCGCTCGACATTCAGTAGGACGCCTCATGCCAGCGACCCAGCAGACTCATTACGGGACCGGTCGGCGCAAGACCGCCACCGCGCGCGTGTACCTCAAGCCCGGCAGCGGCCGCATCACGGTGAACGACCGCTCGCTCGATGAGTTCTTCGGACGCGAAACCGGCCGCATGATCGTGCGCCAGCCGCTCGAGGCGGTGAAGCTCGTCAGCCACTTCGACATCGCCGTCAAGGTCGATGGCGGCGGCATTACCGGCCAGGCCGGGGCGATCCGCCATGGCATCACCCGCGCGCTGATCGAGTACGATGAGAGCCTGCGCAAGACGTTGCGCGCTGCGGGTTTCGTGACCCGCGATGCGCGCGAGGTCGAGCGCAAGAAGGTCGGGCGCCGCAAGGCCCGCCGCGGCCCGCAGTACTCGAAGCGCTGACCGCGCACCGACCGGCATGCGTTCCCTTTGGGGGATCGTCTAGCGGTAGGACAACGGACTCTGACTCCTCACACCGCTGGACGGCTCGCCTGGCCATGCGCGCCCGTGAGCAACGGGCTATTGACGGTGGCGACGGCGCGTGCGAGGGCATCCTCGAAGCACGCCCTCCATGCCTGCTGCTCGAAGAGCGCGCGGCCTTCCTCGCCGCAGACCGTGCGGGCGGCGCCGCGGATGCGCCGATAGAGCGTGTTCGCCCCCTCGATCGTGTTGAGGTTCAGATCACGGTACTTGACCGTGACGCTGGGCACGGGCGATGCAGACTGTGAGGCACCCGCGGAAGCAGCTCCCAGCAGGCACACGGCCGAGGCCAGGACGAGCGGGCGGAACGGGGAACCCTGCAGCAACTTGGTGTCCATATCGGCTCTCCAGTGGGTTAGAAGAAATGGCTGAAGCCACGGGGAGCTTGGATAGGGATACGCAGTGAACGCTCGGCGCGCCGCGGCAGGCCGAGGCAATCCGTCGGCGATGCGACGGACGCGCGTTCCCCGTAAGGGCGTGAATCCCGCTAGCGGCTCTGGACGCCGGTGGCGGTGCCGACCAGCAGCACATCCGCCGGCCGCGCCGCGAAGAGCCCGACGGTCACGACGCCGGTGATCTGGTTGAGCTCGCGCTCGAGCGCCACCGGATCGGTGATGCTGAGGCCGTGCACATCGAGAATGTCGTTGCCGTTGTCGGTCACGAATCCCGCGCGCCATACCGCCCGGCGGCCGTGCGCGGCGAGCTGCCGGGCAACGAGCGCGCGTGCCATCGGGATGACTTCGACCGGGAGCGGGAAGCGGCCGAGCCGCTCGACCATCTTCGTGTCATCGAGGACGCATATGAAGCGCCGCGCGGCGGCGGCGATGATCTTCTCCCGGGCAAGGGCGCCGCCGCCGCCCTTGATGAGATGGCGCGCCGGGGTGGCTTCGTCCGCGCCGTCGACGTACAGGTCAAGCTCGGTGAGCTCGTTCAGATCGACGACCGCGATTCCGGCGGCGCGCAGCCGCGCGCTGCTCGCTTCCGAGCTCGAGACGGCGCGCTGCACGCGTCCGGGGCTTGCGGCGAGGGCCTCGATGAACAGATTGACCGTCGAGCCGGTGCCGACACCCAGGACCTCGCTGCCCGCCGCGAGCTCCAGCGCCGCCAGCGCCGCGCGCCGCTTCTTGGCCTCGGCATCGCTTGCCATCACCGCCCCTCGAGCGTCGCGACCTGCAGAAACGACTGTGCCCGCGTGAACAGCGGGCACAGTGCTCTCGAATTCGACTCGGCGGCCACTTTCGTGACCGCCGAGTTTTAAGACCTATTTCTTCTTGGAAGCTTTCTTCTTGGCCTTCTTCTTTGCCTTCGCCATGTTGGCTCTCCAATTTGACGGGTTAGTCCGGGGTCCGAGTATATACACGCGAATCTAAATTACAAGCGAGCACAGAGCGAAGCGCGCCACCGAGGAGCGCGTCACGACTCGCGCGCCGCGCGCGGACGGCGCGCACTTGCGGCTGCGAGCGAGAGAATGAAGCGCCAGTGCGCCGCTGAAACCGGCGTGATCGACAGACGATTGCCCGGACGCAGCAGCACGAGGCCGGCGAGCTCGCTCCCGGCATGCGAGCGCAACTCTTCGAGGGTGATCGTGCGCGCGAGGCGTCGCTGCAGCTGCACGTCCACCACATACCAGCGCGGCTTGGCGGGATCGCTGTCCGGGTCGTAGTGATGGTGCCGGCGATCGAAGGCGGTGGGGTCGGGGTAGCCGGCCTTCACGATCTTCATGATGGCGACGATGCCCGGCACCTCGCAGCTGGAATGGTAGAGAAAAGCCTCATCGCCGCGCTGCATCTCATCGCGCAGCATGTTGCGCGCCTGGAAGTTGCGCACTCCGTCCCAGGCGGTGGTACGGCGCGGGGCCGCGGCGAGGTGCTCGAGCCCGAACGTGCCGGGCTCGGTCTTCATCAGCCAGTAGCGCATCGGATGAGCCCCTTTTCGGTCACCACGGCATCCATCAGCACGTCATGCGGGGCGGTTGCGATGTGCTCGAGCTGCTGAAAGCTGTAGGCGAGCCCCACCAGGCGCGGCCCGCGCCACGCCGATCGCCCCTGCCGGAACGCGAAGGCGCGGTCGTAGTAGCCGCCGCCGGTGCCGAGACGCACGCCGCGCCTGTCGAAGCCCACGAGCGGCAGAAACACCACATCGAGCCAGCGCGCGCCGAGGGCAGCTCCGGCCTGCGGCTCGGCGATTCCAAGGCGGTTCGCGTGCAGCGGGCCTGCCATCTCGATGAACTGCATGGCCCGCGAGCGACGGCGCCGGTCGATGCGGGGCAGGAAGATGCGGCAGCCGCGCTGGCGCGCCAGCGCGATGAGGGGTGGGGTGTCCAGCTCCTCGGGCAGGGCGGCGTAAACGGCGATCCGCCAGTGCGCGCGGAGCCTCAGGGTGTGGTCGACGTGGCGGGCGACGAGGAGTGCGGCCTGCGCGCGCTCGGCCGGGGCGATACCCCGGCGACGCGCAGCGAGGTCGGCGCGCAGCCGGCGGCGCGTGACCCCGCCTACAGGGGATTCAGTTGGCGGCACCCGCATGTGCCGGTGCGGGCCGTTGCTCTCGAACCAGAGCAACAAGTGGGACCGGCTGCGGCAGGTAAGGCTTTCCGCTCGAAGGCGGACTTGCACAGCGCTGCGCGCAAGCCTGTGGTCCCGAGGGTGTTTCAATTAGGGTCCGAGGTAACCCGGTCCGCTTGTCGAACACCGCAGGCGACGCCGGGAGCACTCTACACCAAGCCTGGAGGGGACGCTCAAGCCGAGCGGCAGGCCGCGGCATGCGTCACAGCTCGAGCTGCTGCCCCTTGCCGAGCACGCTCTCGACGCGCTCGCGCAGCGCGCGCACGCGCGCGCCGGCGCCGCTGTCGATGCGGGACTCGCGGTCCTTCACCCGCAGGAACTCGTGCGCCAGATTGAGCGCCGCCATGACGGCAATGCGATCGAGTCCCGCGACCTTGCCGGTGTCGCGGATCTCGCGCATGCGGGTAGTGAGGAACTCGGCGGCATCGAGCAGCGCCGAGCGTTCCTCGTAGGGGCAGGCGACGACGTAATCCTTCTCCATGATGCGCACGCTGACCCGCGCCTGCTCCTCACGGCTCACGCGCCGTGCTCCAGGGTCTTCAGGCGGCCGATCATGGCCTCCACGCGCGTGCGCACCTGCTCGTTCTTGTGCATCAGCGCGGCGCGCTCGCCGGCGAGAGACTCGTGCCGTGCGCGCAGGGCCCGGTTCTCCTCCTTGAGGTGCTCGAGGCCGGTGAGCAGTTCTTCGATGCGCTTGGCGAGACGGGTGAGTTCGAGATCGAGTTGTGTTCTCGTCGCATCGTTCATGCGGGGACTATAGAGCCGCGCTCTTCGCGGGGTCAATTATAATGAGGCCGCGCATGAACAGGCCCGAATACGCTGACATCCAGCAACTGCTTACCGCGGCGCGCGCGCTCGCGGACGCCGCCGAGGCGCACGGCACGCTCGCCGGCTGCCTGTGCGGCGCGGCCGGTTATCGCTTCGAGGACTGGCTGCACGAGATCCTGCCGGAGGGACGCGCGGATCCGCACCTCGCGGCGACCCTGCACGCGCTCTACGCGGCCACTGCCCGCGCGCTTCTCGAGCCCGACTTCACGTTCGAGCTGCTGCTGCCCTCGGATGCGCAGCCGCTCGATGCGCGCACCGCGGCGCTCGCCGAGTGGTGTGAGG
>WNFI01670257.1_pt1 | contig 10404 bp, 19 predicted proteins | sample 5400471 | NCBI WGS metagenome assembly WNFI01 (sample SAMN13153348, study PRJNA577476) | soil metagenome | isolation source: 100 cm saprolite on Douglas fir-dominated hillslope | place: USA:California | collected 2013-09-17 | reverse complement strand
GCCGGCCGGCGTTGGATTCTTGCGTGTGGTTGCCAACAAAGGGTCGTACAGGCGAACCTGTTCCGAGGATCGGCTCGCCGGCGTCACCTGCAACGGCGGCGGCAGAGGCTTGCGGGCGGGGGCAGCGGCCGGCTGCTGCGGGGGTGCTGAGATCTTGTCAAGGATGTCCTGCTCGGCCGCATGCAGCTTGGTGGTGAAGTCGCGCGTCATCTGCTCCTGGCCGGCAGCGACCTGGGCGGCAAGCTGGTCGACCCTTTGGCGCACCTCGGCGAGATCAACTGACACCGCTTTGAGTTCTTGCGGATCAGGAGAAGATGCAGTCGGCGCGATCGCAGCAGGAGCGGTCTGCGCAACGGCATCTTGCGGTGCCAACCAGCCAAGTTGCGGGGACGAGCTCGCAATCATCTCTCTGGCCGCGTCGCCCGTAGGACTGCCAGGCCAGGGTGACAGCAACACCAATACAAAACGTGATCAGGAGCCTCATCAGCATCTCCATATTCGGGTTGGGATTGACAGCAGCACAGTGCGGCAAGCTGAAGCGATGACTGTCGTTAGACGTATGACCGGGAGCGTCAGATGACCCTCAGCGACAGCGGCCGTTAACCCTGCTCTCAGGCGGTAGGAACGCGAGACATTGGACGGCGTTGGAGACCGCGCGGGTTACCTGGACCTCCCGCGCGAGCCCCAGCCCGCGTGCCGCCTGCCAGCACTCAGGTGCAGGGCCGGGGTTTCTCGCCGTCCGCTGGCATCACGCCGCCACTTCGTCGAGGGGCGTCGGATCATCATCCCCGGTGCCGGTCTTGTTGACACGCCTGGACACTGGCCACATGCGAAGGCGACCCTCGGCAGCCGGCCTTAGAAACTCTGTACCGGCCTCACCATTCAAGCCACAGCTTGATATCCGCCTCGTCGAGCACCACCGGCATGCGGTCGTGAATTGTATTGGTTCACTGAACCTTGCTGCTGTGTGGTAAGGAGGTGGTCATGCGGTCGTCGCATATTCCAATGGTTGTCTTCGCGCTCCTAAGCCTGACGATTGCCGGACTCACGGCGTACTATCTGCCGATGCTACCGGATCAAGTCGCGACCCATTTTGGCCCCGGCGGAAGGGCAAACGGATGGCACAACCACGCCGATTTCATTAAAGTTGTTATACTTTGCATCGCGATTCCCACGGCAATCTTCCTAGGAAGCGACCTACTCATCCGGCTGCCGGTGACGGCAATAAACATTCCGAATAAAACATATTGGTTAGCACCTGGGCGTCGCGATGACGCGCGTACCTTCATACGCGATTGGAGACGCTGGTTGGCCGTCCTGACACTCGGCCTGCTCACTCTCATCATCGATATGGCGCTTCGCGCGAACCTTGCCGCTCCGCCCCACTTTCCAGATTACGCGCCATGGGTAATTGCGGCTTATGCGGTGATCATCGTCGCGATGATCATTGTGCCTCTGCGGCGATTCGTTGCCTCTACCAGCGGCTAGCTGATGACCGCTTGCGCTCCCCCAACGGATGGCCTGATGTGCCAAGCTCTAGTGTGAAAGCCGGGGCTTTCTTGTGTGTCCTCGTTGCTACACTGCCCAGGTAATATTTATCCTACCCCACCGTCGCCATATTCGAACCTATTTGCGGTCGAAGATACTCGCCGTGGTGGAGGTTGTTGCGATAGCGCAACGAGGAGGCGACGATGACACTTCATGCTCCGGCAATGTGGGTGTTTATCCTTTCACTCGTGCTCGTTGTGTTGGCGGTCGTTGGCGCCTTCGTGGAGATACCATTTGTCTCGATGTACGCATTCTGGATCTCTGTTTTAGCCTATGTGGTGCTGGCGCTCGGCAACTTTCTAACTTTCTAACTCCCTTGAAGAGCGCGTGAATCCATCACGACGCGGCGGGCATACGTCGGCGGAATATTTTGTTTAGTAGGGGATCGTCAACCTGCGGACGCGCAAGGTGGAGGTGGAGTGATGTCAACCCCGGACGAAAACGACGCGATGAAAAAAGCATGGACCTATGCGGTTTTGGACGCTGTCGAGGCGGCTGATGAAGATACGAGGCTGGAGATCGCTCGCATATTGTGCCCTGCCGGATTTGAAATTGTCGAGATTGAGGTGACCAGGTTGGCCCGGAAACACTAGGGACCTGAAACGCTCGGCCCCGCTTTGGCGATGACCCCCACATTGGAATCCAACGCCGGCCGCGGCGGCGTCGTTCCTGAGCCGATACGCTGCTCATCTGTTTTCTGGCCGACGTGGCGACGGTGTGAGCCCGGTCAACCTTCGAGCGCCCGCTTACCGGCGTCTGTGATCATCACGCGCTCGACCTTGCGGCGCCCGCCATCCGCTCTTAGCGCCTCTGTCACCACCGTTACGAGTCCGGCGAGCACAAGCATTGCCAGCATGTCCCCAGAGAACCCATGGCCGAGCACAAGCATATCTTCGGTGACGCCGCGGGGACTACTGGCCAGCAATTGGAGTGCTTGGTGCCACTCCGGGCTGAAGTGACGTTTTTTTGGCGACCGCGACTGTAAGGCCCTCATCGGATATCCCTCCGAAGAGATGCCGCATCGGCATTAACCATGATCTCGTTTTCACGGATTGTCCGTCGCGAGTGCGACTTTCGGGCCAAATTCGGTTTTTGATCTTTGCCTGCCGACAGGCGACCCCTGGGGTCTAGATCATCTTTTCACTTCTCGCTGCGCTTTCGCTGCAGAAGCCGCTCATCTGGCTTCTGGCAAGCGTGGGCGACAGTATGCGCTTGATCAACCTTCGACTGCCCACCGGCCCGCGGCTGTAATTCTGACGCGACCGACGTCAACTGTGTCTTGTCGCCAGCCTTGACGATCTCATGCCGTGCTGTTGCAAGCTCGGAGCGGACGAGGCCAGCTAATTGGCGTCCGGCGTGTGAAGCCACGGGCGAGCAGCAATGCCTCAGCAGCACCATGCGGGCCGTTGGCGATCAGCTCGAACGCGCGGCGCGCTTTCGGAGTGAGACAACGTTTTCGAGAGGGTGCCGGCATTCGTGGCTCCCTTCGTAGACTGCCGGAGGCCGAAACAGAACCCCGGTCCCCCAAGAGGCATCGTGAAGGGGACCGGGGTCACGTGCGGAGCTGAGGACCCCACCCGGAAGGCACAACTGAGTCCGATCGTGGCAGTCAGTGGGCCGGAAAACGGCGGACAATCGGATATTGTAATCTGGCGATCTGAATTTGCGATAGTGTTGTAATCTGAACACTATGGCGCGAGAGCGCCGGCCAATCGCCCGCTCACGGCTTTGGCACTCTTAGCGTGCCCGGCTGCAGCAAGAACGCGAGGAAAAAATTCACCATCCGCTCGGAGCGTCACAACTCCGGCAACAGCGCCCGCAGCCTAGCGCGGGCCGCGGCTTCAATCCTCATCTGCGAGCGCCTTCCGCCCCGCAGCCTTGATCCGCACCCTGCCGACCTCGATCATCTTACTGCCGGCACGGACTTTCGAAGACGTCAGGGTCACAAGCCCTTTATTAACCAGCCCCGCGATCAGGCTTGCGTCGAAGCCGAGGGAACTCAACAGACCTTGCGTCACACCATCACGGCCCGCGGTCGCAAGCATGGCGAGAGCGCGGCGCTGTTCGGCGCTGAGACGCGGTGCCGTCATTTCCCCCGTTTGAACTCCTCGTACCGCTTGACGAGCGCGGCCTTCGCCTCACCCAGCGTGTCGGCCATCCCGATATTTGGAGGCGGCGCGGGCAAGGTCAGAAACCAGAGCCATTTCGCCTCGCCGCGCACCCACTCCTTGTAAATCCGCCCGATCCTGGTCTCGTCGACCACGGCATCGTCTTCCTCGCCCCAATCGAGCGGTTCCCGCCCTTCGATGCGGTCCTGGGCGCGCTGCTTGCGTAGGATGACGGTCATCGGGCTACCGTCGCCGAACCGCCATGAGCGTCTTCGGATTCGTGACGTCGAACTCCTTCACAGCTTGTTCGATCGCCGCGTCAGCATCGGTCGCCTCGACGGTGCCGAGCCATTTCGCTGGCATGTGACGCGCTAAGTAGATGTCCCACGACGACGTCGTCGCTGGTCGCGGCTTGGGACGATTCGTCATGGGGGCCTTCCATCAGCCCCAGGCCCACGCCGACGTTAGCACAGCTCGCAGCTAGCGCCGAACCGCTTTCGTTCATTCCGATTCTACCGATCATATTCTCCGGGATCTGCGGGACCGTTGGAGAAATCGAGCCCACACTGAGAGGGGCAGAGGCACCAGCAGCATGAGTACCCGACAGCCGCGATGCGCCGGAGAAGGCTTGGGGCGGGCGGCCTAGTTCGACATCATGATCGGCCTGTCGAGGCTCCCGGCCAGCCCGCACCATTTACCTCTGACACCGCAGGGTTCTTCTCGGGCGCAGCGTTGGGCTGCGCATGTGACCAAAGAGAGCGTTTGAGCCCCGGCCCTTTGCGTGGTTTGCCTGCGAGCAAGGACCGGGGCCGCGTGAGGCTTGCTGGCACCCCACGCGGAAATCCAACGCGGGGCCACATCGGCGCGTTCCTTGACCTCCTGATAGGTGGCGCCGCCTTTTCTGGCACCGGCCTGGACGATCGCATAGGATGGGACTTCGGCAATCCACTCGAACTGTGGGAGACCTCGATGCGCTTGCCAATCCTGACCTTACTGCTTATCGCCGCCGCGTTGCTCGGCGAAAGCTTTACCGCACCCGCGCAATCGGCAGGCTCGCATCCGGTTTGCGCGATATACTATGTAATAGACGCCGATGGAACGCCGGCATGCGCCTTTGATACCCGTGAGCAGTGCATGGAAGACATCTCAGGCATCGGCGGCTTCTGCATCGAGAACCAGTATTATCACGGTCCAGCCGTCCGGCCGCCAAGCCGCGTGCACGTCATGCGCAAGCGCGCGAGTACCCATTCGCACCAAACTTCCTTACGATGATCACGTCGGCCGGCGCTCTTAACCCCGGACGCAAGCCGAAGGAAGCCGTCGGCGCTTAAGAAGTGTTGCAGGGCTGCCACGCCGCCTGCATCCTTGTCGAACGCGTCGATCAGCCGACCGACAACTAAAACTTACGGTGCTTTGCCACCGCGGCTGACGCCAGCTTTCACACGATCTCCTGCGGAAATGGCGACCAGTCGTAATCGGTCCCGGCGCGCTTGATCCCGTGCCGCTTCGGGGCCAACGACTAATTCGACAAGCAACGATTCCATCAACGGCCGGACCAGCCATAGGCACCATAGCTGCCGCACCCACCATAGCTACCATAGCCACCGCAGCCGCCGTAACCATCGCAACCAGCGTAGCCGCGATAGCCACCGCACCCACCATAGGTGCCATAGCCACCGCCGTAACCGTCATAGTAGTCGCGAGAATATCTCGGGTAATACGGCGTGCGATAGCGCCCATCTCCCCGATCGGCCTCGACTGAGCGCGCTAGGGTCCCCACTATCAGCACTGCGAGAAAGTCCGGTAAACACGACAACTCTCCGGCCTCCTTGGGCGTCCGCATCGTAGGGCATACTTGTCCCTGCACGGGAATCCGGCAAGTCGTCGATCAGAAGTTGGTAAATGACGTGATTTGGGTTCGCCGGCCCGTCAATGCCCAGCCTCCAACACCCGTATACGCTCGCCCGGCCGATGCCGAGCGCCTTGGCAATCCAGCCGTACCCCCGGCGCCCTCGGGGCGATGAAGGGCGCCGGGGATCGCAGCGGTGCGTGTAGCAGTTCCCGCCACGGCCCACAGCGCTAGCGACTTCCGGCCGCGAGGGCGAGACGGCGATCACGCCGCGCGTCAAATCGCCGAAGGGTAGTGCCTTAGGCTATGCGCCGGCCGCGGCGCGAAGGGGCGAGAATCGAAACCCTCCAATCGCGGCGGCACAGGGGGGACGGGGTTCACGCGTCGGATCCAGTGGAGGTCGCGCGCAACTGCACAAACCGTCGAAAATGACGCCACGTTCCCCGCCATCCGGGAATAGGGTTAACCGCGCGGCGACGGCACCGCGTCGAGTACGAGCCACGGTACGCGGCGTCTACGTCGCGGGCGTGTTGTTCGACCCGCTGCGCCATTTTCTTGTAGCCCACAGCGATCCCGCGCATCTTCTCCCGAATGTCCGCGTCGTGCACTCTCTCGGCTCGAGCGAAGACGTCTTCGGCGCGTGCTCGAAAATGACCAGCGAGCAATCGAAAATAGTCGGTCATTGCAGAAGGCTCTAAACCAGCATCAATGCCCGCCAGTACACCACACCGATGCCGGAAAGTACGTCCGGTTCCCGACGTAGCAATCAGGCGACGCGAAAAGAAGAATTGCGGGGACGAGGCGCGGCATCTTTATGGAATTGTCGAGAAGCCGACGGACAATAACCTCGGAGTGTTTCGTCATCACGGTTGACGCAAAGGCGATGGCGATCAGCCCGCACTCGCTCCAGCATCCCCCACACGCTGGCGCCAGCGACATTTCGATGGAAGCCACGAGGCGAACCGGGCGGGCGGTAGATGTAAGGGACCGGGACTGCGCTGTTGAGAGAATGAGAGCGAGGTGCACATGAGCGCCATGCCGAGCCACACGCAACCCGGACTCTCCGCCTCCTCGTTCGCCAAGCCGTTAATCGAGGCAGCTGCCGGTCACCCGGCCAAGGTCAAAAATGACCAGCTCCCGACCAGCCGGCTATCGCTCGGCAAGCGCGCGTCGCGCGCGCTCGCCTACTACCTGATCGTATTTTCCGTTGGCTCGCACCAACTTTGGCCTGGCAGACCTATGGCGACGCGGCCCGACAGCTGATCGCGCCAACTGCCTCTACTTCCGGTCAGCAGCAGCTCAACACTATGTCGCTTGATCTCGACGCGGTGCGGCGAAGTATCGACGGGCTGGCCATTAGCATCGGCACCAGTATCGCCAGCAGTCAGGAGCAGACAACGCGCAGCATCGATCAGCTCACGGCCGGCTTGGAGCAAATGACGCACGAGATCGCCAAATTGCAGGCGGTCGAACGATACGTCCTTTACAAGAACTCAGATCCTCCGCGGCGGCCGGCTCCTGCTCAGGTGCCTAAACCCGTTCCGCGGTCCGCACAGGCACCGACGGCACGCTGACGGTTAGAGCGGATAGGCCAAGGATCATCTGTTCAAATTCTCGCCTCGCTCCCGGTGCACCGCCACACTCGCAGGATTGCGGACCTCGATCCAGACCGGACATGGCCCGGATCGATAGGTGCCGTCCACCGCTTTGAGACGTGAGCACGAACGGCTGTGCCTGGTGAGCGGAAGAAAAGATCGTGCGCCTCGCTCAACTCAAGGGCATCGGCCCGGTCGGCGGGCAAGGACTGGTCAACGAAGTATTCTATCGCAGCTTCGACAATCGCCGCCAGCTCGGCAGTTATTTCGGGCTGGTCGGGACACCCTACGATAGCGAGGACAGCCAGCGCGACCAGGGCATCAGCAAAGCCGGCAACCATCGCGCCCGCGAACTCGCTGTCGAGCTCGCCTGGCTGTGGATCCGACATCAGCCTGACAGCGACTTGGCCCGCTGGTTCCGCGAGCGGGTCGGCGACCTCAAGGGACGCGTGCGACGCATCGCCATCGTGGCGGTGGCGCGCAAGCTGATGGTGGCGTTGTGGCGATATCTCGAGACCGGCGTGGTGCCAACCGGCGCCGTGCTGCATCCGAGCCTGTAAACCGCGACCGCAACGACTAGCGGCGCCTGACGTGACAAAGGATAGACGCGTGACCGTCCTCGTCCAGGGGCCTAACCTCCCCGCTCTCTCAGAAGGGTCCCGTCTCCTGTCGGCCTTGCCTTCGCCCGTGCATGAAGAATTAGGGTCCGGGCTATCGCGCCCGACCGGCTACAAGGTGATGCGGACTTTTCCTCAGTCCTCACTCACGGCCGAGTCCAATGTCATGTCCCAACATCCGCGCCGCACCAACCCGCTGCCCGTCCACAGGCCGTCGCCGCCTGACTCGACACGGTCGATCGGCGACGACCTGTGGACGGCCAGATCGCTCCACAACCAAGCCTCACCTCTTGACAAACCAAACCCCATACAAGGACGAGGCTTATTTCCAACAGAAGCGATCGACCATCATCGGAAATCGGGAGAGCCTGACCGCGACTCTGATCCAGCTTGGGTTCGATGTCCTGCCGTCCAGCGCTAACTTCGTCTTCGTCCGCCACCCGAGCCACACCGGCCAAGCCTTGTCGGCGGCACTGCGTGAGCGCGCTGTACTCGTCCGGCATTTCTCCGGCCCGCGAGCGTCCGACTTCATCCGGATCACCATCGGATCGAACGCGGAGCTCGACCGTCTGACAGACGCTCTGGTAGAATTTCTTGCGACGCCATCGCCAATGTAGGGCCACTGCTAGGCAGGCCGCGAACGGCAACTTTCCGCCCAAGGCTGCCCCGATCTGACCGGATCGAAATGGTCCGCTTACTGGGGAGCACCGGCCGCGCATACGGCGCGCCCAGGAGTGGTCGGCGCGGCCGAGTCTGAACCAAAGGCGACATTTCCAGTTGACTTAGGGTCATATCGGAAACGACTGACCGAGACTCGCCGAAAAGACCACCCGGTGTTGCCGGGCGGCCCAACTAAAGGGTCCGCAGGAACGCCACTAGATCCTGTTTTTCCTGCGGAGCCAGCTTCGTGCCGAGCACCAGGTTGAAGAACTCCACTGTGTCGTCGAGCGTCAGCAGGCGCCCATCGTGCAGATAGGGCGGCTGATTCTTGACACCGCGGAGCGTGAAGGTCTTGATGGATCCGTCGCCGGTCTCATTCAAGCCGTTGATTATCTCCGGCTTGAAGAAGCGTTCGATCTTGAGATCGTGCATCAGATTGTCGGTGTAGTAGGTGTCGGCGTGACAGGTGCCGCATCGGCCCTTGCCGAAGAAGATCTCCTGGCCGTGCAGTTCGGCGGGCGTGGCCTTGCTCGGATCGAGCCTGCCGAACACGTCGAGCTTCGGCGCCGGCGGGAAGCCTAGTTCTTCCTGGAATTCCGCCATATGGTCGACCTGGGTGAGCCGTGGCGGGATTCCTGCGGACGGGCGTCGGGAGCAAGATGCGTGGCCTTGTTGGTGTGGCCGTTCGAGTGGCAGTCGAAGCACGTTGCGCCGCGGCTCACCCGCTCGGAGCGGCGGTCATCCGTCTCATTGAACTGCTGCTGCGGGAACGGAGTGACGAGCAGACGCAAACCTTCTAGCTGCTTGGGAGGGAGAATGCCGTTAAACAGATCGAAATAGTTCTCGATGGTGACGAGCTTGCCTTGCGAGACGTCGCCGAGGTCGGTGCGCTGATTGAGGTAGATCGCCGGCGGGAATTCCGGCAGAAAATGATCGGGGATATCGTAATCGACGTCGAAACGCGTGAGATCGCGTCCTTCTTGCCGTTTGATCTCGTCGATCAGGAAATGCGGAAATACGAAGCCGCCTTCCGAATGCTTGGGGTGCGGCAGCGGATAGAATCCCTTGGGAAACAGGTTCTGCTCGCGAATCTGCTCCGGAGTCATTGCCGCAAGACTCTCCCACGTCTGCTCCGCCGGAAGCTTGACGCGTACCCCCTCCTGGATCGGCTTGGTGCGGTCCATCGTGACGCCGGCCGCTGGCCGATTGCTCAGGTCATACCGCTCGTTGAGAAGCGCCATGTGCTCCCGGGTGACCTCCGGCTTTTCTGCTGACAACCTGGCGAAGGTCGACGAGAATGGCTCGGTGATGGCGACCGGCATGTAGCTCGTCTTGCCGCGCGGCGGTTGCTGGGCAAGGGCGAAGCTTACTGCAATGATCACCGCGGCAGCCGCTGCTCCGGCGAGCAGCTTGCGGCTCTTCATCAGGACCATGGGTATCATCCTTGATAAGCCGCTCGCACGGTACAGCGCACGTGCTTGCTCGCGCGGCCGGCTACGGTGATCTTTCTGGCTATGACCGGATAATCCGCAACGGACTGATCCGTTCCGCAACTGGTTGAATTAGGGTTAAGACCACTCGAGATTCAACGTGTTGCGCCGGCGCGAGCACGCCCGAGCGCACTGATGGTTTTTTCAATTTCGGGCGGATGGGTCTTCAAACCCCATCGGCAGCATCGTTGGTGACGACCACGCCCGGCCACAGTCGGACGCCTTGCGGCGGAGCGAGGCCGGGTGGCACCTCACCCCTGAGGATTTGGACGCTCACGTTCACCACCGAGCCTCCATGGCGCGCGACCCGCTCGGCGGGGTGTCCAAAGCTGGTGAAAAACGACCGGCGTGGCCTTTCTGATCGGCTCCGACCCATAGAGGATAGCAGGTCGGAATGACGGCTGTTGCCGAGTCGGCCCAGGGAATTTCACCCCGAGCCGCGCTCACAGATCCGGACGTGAACCTCTCGATTCATCCGGCTCGTGCCATCGCACGAAGGCTGCCGCCTTCCCCTGATTATCGGGCTCCTCCCGTTGT
>WNFI01383799.1_pt1 | contig 10404 bp, 12 predicted proteins | sample 5400471 | NCBI WGS metagenome assembly WNFI01 (sample SAMN13153348, study PRJNA577476) | soil metagenome | isolation source: 100 cm saprolite on Douglas fir-dominated hillslope | place: USA:California | collected 2013-09-17 | reverse complement strand
GGAGTTCCAGGACAAAGTTCTGAAATGCGTTGACTGCGGTTCAGACTTTATATTCACTGCCGGTGAGCAACTCTTCTTCCACGACAAACAATTCAAGAATGAGCCCAAACGTTGCAAGAACTGCAAAGGCAAACGGGCCCAGGCGCTAGGCCTGTCGCAAGGCGGAGGCAATTACCAGAGAGTGGAAACAAAAGCCATCTGCTCGGGATGCCAGCGCGAGACAACGGTCCCATTCAAACCAACGCAAGGCCGTCCGGTGTATTGTCGCGAGTGCTTCCAACAGCGGAAGACCTCCGCCGCTGCATCAGCGTAATACTCCCCTCGGAGGATGACTCCCTCGGAGAGCTTCCCATATCAGCTATTTGTGTGTCTGACGTAAGCCTGTTGGGCCTACGCTGGTTTTCTTGCTGCCTGGCTTTTGGCTTTGCTGGATGACTTCGACTCAACGCGATGGTGTTGGCGGTGGTCTTCATGCTGGATCAGCAGGACTTCAATCTGGCGCAACAGGTCATCAGTATTCATCGGTTTAACCAGCATGGATTGCGCGCCTTCCGATCTCCAGTTGCCGCCCAGCAGTGGATAGGCGGTAAGGATGGCAACCGCAGGATCATAGCCGGTCTTTTTCGCCGCGCGGATCACGTCATAGCCCGCGCGCTCATGCTCCATCTTCATGTCCGTGATGACCATGTGGTAGCTGTTGGCTTTGAGCTTGGTCATGGCTTCCTTGCCGGAGGCGGCAGTTTCGACGTCAAAACCGTGGATTTCTAAAACAGCTTTCAACGTCAACAAAATAGCTAATTCATCGTCGACCAGCAGGATTCGGCGTTTCATGTCAGCTCCGGTGGGGGATTTTCTAAACGTGCTAGCGCTAGTAGATGCCGGCGGAGGCTCGCAGGGTTGTGAGTTCCCGCAAATGCATACAACCTGATTGTTATAATAGTCCTGTGCCGGCCTTTTATGTGCAGAACTTTGGCTGCCGCGCCACTCAGGCCGATGGCGCCACCATCGAGCGACAGCTTGCCGACCAGGGCCTGCACCAGGCGCAGTCCGCTGCCGATGCCGATGTTGTTGTCTTGAACACTTGCACCGTCACCGCAGCCGCTGATCAAGATGCCCGCGCCGCTATTCGGCGCGTCCATCGCACGAATCCCGACGCCAGAATCCTGGTAACGGGCTGCTATGCGCAACGTGCTCCGGAAGAAGTCGCCGCTCTGCCCGGTGTGACATGGGTGGTCGGCAATTCGCACAAGCATCGAGTAGCGGAGATTGCTGCCAGCGGCAACGCTTTTGTCTCTTTGGACACTCTCGCGCTCTCCGCTCCAACATTCACTCTCGTTGGCGACATCTTTGCTCACACCGAGTTGATTGCGGCACCGGTTTTCAGCTCGGGCGACATTTCATCCAGAACGCGGCCGAATTTGAAAGTCCAGGACGGCTGCAACAATCGTTGCTCCTTCTGCATTATCCCCAGCGTCCGTGGACAAAGCCGCTCCATGAAGCTGGAGCGCGTGCTCGAAGCAGCCAATGCGCTCGTCGGCGTCGGATATCGTGAGATCGTGCTTAGTGGCATCAATCTGGGTCGTTGGGGACGAGACTTTGCCCCGCAATCGCGCTTTGAACATCTTCTCCGCGCGCTGCTCGAACATACGGACATTGAAAAGCTGCGCATCAGTTCCGTGGAGCCGATGGACTGGAGCGATGAGCTGATCGAGCTGGTCGCCACATCGCCGCGGATCGCGAAACATGCGCATGTTCCATTGCAATCCGGCAGTGACCGCATTCTGCGCGCCATGCATCGCAAGTACCGTCCATGGCACTATGCCGAGAAGATCAGAAGGATTCGCGAGGCCATGCCGGATGCAGCGATCGGCGCGGACGTGATGGTCGGATTCCCTGGAGACACTGACGAACTTTTTGAAGAGAGCCGTAGCTTCATTGAACACCTGCCGTTCACCTACATGCATGTCTTCACGTACTCTTCGCGGCCGGGTACGCCTTCTGCTGCCATGCCGAACCAAGTCCCGGTGGAGATAGCACGCGAACGCAACAAAGTCCTGCGCGATCTGGCGGCACAGAAAAATTTGGAATTTCGGCGGAGATTCCTGGGCAGAACTCTTGATGCAATCACGCTCCAGGCCGGTGATGGTGAATCCACTGAAGCGCTGAGTGATAACTATCTGAAAGTCAAAGTTGCGGGCCTTCATGCTTCGAATCAATCTATGACCGTGCGAATTACATCGCTGAACGATGACGGTCTCGTGGCATCAGTAGTGTCTCTTCGCGATGGTCTTTCTCCGCGCGAAGATCATCGTACTATCGCGAGTATCTCGACGTAGAGACGTGGCACTGCCACGTCTCCCTGTTTGCGCTGCGATGGAGCTTGCGTTCTGCCACCAACTTCAACTCAGCACCATGCTATAATTTTTAAGTCTCGCCGCTCGTCCTACTTTCCCATTTTTTGTGTGATTGAGCGCGTGATGTTTTCAGGAGGATCGCATCGATAAACGTTTTATTCGCATGAATGAGCGCATCCGCGCCAAGGAAATACGAGTGATCGACGCGGACGGCAGCCAGCTCGGCATATTGCCGCCATTCGAAGCGCTTAAGAAGGCCCGCGAGCAAAACTTCGATCTGGTAGAGATCTCACCCAACGCAGTCCCGCCGGTTTGCCGCATCATGGACTACGGCAAGTTTCTCTACGAGCAGGAAAAGAAAGAGCGGGCGGCGAAGAAGAACCAGAAGCAGATTGTCCTGAAGGAAGTTAAATTCAGCGTGAACGTGGACGAGCATGACTACGTCACCAAGCGCAACCACGTGCTGCGCTTTCTCTCTGAGGGCGACAAGGTGAAAGCCAGCCTGCGTTTTCGTGGCCGTGAAATGGCGCACCAGAACCTGGGGCGCAACGTGCTCGAACGGCTGATCAAGGAAGTCGGCGAAAAAGGGATTGTCGAGTTCAGGCCGCGCATGGAAGGCAATACCATGCACGCGATCCTGGCTCCACCGAAGCAGGTGCCGGGCGCAAAAAAACCGGAAAAACCGCGCCCGCACGGGACCCCGGCAAGCGGAAGCGCGGCACCGGTATCGGGAAGTTAATTTTCCTGACAAGTTTTTGATCAAGAGATTTAGAACAGACTGCGCTAGTGTGCAGCCGGTAAATAACAACTATGCCAAAGATGAAGACCCATAAAGGCGCTGCCAAACGCTTCAAGAAGACTGGCACAGGCAAGATCAAGCGCAGCAAAGCGTTCAAGCGCCATATCCTTACCTCAAAACCGACCAAGCGCAAACGTCACCTCGACAGTGAGACCCTGGTGAGTGATGCCGATGCGCGCAAAGTCAAGAGGATGATCCCGTACTAGCTAGACATCGGGACGGAGTCTGGCCCGCCTGAAAATCAGTGCTGAGGCCGGACCTGAAACAGCAGCGCGCGAAGAGGAACACCTTCCTCCAGCCGCGTAACCGCCGGAGAATCCGGCATGAAAGAGAAAGGAGCAACACATGCCTCGCGTAAAACGTGGTACGAAACGTCGCCAGCGCCGTAAAAAGATATTAGAGCGCGCCAGTGGCTACTTCCTTACAAAATCCAAGCTCTACCGCGCCGCCAAGGAATCCGTGGAGCGCGGACTCAAGTTTGCCTACTCCGGACGCAAGCAGAAAAAGCGCCAGTATCGCGCAATCTGGATCGTGCGCATCGGCGCCGCTTCACGGGCGCTCGGCGTCAGCTACAACCAGTTCATTAGCGGCCTGAAAAAAGCCGGGATCGAACTGGACCGCAAGGTGCTAGCCGATATCGCGGCAAATGATCCGGCAGGTTTTGCGGCACTCGCGGAAACGGCCAAGAAAGCCAACGCGGCTTCAGCAGTTAGCAAATAGCAATTGGCAATTAGCCAAAGAGCTTCAACCACAAAGGACACGAAGTTTCACGAAGGAATTGGTCGGCTTGCCCCTTTGTGTTCCTTCGTGTCCTTTGTGGTTAGATAGCTAGCAGAGAATTTGGATTGGCTTACAATGTTCCCAAACTCGACGATTACTCTCTTTCTGCGCTCGATAGCGCAGTTCGTGAGCTGCTCACCGCGGTGCGCCAGGAGGCGGGCGCGGTCAGCTCCGAGAACGCCTGGAAAGAGTTTCGTGATCGCTGGATGGCCCGCAAGAATGGCATCCTCACGCAAATCAACGATCTTTGGTTGAAAGCAGCTCCCGGTCCGGCCAAACGCGACGTGGGAGCGCGCGTCAATCAACTCAAGACTGAAGTCGAACAGATAGTCGATGGCGCGCAACAGCGCGCGAGCGGCGCGACCTCCAGCGCCCGGCTCGAATCCGAACGCATCGACATCACTCTCCCGGGCATCCATCGTCCGCTGGGCGCGGAGCATCCGGTCATCCGCACGATGTACGAAATCGTGAACGTCTTCCGCGCTATGGGCTACTCGGTGGCTGTGGGCCCGGAGGTCGAGACCGATTACTACAATTTCGAGTCGTTGAACTTCCCGCCGAACCATCCGGCGCGCGATACGCAGGACACCATCTTCATCGCCGATCAGGAGAAGAAGCAGCAACGCGACCGCCTGCTATTGCGCACACACACTTCGCCAGTGCAGATACATTCCATGGAAAAGCAGCCCCCGCCGATCCGTGTTGTGGTTCCGGGCAAGGTGCATCGCGCCGACACGGCTGATGCCACGCACTCACCCATCTTTCACCAGGTGGAAGGGCTGGCGGTGGACACTAACATTACATTTTGCGATCTGAAGGGCACGCTTGACCACGCCATGAAGGCCTTGTTCGGCTCCAGCGTGAAGACACGCTTCTATCCATCGTTCTTTCCCTTCACTGAGCCCAGCGCTGACGTGCAGGTCACCTGCTTCAAGTGCGGCGGCAAGGGATGCCGCTTATGCAAGATGAGCGGCTGGATCGAGCTACTGGGATGCGGCATGGTCGATCCCAACGTCTTCGGCTTTGTCGAGAAGAACGGCTACGACGCGGAAAAGATCAGCGGCTTCGCCTTCGGCATGGGCGTGGAACGTATTGCCATGCTGAAGTACGGGATCGATGATATTCAACTGTTTTATCAAGGGGACGTCAGGTTTTTGGAGCAATTTGCGTAAGCAGCAGTAGCAATCAGCACTCAGCATTCAGCCCCTTAGCAGGGAGGACGAATGAAAGATTTTCGAGACTTGAAGGTTTGGGAGAAAGCGCACGAGTTGGCCTTGGCCTGCTACAAAGAAACCGCAGACTTTCCCAAACAGGAAATGTTTGGGCTGATATCGCAGATTCGCCGTTCAGGATCTTCCATTCCGGCAAACATTGCTGAAGGGTGTGGCCGCCGCGGAAACGCCGAGCTTCATCGATTTCTGCAAATGGCCATGGGCTCGGCTAGCGAGCTTGAATATCACTGGCTGCTTTCGCGGGATCTAGGATTCCTGGCACCGGCTGCTTATGCCCGGCTGGAGACTCAGGTCACAGAAGTAAAACGAATGCTGGCCTCGCTGATACGAAAAGTTGATGCGGAAAGAAACCGATTCGCGGGCTGAATGCTGAGTGCTGATTGCTGACTGCTTCTAGGGGCGAACCATAGCTTAAGACGAACGAAGATTTCGGCTCGTACAACACATGAGAATCTCACCCACATGGCTCCGCGAGTTCGTTGACATCAAAGTCAATGACCGCAAACTTGCCGACGATCTTACTCTCGCCGGCGTTGCGGTGGAGTCTGTTCGCGAGATGGATGGCCAGACGCTCTTCGAGATGGAGATCGGCACGAACCGTCCTGACGCGATGTGTCATTACGGCGTTGCGCGTGAATGCTCCGCGATCTACGACATTGCCCTGAAGCCGATCGTGCCCAAGTTGCCGAAGGCCAAACCTGCGGCAGCGCCGTTCCCTATCGAGATCCAGGATGCCAAGGGCTGCGCCCGATACACCGCGCGTGTCATTCGCAACCTGAAAATTGCGCCTTCGCCGGCAAAGATTCTTGAGCGGCTGAAGATCGACGATCACGGCGGCGTCAGCAATGCCGTGGATGCCAGCAATTACACCCTGATGGAGATAGGCCATCCTACGCACGCTTTCGATCTCGACAAGCTGGAAGGCGGCAAAATCATCGTTCGCCGCGCTCGTACGGGCGAGTCGCTTAAGACACTCGATGGTGTCGAGCGCAAACTCAGCTCTGAAGACCTGATTATTGCCGACGCTGTCCGTCCGGTCGCGCTTGCTGGGATCATGGGAGGACTGGATTCCGCAATCTCCGCGTTCACCAAAAATATTTTGATTGAGTCCGCCTGGTTCGATCCGGCGACAGTTCGCAAGACCGCGCGGCGATTGGGCATGCACACTGATGCATCGCACATCTTCGAGCGTGGCGCGGACTGGGGCGCGACTCTGCTGGCCTGCAACCGAGTATCTGAGCTGATTCTGCAAACCGCTGGCGGTGAACTGGAGGGCGACCCGGTGGACGCGATTGCGCGTAATCTGGTTCGCTACTCCATATGGCTGCGGCGTAGCGAGATTCAGCGCCACCTGGGACAGGACATCCCCGATGAAACCGTAAACCGCATTCTCAGCCGGCTCGGCTTCAAGCTGACCGTCGTGACTCCGAGCGGACTCACGGCCTCAGCGGAGACCCTAAAGAAGATCGCATCCGCCTATACCGCGGAAAAGAAGCAGGCCGTGCTTGAAGTCGCGCAGATATCGGAACTCACTGGTCTAGCTGCCGAAAAAGTCCTGCCTCTGATTGCGGCGTCAAGAAACTGGGGCCCAAGCTGGATGATCGACCTGCCGACCTGGCGGCTCGACATCGAGCGCGAGATTGATCTGATTGAGGAAATCGCGCGCATCTACGGTTACAACAAGTTTCCCAACACTCTGCCGGCATTTTCAGGTGGAGTGATCGAGCTTCCGCACGCCGAAGCGGAAACCAAGCTGCGCTCGGAAATGCTGGCGCTCGGCTACAACGAGGCGCTCTCGCCCACGTTCATCTCTGCAGCCGATGCCGGCGCATTTTCCAAATCCGCGCCTGTAATGCTGGCAAATCCGCTCAGCGAAGAACAATCCGTCATGCGGACTTCTCTCGTCCCGGGAATGCTGGGCATGCTTGGCTGGAACCTGAATCGTGGGACCACGGATGTGCGTCTCTTCGAGAGCGGCCACGTCTTCTCCTTGGTGAACGAACGCTCAGAGGAGCGAAGAGCTATCTGCATCGGCGCTACAGGAAATGCCAGCGCGCCGAACGTGCATGAGAAGGGCCGCGTGTACTCGTTTTTTGATCTCAAGGGCGACGTTGAATCGTTACTCTCCGCGTTTGATCTTCCCGCCCTGCGCATTGACGATAAGACTCTGGACTACTACCATAGCGGACGCTCGGCCAGAGTCATTGCAAGCAACAAAACGCTCGCCTATTTCGGCCAGCTGCATCCGGACGTCGCAGCCGCTCGCAAGCTCAAACAGGAGATCTACGTCGCGGAACTCTATCTTGAGGCTTTGCTTGAATTTCCACTCCGTTCGCCGCGTTATCAGCCGCTCTCGAGGTTCCCTGCTGTCGACCGTGACTTTTCATTCGTCTTTGCCGATTCGGTACGATTTGAACGCATCGAGTCTGCAGTGCGCGCATTGAACATCGCCGAACTCACCAGCTTCAAGCCAGTGGAGACCTTCCGCGGCGGTAGTGTTCCTGCTGGCAAGTACTCCGTCCTGTTGCGTGCGCAATTCCAATCCGCCGAACGCACTCTTCGCGACGACGAGGTCGCACAATGGTCCGCGCAGATCATCAAAGCGTTGGAAGCAATCGGCGGAAGCCTGCGCAGCTAAACTCGTTGTCTCTTTCCCGTGGACTCTCAATCTGAATTAGAATCCTCCCGTCCGGAGGGTCCTTATGCTGTCACGCAGAACATTTTTCAAAGCGGCCGGAATCGGCGCGGCTGCCGCTGCCACCGCGAGTTTACCAAAAGACTTGCTGGCTTGGGCCGAGCCGCCGCGCGTTCCTCAGCCCGGCGGGCCCATACTGCTGAACAGCAATGAGAATGCCTATGGACCCTTTGCCAGCGTACTAGCCATAGGCAATCCGTTCCTCGACGCTAACCGTTATCCCGACCATCATAGCGATCGCATCGCCGAACGGCTGGCTGCGCTCTCGAAGGTCAGTCCGGAATGCGTCGTGGCCGGCTGCGGGTCGACCGAGATTCTGCGCATGGCGGGGAATGCTTTTACTGGTCCGGGAAAGAAACTCGTTACCCCTGCGCCGACGTTTGAAGCTAGTGCGAACTATTCACACGTGGTCGGCGCCGAGGTGGTGCCAGTCCCTCTTGCCGCCGACTTCACCCACGATCTTGGCGCCATGTTGAAGGCCGCCGGTGCTGACGCTGGGCTGATTTACATTTGTAATCCCAACAATCCCACAGGCAATCTCACGCCCCGCCGCGACATTGAAGACTTCATCAAGAAACTGCCGAAGAATACGTATGTTCTGATAGACGAGGCCTACCATGACTTTGTCCCTGCCGGTCCTGACTATGCTTCTTTCATCGAGCGTCCGGCGGACGATGATCGTGTCATCGTAGCGCGCACATTTTCGAAAATTTACGGGATGGCGGGTTTGCGATTGGGATACGCCGTCGCTACCAAGCCGACCGCCAAACAGCTGCGCGATCAGAAGCTGGAAGACAGCTTGAATGCTCTGGTGACGCGCTGCGCGATAGTGGCGCTCGACGATGCGTCCGGCTACAAGCAGGCACAGACGCGCAATGCCGCAGACCGCAGTGAGTTCATGAGACAAGCCGCGACGCGCAAACTTACGCCAATTCCTCCCTCCGCGAATTTCGTCATGATCAAGACCGGACGGCCGATTCGCGATGTGATCGCACACTTCCGGCAAAACAACATCGCCATCGGGCGTCCTTTCCCGCCACTCGATACATATGCGAGGATTTCTCTTGGCAAACCGGAAGAGATGAAAGAATTCTGGCGCGTTTGGGATTCGCTGCCGCCGATTTCTTCGTAAAATCCCCAGGTACGGCAGCAGCGTTTCCACAGCATCCTGCGCTATACTGCGCATGAGCCAACCACAGCGAAGGGATTTTTTGCATTTATGTCGGTGAAAGCAGTGCGCGATCCGGAAAATGAGACGGAGAAGCTGATGGCGAGCGAAGACTTCCCCGCTCTGGAACAGAAGATTTACAAGACCATTGAGCTATTGAAGTCGGCGCGTGAGGCCAAGGCTGCCGCGGAGCGCGACGCAGGACGCTTGCGCGACCAGTTGGAGCAGCGCGAAGAAGAGCTGGAAATGCTGCGGTCTGAAGTGGTGTCTCTACGCAAGGAGCGGGAAGACGTACGTGGCCGGCTGGAAAAGATGCTGAAGCAGATTGATGTCCTGGTCGCGGAGGGTTGAGGATTGTCATGGTTCCTCACAACATGACGACTACGCAGTTCGAGCTGGAAGGCTATAAGGTGGTGCGCACGCTGGGATTGGTCCGGGGCATTATTGTGCGCTCGCGCTCGATTTTCGGCAGCATTGGCGCCGGCCTGCAAACGCTGGTGGGCGGCAACATCACCCTGCTCACCGAGCTGTGCGAAAAAACCCGCGAAGATGCTTACGATCTCATGCTGCAACACGCAGCACAGCTCGGCGCCAATGCCGTGGTCGGCGTACGCTACGACGCTACCGAGATCATGCAGGGCGTGACCGAAGTGCTGGCGTACGGCACTGCGGTCTTCGTACAGCCCAAGACCAACTAATCGCAAATCCTCACGCGATAAGTGGATTCCCTGTTGACCTCAGCGGAAACTCCTACGAATTCTCTTGACCAACGAGGAAATGACACGATAATCAAATCAGTAGCGGTTTGTTTTGAAGGAGATACGCTTGGCGACACAACCAGCAGCGCCGGTCCGAGTTGAGATTTACGACCAGTCCTACAACCTCCGCGGGACGGACGCGGATTACATCATGAAGCTGGCCGAATACGTGGACACCAAGATGCGCACCGTGGCCGAGCAGACTGCCACTATCGATTCCTTGCGGCTCGCAGTGCTGGCGGCACTGAATATCGCCGACGAGTATCACGTCCTGCGCAAGAAGTACGAGAGCCTCGCGGGTGAGTATCGCCAGCGCGCCGGCCAGCTTGCCGGAGCATTGGATGAAGTACTGGACGAAGGCCGACGCATCGGCTAAACCCATTAAATTTCTACCGCGGACGAACGCGGATTTTCGCGGATCCAGACTTTATTCACAGACAAATTATCTGTCTCACTTGCCATCTACTCTGCTTTTCTTTAGCATCGGTCATGAAAACCGGCCTGCAACGCAGGTGATGTACGGCAACCGTTAATTGAACCGATATTCAATAGAACCGGGGGCTTGACTCGTATATACGGCTCGGTGTGCAGAGTTCCGCCAGTACGGAAATGCCTAAA
>WNFI01081060.1_pt1 | contig 10404 bp, 8 predicted proteins | sample 5400471 | NCBI WGS metagenome assembly WNFI01 (sample SAMN13153348, study PRJNA577476) | soil metagenome | isolation source: 100 cm saprolite on Douglas fir-dominated hillslope | place: USA:California | collected 2013-09-17 | reverse complement strand
AAGGCAGTGCGGTCATCGCTCATCGGAAATACGTCGAAGTAGTCGCCGCCGACGGAGAGGCAAGGAAGATTAATGCCGCTCACCGTAAGATGCGGGTAATCGCGAAAGCCGCGCGGGAGAAGGGCCTGCTGAATGTCGCGTGCGATGGTGAGTTCCTGTTCGAGACGTTGACGCTGGCGTTCATACTCCACGAGGCGGGCATTATCCAGAATGCTGGCGGCTTCGACGGCGAGCGCGTCCAGGATTTGGCGTTCGAGTTTGGAAAAAGCGGCCACGCGACGGGAATCCAGATAGACGATGCCCAGAAAATGTTTTGATTGCACAACGGATTCCGAGGAAGTCGCGCGAGACATTGCATAAAGCGGCATGGCAACAACGGCGCGCAATCGCTGCGCGACGATGCTTTGCGCACCCTGCAGGTTGAGGTCGGCGAGATTAAGGTCTTCGGTAATCACGCTGGCCTGTTGCTTGAGAGCCTGACGCAGAGCGGTCTGGCTGGGAGCGACACTCTCTGGCGAAAGAGGCAGGCCTCCGCTGCGGCGTGCCAGCCGGACGCGAAGCGTTCCCGAGGAATCGGGCTCGAGCAACAGACCACGATCCGCATCGGTGACTGAGATCGCGTGGTCCAGCATGGTACCGAGCACGGAATCGAGAGGAAGTTGCGAATGCAATAGCATCGTGGCTTCGAGGAGAAGATTGAGTTTCTGCAGGCCACCCGGAGACGAACCGGAACTGGGGATGCTTTGGATACGGCTTAGAATGTTTTGAATGGAAGTGTCGGTCGCGGAAGTTCTAAAAATAATTTCGTAGGAATTTTCGAGGCCAAAACTAATAACGTCGCCGTCCTTGAGGATGCAGCGATCAGTTTGCTTTCCACTTACGTAAACGCCGCGCCGATGTCCCCGATCCTCGAGAAACCAGGAATCACTCTCAGAAATAATCGCGGCACACTGGCGAGAGATACGACTGTCGGCCAACTGGAGGTGATTTCCAGTCTCGCCGCGACCAATGCAGAAGGGTGATTCGGTGAGGCGCACAAACCTGCGCGTGCCGTCGGGTAACAAGAGTTCGAGTCCCGTGTTGTCAGCAGCGGGCAGTTCAGACATTGGATTGCTCGGTGCGGGGATTGTAACACGCTTCCACTGAAGATAACTCCCGTGACGCAGAAATACAAAACTAGCTTTACGTGATTCGTTCGTAGCATAATCCGCAGCGAGCGGGAGGAACATCTGCCATGACAAAAGCTTCGTTGGTTGTCGGTGCTTTGCTTGCAGTTGCTGGGTTCGGTTCGATGCCCGTACGCGCCCAGGAGGTAACAAAGCAGGACGTCGAGGGCGTCAAAAATTTCAAGCGGCTGGAGACAACCGTCGCCTGCGCCGGTGCGACTAAGGCTGACGCCGTGCCGGAAATTAAGAAGATGGGGTTTGCCTCGATCATCAATTTGAGGGAAGCGAGCGAGGAAGGCGCAAACGTCGAGGCCGAAGAGGCGGCGGCGAAGAACGTGGGCATTCGTTACTACCATATCCCCTTTAACGGCTCCAATCCGGATTCCGCTGTGGCCGAGAAATTTCTCAACGCGATCACGGCCAGCGGCAGCGATCCGGCTTTCATCCATTGTGCCGGCGGGAACCGTGCGGCGACGATGTGGCTCATCAAGCGCCTGGCGGTTGATCACTGGGACGTAGATCGCGCCACAAAGGAAGCCACCGAACTCGGAATGACCAGCGAGAAACTCAAGCAATTCGCGATTGACTTTGCACAGTCACACAAACGCTGAACGCCACGGCTTGCACAGCGGCTACTCATCCAACCATGAAATTTACAAGACGCGATTTCATTAAAACCAGCGCCGCTGCGGGCGCAGCAGCCGGTATTTCAGATCTTGCCGGGCTGCCTGCGGGCGGCCTGTCTGCAGCTGATGCGCCGCGCCTGGTAACGTTCAGCGAATGGTTGCGAGCGGATCGTGAAACCCGGAAACGCGGACTGGAACTCTGCCTGCAACGCATTCGAGAGCTGGAGCCGTCGATTCACGCATGGGTCAAGGTGCAGCCCGAGAGGCCCACTGCGGACGGACCGCTTTCTGAAATTCCCTTTGGCGCCAAAGACATTATCGAGACGCAGGATATGGCGACCGAATATGGTTCGCCGCTTTACAAAGGACGGATCGGCACGAAAGACGCCGCTATTATTCGCGAGATGCGCAGCCGCGGGGCGATCCTTCTCGGGAAAACCGTGACCACCGCTTTCGCCTACAGGACACCAGGGCCCACGCGGAACCCGCGGAATTTGGATCATACCCCGGGCGGAAGCTCCAGCGGCTCGGCGGCAGCGGTCGCCGCGGGCATGGTGCCTTTCACGATAGGAGAACAGACACGAGGGTCGATGATTCGGCCCGCTTCGTATTGCGGCATTACAGGGTTCAAGCCGACCCACGATCTCCTCCCAATGGAGGGCGTGCTGCCCTTCGCCAAGAGCGAGGACACGCTTGGCCTTTATACACACGCGGCAGCGGACATGATTGCCCTTTGGAAAGCGCTGGGACATCCGGAAGGCAGCGAAGAGCAATTTTCGTTTGGCGCTCCCGAACCGATTCCTGAATGCGAACCGAAAATGGCAGATGCCTTTCGGCAGAGCTTATCGTTGTTGCGCGGCGCGGGCGTGGTGATCAAGACGATCGATATTTCAGGGATGTTGAAGAAACTCGAAGCAGCCAACGATTTGATCACGACCTACGAGGGCGCTCGATTCCATGAAGCGCGCCTGAAAGAGTTCGGAGATCGCCTGGACCAGCCCGTGGCGACCGTCGTTCGTGAAGGCCTGAAGATTCCGATTCAACGTTACGACGAGGCGACGAAATTCGTATCCGATAGCAGGGTCCGGATGGCGGAAATTTTTAAGTCCACGCCCGTGATTCTCACGCCCGCCGCAACCGGACCGGCACCCGTGGGCATATCCACGACCGGTGATCCGGCAATGAACGCCCCCTGGACAGCGCTGGGGACTCCGGCGATTTCGATTCCGATGCCGGTCGGCAGCGAGCTTCCGCTTGGATTGCAGATGACTGCCGATCTTGGGCAAGACTCAAGATTGATTCGCGCCGCGATCCAACTGCAAGCGCGATTCAAAACCGGACCCAACATTTCGCCGGCATAATTCGACGCCGGGAGCTCTGAACAAAGCATATTGACAGGATGAAATCGAAATTCCCGGGGAGGTTCACATGCGCTGGATTCGTGGATCAATGCTCTTCGTGGCAGGAATGCTTGCCGGAATTCTGATCATGGCGACGGCCGCGTCACCCCAAAAAAAATCGAATAGTCTCACGCTGAATCACGTCGGACTTTATGTAAAAGATATAGAGGAATCGACGAAGTTTTACACAGAGAACATGGGCTTTCGCAAAGCGTTCTCGTTCACAGACGGCGCAGGCCACCCGGTTACATATCTCCAAATTGATCACAACACATTTCTCGAGATGACGCCGGCCGACAAGGACCATGCGCCCGGCTTCTCTCACGCCGGTATTTTGACAGATGACCTGGAATCAACTGTCGCTGCCCTGCAGAAAAAGGGGCTAAAGGTGGAAGACGTTCATCTCGGCGGAACGAAAGCTCTCATTTCAAATACGCTCGATCCCAACGGCGTGCGGCTGGAATTGCTTGCCTATCCTCCGGATTCGCTGCAGAGGAAGGCGATGAACGCATGGAAGTGAGCGTCACGAAATTGGCTGGCTGACATCTCTTTCGCCGGCGAAACAGGAGGACGAAATGAAAAGATTCCTGCGCCTGGTTTGTATTTCGTTGTTTGTGTCCAGCGGGTATGCGGCCACGGGCGGAAACATCGCCGGCACAATCAAGGGGCCGGATGCCGCTCCCTTCAAAGCTGCTTTTGTGCGTGCCCAGAATGTGCAAACCAAGATGGTCACGATCGTGTTGTCAAACGCGCAGGGGAAATATTTGGTGAACAATTTGGCTCCCGGCACATATGAGGTTTGGGCTAACTCCGTTGAGTACAAGAGCGATCCCGCCAAACGCAGCGACGTTAAAGTAGATGACGGACAAACGGTGATCATAAATTTTAAAATGCAGAAGGGCGCAGTCCAATGGAATCAGCTGACCCGGTACCAGGCCGGGATGCTGCTGCCCATACCGAAGTCTGAACCGGAAGCGAAGGACAGAGACGTCCTCCTGCAGAATTGTTTTGGCTGCCATGGCATGAGTAAGTGGGGAATGCGCACCGATCACGATGGCTGGGCAAACGCGATTGGCATGATGCGGCAAGTGGGAGTCGCGGACATCAAGCCGGAAATCGCGGAGCAGACTGCGAGCTATCTGGCCAGCGTCTTCGGCCCCGACTCCGACACGCCTCCTGTTCCGACTCAAATGCCGGGCTATCAAGCCGTCAAGCAGGATCACGACAACTGGAGCGATGATGCCCTGAACATAATGTATGTGGATTACCAGTTGACGGGGGAACCGAAGGATCGTCCTGGAACGGGCAGGCCCGACAAGAACGGTTTCATTTGGCTGGAGATGGGCGGTGGCTTAGCGAAGCTGAATCCGGAAACCGGTGAAGTGAAAATATTTCGCTTGGATGATCCGACCCGGCCTTCCATTCACGAAGTTTTCCCTAGTGCGGATGGCTCGTCGGTATGGCTAACGGTGCAGGATCAAAATGCGCTGGTGCGATTCGATACGCACTCGGAAAAGTTCGACCCTGTCTTCAAGGATCAATACGACGGGCCGAGGCCCAGGCAAACCAACACGATTGCTCCATGGACCCAGTTCCGAAATAACGACAACGAAACAATTGGGAGCGCGCCGAGGACGCATACGGCGGTGGCGGATCCGGCAGGAAATATCTGGGCGTCCGGCCGGCCACTTAAAAAATTCGATATCGAAACGAAAAAATATACAAACTTCCCTGACGTTCCCGATACATATGGCATAGCCGTGGACAAGGAAGGAAACATTTGGGCCGGAGAGTTTACCGCCAGGGATTATCGGAAGCTGGTCAAGGTGGACTCGAAAACAAATAAAGTGACCAAGTACCTGCCGCCTAACACCGACGACAAATTAAATGGCGCCCCGCGACGCGTAAAAGTCGATTCTCAAGGGTACGTATGGTGCGCGGACTATTTCGGCGGCAACCTGACACGATTTGATCCCCGGACCGAAACTTTTAAAATATTCAAAATCCCGGGACCAACCCCGACACCATACGGAATGGGCGTCGATCACGATGATAATGTCTGGTACACCTCGTTCTACACAGACGTGACGGGAAAACTCGACCCCAAGACCGGAAAATTCACCGAATATCCTTCGCCCTACGGAGAAAGAAGTACGAGGGACCTGAACGAGGATTCCAAGGGAAGAATTTGGTACGGGGCAGAAAGCTTATTCAGAGTGGGGTACTTTCGACCGCGAACGGCGTCCGAGATGGCCGCGGTGCAAGACATTAAATAGCAGGCCTGGGGACGGCGACCGCCGTCCCTTCCCTGCTGTCGACTATTTCACGTTGAAGCTAAGCGTTACCGTTCTTGAAATTCCTCCCGACGTTGCCGTGACGGTAATGCTCGCCGACGGCACTACCTGAGTGGACTAAGTGGAGACTGCCCCACCGCAGCCCATGAGGCCGGCCGAAGTAATCACGATTAACGCCAACATGAGATAAGCCATGCGTCCACGGAACGGCGCGATTCGCCGGCACGCCGCGAAGTAAATCACCATAAGACTGGCGAGCGCCGTCGTGGCCGGGATTGCGCGATCATAAAATCAACATTAGTAAGGGAAAATGTAATCGAAGCCGCACCCCCCTACGGATGCGGTGACGTTGTAAGGGCCGCCCGCAATGCCATTCGCCGTGAACACCGCCGACGTCGCTACTCCGCTCGCATTCGTTGTCGCCGTGTTCACCCCTCCCGCAAACGTCCCGCTCGCTCCCGTTTGAGCCGGGACCGCGAACGTCACTACTGCTCCGGGTAGCGGATTCCCGGCACTGTCCTTCACTGTGGCTTTCAAGGTGGACGCGAAGGCAGCACCTATCAAGGTGCTCTGCGGCGTTCCACCGCTCGCCGCGATCGAATTCACCCAACTCGGCGCGCTCACTGTCACACTGAGTAATTTTGTAGAGGTCAGCAAATGGGCGTCCGTAACCTTTACGGTGAAGGTGCTTGTCCCTGTTCCAGTTGGCGTGCCTGAGATCACTCCTGTAGTGGATGCAAGCGTCAGGCCCGCGGGTAACGTCCCGGATGTGAGGGACCAGGTGTACGGAGTCGTCCCGCCTGCAGCCGCGACAGTGGCTACTGCTTGTCGTAGACATAACTAATGCTGATCTTTTTGCCGTTGGCGTCAGTTCCGGTGGCATTGACCGTGCGGTTTTTGCCGTCGGGCGAGATGACGATGCGCCCTGTAATAGTAGGCTTGCCGTCCTTCTTCTCGGACAGCGCCAGAGTGTGATCATTGACCGGCTTATATGCCCGCGTGTCAGATGCCGGATCACCGGTCAGGGGATAATCTTTGCCGTCGAACTTCCCTATCCATTCATTGTGCGTGGGTTTGCCGTCGGCGCCGATGCCGTCCACGGTGACTTTCACGTTGTCGCCCGCAGCCGCGATCACGACGGTGGTATTTTTTCCGGCTCCGGGGCTGATCTTGGATTTGGCTTCGTTTAGTTTCCAGGTGCCCATGTTCACGTCGGAGGCGGAACACACTGTGATGGCAGCGAACAGCACTGTCAAACTCAGCAAGAGCGTTCTAGTCTTCATGCGATCTCCTCTCACGGACTTCGTTCTTTACCTTGAAACCAAAATTTCCGACTTGGACCTGTGTCCCGCGAATCGTACGCTTCTCCCGCCGTCTGCACAACATTTTTGCCACCGGCACACGCGCCCAGGAATATTGCCCGCCAAAAAAGACCAGCAGCTACATCATGATTGCGCTAGAATCGCGCCGCGAATCACTATTATTTGAAACTGTGCATCTCCACGAGGGGTCCCATTGAGATATCACGTTGCAAAGCTGCAAATCACCTGCGTGACGGCGATTTTGCTGTTGAACTTGTACTTGCTCTGGCCGGCAGATCAACTCTTCGCACAACAGCCCAGACCGTCAAATTCTATTACAGGGTTGCTGTCCATGGTGACGGGAGGCTCGCCGAATTCAACCGGCATTTGGTATGAAGGTTCGTATTCCCGCTCGCTTTCTCCCCCGAGTTCGGACTGCGCGACCCATGGAACACTGGTGATTTGGGGAAGTACGATTGACAAGGATCGAAAGGCAATGGACGGAGGAGGGATTGACCCCGGCAAACTTCCTCGTGACCCAAGCAAGGGTTGCGCGCCGGTTTTTCCTCACAATTTTCTTCGTGTTAACACCATCTTCGAGGTTGTACACGACGCAGGGATGCGCACGGCGTGGTCTGATAAACATCCAGCCTATGATGAAATGTTGACTGGACCTTCCGGCAAAGGGCTCGACGATCATTTTGCGCCCGAACTCGCTGCCACCGCCGCCAGCCGTAACCTTCAGGCCGCAGAAACTTACGACGACATTAAAGTGCAAGCACCGAGCGCGGCCCTCGCGAAGTCGCTAAAACATACGGACGAATCGATCGGAAAATTTGTGGAGGCTCTAAAAGCGCGAGGCTTGGCGGAGTCAACACTGATCATCGTGACTTCCAGGCATGGAGACTCACCCATGGATCGGGCCAGGCGGCGGATTATTCCGGACACGATTCTTCCCAAAATTATCAAACAAGCTCACGGAGACGCGGTGGCACTCGCCTACCAGGACGGAGATATTGCTTCCATTTGGCTCAAGGACCAGAGCCAAACGAGCCAAGTGACGAAGACTCTGAGTACGCCTGAAAATGTAGCTGCCCTGGACATCCAGCAGATTCTTTCTGGGGAATCGCTGAAGCTGATGTTCAACGATCCGCTTCAGGACGAGCGCATTCCAGACATCGTCTTGATTCCCAATCTTGGCGGCATTTATACCGAAGAAGGCAGCGAGTTTATTGCTGAGCACGGCGGATTCAACGATGATGACACGAATGTAGGCTTGCTGATCGCCAGCCCGCGTCTTTCCGCGCGAGTCATCAAGACTCCTGTGCAGACGACGCAGATCGCTCCTACGATTCTAAAAGCTCTTGGGTTGAATCCCAATGCGCTACAAGCAGTCAAAAAAGAAAAGACAGTTGTTTTGCCGGCACTGTTTGACTACCTTGAGACCACCGCAGGAAATTCTCAAGGGCAGATACGGAAGTGAACATCGCGGGTATCTGGTGGTACCATCCCTGGCATGAACAGGCGGACATTCTTTGCAGCCACTGTGGCCGGCGGAGTAGCAGCGTGGCTACTGGGTTGCCAGAAGGAACCGCGCCACGCTGGGTCGAAATTGCCTGACGCTTTTGAACTCGATGAGCTCAGTCTTCTGGATATTGCCGCAGGTCTCGGACAAGGAAAGTGGACGTCCAGCAAGTTAGCGGAGCTATACCTCGGCCGAATCGAAGCTGTGGATCGCAGCGGTCCGCGGCTCAACGCCGTGGTGGAAATAAATCCAGATACCATGTCACAAGCCCGCCAGTTAGATCAGGAGAGAAAAAGCAATCACGTGCGCGGCCCGCTCCACGGCATTCCGATTCTGATCAAGGCCAACATCGAAACCGGCGATCGCATGGCCACTACCGCAGGTTCGCTGGCACTGGCGGATTGGCGCCCTCCGCAAGACGCATTCGTAATCGCGCGCTTGCGAGCCGCGGGCGCGCTCATCCTGGGCAAAACCAATCTCAGCGAATGGGCGAATTTTCGTTCGACTCATTCCACGAGCGGATGGAGCGGGTGTGGAGGCCAGACTTTGAATCCCTATGCGCTCGACCGCAATCCGTCTGGATCAAGCTCGGGTTCAGGAGCCGCAGCCTCCGCGAATTTGTGCGCAGCCGCTATCGGCACGGAAACCGATGGATCGGTCACCAGCCCGGCATCCATCAACGGTATCGCTGGGCTTAAGCCGACTGTTGGCCTTGTGAGCCGCTCGGGAATCATACCGATCTCAGCCAGCCAGGATACCGCGGGTCCGATGGCCCGCACGGTCGGCGATCTGGCCATTCTGTTGAGCGCCATGACCGGTGTCGATCCTCAGGATCCTGTCACAGGCAGTCAACAAGGAAGAGTGGCTCAGGACTACACCCGCTTTCTTGACCCACGCGGTCTGCGTGGCGCCCGGCTTGGCATCGCGCGGAAATTCTTCGAGAATAACGCTCCGCTCGATCGCTTTCTCTCGGGCTGCGTCGACGTGTTGAAGAAAGCCGGAGCCGAAGTTGTCGATCCCGCCGATCTGCCCACACACGGACAAATCGATGCGCCCGAGATGGAAGTGCTTCTGTATGAATTTAAGGACGGGCTGAACCGCTACCTCTCGCGGCTTCCGCCTAGTAGCCCGGCACGTTCCCTTAAAGAACTGATTGCCTACAACGAGCGGAATCGCGAGCGCGAGATGCCGATATTTGAACAAGAACTGTTCATTCAAGCCGAAGCGAAAGGCCCGCTGAGCGAAACCAAATATAAGCAGGCACGCGCGAGTTGCCTGAGCCTGGCGCGTAAGAATGGCATCGATGCGGTTACTGCAAAATTTAAGCTGGATGCTCTGGTGACGCTCACCTCTGGGCCGGCTTGGTATACAGACCGGATCAACGGGGATCACGATACGGGCGGATGCACGACTCCGGCCGCGGTGGCTGGCTATCCCCACATTACCGTTCCGTCCGGCTTTTACCACGGTTTGCCTATCGGTTTATCCTTTTTTGGATCTCCATTTAGCGAGCCGACTCTCTTCAAGCTCGCTTATGGTTGGGAACAAGAGACGAAAAGCCGCCGGAAGCCCGCCTTCGCCGCAAGTCTTGCGAGCTGACAGATCTGCCTAATAAATTCACATCCGTTGTTTACTAATTTTTACTAGACATCGACTTACCTTCGGCCTAACATGCCGCAATCTTCATCCGGCCCAAGGCCTCCCACGGGTATCCGGTTCTAAGTAAATTATCTCAGGTGAAAATTAAGGAGAGACTCTCATGAAGAAACTTTTCACGGTTGTCAGCTTTGTTGTTCTGGCTTTAGCCGGCTCGGGATTGTTGTTTGCTCAAACCGACGCGCACATGGGAACATGGAAATTGAACGTCGCAAAATCCAAGTTTGCCCCCGGCCACGCAATGAAGAGCGAGACGCGAACCTACGAACCGACTGGTGATGGCTACAAATTCACGGGACAGCGCGTCGATACAGATGGCAGCACCCACCCGGAAGCTTTCACCGTCAAATATGACGGCAAAGACAACCCTTTTGCCGGGGACGCCTACGGCGCCGATACGCTTGCTGTCAAACTCGTCGATGCCAACCATATCGAC
>WNFI01698873.1_pt1 | contig 10405 bp, 10 predicted proteins | sample 5400471 | NCBI WGS metagenome assembly WNFI01 (sample SAMN13153348, study PRJNA577476) | soil metagenome | isolation source: 100 cm saprolite on Douglas fir-dominated hillslope | place: USA:California | collected 2013-09-17 | reverse complement strand
TAGACAAATTGTTCACAATCGCGCATAAACTCATAGACTAAGTGTGTTATTCATTTGTCCGTGAGAACGGCACTCCACCAAGATCAAAGGCAGGGTCGTTGAGACCGCCATGACTCGTCGACGCCAGAGGGCTTTTCAACCAGCGGTATTTCTAACAAAAATGGGCGCGAAAAGCATTATCGCCTTATTTCGTGAGGGGCAGGCCATCTGTACACAGGGCGACGCTGGCAAGGAAGTGTTCTATATCGAGAAAGGGCAATTGAAAGTCACAGTTAAGTCGAAGCGGGGTAAGGAGACGGTCCTCGCGATTCTCCATCGTGGAAACTACCTGGGTGCGGGATGCATGACGGGTCAAGCGTTCCTCACGGCGACCGCTACGGAGATTACAGCTCCGAGCGCGAAAGAGAAACCGCGGCTTGAGCTATGAGAAGCTCGGTTGTCTTCGACCCGTTCGGCATGGGGGATTTAATTGTAGCCAAGTCACGAGTGGAAGGGCCAGCGGCTTCCGAAAATGGTGCGCACGTGCTCGTTCGATGAAGCAACAGGTTATGCCGTTACGTGCCTTCGGTTCGCGATTCGAGTCCTGACCCATCAAAACTCCGCGAATACGCAAATCTGATTAAGAAATTGCGGAAAAGCTTCAAGGCATCCTCGAAGTCTGTGCCAGTTTTGTCCATCGGGGTTCAAAGGAGAGCCGCGCCGCGGGCGTCCGTTCTCCGTCTCTGTAAAAAGTGGCAAGAATTTCATTGCAGTTTGAAACTTTTCCGGCTCACGAGTCTCTCATTACGGTGCGGCCCGCTGACGCTGACTCGGATTCATCCTGGCGTCCATCAGGTCGAGCGTCGCACATATCTAATTTCATTTCACTGAGGAACGCGAGGGAGGATTGGCAATGAAGACGCATCAACACGGAAGGGGAAGGACGAAGATGACCAGAGTATCGAAGCGAGTAACCTTAGTACTGATCTCCGCAGCGGCGGCGGGAATCACGCTCTTTTCGGTCGCGGTATCCGCAGCAGGCAGAAATACACAAGAGCAAGAGGAAGGCAGACCGCTACGAGGTGGGAACGGTCCTGGGCCCGCGGCGAATGGGCCTGGCCCCGGATGCAACATCATACCGCCCTTGGCCTCCACAGGAACGAAAGTCGACATTTCCCAGTTTCCGCCGCCAGACTCTCTCACGGATCCAGAGTTGGCAGGGCCAGTCCAGTTGTTGCGCTCGGGTAAGTTCGACATGCCGATTGCATCCTTGACCGGAGTAAACATCCCTAGCGGCAACCCCAGAGGGACCATCACCCTGCCTCTTTTCAAAGGCGCTGTGAAGACGCCGTCTGGTCCGAAGCCCGCGTGGTACGTCATCCTTGACGCTAGCAACCAAGCGGAGGCGGACCGTCTTGGCGTGAACTTTTCCAAGAAGTTGCCGAACGCCGGCGATGCCGCCCGCCCGGCCACGAGGCAGGCTGACGGGACCTTTCTCTTCGAGTCTGGCATTGTAGATTTCAGCTCAAACCGAGTCTTGGTGCCTGGCTCTGAGGATCGACCGTTCCCACCGAGCGTCGCCCAGCCGGGCTCGGTCGGCGATGCCGACTACAGCCCGCTGGTCAATGTCGACGGCATCATTTACGATGCACCTGTCGTCGCCGCCGCCGTGGAAGATGCCTTTATTAACTTTCCAAACGGAAGCCCGAACTACGCTCTCGTTCATGATCAGGTGATCGCCATCGATCCGGCAAACCGAACAGTCACGCTGAGCTTGATCAACGGTTTTAGTTTTGGCAAGCCGGTGTTCTATATCTCGACCGAGTCGAGCGATCCCTCCGTGTCGGCGATCGAGGGGAACACTTTCGCTCCGCGTCTGCGCAGACTTGAGGTCGGGGTCGACGATATCGCTCGCAGTGCTGTCGAGCGGATCTTCATTGCGACGAACGGCGAATCGAAAGGCGGCTGCAACAATCCGCAGCGTCAGGGCCTGTCCGCCGCGCTTTTGGACGGGCATCGCCCTAACAACACGTTTGGAGGAATCCCTACGACTGCGACCGATTACAGTCCAGTCTGGGATGCCAACCTCTATGAGTGGACCGAAGACGCGATCGAGAAAGGCTATCGCGGTCTGCTGACCGAGGAGTTTCGCATTTTGAAGCTGGCGAGAGACGGATACATCACCGGGCCCAACGGTGCGCCGTTCGGCAGCGCTGGCCCGGTAATCGTGTGCGGCGTCGCCGCCCGGCTTAATTGAACGAGGTCGGCGAAGTGCCTCTTTTACAGCAGCGGAGAGGAGGATTCCATCTGCTTGCTCCGCTCCTTAAAAATGGACGGGGGAGAGCGACGCGGTCTGAGGTCCAGCACGCTGGTGTATGGATGGGCTGTCAAAGGGGTGAACACGTTCCAGGCGGGACCGCCAATCACGGTCTTTGATGGCTCAACCTTTACGCTCCAAGACCTCGATGGCATTAACGGGACCAATCTTGTTTACGATTCGTAATTCCATCTTGCTTCCGGCTCCGACACAGTGTTGGAGCCGGAAGCTTTAGTCAGAGCGCGAAGCACCTCTGACGATCGGCATCTCTGGGCCAATACTTATGAACGCGACTTCCCCGACGTGCTTGCAGAAATCAGATCACTCATTGCTTCGTGGTGAAGATCGCCTTGGGGATCATCATATGGACGCCGTCGTTCTCATCGACGAGTTCGGTGATGTGTAGATCCGCAGCTACGCTCACCAACATGTAGGCATCCTCGCGAGTCAGACGCTTCTCCGTCATAAGGAAATCGATCATCTCCCTTACAGCGATCTTCGTCGCTTCGGTCAGGTTTGCGTGCACCCCCATCGTGATGTATTGAGTAGGGGTTTCGGCACGAGGCCAACGGAGGTGCATGTCTTTACGGACCACAAACTGAAAAGTGCCGCTCAATGAAGTCTCGAGAGCGGTAACATCGACCTCGCCATCTCCCTGGCCAGCATGCCCGTCGCCCGCCTGGAACAGCGCTCCCCGCGTGTGAATAGGAATATAAAGTGCGGTGCCGGCGACTAACTCCTTGTTGTCCAGGTTTCCTCCGTGGACCGACGGTGGATTGCTGCTGATGCGACCGGTGACCGGCGGTGGGGCCACACCCATGCTGCCGAAAAATGGGCGAATCGGAATCTCGATTCCATCAGCGAATTGAGCGATCATGCGCTTCTCATCCAGAGGGACGACCTTCGTTCGAGCGTACGGGTAATCTTCGGGCAGGAAGCCGCGACCGGGTGAGAAGGCGTTCAGGGCATAGGGAATGGCCAGTTGAATCTTCTGGATTCGGACTTCCAGGACGTCTCCCGGCTGAGCGTCTTCAATGTAGATCGGGCCAGTCAGGATATGAACACCTGGACCCTTTTCCTTGACCTCCATGAAAATGTCACGCAGCGGCTGTTCAATTCGGTCGGGTGGCATGCCTGCGTTTTCGAAACGCTCCGGGCTTGCGGTGACCAGGGTCTGGATTTCGACCGTATCACCGGATTTAATCCGGAGTACCGGAGGAGTTTTCGCGTCGTAATAACCCCATGTCACTGTTATTGGCGAGGGCTTGAGTTTGTAAAACGCTCCTGCCGATCCCCCAGATTGTTGGGCGGCTATGGGGGAAATAAAACAGGTCACGAGTAGAATTGCCGGATTTAGGAATCGCCTCATATTTCTTGCTCCTTCAGAGGATGAGGATTGCGGACATGGCGCGCAATCCTGCTACTTCGGCCTGAATATCAGCCTCTCTTTGCGGGCAGCGCGGGACTTAGAGGTGTTCCGCACTGCCAAATCTCGTACTGCATCACGAGTGAAAGCGCAGGCGACGGACTACGGTAAATAATCAAAGACCATGAGATGTGCTGGTTCGGTCATCAGGTTAGAAAGAATCGGTAGAACCGTGCCGTCCTTTTGATTCAATTCATTGCGCAGGTCAGTCCTTATGTCTTTTGATCCATGGGGTGCAGTGAGAACAAAGTGCTCGGGCACAGCTGAGAAATAGCGATTCCATTCAGGTACCCACAGGCCGCTTTTCGACACCGCTCCCGTCGGAACTCTTCCGACAATTTGGAAGTGGTCCGGATCAATCTCCTGAAATACAGCAACCGTTCCAGTTGTCCCCGGGCAGTAGATGCGTCCACTTTTTGCGTCATAGTAAACGGAGTCATCGGCGCCGCCTAAATTGTCGAGGGCCTGCACAACTTTACCGGTTTCCGTATTTATCACTACCAGCTTCCCGGGTTCATACTGGTGCCCACCTCCGAATTCTCCCGTGTGCGGTTTGATACGGCTACCGACAAACAGGCGATGATGGATCGGGTCTAGGCCTGCTGTGTGAGGCACTGGACCACCGGTGATCGGCCATTGCGCGACGACTTCGCGCTTCTCAAGGTCGACGACTGCGACGTGGCTTTCACCGTCTATAATGTCCCCCATAGTTACGTACATTTTTTTCCCCGACGGCTCGATTGCCACGCCTGCGGGATCGCCTCCGGGCATTTTCATACTGCCCACCATTTTACCAGTCTTGGTATCGACTATGTCGATGGTAGCGCCACTGTGCACGTGGTTGTCGGCGCCACTGTAGGCTATATCGATGCCTCCTTTAAAAGCTTCCAAGGCGTTCGGTGTAAAGACCTCAACGGCGGCATAAAACAGATGGGTATTAGGATCGTAAGCCCCGTTATCTCCTCCCCGATTCGCATCGCCAAATCCAGTCAGCGGGATAGTCTTGGTTACCTCGTACGTTGTCCCGCTGATGCATACAACGCTGCTGTCTTCCAAGTTCAACCAGATTTCGTTGGTACCGGGAAGGTAGACGGGTTTCTTGGGACTCGCCGCCAGAGGAGTCTCATGGATGGCCTTGCCTACTTGCAGGTCCACAACGACTAGCGTGTGATTATGCTCTCCAGAAATAAACAGGCGCTGGCCTTTGATATCTACCGCTATGCGGTCCATGTAGCCCTGGGTCGGCAATGGGATGTTCTGGACTAACCTCAGAATTTCCTTGGACTGCGCGGGCGGAGTCTGGCCATGCGCCTTCGTAGCGAATACCAGCGATAAGGCAAAGAGAATCGCCAAGTAGCGTTTCATTTTCGTGATTTCTCCTAGGTAATCAATAATTGTATTTACTGCTGCACTCAAATTTGTAAGCCACTACTGGACCAATAGCTGGGCATCCTTAGCAAGAAGCTGCAAGCGCTGGATGCCGCTTCGTCGCCCTCAAGCGCGCCCTCAATCGCGATAGGCCAATGGCTGGGCATTGGCCTGCCGGGAGCTCTTTCTACTACCAAATCACTTTCAAGGCGAATTGGACGTCTCGCGGTTGGGTCGCCAAAGTGTCCATTTCGCCGTTGGCTATGACCGCTCCATTCTGGTCAAAGATCCCAGCGCCGTTGATTGGCTCCGGAGGATTAAAGTTGGTGTGATTGAAAATATTGAAGATTTCCGCCCGGAACTGAACATTGAAGGTTTCCGAGATGCGATGAATTGGGATGTTCTTCAATACGGAGAAATCTAAATTTACAAGTTTTGGACCAATGACGGTATTGCGGCCCGCATTGCCCAGCAGATTCGCGCAATATCCGCGGCCGGCAGGTGGAGGGGTTGTTACTCCCGAGAAACTAGCGCACTGGGCGGCAAACGAAGCCGGTGCGGTCGGGAGAGTATAGCAACTTATATTAATGTACGAAGGGTTTGTTCCACCGATGTAGTTGTGGTTAACCGGATCGCATCCGGGAATGCGGTTCGGAATGCCGAATTGGTCAGCGCCGCTATTCCCCAATCCCGCTGGGTCTCCATTAATAATCACAGTGGTGGGGATCCCAGTATTGATCTTGAAGATGCCGCCGAGCTGCCACCCTCCAACCGCCGACTTTACGAAGCCGTTCCACGATTTAGGCGTAGGCACAGCCCAAAGCATGTTAATGGCTGCACTTTGCCCAACGTTGAAGTCGGAAAGGCCACGAAGTGATTTCGGGGCGAACCAGTACAAGGAGTTGATGCTATTTCCGAATGTGTCTCCCGCGATAGTTGAGGAGTTGTCGTCAATCGATTTTGACCACGTGTAAGCAACCTGGAATTGGAAGCCGTGGCTCAATCTCTTATCGATACTGAGGTTCATAGCGTCATAGAAAGAGTCGCTGCCCCAATACAGATACCGAATAATTCCTAAGGATTGGTTGATTTTCGCTGACGTCCCCGCAGCGTTATTGCCCGCGGTGCACGATCCATCTGGATTTATCGGAGGTCCGCATGGGAAGAGATATCCTGCGGAGGTGAGCGTAGGAATCGTCATGTTGCCGTCATCTCCGCGAATCAACATGTGGACTCCATGAGATCCCACATAGCCCAGGGAAACAGACAAGTCCGGCGCAATTTGCCGCTGCACGTTGAGGTTCCATTGCAACACGTAACTTCGATGAGGGTGCGCCTCAATCGTGGAGGTAGCCAACGCTCCTAGTCGGGCTCCCTTTGGCGGATTTGTCAGCAGGCCAGCGCCTCCTGAGTAAAATTGTCCTGCCAAGGTGTTTGTTCCAGACGAAGGTTTATCCACGCTGTCAAATATGATGAACGGCGCAGATTGGTTTTGCAGGGTTAAGAAATAGCCAGGCAGCGGTAACACGTCGTAAATGCCAAAGGCTGCACGGACGGAGGTCTTTCCATCGCGGAATGGGTCCCAGGCAAATCCAATTCGAGGCGCGAAGTTAAGACGCGTGGGGTTTGAGAAGTAAGGACCGACACTGTCGCAGGCAGAGCCGGCGGGAGGCACGCCATTTCCAGGATTAAAACCAGAATTAAACAAAGTCCCACACTGCAACTTTGGACCGGCTATATCGACCACATTGGTTATTTTCCCTTGGGCGTCATTAATGGCCGTGGTCATCTCGTAACGCAGGCCGAGATTCAGAGTGAGATTGGGACGGAAGCGCCAGTCGTCCTGAACATATCCTGCGAAAAGCGTTTGCCTCAATTCCCGCGGTGTAATCGTGGACGGTATCCCCGCCTCGAAATGCTTCGCATTGTTGGTGAGAAAAGCCGCCAGGTTTGCGAAATTCCATCTTCCGCCCGGGTTCTCGTGCGCAGTTAAATTGTATTGCATGCGTTCAATGTCCGTTCCGAACTTCAGATTGTGGACTCCGAATGTCCAGAATGCGTCGTCAGAGAACTGATAATTATTAAGGACGTGATCAAAAAAGGGCGCCGATCCGACGCCCCCTTGATTCCTGGTATATCCACTAATAGCCATCATGGGTGCAGTTTGTCCCGGCATGCTACCCAACGATGTTAGTAGCGCTGCGGAATTGACCGCACCAGCCGGTGTAAGGTTGCGCGCATGAGTGCGGCTGAAACCAACTCGCGCGGCATTGACAACGCTGGCGCCGAACGTGTGGCTCTCTTCCAGCACTACGGTCTGCCGCGTGGTGTGCGTATTGAGGATATCGTTGTTAAAGGCGTCGGGTTGCTTTAAGTCCGTGTCGTCAAACAGATACGTTCCGAACAGAGTGTCCTTCGTGCCAAGTTTGTGATCCACCCGCACCGTATAGAAATTTTCCGGGACAATTTGCAAACCAGAGTTGATAAATTTCCCGCTATCGAGAACCGAAGTGTCGTGGTAATTCCCTTCGCCTGCCGCATCCCTTCGTAGTCGCCGAAGACAAAGGTCTTATCCTTAATAATGGGCCCACCCGCAGCGGCACCGAACTGGTTGCGGCGGAATGCCGCCACCGGGGTGTTGCCACTCCTGGAAAAATAATCTCTTGAGTCCAACGCACTGTTTCGAAGGAACTCGTATACGTCGCCGTGGAAGTCATTCGTGCCCGACTTGGTGATGGCGTTTATGACTCCACCGGTGGCCTTGCCGTATTCGGCCGAGAAACCTCCTGTCAGTACTGAGAATTCTTGAATCGCATCTACGCCCACGGCTGCGCCAATCACGTTGCCTGGGCCGCTGTTGGCATAATCGTTGACGCTCACGCCATCCAGCCGGTAATTGTTGTTTGTTGTCCGTTGGCCTGAGACCGTGAGTTGCGCTCCGAAACCACGATTTCCGCGAGCAGATCCAAGAGAATAGTCCATCTGATTTTCGATCAAGTTCACGCCGGGGTGAAGGGTGGCTAGAGAAGTCCAGTCTCGTCCATTCAGAGGCAAGTCCAGCACCGTCTGAGAATCGACGTGTCCGGTCAGGGTCGAAGAGGTGAGTTCGATTTGCGTCGCTGCCGTCACCTTCACCGTCTCAGTTGCTGTCCCGACCCTCAAAGAGAAGTTGAGCTGTTGTTGCGCGCCAACAGCCAGCGTAAGGTCCGATTGCAACGCGGTGGAAAATCCCGCTGCCGTGACTCTAACCTCGTAAATTCCAGCAAGCAGGTTGGGAACGGTGTAAAAACCCGCGGAATCAACCGTAACGGCCCGGCTGATGCCCGTAGCAGTATTTTTCACGGAAACTTCGGCGTCGCGTATTATGCCGCCCGAAGTGTCTGTGACCGTGCCGGATAGTGTGGCTCCGGTGACTTGTGCATGGACTTGAATGGATACGAGCGCGGCGAACATCAACAGGACACACACTAACATTCCGCGACCAAAAACCATCGGAGACTACCTCCCTGGGTGGTGGGCCATCTCCCACTTCAACGACGAGGGGATTGGTCACGACCTTGTTGGGCGCTGACATTAAAGACTCTGCGTCCCGCTGTCCAATCGAAACTTGCGATAGATTGGAAACAATTAGTGCATCGCGCGCGTGCGTACGAGAATTCTTCGTGCATCTCCTGCGGCGTCAAGGCGCTAGCATGCTTCTGGCGCCTTCAGCGGTCCGCGCGAAAATAAACAACCATAAATGTTTTTTTAATCTTGTCGAGTCGAGAAATGCGCTGCACTGCTCATCGTGGGCGTACGTCAGTGACGTGTGGACGAAGTGTGGGTGAGTAAGGAAGATCAGCCTTTTGGGCACATCGGGAAGTGTCCACTTGGAGAATGGGTGGACACTTCCGAGCGGGTAGTCGTTCTCAGCCATAGGCGAGCGGACCTAGTGTCGGGCCATTTTCTGGACCATGTACAACACGAGCTTGCGATCTTCCTCGTTTGACTTGCCCAACAGACGGCGAAGCTTGTCTAGGAACCGCGCATCCTTGCCGGAACTACCCCAAGCGATCTCTTCGGACGACCTGCTTGATCGCCCGCAAAGCTATTTTCTCGCCAGAAGTGAGACGCACATTGTCAATGTTGATGTGAGCTTGCCTGCGCGTCCCATTCTTCTCTTAGGTTGGGCCTCAGTTACCGTTGCCCAAGCCGTACCTCCACGGGGAATCACAACGACATCGTGGACCTTAACCTCCTCAAGAACTTCGAAATCAACGGTCTCATTGACCTGTGCATCGGCGGACGAAATGTTCCTATTTATGCGTAGCTTGACCGGAGTAGCATCCTCCAAGCCAAATGCGAGAGGTTGCTTGACGACCGGAGCCACCGGTTAAGGCTGAAAGGCTGACCCTGCCGCGAACGTCTGTCCTACTGAGACCGGCTCGCACTCTTGGTGCAACTCATGTCGTTTCAATGCCATGGTCCGGCTTTGCGAACAGATATTACGTTTGCTGGCGCATCCATTCATGTCGGTCTAACCTGCTTCTCGTCGCCTACCGTCGGTGCGGGTCGATTCGACACCTATGCTGAGTCCGCTTCCGCCAGAACTTCGCTGGCTCTTCCCCAAGGTCAAACCGCAACTCCTCCTGCATGTTGCAAGTTTTCTCTGCCTCACCCTGGCAAGTTTGCTGGCTCTCGTGACCCCACTCTCGATCCGGTGGTTGATTGACTCCATCCTACCAGCTCACGATTCTCATCGTCTCGTAATCGCGATCGGGTTTATCTTCGCGAGTTACGAAGGGAGGGCAGTTCTCAACTCCTTTGGCGGCTACCTAACCTTTCGGGCCACGCAGCGCACGGCACTGGCCTTGCGCATGTCTCTCCTGCGACATATCGACTCGCTCTCGGCCGATTACTTCGACCGCACTCCGGTTGGCGAATTGCTCTATCCGTTCGAGGGGCCAATCGACGAAATCTCGTACTTCGGTTCCGATCTCTTGCCTTCGATTCTCCGCACAGCGATCGCGGCAGGAGTGACCCTCTCGGCGTTGACGGTCCTGAGCCCACATCTCACTCTTGTGGTAATTCCACTCGTTCCCGCGTTTCTGGCCGTCCGTCACCGCTACAGAAGGAGGATCGGACGGCAGGCCGATCTGGTCCAGGCGGCCCGAAGTAAATTCAGCAGTTTCCTGCAGGAGCATCTCTCGGCCCTGACACAGATCCAGCTCTTGAGACAAACGGAACCTCAGGAGGGCAAAGCCTCTGAACTCCTGACTAACACCATTTGTTCCCAAGACGAGCTCTGTAAAACCGGGGCTTTCTTCTCGGCTTTG
>WNFI01489372.1_pt1 | contig 10405 bp, 12 predicted proteins | sample 5400471 | NCBI WGS metagenome assembly WNFI01 (sample SAMN13153348, study PRJNA577476) | soil metagenome | isolation source: 100 cm saprolite on Douglas fir-dominated hillslope | place: USA:California | collected 2013-09-17 | reverse complement strand
TGAGGATGGTGGTGCGGAGGTGGCTGCATGGTAACTATGCCTACCTATCTAACACAACCTCAGGCAACTCTTGAGCAGCAGGCGGCATTGGTAGAGGAGCATGGGCTTGCCACCTTGCTCTTCTGCCCGGACTCCTGGGCGCTGCGCCATCGCTTTATTAACCAGGCGACAGGCGAGACGGTACGGGCGCGATGTGATTCCTGGCAGTGTCTTTATTGTGGGCCGCGTAAGGTGGATCAGTGGCGGCAACTGGTCAAAATGGCTGAGCCATTATTGTTCGTGACCTTCACCCAGGTCGGCCATACCGTTGAAGAGGCGTCCAGGGTGCTCACAACGATCATGCAATACTTGCGTCGTGGCTCACGTGGCAAAGGGCCGAATCGGGTCGGGGCGCGTCCGGCATATGCGGTGGAGTGGTTCGCGGTGTTGGAACGGCATTGCGATTTTGAGCGAGTCGGCTTCCACTGGCATGTGTTGGTAAAAGGAGTGGACTATATCGAACATGAGCATTTGCGTGAGGCGCTGCGCTCAGCAACAAAAGGGCGCTCCTATATTGCGCATATCGAGCGGGTGCAGTCGGGCGCGGTGGGCTATGTGACGAAGTATCTCACCAAAGATATTACAGCGGGTGAGCAGGGTGTGACCACGCGGGTTCGCATGCGGTCGGTGCCGGTGCTGGAGGTAGTGAAATCGGAGAAGGTGACGCGCTTGGTCGCTGGGCCTGATGGGGATGTTCAGCAGGTAAGAGAGGATCGGCCATACTTGTTCGTTTCCCGGCAGGACGCGCAAGGGAACGCGCTGCGGGAGAGTGAGAGTAAGGAATGTGAAACGGTGGCTGGACCTGGTCAAGAGATGGCTGAAGAGTGTGGTCGGCCTGGCGCGTGTGAGATGGTTGCATCTGGTTGGGTGCTCTTTGAGTCTGAGCCGTATAGTCCTGAGGTTGGGGCATATGAGCAGCGACGGCGGCAAGCGCTAGTGGACGCATTGGAAGAGGTGAGGGCTGGGCGGCGTCTGTCGCGACGGGTGGTGAACATTTGGTCGTATCAGCAAAGTGAACAACGTTGGCAGTCGGACTAGTAGCTATATGGTGGGTTGGCGTGGAGCGGTGAGCTAATGGGGAAGTGGTTTGCAATCAGGGAGGAGGTGCAGTGATGATGCAGATAGAAAAAGCTGAACAAAATATACGGGTGGTTAAGGGCACAAGGCAGATAGATCGGCTGCTGTTGACAGTGGAAGAGGTAGCAGAGTCGTTAGGGGTATGCAGGTCAACGGTATATGACCTGCTGTATTATCAAAGGTTGCCATGCATTCATTTAGGGAAAGCGGTGCGGGTGGCGGCGGATGATTTGCGGGCCTGGGTTGCTGGATTGGATCGGGAGGTCAATGGAGATATCCAGGTGGAGCGGCCAGTACATATTGCTCAGGCAAGGATGAGGAAGCGAGGGTAGAGAATGAATCGTCGGTCAAAAGGTGAGGGTACGATTTTTCAGCGTAAAGATGGCCGGTACTCGGCGGCGTTGACGCTGGAGAATCACAAGCGGGTGTACTTCTATGGGAAAACAAAAAAAGAAGTCCGTGAAAAGCTTCAGGAAGCGCAAATGGATAATCATCGGGGGATGTTGGCAACGGGACCACAAAGGACGGTAAGAGAGCATTTTGAGCACTGGCTAGAGAAAGTTCAGAAAAGTAGGCTGCGTGTTTCTACTTACCTTAGCTATCGAGGCAGGTTGGATAATCAGATTCTTCCGGCGCTCGGTGATATCCGCTTGCAGAAGTTGACGCTTGAAAAAGTTGAGGCTTTTTATCAGGGGTTGTTAGATGGAGGTTGTTCGCCCTCGACTCTTCATGTGGTTCATGTGGTTTTGCATAGTGGGCTGGCTAATGCAGTAAAGCGCGGGCTTGTTTCTCGTAATGTGGCGGATTCGGTGACGCTTCCAATGATAAAGCCTTTGGAGATGTTGGTGTTGACGCTGGATCAGGTGCATCTTCTATTGAAAACAGCGGCGGCGTCTCGTGGGTACAATTACGAGTACTTATTAACGATCGCTTTTGCAACAGGAATGCGGCGGGGCGAGTTGTTGGCACTCAGATGGCAGGATGTAGACCTGGAAAAGGGATGGCTTCAGGTAAGGAGGACGGTGGATCGAAAAGTCGGAGGTTTTGTCGAGAATGAGCCGAAAACAGCGTCGAGTAGGCGACGTATCACCTTGCCAGATTTTGCACAAGAGGCTTTGAAGAAGCAATGGGAATATCAGGAAACTCTTCGTAGTCGGGCTGGTGATGCTTGGGAGGAGCATGGATTAGTGTTTTCTAATACGATGGGGCGCTACATTGTTCCTAATCATATGCACTATCGGTTTAAGGCGTTTTTGGTTGCGGCTGGATTGCCTGATATCCGTTTTCATGATCTGAGACATACAACAGCAACGATTTTGTTTTCTCTGGGGGTGCCAGTGAAAGTTATTCAAGAGTTGCTGGGACATAGTAGCATTTCGACAACAATGGATATCTATGCAAGTGTCCTTCCGGCAATGCATGACCAGGCGATGGTGCTCTTGAATAATCTGTTTAAGCTGTCTTCCTGAGTTACGCTGTCAAAGTGTTGTCAAGCCTCTCAGATTCGTTTTTCTCTGAAGAGATGAAACGGTCTGAGAGGCTTTGTTGTATACTTTATTAGCATTAGGTGTAGTATTATGGAGCATTATAGCACTAAGATGAATGTCAATTGATGGAGGAATAGAATGAGTCATTGGACAACTGCCAACATACCAGATTTACATGGGCATACTGCGCTTGTGACAGGAGCTAATAGCGGACTTGGTCTTGAAACGACTCGTGCGTTGGCTACGAATGGAGCACATGTCGTGATGGCCTGTCGCGATCAGGAGAAGGGTCGCAAAGCAAAATCAGTTATTGAGGAGAGTGTACCGGGAGCAAGTCTGGAACTGGCGGCGCTAGACCTGTCCTCTCTTGCCGCGATACGCGCCTTTGCTGAACGTTTTCGGACCGATCACACTCAACTCGATCTGCTCTTTAATAATGCTGGTGTGATGGCCATTCCCTATCGTAAGACGCAGGATGGTTTTGAGTGGCAATTTGGAACGAACTACCTGGGCCATTTTGCCTTGACTGGATTGCTCCTTCCGCCATTGCTTGCGACTCCCCAGAGCCGTGTGATTACGACTTCCAGTATGGCGCATGTAACGGGAAAGATCGAGTTTGACAATCTGAACAATGAGCGCTCCTATACGCGCTGGTCAGCCTATGGTAAGAGTAAATTGGCCGATCTGATGTTTGCTTTTGAACTGCAGCGCCGTCTGAAGAGGGTTGGAGTTGAGACCATCAGCGTCGCGGCTCATCCAGGATTTTCTCATACCAGCTTGCAATCGACCAGTGTCACAGAGGCGAGTGCGGTGATGGAGCGCCTGATGTATTCTCTCTACAGAGGTCAGAGTGCTGCGATGGGAGCTTTGCCACAATTATACGCGGCTACTGCACCGTCTCTCTCTGGCGGTGAATATATCCGACCTGATGGACTCTTCGGCTTATCTTGGTATCCAAAGAAGGTACGTGCATGCAAACATGCCTATGATGAGCAGGTAGCAGCAAGGTTGTGGGAGGTATCGATTGAGATGACGGGTGTGGATGATGCTGCGCTGCATGCCCTTACTCAGGAGAAGGTGTAGTTGATATGTCAGGTCTTTTCATGCCAGTTTGTGAGGATTACGCCCGTATCCATAACAATTTTGCTCGAAACCGCGTCAGAGATTGACAGCACTGGCCCTCTCTTCGTATAGTAGAAGTAGAGTTAGTGATGTTTGTTGATCGACTTAGTCAATAATAATGTCATATATTCAATGACGTATCTTGGTCACGCATAGAGGTAGAGAGTACCTGAAAGGCAGAGACGCTGCTGTCTCGTCGCTAGCGCGTGCCAGCGCTGGCGAAACGCTTGTTTCCACGTGAGAAAAGCGCAGGGTTGCAGAAGAGCTTGCACGGCTGTTGTCGGGTAAGTTCGGAAGCGTTTTGCGCGCAAAATGAGAAATCTGAGCGGTTTTGCACATATTGAGTAAGATTTACATGCGCATGACGGGCTATCCTGATGGCAGCATTTTTAGCGAAAGAGAGCTATCTGGTGGACCTGGGAGAAAGGATGAAGGGCAAAGATGAGGTTGTTGCTCAGTTGTATTTCAACCAAGCATTCGGTTCTGCAAGAGCACTGGAGTGCGACGAGTGAGAAGACAGAGTGCCCCCTGACGGTTCTGGGGAGTTATGAGAAGCCAAAAGAAGATCTGGGCGGGCTGCTGTGCATCATTGAGGATCTGGGTGCTTCCCAGAAGACGGTCGATCTGAAGTTGGCCGCCGGTATGGTGGATTCCGAACAAGGCGTCTTCGTCACGGCTTTCGATAGCATCCACGAGCTTGACCCTGAGCAGGGTGTGCTCAAGCGGGATGTAGTGAGTTTGCCGCTTTTCAATGCGCTCCACTCCATCTCGCGTACCCGACGAGGCTATCTGGTGGCGAGCACTGGCTTGGACCTGCTGGTGGAGTTCAATCGGCAGGGAGAGGGTCTCTGGACCTGGTGGGCTACTGACCACGGCTTTGCTCTGACGCCCACGGGCCAGCCCAGGGAATTAGACAAGTCGGCGGACCACCGGACGATCAAGTACGGGACGCTCAGCCAGACAACGCACGTCAACTCAGCCGCCGAGTTGCCCGATGGGCGAGTGCTGGCCACGCTCTTTCATCAGGGAATGGTGGTCGCGATTGACCGTGAAAGCGGCGCGTGGCAGCCAGTGCTGGAGGGCCTGGACCATCCTCATGCTGTGCGCGTGTTGGATGAGCAGCATTTCACCGTTGCCGACACAGTCCACGGCAAGGCGCTGCTGGTAAAGCTCAATGGGCAGGAGAGCAGCGTTGAGGCGGAGATAGATGCTGGCACAAGCTGGCTGCAGGATTGCCGTTACGATGCCCGGAACAATTGCTGGGTGCTCGTTGATGGCAAACATTCGCGCGTTACCTTGCGTCGTGGGCGTGCTGGTGATACACCCCTGGCGCAGTTTGAACTTGATCCAGAGTGGCGTCTGTACGAGGCGCATGTTCTATAAAAAAACGGGGTCCAGGGGCAGCGCCCTTGGGGGGGCTGGGGTGTCCCCAACCTATTTCTCTCTTGCCACAATGAGAGATAAGGAGAACCTGGACGTCGAATGCGAGAAAAAGCAGTAAACAAGGAGAAGAGAGATGCCTAATCAAGGCTTTACCATCTGGTTTACCGGCCTGTCAGGCGCGGGGAAGAGTACGCTGGCCGAGGCGCTGGCTGAACGTTTACAAGTGCAGGGAGAGCGGGTCGAGATCCTGGATGGCGATGCTGTGCGCACCCATTTGAGCAAAGGGCTGGGCTTCAGCCGCGAGGACCGCGATACCAATATCAAGCGCATCGCCTATGTGTGTGGCCTGCTGACGCGCAATGGTGTAATCTCCATCTCCGCCGCCATCGCCCCCTACAGCGAGGCTCGCGCGTGGGCGCGGCAAGAGATAGGCAATTTTGTCGAGGTTTACGTCAAATGCCCCCTGGAGGTCTGCCGCCAGCGCGATGTCAAGGGACTCTACAAGCTGGTGGACGAGGGCAAGATCCAGCATTTTACTGGCGTGGATGATCCCTACGAGGAGCCGGAACAGCCCGATCTGGTGATCGAGACGGATAAACAGTCTATCGCGGAGAGCGTGGATGCGATTCTCGCGCACGTGGTTGCGTTGGGCTATCTCGCGCCCGCCCAGAAGCATAGCGAAAGTGATGCGCAGTTGGTTGCAAGTGGCTCTCTCTCCGACTCGTATGGAAAGGACGCATAGGCCGTGGCAGAGCAGCAATTAATCGCGCCTCATGGTGGCAAGCTGATCATCAATCTGGCTAACGAGGCGGAGAGCGTTGCGCTGTTGGCAAAACAGCAGGGTGGCTTACCTCAGATTGTGGTCGGATCGCGCCAGTTGGCAGACCTGGAGATGCTCGCGAATGGCGCGTACAGCCCGCTCACTGGTTTTATGAAGCGGGCAGATTACCTGAGCGTGGTCGATGAGATGCACCTGAGCAATGGTTTGCCATGGTCGATCCCGATTACGCTCCCGGTCGATGCTGAGAAGGCCGCTGATCTAAAAGAAGGTGAAGAGGTCGCGCTGGTTGATGCTCAGGGCAATCTCCAGGCGGTTCTGACGATCGAAGAGATCTACCCGTATGATAAGAAACTTGAGGCCAGCAAGGTCTATCGCACCGAGGATGAGCAGCATCCCGGCGTTCGCGTCGTCTATGAGCAGGGCGATGTCCTGCTTGGCGGTCCGGTACGCGTCGTGACCTTGCAGGAACAAGTCTTCGCCAGGCATCGTTATACGCCGGAACAGTCGCGCGCGCGCTTTGCCGAGCGCGGCTGGCAGCGGGTCGTCGGCTTTCAGACGCGTAACCCTGTGCACCGGGCGCACGAGTATATTCAGAAGTGCGCGTTGGAGACCGTCGATGGGCTGTATCTTCATCCACTGGTAGGCGATACCAAGGGTGATGATATCCCCGCCGATGTGCGTATGCGTTGCTATGAGGTTCTGCTGGAGAACTACTATCCCGCCGACCGTGTTGTACTGGGCGTGCTGCCTGCCGCCATGCGCTATGCCGGTCCGAGAGAAGCGATCTTTCATTCACTGATGCGCAAAAACTACGGCTGTTCGCATTTTATCGTTGGGCGCGACCATGCCGGTGTGGGCAACTACTACGGCACGTATGACGCGCAACTCATCTTTGCGGAATTTGATCCGGTGAAGTTGGGCATTACGCCCATGTTTTTTGACCACACCTTCTACTGTCGCACTTGCGATTCCATGGCGTCCTCGAAAACATGTCCCCACGGTACTGAGCAGCACGTCACGCTGAGCGGCACCAAAGTGCGCCAGATGCTGCAAGCTGGCCAGACGCCGCCACGTGAATTCTCGCGCCCAGAGGTGGCGAAAGTGCTGATCGAAGCGATGCAGCAATAGCCTCTGAGTAATAAGTAGGGCTGGGATAGGTGGCACATTCGCGCCACCTATCCCAGCCCTACTTATTACTTGGAATAAACACTATCTACCGGAGAAGTTCCCCTTACGCTTCTCGACATAGGCCGCGATACCCTCTTTGGCATCCTCGCTCTGGAAGAGCAACTGCTGCAACTCGCGCTCAATTGCCAGGCTCTCGGAGAACGAGACCTCTGAGCCGGACTGCACTGAGCGTTTGATGCGCCCGACCGCCTTGGAGGCTTTGTTGGGTGGGCAGAAGGACCTGGCGTACTTCATGACCTCGTCCCAGTAGTTCTCGGATTCGTAGATATAGTTGATCAGGCCAAAATCCTGAGCCTCTTCAAAGCTGATCAGCTTGCCCTCGGCCATCAGTTCGATGGCTTTATTCTTGGGCAGTGCGCGCGCCAGGCGCTGAGTGCCGCCGGTGCCGGGCAGGACGCCCAGATTGACTTCTGGCAGCCCAACTTTGCCACCGCCGCGCCGGGCGATGCGGATATCACAGGCCATGGCGATCTCCAGGCCGCCGCCGACCGTGTGGCCGTTCAACGCGGCGATGACCAGCTTGGGGGTTTGCTCCAGGCGGGTCAGAGTTTCATTCGCGTGCAAGCAGAAATAGTATTTGAAGGTCGGCGTGACCGCGTTGAGCATGCTGATCTCCGCGCCAGCGCTAAAGAACTTCTCACCCTGGCCGCGCAGCAGGATCACATGCACGCTCTCATCGAAACGCGCCTGCAGGATGGCCGCGTCGAGCTGACGCATCATCTCGTGGCTGTACGTGTTGGCCGGGGGATTGGTCAATTCAATGATCGCGACACCCTCGGTGGTCGTATAGTTTACCAGGGTTTGTTCTGTCTGTGTCGTCATTGGTTCGTTTCCTTTCGATGGTGAAACACCGTTGTAGTCATTCAGGTTAAATATGGTCGGTAACATGGGTCACCGCTTGTTCATCGAAGTCGTCATCATCCTTGATATGTTCAAAAGGAGTATGACAGCTCTTGCAATAGTATTGGACGGTCAGCAATTGCTGGCCGAACAGCGCCATGAGTTCGGTCTCGCTTGAGTTGCAGTAAGGGCAGGTAACTGCTTTCTTTGCCCCATTGGAACGGTCAGAAGTCTCCATAGCGCCTATTCCAGCCTTCTGCTGACCGCCTGCCAGTTCTCCCAGGGGAGCGACTCTGTGAGTTCCCAGCGTTTGGCTTCAGTGTTGAATGCGGTGGGGAACTCAATGTCCAGGCTGCTCAGAACCGGCATGATCTTAGCCAGGTAGCGACTGCGTAGCTCATCAGGTGACGCGTCGATCACGTCTTCCGCGTGCAGGCGTCCCGTGATGGGATCCTCTGTTGGACCAAACCAGCAGAGCGTCTCGTCCCAGAAGCGTTGGAGCGAGGCCAGCAGCGTGGTGCGTACCGCTCCACCAGCTTTTGCCAGGCGGCGTACCCAACCTTCGCCATGCATAAAGTGCACGCGCTCCTCTTGCACGACCTTGCGTGCGCGCTGGCGCAGCGGCTCGTAGCTGGAATTCTGCGCCGCCTCGAAGAAAGTCGTGAGGGCAGTGTCGACCAGAAAGTTGGTCGCGACAAAATCGCACCAGCCCGCGAAGTCCTGGTCAAGCGTAGCTAGATGATAGTGGAGCGTGCGCGTCATCGGCTCAACTTGCTGGAGGTCGGCTTCTGCCTGCGCGAAGTCTTCCAGCAACGGGTAGAGCGTGCGGGCGTGCCCCAGTTCGTCCTGGGTCATGGCTGCGGCTGCCACAGCGGCTTCCAGGGCTGGCGCGCCGTTGCACCAGTAGGCGTAGCGCCGCCCGATTGCCTGTTTGTTGTCCGCCAGCGATGAAAGCATCGCGAACAGCGCTGAATTGTCTAGACGTTTACTGATCATAAAAATGTGATCCTCTGTACCTGTTATCGTGCCTACGATTCGATCACTGTCACGATAGTTTCGCGTGGGACCAGCACCATCTCGACCCAGCTAAACTCATCATAGATGCTGCGTGCATAGACCCTGGCCAGCTCCACATCGTCGGCCATGACATTGCCGATTTCGTGCAACGGCTCATCGTATTTGCGCCGCGCGTAGACCTGCCAGACGTGGCTCTCATTCAAGGCAGTGCGCCGCGTGCTTGTTGTTTCGTTCTTCATGCCGAGATCCCCCATGAACGCATAATGTCGATCCCGTCCTCGCTCAAACGCGCCTTTGTCCAGACCGGCTCCCAGACGACCTCGATGCGTACTTCGCGCACACCAGGCTCGTGTAGTAAACGCTCGCGAATGTCATCCATAATGAAGTCCATAGCGGGGCAGCCCATCGCGGTAAACGTCAACTTGAGATCAACGATGCCCGCCTGTTCGCTGAGCGCAACGATCAGGCCCATATCCACGACGCTAATGGGAATTTCAGGATCGGTCACGTCGCGCAGAGCATCCCACAGGGCCGGGCATGAGCTTGCGTCGCCCTGCTGGGTCTGTAAGGATGGATAGGTTGCCGCCATCGCTATGCCTCCTGCTCCAGCAGGCGCAGCATCTCGCGTTTGCCGCGCTGGATCATGCCCACGAATTGCTCGTTGGCGGGACCGCGTGCCTTCCAGCGTTTCAGCACATCGTCCCAGGTGCACTGTCCCTCCCAGCGTTTGGCTTGCGCGTCGAAATGCTGGGGGAATTCACAATCGAGTACATACTTCTGCGTTGCTTGATCGTAATGCGCGGGTACCTTGATCTGTAGCTCCTCGCACAGCGGTACAGCAGTCGACATCCAGGTCTGACGCAGCTCATCATTGCTTTTGCCCTTAAAGCCATAGTCAAGCTGCTCATTGTGCTTTTTCAGGCTATCGGGCAGGCCAAACCACTCGACCGTCAGCAGGAACATCCAGTCGGCGGCTTTTTGCAGATCTTCATGGCCACTGGCTGTCCCGTTCAGCTTGCGCATACCCTGCTCGCCGTGGCGCAGGTGGAAGGTCTCTTCTTTATCCACCTTGACCAGCGCGCGTTTCCAGGGGCCAAAGGTTGTGCTCTGATAGACATCGCCGAGCAGCGTATAGCCCGCGCGATCATAAAACGCATTGGCGACAATCAACTCGGTCCAGCTCTCCAGGGGCACATCGAAGGCGTAGGGATATTTAAAGTGGCGTGGCTCACGCTCGAAAATCAACTGCTCGGTATCGACGCCGAGGTCGCGCATCAGGCGATACGCGATATGGGCGTGCCCAAGCTCGTCCTGAATAATCGAGATCGCCGAGCCAAAATTGTTAAGCGTGGGCGCGTGAACAGCGGCATTATAATAGGCGGGTGCGCTGATCAGCTCCGTATCCGCCGAGACGGTGAGGATACGTTTGATCCCTTCCAGATAGATAGGACTCATCTGGTCAACCGATTCG
>WNFI01659519.1_pt1 | contig 10407 bp, 9 predicted proteins | sample 5400471 | NCBI WGS metagenome assembly WNFI01 (sample SAMN13153348, study PRJNA577476) | soil metagenome | isolation source: 100 cm saprolite on Douglas fir-dominated hillslope | place: USA:California | collected 2013-09-17 | reverse complement strand
CCGCCGCGACAAAGCCGGTGACCGGTCCGAGCCCGATCACGGTGCCGAATGGCAGGCGCCGCATCGTCCGCGTCGCCAGCAGCGCGCCGACCACCATGCCGACGCCATACATAGAAAGCGTGGTGCCGACGCCGAACGCCGAAAGGCCGAGGCGGCGGACGGCATAGGGCACGAACACCGCAAGAATCAGAAACGAGGCGGTATTGAAGATGCACTGGGTGACGAACACCGGGCGCAGCAGCGGGTGATGCATGACGAACGCGGCACCTTCCCTGATTTCCTGCATCGGATGGCGGCGCGGAGCCAGTTGACGAACCGGTTCGAAAATTCCCGCGAGCAGCACCACCGCGACGATTGAGAGCGCCGCGGCAAAACCGAATGCGGGTGCCGCGCCGACCCATCCCACCAGCACGCCGCCGAGCGCGGGGCCGCTGGCGAAAGCGATGGTGCGTGCGAGTTCGATCCGTGCATTGGCCGCAGGCAGCGATTGCGGCGGCACCAGGGAGGGCACCAGCGACGGCGTCGCCACGCTGTAGACCACCGTTCCGCACACCGCGATGAAGCCGAGCAATGCCAGCAGCGGCAATGTCAGGAGGTTGAACCAGACCAGCGCAAGCACGCCGACAAGCGCCGCGGCCCGCAAGGCCTCCGAGCCCGCCATCAACCGGCGCCGCGAGATCCGGTCGGCCATCATGCCCGCAGGGATCGCGAACAGGATGAACGGCAGCGTCAGCGCGGTCTGCAGCAGGCCGGTCTGGCCTTCGCCGACGCCGAGCAGCAGCACCGCCACGATCGGCGCCGCGGCCAGCGCGATCTGCTCGGCCGACTGCGCCGCAAGGTTGGACCAGGCGAGGCGGTTGAAGGTCGGCGGCAGCGCATCGTTGCGGGGGCGGGCCATGATTCGTTCCTTCGGTCAGCGTATTGACCACCTTAGGGAGGCGAGAGTGCTCGCAACCACCCGTTTCCCGAACCCGCGACCTCCGGCGTGACAGGCCGGCGCCTAAACCAGCTCCTCGTTCCCAGATGCAGTTGCAAATGAGTTGCAATAAGGCCGAATATCCTCCATCTTGAGCTTATGGATGCAAAATCTCCGATAATTCCGGCAGATCCCAACCCCCTCGTCGGTTCTCCGGACGGCTGGCGCACGCCGCGGGGCGAGCCGTCGCTGGCGGGCATGTTCGGCTCGGTGCTGACCGCCAAGCAGGGGCCGCTCTGGCGCAAGCTGCTGGCATTCCTGGGGCCGGGCTATCTGGTCGCGGTCGGCTACATGGACCCGGGCAACTGGGCGACCTCGCTGGCCGGTGGTTCCAAATTCGGCTACGCGCTGCTCACGGTCGCGCTGCTTTCTAACGTGATGGCGATCGTGCTGCAGTCGCTGTGCACGCGGCTCGGCGTCGGCGCCGGGCGCGACCTTGCCCAGGCCTGCCGCGATTCCTATCCGCGCTGGGTCGCGTTGCCGCTGTGGCTGTCCGCGGAAATTGCCATCACCGCAACCGACCTTGCCGAAGTGATCGGCACCGCGATCGGCCTCAATCTGTTGTTCCACATTCCGCTCGAGATCGGAGTCATCATCACCGCCGCAGACGTGTTTCTGATTCTGGCGCTGCAGGCATTCGGGTTTCGCTGGATCGAAGCCTTCGTGGTGGCGATGCTCGGCGTGATCGCGGCGTGCTTCGCGGTGCAGATTGCGATGGCCGATCCGGACTGGGCCGCGGTGCTCCGCGGCTTCGCGCCGACCACGGACATTCTTGCCAATCGCGAGATGCTTTATCTGGCGCTGGGCATCCTCGGCGCCACCGTGATGCCGCACAATCTCTATCTGCATTCCGGCCTGGTGCAGACCCGCGGCTACGGCGACGGCATCGCGGAAAGGCGCGAAGCGATCAAGCTCGCGACCATCGATTCCTCCATCGCGCTGTGTCTCGCGCTGGTGATCAACGCATCGATCCTGATCCTGGCGGCGGCGACGTTCCACCGCGCCGGCAGGACCGACGTCGCCGAGCTCGATCAGGCCCATGCGTTTCTGGCGCCGCTGCTGGGTTCCAGCCTGGCGCCGACGCTGTTCGGCATCGCGCTGTTGTGCTGCGGGCTGAACTCGACCATCACCGCGACGCTGGCGGGTCAGATCGTGATGGAAGGGTTTCTCCGTCTGCGGGTCGCGCCCTGGCTGCGGCGCATGGTCACGCGCATGATCGCGATCGTGCCCGCGGTGATCGTGACGATCTGGGCCGGGGAGAAGGCCACCGGAAAGTTGCTGATTCTGAGTCAGGTGGTGCTCAGCCTGCAGCTGCCGTTCGCGGTGGTGCCGCTGGTGATGTTTACTGCCAGCCGCAGCAAGATGGGGCCGTTCGTCGCGCCGCGCTGGCTCACGACGCTCGCAGCGCTGACCGCCACGATCATCATCGCGCTCAACGCCAAACTGGTGTTCGATTTCGTTGCCGGATGAATTGCGAATGCGGCCCTCTAAGCATAGCCGCCGGAGCCCACCGCATCGCTCAACAATCGATCGTCATACTCCGCCAAAGCGGAGTATCCAGTGCCGCGGCCTTTCGATTGATCACCAGTGCTCTGGAATACTGGATTGCCCGCTTTCGCGGGTAATGACGGTATGTGGACGTTATGTGTACGTAAAGTCTACGCCCAGCTTAGAATCAGTCCTGCGGTTCCGAGGGCGTCTCGCCTGACGCATCGACGCGCAGCCAGCCCGAGGGGGCGAGGCGCTGCTGCGGCAGATAGCGGCCCTTGTAGTCCATCTTTTTGGAACCCTCGATCCAGTAGCCGAGATAGACGAAGGGCAGGCCGAGGCGGCGGGCGCGGGCGATGTGATCGAGGATCATGAAGGTGCCGAGCGAGCGGCTTTCCTCTGACGGTTCGAAGAACGAATAGACCATCGACAGTCCGTCGCTGAGCACGTCGGTCAGCGCGACCGCGACCAGATCTTCGCCGCGACCGGTGATGCCGCTGTCCGGACCGCGCCGGCGGTATTCGATGATGCGGGTTTCGACATGGCTGTCCTCGACCATCATGGCGTAATCGAGCACGGTCATGTCGGCCATCCCGCCATGGCGGTGGCGCTGATCCAGATAGGCGCGGAACACAGAATATTGCTCCGAGGTCGGGACCGCGCTGCGCTGGTCGCCGACGATGTCGGCGTTACGCGCCAAGATTTTGCGGAAGTTGCGGGTGGGGCGAAACTCGTTGGCGATCACCCGAACCGATACGCAGGCGCGGCACTGGTCGCAGGCCGGGCGATAGGCGATCGACTGGCTGCGCCGGAAGCCGCCATGGGTCAGCAGATCGTTGAGGTCGCCGGCCTTGTCGCCGACCAGATGCGTGAACACCTTGCGCTCCTGCCGGCCCGGCAGATATGGGCACGGCGAGGGTGCCGTCAGATAGAATTGTGGCGTGTCGCGCGAGTGTTGGGTCACGGGGTTTGGTCGGTCTCCGAAGCAGTCATGTCGGTATCACAGCATCGCGCCGCGGCGGCTGAGCGTCAATCCGTTTGCCGCGGCTTCAATAGGTTCCGGCCGCCGGTTGCGCCATTTGGGTGCGGACTGAGCTGTTGATAATCACGGTCCCCAGGATGATGTCGTGCAGCTGGCGGCGGCGGCCGTTGAACAGGCCGACCAGCAGAACCAGGGGCGTCAGCACCGACACCGAGATCCAGAACAGCACGGCGTGCATGGCGCCCAGCACGAAATAGCTCGGCGCGCCGTACCAGGTGCGCATCTGCAGATCCATCACCCGCATGCCCACGGTGGCCGAATGCGGTCCGCCCAGCGAAGCGCCGTAATAGATCAGCGCCCAGATCACCGACGCCGGGGAAACCAGCCAGAACAACAACCAGCCTAAACCCAGCGTGATTACGCCGAACACGGCGATGAAGATCACCGCCAGAATGATCGGAACCGACAGCACCACAAGGTCGATCAGGAACGCAAAGACGCGCCGGGTCAGCACGCCGCGAAACAATTCCGGCTGGGTCCACGGATCGAAGGCGTGCGGCTGGAAATTCGCCGAACCGCCGCTGCGCCATGCACCATTGTTGGAATAACCTGAACCACTGTCAGACATGACCAGTCCTCCCGACTGCACCGTCACCGCCGAGCACATGGATATCGCCGAAACCGGTTGCAAGTGCCCAGAATTGTTACAGACCGGCAATGATCCAGATCAAACATGCCGCGCGACTTACGGTCGCGCGAGGAAGGTTAGTTTTCCGCCTTGAGCTTTTCTGCCGCCTTCGGGGCGAAATAGGTCAGCACCCCGTCGGCACCGGCGCGCTTGAACCCCAGCAGGCTTTCCATCATGGCACGCTCGCCGTCGATCCAGCCGTTGGCGGCCGCGGCTGCGATCATCGCGTATTCACCGGATACCTGGTAGGCGAATGTCGGCATTGCAAAGGTGTCTTTGACCCGGCGCAGGATATCGAGATAGGGCATGCCGGGTTTCACCATCACCATGTCGGCGCCCTCGGCGATGTCGAGCTCGACCTCGCGCAAGGCTTCGTCGGAATTGGCGCTGTCCATCTGGTAGGTGCGCTTGTCGCCGGTCAGCGTCTTCGCCGAGCCGATCGCGTCGCGGAACGGGCCATAAAACGCCGACGCGTATTTTGCGGCATAGGCCATGATCTGCACGTCGAGAAAGCCGGCCCCGTCCAGCGCGTCCCGAATGGCGCCGACACGGCCGTCCATCATGTCCGAAGGTGCGATGATGTCGCAGCCGGCCTCTGCCTGCACCAGCGCCTGCCGCACCAATACCGCAACGGTTTCGTCATTCAGGATCCTGCCGTTCTGGATCAGTCCGTCATGGCCATGGCTGGTGAAGGGATCCAGCGCCACGTCGCAGAGAATTCCAAGCTCGGGAAATTCGTGCTTGATCGCGCGGACCGACTGGCACACCAGGTTGTCGGCGTTGAGGGCCTCGGAGCCGTGCTCGTCGCGCAGCGACGGCTCGGTGTAGGGGAACAGGGCGATGCATGGGACGTTCAGCTTCATCGCCCGTTCGGCGTCGCGCACCGCCTGATCGACGCTGAGCCGCTCGATGCCGGGCATCGAGGCGATTGGGACGCGCTTGTTGGCACCATCGACAACAAACAGCGGCCAGATCAGATCGTCCGAGGTGAGGACGTTTTCGCGCACCAGCCGCCGCGCCCATTCCGCCTTGCGGTTACGGCGGGGGCGGGTGGTCAGATCGAGGGAGGGGGCGGCGAGGCTCGCCTCCCGCCGCGGGGCGTCGCGCATCTCGATCGGACGCCCAAATTTGATCGCCATTTTACCACCACTCCTCGAAGGCAGATTTGACCTGTTCCAAGTGTAACATCTTGGCCTCCTCCCGTCACCGCACCTTGAGCTGCCGCAAGCATGATTGATTTTGCCGTGCCAACGGGCCATGACTTTGTTCAATAAGGGAATATTCCGACCGTGAGCATCGATCCGCATGTCTGAGACCCCACCGCGCGACCAGACGCCGCGAGACAATGCCATGTCGGTGGCGGCGATCTCGTCGGAACGGCCGGAAACCGACGAAAATGTGTGGACCCGGCGGCTGGTGATTTTCTTGCGGGTAATGGCCGTCCTGTCGGTAGCCAAGGGGCTTTACCACTGGGCTCAGGTCACGGGGTTTGTCGGCGGCGAGGACGACGCCTTCGAAAATCAGCCGATGGCCTGGCAGACCGCGACGGTCTATTTCGCGGTGATTGAACTGGTCGCCGCGGTCGGCCTGTGGCTCGCAACCCCCTGGGGCGCGGTGGTGTGGCTGACCACGGTGGTCTCGATGGCGGTGATCGAACTGATGTTTCCCGCGATTTATGGCGGCAGCCTTACCGTGGTCGGTGTCGAGACGCTGTTGTTGGCGGGGTATCTGGCGCTGGCATGGATGGCCGCGCGCGAACGGCCGCCATGAGAGGGCATGAATTTCCGGGTTCGTGAGGCCTCGAGCAAGAAGGCACAAGGGGAGGGTGTTATGGGCGAGCTTCATTCCGGGGGAACCGTCGGCGGCCTTATCGTCAGTGCAGTCGCGCGGTTCGGCGAGCAGCCAGCAATCGCTGACGGGCAAATTCGCTGGAGCTATCGCGAATTCGGCGAGGCGGTCGGACGCTTCATCAGCCTGTTTCGCACCGTCGGCCTCGGCAAGGGCAGTGCGTTGTCGATTTTGTCGAGCAACCGCGCCGAATCCTGGGCCGCGATATCGGCTGCGATGGTGATGGGCCTGCGTTATACGCCGCTGCATCCGATGGCCGCGGAGGACGATCACGCCTTCATCGTCGAGGATGCCGAAATCGACGCATTGATCGTTGAGGCCGGCAAGTTTGCACCTCGCGGCCTTGCGATCAGGGCGCGGGTGCCCGGCCTCAAGCATCTCCTGTCATTCGGCGCCGTGACGGGTGCGCGCGACCTGTTGGCCGAAATGCCCGGTGCAGTGCCGGCGCCGCTGGTCGATGAGAGCCGCGCCGAGGATATCGCCTGGCTGGCCTATACCGGCGGCACCACCGGCCGCTCCAAGGGCGTGATGATTCCGCATCGATCGCTGATCACCATGACCCTGGTGCTTTATGCGGACTGGGACTGGCCCGTCGAGATCCGCTTCCTCGCGGCGACCCCGATCAGCCACGCAGCAGGCGTAACGCTGTATCCGGTCCTGCTGCGCGGCGGCTTTGTCCGCCTGGTGCAGGGGTTTGAGACCGAGGCCTATTGCCGGGTGATCGAACAGGAGAAAATCACCGCGGTGTTCCTGGTGCCGACGCTGATCTATGCGCTGATCGACGCGCCGCAGATCCGCGCGCGCTTCGATCTCTCATCGCTCGACATGATGGTCTATGGCGCGGCGCCGATGTCTCCGGACCGGCTGCGCGAGGGCATCGGGATTTTCGGCAATATGTTCGTGCAGCTCTACGGCCAGACCGAGGCGCCGCAATGCATCACCACCATGCGCAAGGTCGACCACGACGATTCCAAGCCCGGTCGTCTCGGCTCCTGCGGCCGGCCCAATCCGCTGGTCGACATAAAACTGTTCGACGCCGACATGCGCGAGGTCGCCGCAGGGGAACCGGGCGAAATCTGCGTGCGCGGCACGCTGGTGATGGACGGTTACTGGAAACGCCCGGAGGCCACGGCGGAAGCGTTTCGCGGCGGCTGGCTGCACACCGGCGATGTCGCAGTGCAAGACGCCGAGGGTTACCTCTATATCGTCGACCGCACCAAGGACATGATCATCTCCGGCGGCTTCAACATCTATCCACGCGAGGTCGAGGACGCCCTGATGGCGCACCACGCGGTGGCTTCCGCCGCCGTGATCGGCATTCCCGACGACAAATGGGGCGAGGCGGTGAAGGCCTTCGTGGTGCTGAAGCCCGGCGCCAGCAATAGTGCCGCCGAACTGCACGCTCAGGAACTGCAGGCCCAGGAACTGCAGGCCTATGTCAAGGCCAGACGCGGCGCGCCGTGGTCGCCGAAGTCCATCGACTTCATCGACGCCATTCCGGTCACCGGGCTCGGCAAGATCGACCGCAAGGCCTTGCGCGCGCCGTATTGGGAAGGCCGCAGCCGCGGCGTCGCCTAAAATTGTCGGGAAATTTTCCGCATCTTTCGCGGTAAGATTCTGGTCACCCTAACGCCGTGGTCATCAGTGTTACGCGAATGTTTCGAATTCGCGCCACCCTGTTTTGAAATGCGACAGTTATGTCAGACGAAGCGTGAACACACCCTCTTCGTCGTCAACGAAGGGTTGAAAGAAGCCCAGTATTAGCGGGCTTAATCCGCGATTCACTGTCTTAAATTCACGATCTCTTTATTGTCTTATTTAAGCGGTTCTTCAACCGGACCGCTTAAGTTGATCCTATCAGACGGGACACAAGTTTCGTCGAATAAGTCGATAAAACGACAACAGGGGAAGTGTCATGATGAAAGCAGTAGCATCGGCGGTTGAACCCGTCGAACGCGCTCCCGGAGCTCCGGTGCAGCCGCTCTATCTCGAAGCATTGACTTTGGTGGAGCGGCTGCATCGCCGCCTGCTCGACGTGATCAAGGACGAATTCGACCGCCGCGGCCGCGCCGACATCAATTCGGTGCAGGCCTTGCTGCTTTACAACATCGGCGACAAGGAACTGACCGCCGGCGAGCTGCGCACGCGCGGCTATTACCTCGGCTCCAACGTCTCCTACAATCTCAAGAAGTTGGTCGAACTGGGCTTCCTCGATCACCAGCGCTCGCGCGTCGATCGCCGCTCGGTTCGCATCCGCCTGACCGCGCAGGGCCAGGAAATCCGCCACATCGTCGACGCGCTCTATCAGAAGCACGTCAAGACCGTGGAGCAGGTCGGCGGCATCTCCAACGAGGAGTTCGCGACCCTCAACAAGTCGCTGCATCGCCTGGAGCGCTTCTGGACCGATCAGATTCTGTATCGGCTTTGATTTTCAGTTGACAGCAATGGGCGCCGGTTGAAATGCCGGCTCCCCAATCATCAAACACTTCCCACCTTCGCGCATCGGCCCGGCTTTCCGGACCGGTGCGTTTTTTTTCCGCGAGCGCCTTAAAACGTCCGCTCGCCAAGGCTGCAGCGACATTTCGCTCGCGACGATATCGAGCGCCGTCCGGTATTCCAGAGCAGGATGATTTTAGTCAGGCGCTGGTCGGATGTTCCCCATAAATGACCAATCGAGCTCTTTGGTAGAGCCAAAGAAGCGCAAGGGAGGCTATGCCCTTTCCATATAGAGCGTTCGGAATGAATGATGAAAAATTAAGACACGCGTGGTCATCGGGCAGATGATAGGGGCGCCAGCATCCGAATTGAGGAATGTCGGTCCACATCGTCTCACTTAAATTCAGCGCCGCACATCTCTCCGCGATGCTTTTCGCGTCGCCAAAGATAGGCAGCATCAGATCGCCACGCAATCCGTTGCCGATCTGGGGGTGCTTTTGGTTGGTCGATAATGTTATTATCGCAGGCTGATCGCCAAGATACGTTTCGAGCGTAAATCCCTCGGCATTACCGTTGCACACGCATTGCTCTAATTTATTCCAGTTGTCGGCGATTATCTCGAACTCACCGGTCCCGCCCCATCGATTTGGTGAGCGTCCGAACGAAGAATATTCGGCCATTGTCTCATCAAGGACATTTTCCTGGTGAGATCGCCCTAGGAGAGGAGAACTTGAAACGTTGCGTGCACACCCGAAAAGCGGAATTCGATACGCCATCCTCGCATCGATCGGTTGCATGATGCTCATCCGCGCCAGAAATCGTGGGAGCCAGTAGGCGTTTTCCGAAGTCAGATAAGCGGTATTGGCGAACCAAAGTTGCGGCTTGGTTCCCGCTGCGCCGTGGTGATTCCAGACCTCCGCGGGAGGAAAAACCCACGCATAGGTCGCTCCGAAAGCACCAGACGTCAAGCTCGCGAACTGTACGAACTGCTCGTTGTCGACCGGGATCTCCTTCAAGAAGTCGGTTTTGACGGACAACATCCATGTCTCGGGGGCATGACCGTCTGTACGGCGGGTTGCGGATACCGAGACCTTGAAGTCGCCGGGCCACCAATCGAAGCCATCATCTGTCGGAATCGACCTTGCATGGTCGACTTTCCACATATCCGCAATTTCGGTGAGGGCTTCCGATACAATATCTCCCGTATTCTTCACCGCAAAGTCCTCGCCGAATTGCGCTGGCAAGCCTTGGAGATTAGCGGCTACGATGACTTCGTCGGCATCGGCGCAAATCGTTGGCCAATTCAGTGATATGTCCCCGATAGTGCACCGTCACTACAAATTCAACATCGATCGGAACCCTTGATATCAGTTTCAGGACTCGCTGGATAGCGTGCCTGAAGCCGTCATCGTGCTTGCCGGGTTCACCTTTAAACGCCCCAAGGATCTGAACCCGAGAGGTTCGCCGTAAATGACGGGGCGGATGTGTAGATTGCCTAGGCTTCCTTCAGTTTGCCGAGCGTAGTTTGAAGCGCCACGCCGTCACTCGGACCACAGAAAACCCGCCAAAGTGCGCGGGATTCATGGTCGGACGCGCTCCAGCAATTTACGTAGGTTTCGACCTTCCAATTCGCGTTTATCCGTCTCGCTCGTTCGAATGCTGTTTGGTGATTTGGGGAATCCCACATCTGGATAGGGCGGGTGGCGATGATGTGGTCAATCTGCTCTTGCGTGAGTCAAAGCTCCCATGGGTCGTCGAGCTTATCGACCCGCGCGAGCCACAACCGCTTCTGCTGCAACAGCCACAGAAAGCGGGAGAAGCTCATGTAACGCGAAATCTTCTGGTCATGATGGACGCCGGGCATGGTTTTAGGCCATTTCTAGTGTCGCAGCCCTAGCATTACAGTTGTTTTTTTGCTTTGAGGTGCGCGCGCTGAGCGGCAGCCTGGTGAGCTCTACGCCAGAGTGACCATGCGATGATATGTGCGGG
>WNFI01140380.1_pt1 | contig 10407 bp, 10 predicted proteins | sample 5400471 | NCBI WGS metagenome assembly WNFI01 (sample SAMN13153348, study PRJNA577476) | soil metagenome | isolation source: 100 cm saprolite on Douglas fir-dominated hillslope | place: USA:California | collected 2013-09-17 | reverse complement strand
GCCGGCGGACATCATCTGCTGATGATCGGTTCTCCCGGCGCCGGCAAATCGATGCTGGCGGCGCGGCTGCCCTCGATCCTGCCGCCGCTGTCGCCGTCCGAACTGCTCGAAGTTTCGATGATTGCCTCGGTTGCCGGCGAAATCCGCGACGGCGCGCTGACGGCGCGGCGGCCGTTCCGCAGCCCCCATCATTCCGCCAGCATGGCTGCGCTGACCGGCGGCGGCACGCGCGCCAAGCCGGGCGAAATCTCGCTCGCGCATCAGGGCGTGCTGTTTCTCGACGAATTGCCGGAGTTCGATCCCCGGGTGCTGGATTCGCTGCGCCAGCCCTTGGAGAACGGCGAGGTCTCGGTGTCGCGCGCCAATCATCGCGTCACCTATCCGGCACGCTTCATGCTGGTCGCGGCGATGAACCCTTGCCGCTGCGGCCATGCCTATGAACCCGGCTACTCCTGCAAGCGCGGGCGGAGCGACCGCTGCACCGGCGACTACCAGGCACGCATCTCCGGTCCGCTGATGGATCGCATCGACTTGCGGATCGAGGTGCCGGCCGTGACCGCCGCCGATCTGATCCTGCCGCCGCCGACCGAAGGATCCGCCGAGGTCGCCGCGCGCATCGCCGCGGCGCGCGACATTCAATTCGCCCGCACGCTGGCCGATCTCGATGGCGCCGACAAGATCGGCCGGCTGCACCTGGCCGAAGCGCTGTCCTACCGCGCGCTCGCCGAAGATGTGAGAAGTGCGGCGTGAAGCATCGACCGCTTTGTCGTGGCATCGGCACGTGAACGCGCTGGTAACGAGTTTTGTTTACATTCCGCCAACCATAAGCCCGGCGTTTTCTCCGGCTTGTCTGCGGGCGGGCGTATCATGTTGCGTTTCAAGATTCTTGCTTCGGCTGTGCCGTTGATCGTTGCCGCCGTGCTCGCCCGCGGCGAGTTCTCGATCAACTCGCGCCCCTGCATCGCGATCGGCGGCGCATCGGTCCAGATCACGGCCTCACCCTGGCAAGCACAGCTTCAGGTCAGTTTCACCAGCGACCCGTCGAGCGCCGGCGCGGCGGATTTCGCCGTGGTCGATGATGTCGACAGCGCGGAGGACGGCTCCTGCACCGCCAACGCGGCGACCCGATTTGTGGCGATCTCCGCAAATCCGCTGAAGTCCGCGCCGATCATCTATCTCTCGCCGGACGGCCCCGCCGATTATCGGATTTTCGTGCATTCGAAGCGTTTTACGGCAAGCGATGCGGCGGCTCTTATCGTCGGCGCCGGTGGCGTACCGAGCCGCCTCGCCGCCGCGTCGCTCTGAGGCGCCTTAACGCTTTATCAACCATGTTCTCATCGGGCGGCGTGACGTCGCACCGACTCAAGTACTTTTTCAAGATCGGCGCCGCATGGTCTTCGGCAGCACATGGCGCGCGTCGAGGCAGTCTCAATGCCGATCGCGCCAGGCGATCACGCTGCCAGAAGGCAATCTCAGGAGAGTTGGCTATGGGGCGGGGTTTCCGGATCAAGATGCGCATGCGTCGCTTCACGCGACGTCATCCCTGGCTCACTTCCACCGTCCGCTCGTTCATGATCTTCTCCGCCGCCTTTGGCGGTGCGTATGGATTCATTGCCGGCAGCCGATCCGAAGATTCCGGCTATGACCCCCATGCCTTCGCGATCGGCGCCAGCTTCCTGTTCGCGGTGGCTTGTGTTGCGCTTGCGACCTTGAGCATGCGGCTGCGCTGGATGCGCAGGAAGCTGCGCAAGATCGCTCTGCATAACGAAGCGCTGGCCGACCGCAACTGGGAATTGCAGGAAGCCGAGCAGCGCTCCCGCAGCCTGTTCGAATCGCAAGACGACCTGATCGTCCTGCGCGATGCCAGAGGTTGTATCACTTTCGTCAACGACGCCTATTGCGAACTGGCGCAGCTGCCGCGCCGAGCGCTGGTCGGCAGCGATTTCACGCTCGATGTTCTTGAGCAGGGCGATCCGGCGCTGGAACAGAACGGTACGCGGATTCACGACCAGAAAATCGCGACCGCGATCGGGCCGCGATGGATCGCATGGCACGAGGGCCTGGTCCGTATCGATGCCGGCCGGCCGGCGGAGATGCAATGCGTCGGCCGCGACGTCACCGACCGCACCGAGACCGAACGCGGGCTTGCCGAGGCCCGCGACCTTGCCGACGCCGCCAACCGCGCCAAGTCGCGGTTCCTCGCAATGGCATCTCATGAGATTCGCACGCCGCTCAACGGCATCATCGGCATGAGCGGGTTGCTGCTGGATACGCCGCTGACGCCGGAGCAGATGACCTATGCCAAGGCGGTGAAAACCTCAGGCGACGCCTTGCTGTCGCTGATCGAGGAACTGCTGGATTATTCCAAGATCGAGGCCGGCAAGATCGATCTCGAACATCGCCCGTTCGCGCTGGCCGCATTGATCGAGGATATCACCGAACTGCTGGCGCCACGGGCGCAAGCCAGAAAGCTCGAGATCGCAGCCTATGTCGACGAGCGGCTGCCGATGGAGGTGGTCGGCGACGCCGCACGGCTGCGGCAGGTGCTGCTCAACCTCTGGCGGCACGGGCCTCGGCCTGAGCATCTCCGAGCGCATCGTCACGCGAATGGGTGGCCGCATCACGCTGCAGAGCGAGCTGGGTGCCGGCTCGACATTCGAGGTGTCGATCCCGCTCGCCGCCTCCGACGCTGCCGGCGAACAACGGGCGTTTGCGGCGCCGGATTTGACAGCTCAATCGATCATGCTGGTCGCGCCTCAGAGCATCGAGGCATCGCTGATCGCCCGGCGGCTGCAACGCTGGGGCGGTCAGACCTGCCTGGTTTCGGATGTCGCGGTGGCGCAGGCCCTGTTGCCGGAGCGGTCCTGGGACGCCGTTCTGCTCGATCAGGCCCTGGGCACTGCCGACGTCGAATTGCTGGGTAACGCCGCGCGCCCGCACGCGACGCAGCGGATCGTGATGTTGACGCCGGCGGCGCGGGGGACGCCGATGACCGCGCCGGTGCAAGGTCTTTCCGTTCTGGTGGCGGAGGACAATGAGATCAACGCGCTCTTGATGCGTTCGCTGTTGACCAGGCTCGGACATCACGCCGTCGTCTGCAGCAACGGCGAAACGGCGCTTGAATCCTGGCGTTCAGCCAGATCCAGTGGCGCGCCATATGATCTGGTTCTGATGGACGTCCAGATGCCGCAACTCGACGGCCTCGAAACCACCAAGCGGATCCGCGACCTGGAGGCCGGGCACCCGGGCCGCCAGACGCCGATCCTCGCACTCACGGCGAACACGCTGGCGGAGGACCGCTACGCCTGCTTTGAGTCCGGCATGGACGGTTTCCTGATCAAGCCGCTCGATCGTGAAAAGCTTGCCGACGCGCTTGCCGGTTTGGCCGCCTCGAGGCATCTCGCCGCCTGAAGGCTGCACGACGCGCCGACCGCTCGCGCGATACCCTTGACGCTGCCGGCGATTGGACCGAGCATGTGAGAGCTACCCGGTCCGCTCAAGCGGACTGGAATAGCAGGCTGCCGACGCGCGGCCCAAGAAAGCAAAAACGTCCCGGGAGGACTTCAATGACCAACAGGTTTTTACAGCTATCTCTGGCGTGTCTTGTCGCAAGCACCTTCGCGAGCGCAGGCGCACAGGCGAAGGCTCCAAAGTTGGAAACAACGGATACCATGATCCCGTCAGGCGATGCGGGTATCCAGTTGTTTGTGCGCAACAAGCATCCGGCCGGCCGCGAAACTTCTCCGGACAAGATCCTGTTGTTCGTGCATGGCGCCACCTATCCGGCCGAGACCGCGTTCGATCTGCCGATCGAGGGCGTTTCGATGATGGATCTGATCGCGGCGCGCGGCTACGATGTCTATCTCGTCGATGTCAGGGGTTACGGTCGCTCGACACGGCCCGCCGAAATGAGCCAGCCGCCGGCGGCGAACAAACCGATCGTGTCGACCAAGGTCGCGGCGCACGATCTCGGCATCGCCGTCGATTACATCCTCAAGAAACGCAAGGTTTCAAAGGTCAACGTCATGGGCTGGTCGTGGGGTACCTCGATCGCCGGATCGTACACCAGCGAGCACAATGACAAGGTCAACCGTCTCGTGCTCTACGCGCCGCAATGGATCCGCAACGAACCGCCGGCGCCTGCGGCCGCCAATGCGCCGCCGCTTGGCGCCTATCGACTGGTCTCCAAGGACTCGGCCAAGGCGCGATGGCTGAAGGATGTCCCCGCCGACAAGCAGGCGGATTTGATTCCGCCCGGCGTGTTCGATGCCTGGGCGAACGCAACCTGGGCGACCGATCCCGAGTCATCGAGGCAGAACCCACCAATGCTGCGTGCGCCGAACGGCGTTGTCGAGGACAGCGTGAACTACTGGAGCGCGGGCAAGGCCCTGTACGACCCCGGCAAGATTACCGTGCCGACCCTTCTGCTTCATGCCGAATGGGATGCAGACCTTCCGAGCTACCTCGCGCAGGGCTATTTCGCGCAGTTGAAGAATACACCCTACAAGCGGCTGATCGAACTGAGCGAGGGAACGCATACGGTGATGATGGAAAAGAACCGCATGCAATTTTTCCGCGAACTGATGGGATTCCTCGACGAGGAAAAACCACTGGCGTTGAAATAAACCGCCAAATTAGACGTCTTCGGATGGAATGCCGGCCGGATGGCCGGCATTCTGCGTTTGAGCACATGGTTGCCGGCAACGGCTTTATCCTCCGATCGGCTGATTGAAATCTCCGAAAAGCACCGACACCATCATGTTGAAAAGAGAAAGGCCTTGCGATCAAGCAAAATGGCTAAAAGGGAAAAGAGCCACGATGAAAACGCTTCAGATCATCTGCGCGGTCCTCCTGTTTTTGCTCGGTTGTTCGCCAGCGTCCGCGGAAGATTCGCGAGAGCTTGTGTCAGCGTTGAAGCAGGGAGGTCATGTCATCGTATTCCGTCATGGCGCCACCGACGACAGCCAGAAGGATATTTATCCGCTTAATTTTGATGACATGAAAGCCCAACGGCAGTTGAGCGAGAAGGGGCGGGACATGGCTCGCCAGATCGGGACTGCGATCAAGAAGCTCGGCATTCCGATCGGTGAGATCTACACCAGCCGCCTCAATCGGGCGATTGAAACCGGCAAGTTGCTGTCCGACAAGGAGGTGAAACCCGTCGATGCATTGACGGACAGCGGCGCGGGAAGCGCGTCTGCGATGGCGAACCCCGCCGGCGGCAACGCAAAGGCAGGCCTCGCCATGCGGGAGCTGGTAAATGCCACACCCAAAACCGGCACGAACACCTTGATGGTTACACACAAGACCAATATCGCGGATGCATTCGGAAAAGAGGCGAGCGATGCGCAGGAAGGCGAAGCCTTCGTCTACCGATCCAGCGGATCGGCTCCTGCGGCATTTGTCGCCCGCGTAAAGCCGGCATTCTGGATCGAGCAGGCCGCCAACTGATCCAGCCGGCTCCAGACGCCAGTCGGCGGCTGTCGCCTTGAAGATCTTGCGCAGGCTGTCACACCCGGGCAATGACGGTGTCACATGGCTGTTGAACGCCCGTGATTTCTGAACCCGAAGACCGCGCCGATTTCGAATCGGACAGATGCGGTCGAAGGGATGTCCATGCAGAACGGCGAATTTGCGCAGCGCTTCATTCAGATGCTGCGGCCGGAGAATGTCGGGAACGCAGCGCAAACCGCGATCACCTGGCTCAAGCCGCCACCGGCGCTGATCGGCATCAAGCCCTTACGTTTAGCCAATTTTCCTGCCTCGCTGGGGCGGCTAGGCGCGCTCGAAGTGCGGCTGGCGCAGGCAAAGCGTGACGTGAAGCGCGCCCAAAAACTGCGTTATCGCGTATTCTACAGGGATGGCACGGCGGTTGCCGACGCCGCGACGCTGCTGGCGCGCCGCGACAAGGATGCCTTCGACAAGATCTGCGATCATCTCATGGTGATCGATCACGCCGCCAAACCGTCGATCGGCGGAAAGCCGCCGGTGGTCGGCACCTATCGCCTGCTGCGCCAGGACGTGGCGGAAAGCCACGGCGGTTTCTACACCGAGGACGAGTTCGATATCGCCGGTCTCGTCGAGCGTCATGCGGGCTTGCGCTTCCTCGAGCTCGGACGGTCCTGCGTGCTGCCGCGCTATCGCAACAAGCGCACCGTCGAATTGCTGTGGCACGGAATCTGGAGCTATGTCCGCCAGCACCGGCTCGACGTGATGATCGGCTGCGCCAGCTTCGAGGGCACCGACCCGGACCGGCTCAAATTGCCGCTGTCGTTCCTGCATCACTACGCGCAAGCCCCGGAAGACTGGCGCGCCAAGGCGCATCCCTCGCGCCGGGTCGAGATGAACCGGATGGCCAAGGAAGCGATCAATCCGAAGGCCGCCCTTCACGAGCTGCCGCCCCTGATCAAGGGATATCTGCGGTTAGGGGCTTATATCGGCGATGGTGCGGTGATCGATCATCAGTTCGGCACCACCGACGTGCTGATCGTGATGCCGGTGTCGGCGATCAACGCCCGCTATATCGAGCATTTCGGCGTCGACGCGTCGCGGCACGCGGCTTAAGGCGCGATTCATGCACCGTCATTCCGGGCGTGAGCCCTTGCGAGCGAACCCGGAATCCAGCGATGATCAGGCGCGAGATTCCGGGTTCGCGCTAACGCGCGCCGGAATGACAAAAATTGAGTCCATCCAAAACATATCGACGCTACAGCCGCCGCAGCGCCACGGTTTCGACCATGTGGTCCGCGCCCTTTTTCAGGATCAGCGTCGCGCGCGGACGGGTCGGCAAGATATTCTCTTCGAGATTGGCGAGGTTGGTCCGCTCCCAGATCGCCAATGCGGTTGCGGTGGCTTCCTCGTCCGACAGCGGCGCGTAGCGATGAAAATACGATCGCGGATCGTGAAACGCGGTGTCCCGAAGCGCCAGGAAGCGTCGGACGTACCACTCGCGCAGCACGGATTCGTCGGCATCGATATAGACCGAGAAATCGAAGAAATCCGAAACCACGGGCACGGCCTTGCCGTCGCGTGGCAGCCGGCCGGTCTGCAGGACGTTGACGCCCTCGACAATCAGGATATCCGGCCGGTCGACCTCGGTCCATTGGTTCGGAATGATGTCGTAGGTCAAATGCGAATAGACCGGGGCACGCACCGGCCGTCTTCCGGCCTTGATATCGCTCAAGAACGCCAGCAGCGTCGGCAGATCATAGCTCTCCGGGAAGCCTTTCTTTTGCATCAGGCCTTGCCGCTCGAGCACCGCGTTGGGAAACAGGAAACCGTCGGTCGTCACCAGGTCGACCTTGGGCCGCGGCGACCAGCGCGCCAAAAGCGCCTGCAGCACGCGCGCGGTGGTCGATTTGCCAACTGCGACGGAGCCCGCGACGCCGATGATGTAGGGCACCTTGCGATCCCGGATGCCGAGGAATTGGCGCTGCGCCTGATAGAGGCGGAGCATGGCATCGACATAGATTGACAACAGACGCGACAGCGGCAGATAGATGTCTTCGACTTCTTGCAGATCGAGGCGGTCGTGCAGCGAACGCAATCGCTCGAACTCGCCTGGCTCCAGCGTCATCGGCGTATCGTCGCGCAACCGCGCCCACTGTTCGCGCGAGAATATCCGGTAGGGATTGTACTGTTGCTCAGGCGCCCGAATATCCATGAAGCTACCTTTATGAGTCCCGCTTTCGCGCGGCCTTCTCTTCCAGTCCGGACATGGTCGTGCGCCGCGCCAGTTCCGCCTCGACATCGCCAAGCGTCACGCCGCGCGATTTCAGCAGCACCAGCAGGTGAAACAGCAGGTCGGCGCTTTCGGCAATGAGATGGCCGCGATCATTCTCGACCGCGGCGATCACGGTCTCCACCGCTTCCTCGCCAAACTTCTTGGCGCAATGCTCCGAACCCTTGTCGAGCAATTTGCGGGTATACGAAGTCTCAACCCGGCGCGCGCCCGCGGGTGGGACGCCACTCAATCTCATGGGATGTAGCACTTTTGTCACAAAGAGTCGTCAGGGATCGAGCCGCATCGGCAGCCCGGCCCGCACCATATGGTCCTTGGCTTCACGTATGGTAAATTCCCCGAAGTGGAAAATCGACGCCGCCAGCACCGCGGTCGCATGCCCCTCGCGGATGCCGTCCACCAGGTGATCGAGATGCCCCACCCCGCCGGAGGCGATCACCGGCACCGGGATGCTATCCGCCACGGCCTGGGTCAGCGGAATGTCAAAACCCTGCCGGGTTCCGTCCCGGTCCATGGACGTCAGCAGGATTTCACCGGCCCCGAGCGAGACCACCTCCTGGGCATATTCGATCGCGTCGATGCCCGTGGAATTACGACCGCCATGGGTAAAGATTTCCCAGCGCTCGCCGCCGCCGCCACGCTTGACGCGCTTGGCGTCGATCGCGACCACGATGCACTGGTCGCCGAATTTTTCCGCGGCCTCCTTGACGAATTCGCGGCGGCTGACAGCGGCGCTGTTGATCGACACCTTGTCGGCGCCGGATCGCAGCAGCACGCGAATATCGTCGACGGTGCGCACACCGCCGCCGACCGTCAGCGGCATGAAGCAGGCTTCCGCGGTGCGCCGGACCACGTCCAGCATGGTGCCGCGATTTTCATGGGTGGCCGTGATGTCGAGAAAGCACAGCTCGTCGGCGCCGGCGGCGTCATAGGCGATGGCGGCTTCCACCGGATCGCCGGCGTCGCGCAGATCGACAAAGTTGACGCCCTTGACGACCCGGCCGTCCTTGACGTCGAGACAGGGGATCACGCGGACTTTGAACATGCAAAACTCCTCGATCATGATCCGATCAGATTAGGCGGATCATGATCTCATTTTCTTGTATAAACGTGATCTCCGCGCAAACGCGTTTCGCGTTTGTCGCGAGGGAAACCCGGTTGCCGCTTTTCCGGATCATGCGCTAGGCCGCGGCCCGCGCGTTACGGATCAGTGCCAGCGCCGCCGCAGCATCGAGCCGGCCGTCATAGAGTGCGCGGCCCGCGATCGCTCCGGCCAGTTTTTTCGCACGCGGCGTCAGCAGCGCCCTCACATCCTCGATGGAGGCAAAGCCACCCGACGCGATAACGGGAATCGAGATGCGCTCTGCAATCTCGATCGTGGCATCGAGATTGAGACCTTTCAGCAACCCGTCACGCGCAATGTCCGTAAAAATGATGGCGGCGACGCCGGCATCCTCGAAACGCCGCGCGATTTCGAGCGCGGTCACCTCTGAGGTCTCGGCCCAGCCTTCGACCGCGACCTTGCCGTCGCGCGCGTCGAGACCCACCGCAACCCGGCCGGGGAATTTTTTCGCGGCACCCTTCACAAGGTCGGGGTCGCGTACCGCCGCGGTGCCGATGATGACGCGCGCAACGCCCTTGGCGAGCCAGGCCTCGATGGTGTTGAGATCACGGATGCCGCCGCCGAGCTGCAGCGGCATGGTGACCGCCCTGAGCATCGCCTCGACGACGTGCGCGTTCATCGGCTTGCCGGCAAAGGCGCCGTCCAGATCGACCACGTGCAGATATTCAAACCCCTGCGCGGCAAAGCTGCGCGCCTGCGCCGTGGGGTCGAGGTTGAACACGGTCGCGCGCGCCATGTCGCCCTGTTCAAGGCGCACGCACTGGCCATTCTTCAGGTCGATGGCGGGAAACAGGATCATGGAATGTTGCCTGCTCCCTGCCCCCTTGCGGGGGAGGGTCGGGGAGGGAGGTACCTTGTCACGGCTTCCATTTCAAAAAATTCGAAATCAGAGCCAGCCCAAAGCGCTGGCTCTTTTCCGGGTGAAACTGCGTGCCGATCGCGGTGTCCTTGCCGACCATGGCCGTCACCGGGCCGCCGTAATCGGCGCGCGCCAGCACGTCCGCCTCGTTTGACGCGTTGAGGTGATAGGAGTGCACGAAATAGCCATGGCGGCCCTTCGGCCCCAGCGGCAGACGCTCCAGCACCGGATGCTCGCGGATCATGTCGAGCGTGTTCCAGCCCATATGGGGAATTTTCAAATTCTCCTCGCGCGGCGAAATCTTTTCGACGTCGCCGGCGATCCAGTTGAAGCCGTCGGTGGTGACATGCTCCTTGCCGCGCGTCGCCATTAATTGCATGCCGACGCAGATGCCGAAGAACGGCCGCGCCTTGTTCCGCACGGCCTCGGTCATGGCCTCGATCATGCCGTCAAGCGCATCGAGACCCCGGCGGCAATCGGCGAAGGCACCGACGCCGGGCAGCACGATACGATCGGCGCGAAACGCCACTTCGGGATCGCGGGTCACCACGATCTTTTCCGGGACGTCCATGCTCCGCGCCGCGCGCTCGAACGCCTTGGCCGCGGAATGCAGATTGCCGGAGCCGTAATCGATGATGGCGACACTCACCGCGACGCTCCCGGTTCCGGAAACAATCCGATGAT
>WNFI01515424.1_pt1 | contig 10409 bp, 6 predicted proteins | sample 5400471 | NCBI WGS metagenome assembly WNFI01 (sample SAMN13153348, study PRJNA577476) | soil metagenome | isolation source: 100 cm saprolite on Douglas fir-dominated hillslope | place: USA:California | collected 2013-09-17 | reverse complement strand
CGGTGTAATGCCGTTGCGCTCGTTGTATTCCACTTGCACGCGCCGCCGTCGGCTGGTTTCTTCGATGGCTTTGCGCATGCTGTCGGTCATGACGTCGGCGTAGAGAATCGCCCGGCCTTCCAGGTGCCGCGCCGCCCGGCCCATAGTCTGGATCAGCGAGCCGCTCGACCGCAGAAACCCTTCCTTGTCCGCATCCAGAATCGCCACCAGCGAAACCTCCGGCAGGTCCAGGCCCTCGCGCAGCAGGTTGATCCCGATGAGCACGTCGAATTCGCCGCGGCGCAAGTCGCGCAGGATTTTGATGCGATCGAGCGTTTCCACTTCCGAATGCAGATACCGGCAGCGCACGCCGACCTCGGAATAATACTCGGCCAGATCCTCGGCCATGCGCTTGGTCAGCGTGGTGACGAGCACGCGGTGGTCCGCTGCCACGCGCTTTCGAATTTCACCCAGCAGGTCGTCCACCTGCCCTTTGATCGGACGCACTTCGACTTCCGGGTCAACAAGTCCCGTCGGCCGGATGATCTGCTCCACCACCACGCCGGCCGACCGCGTCAGCTCGTACGGCCCCGGCGTTGCCGAAACGTAAACCACCTGATTCACGCGATTCTCGAACTCCTCGAAGGTCAGCGGGCGATTATCGAGCGCGCTGGGCAGCCGGAATCCGTGCGACACCAGCACTTCCTTGCGCGAGCGGTCCCCGTGATACATGCCGTGCAACTGCGGAATGGTCTGGTGGCTCTCGTCGATGAACATGATCGAGTCCTGCGGCAAATAGTCCAGCAGCGTTGGCGGGGCTTCACCCGGCAGCCGTCCGGAAAAATGGCGCGAATAATTCTCGATCCCATGGCAGTAGCCGATCTCGCGCATCATTTCCAGGTCGAACATGGTGCGCTGGTAGAGCCGCTGCGCCTCGATCATCTTCCCCTGCTTCTCGATCTCCTTCTTCCACCAGTCGAGCTCCGCCAGGATGCCGGCCATGGCTTTTTCCCTGGTTTCATCGGACATCACGTAGTGCGTCTTGGGGTAAACAGGCAGCCGCAGGTACGTCTGGCGCACCTGTCCCAGCAGCGGATCGATCTGCGCCAGGCTCTCGATCTCATCGCCAAATAATTCGATACGGTACGCGTAGTCTTCGTAGGTCGGATACACCTCGATCACGTCTCCGCGCACGCGGAAAGTCCCGCGCCGGAAATCGTGATCGTTACGCTCGTAAAGGATATCCACCAGCCGCGAGACAATCTGGTTGCGCGAAATCTTCTGGCCCTTTTCCAGCATCAGCAGCATGCCGTAGTATGCTTCGGGCGAGCCAAGACCGTAAATGCAGCTTACGCTCGCCACGATCACGCAGTCCCGCCGCTCGAAAAGCGAACGCGTCGCCGAGAGCCGCAGTTTGTCCAGCTCGTCGTTGATGGTGGCTTCTTTTTCGATATAAACGTCGCTCGATGGAATGTACGCTTCCGGCTGGTAATAATCGTAGTAGCTGACGAAATATTCGACCGCGTTCGAAGGGAAGAACGATTTGAACTCGTGATAGAGCTGCGCCGCGAGCGTCTTGTTGTGCGCCAGAACAAGCGCCGGCCGGCCGATCTGCTCGATCACCTTCGCCATCGTAAAGGTCTTGCCCGAGCCCGTCACCCCCAGCAATACCTGATGCTTTTCGCCGTCGTTGACGCCTCGCGTCAACTCTTCGATAGCGGTCTCCTGGTCGCCGCGCGGGCTATAGTTCACCTCCAGGTGAAACGCCATAATTCCAGCGTAGCACCCTCGTAAAGCCGCCCAGCCAGGCAAGCGTCACAGGCCTGTGCGCGTCGTCTGATAGCATGTGAGAATTGCGCGCGAGCGATCCGACTATCGACGGAAATAGCCAATGAGCCGGACCGCGGTCCTTATTTTACCTTGGACGCTGCGAACTTCGCGCGCGAGTTCCAGCCGATCGCCGACCGTTACCAGATGCAGTGGCGTCTCGAAGATGCCGCCAGCCGCGCGCGTGTCGCCATTTTCGTATCGCGGCATCTTCACTGCCTGGTGGATCTCCTGCACCGCCACCAAACCGGTGAGCTGCCGGGCGAGATTGCGCTGATCGCCAGTAACCATCCGGATGCGAAACCTCTTGCCGAGTTTTACCGGGTGCCGTTCCATCACGTGCCCATCGATGAAACGCGGAAGGCCGCGGCCGAGTCGGAGCAAATCCAGCTGCTGGAGGCAAACGCGATCGACCTGATCGTGTTGGCGCGCTACATGCAAGTGCTCTCGCCGGCATTTGTGGCGCGTTATCCTCTGCGCATCATCAACGTTCATCACTCGTTCTTGCCGGCATTCAGCGGCGCGCGGCCCTATCATGCGGCATTCGAGCGCGGTGTCAAACTGATCGGCGCCACCAGCCACTTCGTCACCGACGAGCTGGATGCCGGGCCGATTATCGAGCAGGATGTCGCGCGCATCTCGCATCGCGACCAGGTGGAGCAGCTCATCGCCAAAGGCCGCGATCTCGAGAAGGCTGTGCTGTCGCGGGCAGTGCGCTGGCACCTCGAACACCGTATTTTGTTCTACGGCAACAAGACCGTGGTTTTTGATTAAGGAGCAAGCGGGCCTCATGGCGGAAACCGGACGCGATCGACAACTTGATGCCATCGTCAACGAAGTTGTTGCCGAGGCGCACATCAACCGCTCCCTGCTGCTGCCGGAGGAGATCCAGTACATTCGCGAGCACGCGCTTAACAAGCCGCTGGGCGTGATTCACATTTGGGCGCTGGGCGTCGGCGTGGTGATCACGGGCGAGTACTTCGGCTGGAATTTCGGTTTGCCGGTGGGCGGGCCAGTTGGCGTACTGATCGCGTCGCTCATTGTGTGCGTGCTGTACCTGGCCTGGGTCCTGGCGCTCTCGGAGCTATCGGTAGCGATGCCGTTCGCCGGCGGGCCGCTGGCGTTCGGGCGCCGCGCCGTCGGCAAGTGGTTCGGATTCCTGATGGGCTGGTCGATGTTTCTCGAATGCTTATTCGCGACCATCGGAACCGGCCTCGCCGCGGGTGGCTACATCGCTTTCCTGATCAATCCGGAGCATCCCGACCGCAACGTCACGACGGCGTGCGCCATCGCTTGCGCTCTGATTTTCTTCGCGATTCAGTATGCCGGAGTCAAACAGCAGGCGGTGATCATGCTCTGGCTTACCTACGCCGCCATTGCCGCGCTGGTCTGGTTTTGGCTCGGGGTGGCCCCCGGCGTCTCGCTCGAACGCGTCTTCACCAGGCCGCTGCTGCCGTCGGGCTGGTCCGGCGTGCTGGGCGCGGTGCCCTACGCGCTCTGGTGGCTCGTGATCATCGAAACCGTCGCGCTGGCTTCGGAGGAAGCGCACGAGCCGCAGATCTCCATCCCGCGCGGACTGGTGCTGGCGCAGATCACGCTGGTCGCGCTCGTGCTGCTGACGTGGTTTTTCGCCGCCGCGGCCGCGCCCTATGCCGAAACCGGAGCCGTGGATTATCCGCTGCCGCTGGTGTTCAAAAAGGTCTGGGGCACCGGCTGGTTTCTGACGGCATTCTCGGCGGTGGCCGTCGCCGGCATGATCGTTTCGTACAACGGAATGATTTACGCCACCAGCCGCCAGTCCTTTTCGTTGGGCCGCGCCGGGTATTTGCCGAAGGTGCTTGGAAAGGTGCATCCGGTGCGGCGCACGCCACATATTTCGCTCGCGGTGTGGACCGGCGTGACGATCCTGTTCATCCTGTTCGGGCGTTTTTATGAGAAGGCCACGGCCGTCGCGATTCTCATCTCGACGCTCACCGCGGTGATCTGGTACGTGCTGGCCATGCTGTGCCTCATCGTGCTCCGCCGCAAAGAGCCGGCGCTGTTCCGTCCCTACAAAGTTCCGGCGTATCCGGCGCTTCCGGTTTTCGTGGCTGTTCTGTCGGGAATCGCCGGATGCCTGTATGTGTGGTCGAACGTGCAGGTGATTCTGCCCACCGCGGCGCTTTATGTTGCGGCCGGAATCTGGTACGCCGTGTGGGCGCGCAAGAGAGTGCTTCCCGTAGCGCCGGAGGAAGTGGCCGCGCGCATAGCGAATCAACTCGCGCATCAACAAAGCCTGCCGGCGGAAGCTGCGGTGACGGCGGCTGCTTCGGCAGGCAGCGTCATCAGCCGTGCGACGGGACCGATTCACAAACCGTCCGCTCCCCTCTACTCGCGCCACGTGCAGACATTCTTCGAACGCGTTGCCGCACCCCTGCTGCTGGCGGGTATCCTGTCGCTGATTTGGATGATCCTGCGCGCGCGCGGGATTCTGTCTGGCTCACTTTCCGAATCGGCCGAAGTTGGCGGCGTGATCGCTCTTTGGAGCTTGCTCTTCGTACTGGTCAGCGCGGTCGGACTCATGAGCGCCAGAAATCACGGTCGCTGAGAGGTCGTGCGGGCGCGGCGGCCCGGCTATCAATACAGCAGCTTCAGCGAGAACTGAATCTGCCGCGACGTGCCCGCGGTGCGGTTGATGAGGCCGAATCCCGGGCCCAGCACGATGTTCGCGGGCAGGCCAAAATTAACCAGATTGAACACATTGAAAAACTCCGCGCGGAACTGCAGCTTCACCGCCTCGCGCACCAGCGGCGTCTCCTTCACCAGAGAGGCATCGAAATTGTGAAAGGCCGGTCCGCGAAACGTGTCGCGTCCCAGCGTTCCGAAGCGGCCGTGATTGGGGCCGGTGCCGCCCGGCACGTTGAGGGGGATCGAAAAATACGAGGCATTATCCGCGCCGCGCCCGAAATAGTCTTCGCGCACCGTACGGCCCGTCGAGAGCGTAGGGCGGCCCACCTGATCCGGCCGGTCCGCGTCGTTCGATCCCGCGCCCGTCTGCTGCACGCCGGAATAGATGGTAAATGGCGAACCGCTGGTGAAGGTTGCGAGCCCGAACAGCTGCCAGCCCGACGTCATCTTGCGAACCATGGCGTTCGCGTGCCACCAGCGGTCGAAGGGAAGTTCCTGCACCAGGCTGAACGTCACCACGTGCCGCACATCGAACGTTGACGGACCTTTCTCCGCGCGCAAATTTCGCGGATCCTGCGGCGCGGTCTGCTGCAATGTGCCCGAGAAGCCGCCGAAGAACCCTCCGAGCACGGCGCTCACATCGTCCAGCGATTTGCTGAACGTATAGCTCGCCTGAAAGCCCAGGCCGGCGCGCGCCGACGTTTTCTGCACCCCGGTCTGCAACGAGTGGAACGTGGAGTGCGATCGGTTGGTCAACACGAACTCCGGACCGTAGCCTCCAAGCGTCCGCCCCGACGCGTCAAACGTTGTGTCACGTTGAGCGGCCGGATCTGATGGCCGGGAGTCACCGCCGCCAGATCGTCCTGAAAACGCTGCACGTCCATTTCGGTGTTTGGCGGCACGTCGCGCGAGTTGCCGGTCGCAAAGATCGGTTGCCCGCCGACGGTGTAGGCCGGAGGCAGATCGAAGCGTGAAACCGAATTTTCGAACGCCACCGGCGAGCCGGGCGCAGCCGAGAGATACGGAATAAAAACAAACGGGGTGCCGGCGGTGGCGAAATTGTCCTGGAAAAGATTCGGCAGAATCGTCGAGATCGATCCGGCGGCGTGCAGGATGAAGTGGCTCGTCGCGCGAATATCGAGAGCCAGCCTCGGTCCCCATCCGTTCCAGTCGGAGCGATACACCGGATCAAGATTCACGAGCAGTGCCTGCCGCGGCACGCCGCCTGGTGAGTCCATGATGACTGGCCCGGAAGTCCGCTTGGTCGGCTCCCGCAGCGGCGTGTTGAACTCATATCGCATCCCGTAGCTGAGCGTCAGGCGCGGCGAGACAACCCACGTGTCCTGAACGTAAGCGTTGTAGGCTTCGCGGCGGATAGCGGTCCAGCCCAGATGGTCCCCTTGCGGAAACGTCGCCGGCGAAACCGCGATGCTGTAGGAGAACGGCGTCGCCGTCAGCAGTCCGGTGAGCGCATCGGGCAGGGGATCGCCCGGATGAATGTCGTGCAGCCCGCTGCGCGAGGGGATCTCTACCGGCGCATACGCCGTGCCGCCTCCGAAGGTGTACTCGCCATTCGGATAGAAGCCGAAAACCGTTGTGTCGCGATTGGCGCGCACTTCGAATCCGGCCTTGAATGTATGCGCGCCGTGAATGTAGGACGCATTCTCCCGCGCTTGAAATACGTTCCCATAAGTGCCGGTGATGGTTCCGCCCGGGGCGTTGAACGCCTCATAAAGACCGTCGCCGAACTTCAGCCCCGGCTGCGTATGATTCAGCGGCGGAAACTGCGGCGTGCTGCGAATGTAGTCCAGCGAAGTTTCAAACGTCAGATGCGCCGAAGCGACGCGCGTGTACGTGAGGCCGAAATTCCGCTGCCGGTCGATGAAGCGGATGGCAAAGCTCGGATCGATGGCGATCTGGCTGGGGTTCGTCGAGGGACCGGTCACATTGTTCAGATTGAAGCGGCCAAATAGCTGGTCCTTGTCCGAGATGTGGTGATCCAGCCGAACCGAGAACTGGTCGCTGACCGTCGTCACCTTCGACGACGTGGCGAATGTGCGCGCGCCGTAAGGGCCTTGCGGGTCGTTGGGCAGCGGGTAGCGGTTCAGCACGCCCGCGATCTGCGGGTTCACCGGCACGATCAGCGTGTCGCCGGCGAACGCTGTCGAATCGAGGCCCCGCCGCTCGTCGGGCGTTGGTACGGGGAGCACCTGCGTGGTGCCGAGCGCCTGGCGGAAGCCCTGGTATTGGCCGAAGTAGAATGTCTTGCCCCAGCCGTCGTAAATGCCGGGCAGCACCACGGGACCGCCGTTGGTAAACCCGAATTCGTTGCGCCGGAACGGGGGCAGGCGGCCCGGGTTGGCGATGGAGCGCCGGTCGAAAAAATTGCGGGCATCGAACGCGGCGTTGCGTACGAACTCGAAGATGACGCCGTGGACCTGATCCGAGCCGGACTTCGTGACGATATCGGTAAAGCTCGCCGCGCCGCGTCCAAACTCGGCGGGCATGACGCCGGAATTGGATCGAATCTCCTGGATGGCGTCGACATTGAAATTGGAAAACGTTGCCCCGCCCAGTTCTGGATCCGTCGAGTCGCCGCCGTCGATGGCGAATACGGCCGTAGTGCCGCGCTGGCCGTTCACGGCGAACTGCTGCGTGAAGTTGGCGGCGCCGTTAGTGTCGGTTTGCGTTCCCGACGCCAGCAGCAGCAGCTGGCTGAAATCGCGCTTGTTAAGCGGAAGGCCGGAAACTCTGCGGCTGGAAAGCCGCTCGCCGCCCGTTGCTGAGGCGTCCACGCTCTCCACCTGGCGGCGGAGTGCGAGCTCGTTTTTGTCCGTCAGGTCCAGCGATACTTCGGCGTGCTCACCCGGTTGAATGACGAGCGCTGCCGAAAAGTTTTGGTCGTGTTCTTTCGCGCGCACGGTAATCGAGTAACTGCCGGCGGCCAAGCCGGAGAAGTGAAACTTGCCTTCGGCATCCGTGGCGCCGCTGCGCACATCGCGGCCGCGCTGGAGCATGACGGAAGCTCCGCTGACCGGGTGTCCCGCGGCGTCGCGCAATATCCCTTGCCATGACGCGTTGTCCGCCTGGCCCGCTCTCGCGTGAAAACACAAGAGCAGTAATGCCGCGGCGAGCATAGCGTACTGGCGCATCTGTGGAAGCTCAGCTGCTGAACAGACGGATCATCTTATCGAGCGACAATTCGATGTGCGCGGCCATCGCCTTGCGCGCTTCGCCATACTTGTGCGCCTCGATGGCGCGAATGATCTCGCGATGGCCGATCCAGCCAGGCACAGTCTGTGTGCAGAGAGTATCGAGGCGGCGCACGTAGCCGAGCGTCAGGCGGAGCTGATCGATGACGCGCTGGTTCCCCGCCATTTCAGCCAGACGCAAGTGAAAAGCCTCGTTCGCCACCAGGATTGCATCCAGATTCTGCAAGCTGCCGGACTCGACGGCCACGATCGCCTTGAGCTGTGCAACCTGTTCCGCCGTCGCGTTCTGCGCGACTTTTTCAGCGGAAAAACATTCCAGCAGCTTGCGGTATTCGTAGAGCTCGACGATCTCGCGCACGCTGATGGGCTTCACCAGATATCCCTTGTGCGGGATCAGCAGCAGCCACTTGTCCTGCGCGAGCCGGCTGCAGGCTTCGCGCACCGGCGTCCGGCTGGTCTTGCATTTGCGCGCCAGAATCGCTTCAGAAAGAAATTCGCCCGGCGGAAGTTGCGCTGTCACCAGCCATTCTCGCAGTAGGCGGTAGACGCGCTCGACTTCGCCTTCAGTCCGCGATTTCGCCCTGGCAGTATCGGGCAAACGATCCTCCGCATGTTGCGTGCGCTCGGCTGCCGCGGCCCCGATTCGGCCTGTGTTGCGCTCTACGGCGCGCCCGATGACGGCCGGTTCGCCGTGCGCGTCAAGCTGGGCGACGATGGTGGTTTGGAATCGAGAGCCCACCAGATCAGTTCGCGCTTGGAATCCTTCAGCGGCGTAAGCCATTTCTCGACCATCGGAGCCTACGCACGGTTCTTGGTAAGCGGCGATAGCGATCTGAAACGGCTGACCCATGCCATCGAGTCCCTCGACAAAAATTTCGAAGTCGTCAGCATCGGCCACCGGCTGGAAATCGTCAAGCAGACAGGATCGCCGGACAATCTCGAAAAGACTTACTGCGTGTCCCGGCTGAAAGGCACCCACGGCATCGGTCACACCCGGCTCTCGACCGAATCGCGCGTCGATCTCAGCCATTCTCAGCCCTTCTGGAGCCATGGCAGTCCGGATCTGGCGATCGTCCACAACGGGCACATCACCAATTACCACCAGCTTCGCCGACGTTATGAGCAGCGCGGCGTTCGCTTCTACACGGAGAATGATTCCGAAGTGGTGGCGATCTATCTGGCCGAGCAGATTTCCAAAGGCGCGAGCCTGCAAGAGGCGCTGCAGCGCATGCTGCGCGATCTGGATGGCTCCTACAGTTGCCTCGCGGCCACGGAGCGGGAGATGGGATTCGTAAAAGACACATTCGCGCTGAAGCCGCTGGTCATGACCGAGACCGACAACTTCGTCGCTGTGGCGACCGAGGAGATTGCCATCCGCGCGGCGCTGCCGGGTAAATACGCGGTTCGCGAAGCGCAGGTCAGGGAAGTGCGGGTATGGCAGAGATAGTCTGCGGCAGCCGCGCTACGCGCGAGATCAACGCCGAAATCAAGCACGCCATCGCTGCCGGCGATCCCGACATCGTGGTGAAAGATCCTGGCGCGCGCCACAATCTGGGTGTGGCTGTGCTTGCGCCGGTGCGCATTCGCTTCACCGGAAGCGTGGGGTACTATTGCGCCGGCCTTAGCGATGGGCCGCATATCGAAATCGATGAAAGCGCCGGCTGGGGCCTGGCCGAATCGATGCTGAGCGGCGAGATCGTCGTCCGCGGCAGCGCCGGAAATGGGGCGGCCGCCGCTATCCGCGGCGGAACAGTAGTGATTCATGGCGACGCCGCGGCGCGGTTAGGCGTCTCGATGAAAGGCGGAACGGTGCTGGTCGCGGGAAACTGCGGATACATGGCCGGCTTCATGGGACAGAAGGGCGCAATCGTCGTCTGCGGCGACGTGGGCGATGCATTTGCCGACTCCATGTACGAAACCGTGTGCTTCGTTGGCGGGCGCGTCGCTGGACTTGGTACCGACGCCGTAGTCGAGTCGCCGTCGAATGAAGATGCGGCATGGCTCGACACGATGCTGGCCCAGCATCTGCCCGAAGCGCACAAGCGCGGCCAGGATTTCCAGAAAATCGTGTCCGGTCGCAAACTTTGGAATTTCGATAAGCGCGAATGGAAAGTCTGGCAGGAGGCCCTTTGAGAGCGGGCGACGGGCAGACCGATACGGCGGTGCACTCGAACGGCCGCGCCGCGAATGGCGATCTCCTGCAATCGTCCGGCACCTTTCAGCCCGCGGTCATCGAAGATATTCAGACCAAGGCGGCGTCTGGACTCTACCGCATTCGCGGCTGGGGCACGCTGCGTGAGCGGCGCTGGGCCACATTCGACGATCTCACTTTTCTGCCGTGCTCGCTGACGCGCATCCCTCTAGAAGGCTATAGGGAGAAGTGCTCGACCAAAACCGTGCTGGGCACGCGCTTCGCCAAAAAACCCATCGAGCTCGACATCCCGGTGATGATCACCGGCATGAGTTGGGGCGCGCTCTCCTACAACGCGAAGGTGGCGCTGGCGCGCGGGGCGCGGACGGCCGGGTCCTCAAACACCACCGGCGATGGCGGCATGCTGATGGCCGAACGCGAAAACAGCCGCACGCTGGTTTACGAAGTGCTGCCCTCGCGCTACGGCATCAACGTCCATCACATGCGCATGGCGGATGCGATCGAACTGACCATCGGCCAGGGCGCGAAGCCGGGCACGGGCGGCCTGTTGCTGGGCAGCAAAGTTTCCGACA
>WNFI01668992.1_pt1 | contig 10410 bp, 10 predicted proteins | sample 5400471 | NCBI WGS metagenome assembly WNFI01 (sample SAMN13153348, study PRJNA577476) | soil metagenome | isolation source: 100 cm saprolite on Douglas fir-dominated hillslope | place: USA:California | collected 2013-09-17 | reverse complement strand
GAGGCGGGCCGAAGATGAGGGCAAGGACTTGAAGTCAGGACGCGCACGACGCAAGGCACATCGATCCATCCGGCCGGTGGCCCGCAAGCCTGCCGGATCCGGGACTCACAAAAAACGCTCTTCTCACCGGAGGAAGACCACAGCTGTGTCCGCCAAGCACTTGAAGGCCAAGGCCCCGGTCAGCCGTGCGCGAGCGGCCGCTCCGGCGCGCAGCACCCACGCCACCGCTCCTGCCCTGCTGATGCCAGGGAAGCGTCGCACGCATCCGGTACCGTCGCCGATGCCCCTGCGGCACGTCGCGCCCCCGCGACCCGTCCTCGTTGCTCCCGCCCGCTCCATGCCGCCCGCCCGGGATATCCGCCGGCCGGCCGCGGTCGTGGGCAGCCGCGTCCCCGTGGCCGTTCCCGACTTCAGTGAGGCGGGGGTTCTGTTGGCCATCACGTACTCGATCCGCGAGGGCCGCCGTGGCGAGTTCTTCGACCTGATGCGCGAGTTGAAGCCGCTCCTGGTCGTGATCGGGGGCATGGATTGCACGATCTACGAGGACCGGAGCCGCCCGAACTACCTCATGGAGGTCTTCCGGTTCAAGGACGAGGCGGAGTTCACCGCCTTTGACGACAAGTTCCACAAGGACCGCAAGATCGCCGCGATCTACGCCCTCCTCGACGACATCGTGGAGGCGGAGAAGAGCGACTTCAAGATCTTCGAGCGCCGGCTGTAGAGTCGTCGTAGAGCTCGGGAGCGCGGCTCGCCGGAGCCCCTCTAGCAGCCCCGTCCGCTGACTTCATGCCTTCTCCGGTCGGCCACGGTCTCGCGGGTCTCATCGTCCATGTCCTGGCTTCCCGGGACCAGCACGAGCTCACGGATCGCTGGCGGCTGGGGGTGACGCTGGGGGCGGCCCTGATCCCCGACGTGGACCTGCTCTTTCGGTTCGTCGACGGCCGCAACCACCACGACAACGAGACCCACAGCCTTGGCTTCGCCCTCTTGGCCGCCGCGTCCGCCGCCCTGGCCTTCCGGCTCCTGGGCTGGGTCCGGCCGGTCGCTCTCGCCTTGGCCGTGGGGGCGGCCTGGTCGAGCCACGTGCTGCTCGACTACCTGAACGTCGACACCAATCCGCCCATCGGTATAATGGCCCTCTGGCCGCTCTCCCAGGGCTATTTCAAGGTCCCCTGGCCCATCTTCCTGGACATCGGGCGTACACTGGAGTGGGCGACCGTCCGGCATAATATCTTGGCCGCGGCATGGGAGGCGGTCGTGCTCAGCCCACTCCTCGCGGCCGCGTGGCGCTTCCGTTCCCGGCGGATGGGGTGACGGCATGGCACGAGGGTTCGAAAGCAAATCGGTCGCGGATCAGCAGGAGGCGGCCCAAGCCGACGGGCCCCCCTCGGAGCGCGACCTCGGCGATCCCGCCCGCGCCCTGAAGCGTCGGCGGCTGGAGCTCTCGCGCGCGGACGTGCTCCGCCAGATGAGCGCGGCCCGGGCGGAGGGGCATCGCGAGATGCTCAAGCGAGCGCTGGCGGCGCTGGACAAGGAGCTGGGCTCGCTCTCCTGATCGGGTCTGGCCTTTCGCGCCGCTCCCTGGCTTGACCCCACTCCGGACGGGGCGTAGCTTCAGGGACCGGATCGAAAATGAAGCGCAAATCGCGCGCCCCCAAGGACCCCCGGGCCGTCGTCAGCGACCTCATCGCCCGCAAGGAGCACGCCCGCGCCATCGCGTTCCTGAGGGGGCGCTTCAAGGGGCGGAGCCCGGGTCCGCGGTTGCGGCTCGAGCTGGCGGACGTGCTCGTGCTGGCCGGGAAGGGCGAGGAGGCGGTGCCCATCCTCATGGAGGTCACCGAGGAACTGCTGGCCCACGGGAACGTGGCCACGGCGATGGCCGCCCTCAAGAAGGTCGAGCAGATTGATCCGGAGGCGAGCCGGCTCGAGAAGCGCGTGGCTTCGCTCCTCGGCCAAAAGCCCGCCGCACCCGTCCCGCCTCTCCGGCCCTCCCCCCCGGGACCAGCACGGGGGGACGAACGGGCCAAGACCCAACCCGTGGACCCCGAGGTCTCCAAGCGCTTGGCCGAGTCGTCGTTCCCGAGAGACGATGACGAGAGCGCGACCGCCCCCGTGATCCTGCCCCCGGAGCTGGCCGCGCTCGGCGCGGCCAACGACGCGGCTACGGAGCCCCCGCGCGAGGTCGGCGACCGCATCCGGACCGTCTTCCGGCGCTTCCTGGCTACCCTGCCGGGGGGGGTGGCGGAGAGCGCGAGCGCGGCCGCGCAGGCGGAGAGCATCAGGGTCGCCCCCCCGGAGCCGGAGGCCAGCGTGGTGACGGCTCCGGATCCCGCGGGCGAGTCCCCTTCCGTCATGTCCGCGGAGGACTTTCGGACCGAGCTGCTCAATCTCGTCCAGGATCTGGCGCAGAGCCGGCCCGCTCCCCCGGCGTCGGCTCAGGATTCCGAGTTCCCGGTGGCGGCGACGGTGGCGGGGAGCGCCCTCTTCCGGGACCTCTCCCCGGCCGAATTGACGGGGGTTCTTCGTGGCCTGCGCCTCCACCATTTCGAGGGGGGGGACATCATCCTCACCGAAGGAGAGCGTGGAGACAGCGTCTACATCGTGGCCAAGGGAACCGTCCGGGTCTGGGTGAGGAACCCCGAAGGCCGCAACTTCCCGGTGGGGGAGGTGGGGGAGGGGGACTTCTTCGGTGAGATCGGCAGCCTCTCGGGCCGCCCCCGCTCGGCGACCGTGACCGCGGCGGGGCGCTGCGAGCTGCTCGAGATCGACAAGGGCGGCCTCGACCGCTTGGCCCACGAGCACCCGCGGGCGCGCGAGGTCTTGGAGGAGCTTTACATCCGGCGCGCGAGTAGCCCGGAGGCGGCGGCGGTGCGGGCCGTGCCCCTGGCCATGTCCGGCGACCAGAGGCGGGCGGTCGAGGCCCTGGAAGCCCTCTTCGGGGAGAGCCGCTGGGACCCCCGAATACGCCTGCGCCTGGCCGCGGTGCTGCTGAGGGCGGGCAAGTACGAGGACACCGTACCCATCCTCGTCCGCCTGGCCGACGACCTCGCGCGCCAGGGCTACCCGGAGAAGGCCATCGCCGTCCTCAAGAAGATCGAGAGGATCCGGCAGCGCAACGTGGAGGAGCTGAGCTTGGCCCCCCGATCGAAACCGGCGGCCCCGGCGGGCGACGCGGGCCCAGCGGCGCCGACGGGATCGGCCGCCCGCCGGCCGGGGGCGGGGAACACGGAGGGCTTCTTCCAAAACTGGCTCCTGGACATGGTGCGGAAGGCCGTGCACCCGGCCCCGAGCGACTCTTTCGCCATCGCCCCTGCCGACGCGTCCGCCCTCCGGGCCTACGCTCCCGGCCTCCTGGCCAGCCCCCTGTTCGCCGGCTTCAGCGAGGACGAGCTCCTGGCCGTCATCCAGGAGCTCCGGCTCCTCACCTTCGAGCCCGGGGACATCGTGGTGACGCAGGGGGAGCCGGGGGAGAGCGTGTTCATCCTGGCCGTGGGCGCGGTCAAGGTGTTCACCCGCGACCCCGGCGGGCGGAGCGTGGCCAAAGCCTCTCTGAAAGAAGGGGGCTTCTTCGGGGAGATCGCCGCGCTCTCCGGCCGGTCGCGCACCGCCACCGTCACCGCCGCCGCCCACAGCGAGATGCTGGAGCTCGAACCGGCGGCCCTCCACGCCCTGGACGTGAGCCATCCCGGCGTTCGGGTGGTGCTCGAAGCGGCCTACCGGGAGCGCACGGCGGATGGGGGGGCGGTCACGGTCCGGACCGCGCCCTCCTGAGCCTCTAGACCAGCTCGACCGCCAGGGCCACTCCGTTGCCCCCTCCCAGGCAGAGGGTGGCCACGCCGCGTGACTTGCCGCGGTCGCGGAGCGCGTAGAGCAGGGTGGTGAGGATCCTGGCCCCGCTCGCTCCGATGGGATGGCCGAGGGCCACGGCGCCGCCGTTCACGTTGACCTTGGCCGGATCGAGCTCCAGCTCCCGGCAGACCGCAACCGCCTGGACGGCGAAGGCCTCGTTCAGCTCCACGAGGTCCACGGTGGAGGCGCTCCAGCCCGTCTTCTTCCACAGCTTTCGCACCGCATCGACGGGCGCCATCATGACCAGGGCCGGCTCCAGGCCGGCCACGGCCTGGCCCACGATGCGGGCCAGCGGCCTCCGGCCGAGGGCGCGCGCGGTCTCCGCCGACGTCACGACCAGCGCCGCCGCCCCGTCGTTCACCCCGGGCGCGTTGCCGGCGGTGACGGTTCCGCCCTCCTTGAAGGCCGGCTTGAGCTTGGCCAGCGCCTCGAGCGACGTCTCCTCCCGCGGCCCTTCGTCCACCGCGAAGGGTACCGGCTCGCCCTTCTTGGCGGGCAGGGGAACGGGCAGGATCTCATCCCGGAACCGACCGGCGCGGATGGCGGCCACGGCCTTCCGGTGGCTCTCCAGCGCGTAGGCGTCCTGCTCCTGCCGGGTGACGCCGTACTTCTCGGCCACGATCTCCCCCGTGCAGCCCATGTGGTAGTCCTCATAGGCGTCCCAAAGGCCGTCCCAGATCATCGAGTCCACGGCCTCTCCGTGGCCCAGCCGCATGCCCTCGCGGACCCGGGTCAACAAGTACGGGCAGTTGGACATGGACTCCATGCCCCCCGCCACCACTACCTCCGCGTCCCCGTTAGCGATGGCCTGGGCGGCCAGCATCACCGCCTTGAGGCCGGATCCGCAGACCTTGTTGATGGTGAGGGCGGCGACCTGGGGGGGCAGGCCCGCGCGGAGCGCGGCCTGGCGGGCGGGGGCCTGGCCCAGGCCGGCGGAGACCACGTTGCCCAGGATCACCTCGTCCACGCGCTCCGGCGGAATTCCTGCGCGGGCCACGGCCTCCCGCACCACCATCGCCCCCAGCGCGGGAGCGGAGAAGCCCTTGAGAGAGCCTAGAAACTTCCCGGTGGGGACGCGCGCGGCCGAGAGAATGACGGACTCGGGCATGGCCACTCCTTATGACGTTGGCGGGCGCGCGGTCCGCGCCAGGTAGCGGCCCGCGGCCTCCAGGAAGCGGGCCCGGAGATCGGGATCGCTGATTCGCTCCGCCTCCGCGCTCAAGGCGGGGGAGGGCGGCGGGGCGGGCACCGCGGGCGCGGAGGGGAGGACGGGAGGAAGGGAGGGGGCCGTGCCCGCGGGGAAACCCTACGTGAACCCCAGGCGGCGCGGGGCGAGGTCGCCCACCAGGTCGCGCAGGCGCGTCAGGATCTCGCGCCGCATGCGGAGAAGACCCTTGCGCCACCCCGCGTCCGGGACCCGGATGCGCAAGCTGTCGCCTTCGAGCGCGATCACCTCGGTGCGCCGCGCCAACTCCGGGCCCACCACCCGCGGCCAGGCCGCGCGCAGCAGGGCCACGGTCCGCTCCGGCGCCGACCCGAAGAGCCGCGCGGCCAAGCCCATCGCGGCCGCCCGCTCGAGGCCCATGCCGCTACTGTACGGCAGAGCGCGGGCACGACCAAGCGTCTCTGCCCGGTGCGCTATACTCCTCCGCGTCGCCGCCCTCCGCGGAGACGGAGTCAAATTGGAGCCGGCCATGCGCTGCCCCAAGTGCAAGACCGAGATCACGAGCGTGCCCGATGGCGGCGGCGTCACCATCTGCCCGGGCTGCGGCGCCCGCCTCATGACGCGCTCCACCGCGGCCAAGCTCGCCAAGGCCTCCGCGGCCGACGGCCCCCCCGCCGCCTCCGGCCCCCATCCGAGCGCGACCCTGCCCCCGGGCACGCCGCTCAAGAAGATCCCGCGTCCGGGCGAGGACACCGCGCGCTCGGCGGGGCGCACCCAGCCGACGGGGGCGCCCGGCGAGGAGTGGCCCCCTCCCGCCACCCTCGATGCCGTTATGGCCGAGCTCCAGGCGCTGCGGCGGGCGCAGGACGAGATCCTGGAGCTGCTGCGGAACCGACCCCTCGTTGATGGGGGAACCACCGGGAGGGAGCCGTCCCCCGCGGAGCACGAGCACGACGCCACCGTCCCTCCCGTCCGTACGCGGCGCCGGAAGACGGTGCTTCTCATGGACGACGATCCCCTGACCCGCGAGGCGGCGGTGGCGGAGCTGGAGAAGGCCGAGGTTCCCGTGCGCGCGGTGGCGGACGGGCAGAAGGGGCTCGAGGCCATCGCCGAGGACAAGCCGGATGTCATCGCCCTCGAGCTGGACATGAGGGGCGCCCTCGCCGGCAAGGACGTCATCAACATGATCAAGGCAACGATGGAGTGGGTCGACGTCCCCATCCTCCTCTACACCCGCCTCCCGGTGGAGAGCCAGAAGGAAGCGCGGACCGCCCACGGAGCGGACGATCTGGTGCCGAAGGCCAGCGGGCCCGCGGCCCTGGTCGCGCGGGTCATCACCCAATTCCGGAGGGGCTGATGGAGCCCTGGCTGGTCCTGGCCTCCGCCTCGCCCCGCCGCGCCCGCATCCTCCGCGACCTCGGGATCCCTTTCCGGGTGACGGTCTCGGCCGCGGACGAGACCCTGCACCCGGGCGAGGAGGGGGGAGCGGCCGTCCTGCGCCTGGCCCGGGCCAAAGCGGAGGTGGTCGCGCGGTCGGAGACCCTCCCCGTTCTCGCCGCGGATACCGAGGTCATCTGCGAGGGCCGCGTCCTGGGCAAGCCGGAGTCTCCGGCCACCGCCCTTTCCATGCTGGCCCACCTTTCCGGACGCACGCACGAGGTCGTGACCGGGGTCTGCCTGATCAAGGGGAGCGTGGCGCGCTCGGGGGTCGAGCGCACCACCGTGACCTTCGCGGAGATGACGGAGGCGGAGCGGGCCTGGTACGTGGCCACGGGGGAGCCCATGGACAAGGCGGGGGGCTACCACGTGGACGGCCGGGGGGGGCTGTTCATCGAAGGCATCTCGGGCACTCCCTCGAACGTGGCCGGCTTGCCCGTTCGCCTGGTCTTCCGCCTCGCCCGGGAAGCCGGGCTCTCGCTGGGGCCCCCCTAGGGTGGACTCGCTCGGCCGGCCCTGGGTGGTCGCCTCCCTCAGCGTCGCCCTGGCCGGGATCATCCACCCCTCCCTCCGCGCGCGCCAGTGGCTGCCCGCGGCCCCGGCCGTGGTCTCGGCCCTGGCCCTTCTCCTCGTGCTCGGGCTCCTGGTGCGCGCGCGATCGGACCCCTGGGCACGCCTGCTCGGCCTGGGTGCTTGTCTCCTCCTCGCCGCCGTGGGCTACGACGGCGTCCTCGGCCGGAGGGGAAGCCTCACCCTGATCGCGGGCCAGTCCAAGAGCGGCTTCGAGGAGGAGGGTCCGGAGGGCCGGCCGCTCGGCCTGCGCCCGCTGGGCTTCGGGATCAGCCTCGCCCGCGCGGATCCCCGCGTCACCTCCCTGAGGCTCGCCTCGCCCGCCGGGGAGGAGACGGTCGAGCTCACCCGGGAGCGGGCGGTGAGCCGGGGCGGCCTGCGGTTTGGCGATCCCCAGGCGGTGCCCACGGGGGAGGTGGCCCGGCTCCGGGTGGCCGTCCAAGGCGGCCCCGAGACGCGGGAGGTCGACGTCACACCCGAGCGGCCGGGCCTGGTCGGGGCCCTGCAGATCGGCCTGGAGCGCTACTTCCCCGACTTCGCCCTCGATGGGAAGCAGCAGCCCTTCTCGCGCTCCAATGAACCCCGCAATCCCGCGGCCCTTCTGCGGGTGGAGCGAGAGGGAAAGGTCTGGCGGGTATTCGTGATCCGGGCGCTGCCCGGCGTGCACCGGATCGAGGCCTTGGACCGCTCGTTTTCCCTGACGTCGATCGAGCCCGAGGTCGCGGTGCGGATGCGGGTCACGCGCGAGCCGGCGGCCCCCCTGGCCGGGGCGGGTCTCCTTCTCATGGCCGGGGCGCTGGCCCTTGGCCCGAGGCGTCCATGACCCTCCTTCCCGCGCTGGCCGCGCTCCTCCTGGGCGGCGCGGCCTTCTCGGGCCAGGGGACGGGCCCCTCCCCGGGGGTGGCGCGCGCCCTGGCCGCGCTGGCCGCACTCGCGCTCCTGCCCGGGATCACGGAGCCCGGTTCCTGGCCGGCGGCCGCCCTGGCCGCGGGGGCGGTCGCGCTCGCCACGCCCCTGCCCTGCTTGTTGGCGGCGGGGGGGGCCGCGCATCTCTACCTGCGCCCAGCGGCCGGGGCCGAACCCTCCGCGGCCCTCGCCCTGGCCGGGCTGGCGGCGGCGCTCGCGGCGGGGAGCCTCTCCGCACAGGCGCGGGCGCGGCCCGGCCCGCCTCGAGCTGCCGGGGGCCGGTCTTCTCCTCGCCCTGACGCTGCTGGCCTCCTGGGCCGGGACCGTCACTCTCTGCGCGCACCTTCTGGCCCCGTCCGTGGCCGCCGCGCGCGCCCTCGGCCAGCGGCTTCTCATCCTCGCCGGGGGCCTGGCCTCGCTCGCTATCGGCTTCACGCTGCTCCAGGGCCTGGGTCGGGGACCGGAGGCCCTCGCCGAGGGCGCGACCGGTCTGGTGGGGTGCTCGCTGGCCGCGGGCCTGCTCGTCCTGGGCCTGAAGGCTCTGCTCGCGACTCCGGGCGCGGGGGCTCGGGCGCCGGGCGAGAGGGGGGCGGGGCCCACCGCCCGGCTCGCGGCCCTACTGGCCCTGCTCGCGGCGGGCGCCGCGGGCGCGGAGGGCTGGCTGCGCCAGGGCACCTACGCGACATCCTTCGTCTCGGCCGCGGCGGCGGCCGGGATCCTGGGCCTCGGCGCGCTCGAGCCCACCCGGCTCGCCCTCACGCGGCGGGCGGCCTTCGTGGCCGGCCTGCTGTTCCTGCTTCTCTGAGCGCCGCCCGCGTTTAGCGCAGCCCTTCCGCCATGTACAGCTCCGACATGCGGTGGTCGTAGGTGTAGATGTAGGCCCGGCCGTCGCTGGAGAGATCGATCGTGGATATGGCCACGATGCCCGTGGGGTCGGCGGGCAGGAGCTCTCTCCACAGCTCCTGGACGTGGCTCGCGAGGTTGAGCCGATAGACGCGGGCCGGGACATGCTCTTGGGCAAAGGCGAAGAGGGAGCGGCCGTCGCCACTCCAGCGGACGGGCACGCTCCCCGCGTCGAGGCCCTTGACGGGCTGGGGCGTTCCCCCCGCCACGGGATAGATCAAGATCCTCCCCTCCGGGCCCCGGGCCGCGAAGGAGCGCCCGTCCGGGGAGATGGGGTTGCCCGTGAACTCGACGCTCGCCCCCGGGGGGGAGACGGGTCGGGGGTCGCCCGCATCGACATCCTGGACGTAGCAGCGTCGCGCAAAGCCGTCCTCGGTCCCGAGGATGAGGATGCGCTTTCCGCCCGGGAAGAACGCGGCCTCCACGTAGCCGGTGACGGCGCCGCTCGGGAGCGTCCGGGGCTCTCCGGGGCCGGTCGGGAGCAGGACCAGGCTCTCCCGGGGCCCGGCCTTCGCGACCGCCGCCCACTCCCGGTCGGGGGAGAGAGCGAGGGGCCGACCCTCTCCCAGTTTCACCGCCGGCGAGCCGTCCGCCGCCCGCAGGTAGACGGTGGGGGCGGCCTTGGTTCCCTCCCCCCTCTCGCAGAAGAGGACGGTCCGACCGTCCGCGGAGATGTCGGCCGCCGTCGACCAGTCGAACCAGGAGAGGTCCCGCTCCTCCTTCTGGCCGGGGGGGAGGCACATGAGCCCGCCCCGGGCCGTCTCGCGGGCCAGCAGCACCCGTCCCTGCCTGGAGACGTCGTGGAGGAGGAGGCGCGCGGGCGCTCTCAGCACGACCCGCGACTGGCCGGAGAGCGTGACCGCGTGGAGGGCTTGGGCGCGCCCGACCTCGGCCGCGGTGAACCAGATCTCCCGGCCGGAGGGGCTCCAGGCCAGGCCCCAGGCGCTGCTCCAGCCCGGAGAGATTTTTTGGTACTTGCCGGCCCGGTCCACCACCGCCACCGATCCGTTGTCCTCCGACGGGGAGGGGTGATCGATGAAGGCGATGAGATCGCCGCGCGGCGAGAACCGTGGTTGGCCGATCCAGCCGGGCGTGTCGTAGAGGACGTGCCCAACCGGGAACTCGAGGCGATGCCGGCCCTCGGCGTCCCGCACCACCGCCAGGTCCGTTCCGTCCGGCGTCCACTCCGCTTCGTGGACGTCCTGGAGCACCTCCCGGGGGGCGCCGCCGGCGAGGGAGGCCCGGGCCAGGGTTCCCTGGCAGCTGCCCCAGAAGAACTGGCAGCCGAGGGCGATGGCCATCTCCCCCGAGGAGGAGACGGCCAGCACGCCCGCCGAGGAGAGGCCCAGGGATCGCGACTCCGGGCTCTCCAGCCGCGTGGTCAAGATCTCCACCCGGCTGGCGCCCCAGGCGGCCGAATACACGATGGTCTGGCCGTCGGGCGCGAACCGCGCGGCGGCGATGGTCCCCCGGCGGAACGTGAGCTGGTGGAAGGAGGGGGGGGTGGCCCGCATCCCATGCGCGCCCGCCCAGAACCCTCCGGCCACGGCCGCGGCCAGGGCGAGGCCGGCCAGGAGGGG
>WNFI01208625.1_pt1 | contig 10410 bp, 10 predicted proteins | sample 5400471 | NCBI WGS metagenome assembly WNFI01 (sample SAMN13153348, study PRJNA577476) | soil metagenome | isolation source: 100 cm saprolite on Douglas fir-dominated hillslope | place: USA:California | collected 2013-09-17 | reverse complement strand
GCGACCTCCCGCAGCCAGTTCTCATCTTCTCCGAGATCCTCGGCGACGCGGGTGATGGTCGTGACGTGATGGACCTTATTGATGTGCATGGATCAAGCCGCTTGAACGGAGATCGTTGATGTCGAAGGCGTCCAATTCCATGGCAGCAATTCGTCCAGCCGATGTGCGGGATGAGCAGCGATGCATGACAGGACGTCGGCCATCCAGGCCTGTGGGTCGACGCCGTTCATCTTGGCCGTGACGATGAGGCTATACACGGCTGCGGCGCGCTGTCCACCGCGGTCAGATCCGCAGAAGAGCCACGACTTTCGCCCAAGAGCTATGCCTCTTAGCCCTCTCTCGGCGGCGTTGTTGGAGAGACATACGCGCCCATCTTCAAGGAACAGAGTGAAGCTCGCCCATCGCTTCAGGATGTAGTTGAACGCTTTGGCCAGGTCGTGCCCACGTGAGAGCTTGGTGACCTGCTCGCGCATGTGGGCGTGAAGATCCTCGACCAATGGCCGGCTCAGCGTTTGCCGAACCGCCAGACGCTCCTCGGCGCTCTTGCCATTGATCGATCGCTCGATCTCAAACAGCGCGTCGATCCGGCGCACGACCTCGATGGCGATCGGCGACAGCGCGATTTCCTTCTTGCCCGCGGCCTTGCGACGGGCATTCTCCTCGATATCAGCCATAGCGAAGAACGGGCGCCGGGCGTGCGCCCAACACGCCGCCTCCCGGACCGGTCCCGGATTGCGCCCAGGCAGATAGAGCTGATTATATCCGTCATAGGCGTCGGCCTGCAGGATGCCGGCGTATCGGGCCAGATGCGCTTGGGGATGTTCGCCCTTCCGGTCGCGGGAGTAATAGAACATCGCTGCTGGCGGCCCGGTTCCGCCAAAAGGCCTGTCGTCCCGAACGTAAATCCAGCATCGCCCCGTGTCGGTCTTCCCCTTGGCCAGCACCGGCACGGTCGTATCATCCCCATGAAGGCGCTCAGCCGCCATAACATGGGCTTCGAGGCGGCGAAGCAGGGGATCAAGCGCCGCGAAGGTGCTCACGATCGCCTGAAATCGCTGCTCACGATCCTCTGAAATCGTTGCTCATGATGCGGTGAAATCCGTGCTCACCATCCCGCGAAACACGCAGACGGGGCTGCGTTTCCAGGGTTCGAGTCACGTCTTCGCCGAGTTTGCGCAGGCGATTGCCACCACAGCACTCACACGCTGTCGGCGGATCGATCACCACACGCTCGCGGGGGAGGTGATCCGGGAATGTGTTGCGCTCGGGACGCTTGCGCGTAAATCCGCGCACCGACGTTGTCTTGGTGACCGCTGCCTCCGCCGCGAGTTCGTCCTCCGCGGCGTCGGCCTCCAGCTCTTCGAACTCCAGCGCCAACTGATCGATCAGACGTGCCGAACGCTCCGATCGTTGCCCGTAGACCTGGCGCTCTAGCTTGGCGATCCGTAACTTCTGCTGGGCGATCAGTGCTACGTCTTCGCTTGCCTTCGCGCGCGCTACCGCCAGCTCCGCGGCAACCTCCACAGCCTTGGCGCGCTCGATGATTAACGCCTCTTTCAGAGCGGTTATGTCATCGGGAAGAGCGTCGCGAGCTGTGTCCATGCAAACGAGAGAATCATAAATTCAGCGATTTGTGGTGCCCTAAAATGCATCCGCTCCCAATTTTATTCGGCTCAGCCGGCGCTCTGTGGCCTCCAGGTCAGTTGTGGATTTCGCCAGTCGATCCCCTCCAACGAGGGCATTGGGAGATACCCATGAGAGTCACGATGACGTGGCGCCCTGCGATGAGGTCGAGGTCGTTGATCCACGTCATCCGCTTTACGGTCGGCGTTATCGCTTAATCTCGATCGGGAAGGAAACGACAACACGCGGAGCGTGCAAGGATTCCTTTGCACGTGTACAGTACCGATTCGGTCTCACGCTTCTTCTGCCGCTTGGGGTTACGAATCTTGAGCGGAAAAGCTTTCGGCGCGTCGCGCCGACCAAGCTGAGCCTCGACGCGCTGCAGGACTTAATCGCGTTGGCCGAAGAGAGCGGGGGCACATGCCCATCGAACCTCGAGAGATATGGCGCAGTTTACCGGAAACGCTCCGGCAGGCGATCGCCGAAGATCTCGGCGAAGTCCTGCGGGAGATGAGCGATGGGCTCGGAACTCGTCAAGCCGGATCACCTGGACCGCAAAGCGGTGGTGTATGTCCGGCAGTCGACGCCACACCAAGTGATCACCAATCAAGAGAGCCTGAAGCTTCAGTACGCCCTCTCGCAGCGCGCTCGCGATCTCGGATGGCGCGAGGCGGACATCGATGTGATTGACAGCGATCTTGGGCAGAGCGGCGCTGCCGCAGCCCACAGGAAAGGATTTAAGGACCTGGTCGCGCGCGTCACTCTTGGTGAGGTTGGCCTTATTCTATCGGTGGACGTGACGCGCCTGGCTCGCAATTGTTCGGATTGGTACCCGCTGCTTGATGTCTGCGGGCACCGCCATTGTTTGATCGCTGACCGGGATGGCGTCTATGATCCAGGAACACCCAATGGCCGCCTGCTGCTCGGCCTGAAAGGTACGATCTCAGAGCTGGAATTGCACACGATCAGAAGCCGGATGACCACTGGGCTTATGGCAAAAGCCGAACGCGGCGAATTGGCCCTGCAGCTGCCGGCGGGCCTTGTCCGCGATCCTTCAAGGGTGGTCACCAAGGACGCCAATCTCGAGGTGCAGGGGCGCCTGTCGCTGCTCTTCGAGACCTTCCTAAAGGTACGGACCGCCGCGCAAGTGATGCGGACCTTTGTTGGCCGCGGCTTGGCACTGCCTCGCCGCGACCGCCATGGCGATCTGCGCTGGCAGCCTGCCACGGTCTCGGCTGTGACGGCGATCCTGAAGAATCCGGCCTATGCAGGCGCTTTTGTCTATGGACGGACTTGGCAGAAGCCATCCCAAACCCCAGGAGAGCGTCCACACAAAGCTCCGCGTCGTGGAATGGACTGGAGGATCGTGGTGAGGGACAAATACCCGACCTATATCGATTGGGAAAGCGGCAGCCAATACGTGTGCAATCATCTCAAAATCCAGCGTGGCGCGCCGGAATGTCAGAACCTGCGCGCTGCACCGATCGATGCGCAAGTTGCAGCGGTATTCTTGGAAGCGGTGGCGCCGGCGGAAATCGATGCGTTATCCAAAGCGCGCAAGGCCCATCTGCAGTCTGAAAGAGCCTTGCGCCACGCTGAGGAGCAGCAGATTGAGAGACTTCGCTATCAAGCAGCCCTTGCTGAGCGCCAGTTCAATCGCGCCGATCCCGATAACCGGTTGGTCACTGGCGAACTGGAGCGGCGCTGGGAAGTCGCTCTGCTGGAGCTTCGCCGAGCCGAGGAGGCGCTGGCCCAGAAGAAGCCCCAGGCCAATGAAGCCTTTGGCGTTCCTCATGATCTGCGTGCCAAGGTGATCGCCCTCGGAAATCGCCTTCCGGCGCTGTGGGAGAATCCGGCGACCCGCAGGGATCATCGAAAGGCGCTCTTGCGCTGTCTGATCGAAAAGGGCGGCACCAGGAGATGGTGGAGCGCATATGCGCGCTGGCTCACGAGGGCATGCATGACGATGAGATCGCGCGCATTCTGACGCAGGAAGGGCATCACTCACCATGGGAGGCGGATAAAGTCCTGCCGGTCACAGTCCAGCGCATTCGTCTTAAACACCGTCTCAAGGTGCGGCCTCGGCAAACGCGGTGGCCGGCGGTCACAGACCATTTGACAGTAACCCAATTGGCAATCCGTCTCGGGATTCCCACCAAGTGGATCTATGTTCAGCTCAAGCGAGGAAGCATCCTGACCGCCCGAGAGCCTTCGGGCCGCTTCCTCTTCCCCGACAACAGAACCGCCTTGCAAGCCATTTGCAGCTTGAGAAACCACCATGTCGCGAAGATCGATCTGAGGGCGGATCGCCATGAAAAGTAAGGGCATCAACAAAGGTCATCGCTCATATAAGCCATCTGGGCCGCTGAGATCGACACCGCGCCAGCCGATGCCGAAGGCCAGATGAACCTTCCGCGGTCCAGACGCTTGGCGTAAAGCGACAAGCCGATGCCATCATGCCAAAGAATCTTGACGAGATCGCCCCGACGCCCGCGGAAGATATAGAGATCGCCAGCATGGGGATTGCGCTTCAAGCTCTCCTGAACCTGCAAGGCCAGCCCTTGCATGCCGCGACGCATGTCCGTGTGGCCCGTCGCGATCCAGACTCTGACGCCGCTCGGTATCGGGATCATCGCCGGCTCAGAACATCGAGGACCCGCCCCAACGCCTCGGCATCGACATGCTCATCAACGCTGACGCGTTTGCCGTCAGCGAGCGCAATCTCGATCAGGCCGCGTCGTTTCCTGACCGGTATCGCCGCCGACGCTTCAATCGATGGAACGCTTTCGACCGAAGACGCAGGCGCGGCGACCTGAACCGGCACAAGACCCGGTGGGCTCGAAGCTTCCGTCGCCAATCGAACCTGCCGCCGCCACGTGAACACCAAACTCGTCGAAATTCCGTATCGGCGCGCGATCTCCGCCACCACAGCGCCTGGGACCAGAGTCTCCTCAATGATCCGCATCTTCTCGTCGCGAGACCAGCGACGTCGGCGCTCAACGCCGCTCAGAACTTCAACTCGCATAAACCGACCTTAAGGCTAGCCTTAAAGCCACATACTTCGTCAGAGCCTGTCACCGAACAAGGCGGTTCCCGCCGCAGGCGTACTGAGCACATGACGCTCAAAGCTGATGGCAATCATCCCGGCCCAATTTCAGCGTAGGGATCGCGGCAATACGCTCGGCACTGCTATGCTGGTGCGAGCGGTGTCCGAACATGGGCTGAACCCCAACCCATGACACAGCTTCGGATTTGACCGCCTCCAGGGCGTCGAGCACGGCCTTGATCGATAGGAACTAGCTCGACCGGCTCACCAACCGGCACGCTTCGTTGAGCGTCGCAATACTAGGATTGGTAGCCGCCACGTCATCGAACAGCGTCATCGCGTAGATCGACAAATCCTCCTCTGTCAGCGTACGAAATAGAACAGTTCGGTGATGCGTTGGTCGGTCCCGACGTACGCGATATGCTGGACGTTTTCCGGGGTGGTGTACCAGCTCGTGGGGCTGGTGCTGGGGGCCACGCCCCCCGTCCCAGGGACGCCGTGGAACCACCGCCCGTTGGGGCCAACGAAGAAAAACAGTTCGTGGATGCGTTGGTCGGTCCCGACGTAGCCGATGTGCTCGACGTTTTCCGGGGTGGTGTACCAGCTCGTGGGGTTGGTGCCGTTGGCGACAGGGACGTCGCTCGCCGTCCCCGGGACGCCGTGCAACCACTGCCCGTTAGGGCCGACGAAATAGAACAGTTCGTGGATGCGTTGGTCGGTCCCGACGTAGCCGATGTGCTGGACGTTTTCCGGGGTGGTGTACCAACTCGTGGGGCTGGTGCCGTGGGCCACGGGGACATCGCTCGCCGTCCCCGGGACGCTTTGGAACCACTGTCCGTTGGGGCCAACGAAATAGAACAGTTCATGGATGCGTTGGTCGGTCCCGACGTAGCCGATGTGCTGGACGTTTTCCGGGGTGGTGTACCAGCTCGTGGGGCTGGTGCCGTTGGCGACAGGGACGTCGCTCGCCGTCCCAGGGACGCTGTGGAACCACTGCCACCACCGCCCGTTGGGGCCAACGAAGAAAAACAGTTCGTGGATGCGTTGGTCGGTCCCGACATAGGCGATGTGCTGGACGTTTTCCGGGGCGGTATACCAGCTCGTGGGGTTGGTGCCGGGGGCCACGGGGACGTCGCTCGCCGTCCCCGGAACGCCGTGGAACCACTGCCCGTTGGGGCCAACGAAGAAAAACAGTTCGTGGATATGTTGGTCGGTCCCGACGTAGCCGATGTGCTCGACGTTTTCCGGGGTGGTGTACCAGCTCGTGGGGCTGGTGCCCGGGGCCACGAGGACGTCGCTCACCGTCCCCGGGACGCTGCGAAGCCAACGTGGAGGGGGGCTGTTAAAGGCGTCTACGGTGCCTGCCGTTGCGTTCAGCACCCGCACATTGTCGTTGGTATCTGAGGTTCCGGTCGCAATGTTATTGTACTTGGCGTTCGGACTCGACCAGTATTGCACTCGTGGATCGCAGGATAACGGAGGAGTGCAGGCATAGGCCATAACGGTTCGGAAGCTCTGACCTGGCGCCGACGACGGATGCTCGTAACCGTGTCCATAGGCGTAGGGCGAGGTCGTGGAGTCGTGGTTCTCGTCATGCCGGGCACCCATCAGATGCCCGAGTTCGTGGGCAAACGAGTAATAGCCCGTGGCGCAGTCATAGTGCACGATCGCGAATGCCGTAGAGGCTGTAGCCATGATGGCGTCGGCCAGGCCGCAGAAGTCGGACTGGTTGATGATCATCGCTGAAAGATCGGCTCCGGACGACGTCCGGTGAGCCTGCACGTTAGGGTTGGCAACGAAATCGGCTAGAATGGTGTCGAAGGTCTTGCCGCTCTCCGAGTAGGAGACCTCAAAGCTGTCAACAAGGTTGAGCTTGATGTGGATGCCGCTGTTCACGTAGGACTGGTTCGCCTCCGCGACCGCGAGTTGGATCGTCGCGGTTATGTCGGCCACTGCATTTTTGGCGGCAGTGGTGTAGGGGACCATCACGTCGATTCCCACTGTGGCATCGCCGGTTGCATCTCGTGTTGATGTTGGCGGCCGTATGTCGCCGCGCCGCTCCCGCTGCTGAAAGCTTGGCGGATGCTCGGGCGGGAAGTGCCCTGTGTCGACCTTGATCAAGGCATGAACGCCGTTGCCAATCGGCTCGATGCGATACAGCGAATTCTGATCCTGAATCGATCCCGTTATGTTGCCGTCATGAACCACCAGGGTCGCCTGGCCTGGAACATCGCTCAGCGTGCCATACCAAATAAAGTCGGTGGGGCTACTGACATCTTCCTTGCGCTTAGACAGCGTCAAGGTGGGCATGCTCGGGACGCTGACTCGCATGTCATTGCCTCGCAGCGCATCGATGTTGACCGTCACGAGGCTCAGATCCAGCGTTGTCTTGCGTTGCCGGAGTCGGTTTATGGCCGACGTCTGCGCAGGAGTTGCGTCGGTCAACTGGTTCGACGGGATTGCGGTGACGAGTTCTGGTGTCTGCGCCATTACCTGGCCGGGCACCAAGACCGGCGCACACAGCGTCAGGCATACGACGATCCAGCGGCAGTCAAGGAGCCGCGATAACATTCCGTGGCGAAGCATTTTCGGCCGGACCGGCGGCGTGACTACGAGGCTGAATTCGGTAAGCGAAGCCGCACCCCTTGTTTCCCGTGGAAGTACCATCGAGGATTCCTCCATATTTGGGTCCTATCAGATCAACAGTGATTTGCAGACACTCAAATGGACACCCAATATTGCAATCGCACTCACACAACTTCCGTGCGTATTTCCGTAAAGTGTCTACCCGCGACGGCTTTCCGTCAAGTCGCCGACGCTGAACGAGCCATCGCTGTTGCAATGTCGCTCAAATCGTTTCAGCGTTTCACCCCTAGGAAAAGGTTGAAACGAGACGGCCCTACGGGGGCCTAAGGGCTCCTCCCGCAGTAGGGTGATCGTTTCAGATATAGAAGTTCGAGTAACATGCTGTGATTATTCGCCATTTAGGTTTGTCGGCTGGCACGGTTTCCGGACGCTGGGTACCGCATGGCAGGCGGCGGCTCGGTCCGCAAGCGTATGTCTCGATTGGGTCAAAATGAGAAGAACTCAGTGCGAGCAAATGTCTTCCGGGTTACCCCTGAAAGCGGACATTGCTCAATACGGTCGGCATGTCTCAAACGTGCCAGAAACGGACGTGAGCATCTGCAACAAGGGTACGCACGGAGGTTCTTATACAATCACCTCGTAGGCGCAGGTAGCGATGTCTTTTTGCACAAGACCGCTTCACGGTAGAAGTAGCGTGACCGTGAGAGCCGAGACCGAGTGGCGAAGCAAATGCCGGTGGTTCGCGGCACCTACTCAACCACGTTGTCTGCACGCACGAGGAGGGAGGGTGGAATCGCCAAGCCGAGCGCTTTCGCCGTGTTCAAATTCAGGACTAGTGCATATTTTGAGATTTGCTCTACTGGCAGACTGCTTGGCTGATAACCCCCCAGAATTTTGTCGACATACGCTGCCCCCCGTCGCGCCTCTTCGGTGAAATCCGGGCCATATCCCAATAGGCCGCCCGCCCGCGCGCCCTCTGTGTATGGATGAACCGAAGGCAATCGGTTCGTTAGAGCGACATCGGAGATTTGCTTGGCGAACGAGAAGGCAAATCCCGTCGGCCACACGAAGAGCGCCTCGGCACCCCGTTCCTTAACTCTTCGTATAGCGTTCGCGAGATCAGACAGCACTCCAACCTCGATTTCGTCCAGCTCGATACGCAATGATCGTGCGGCCGCTGCCATCGCCGCCTTGTGCTCGCTATTGACCGTTCGTTCTGTGGAGAACAAGACCGCTAGGCGAGCCAGCGACGGAACTACTTCCTTCGAAAGCTCGAGAAACTTGCTGATGATCTCATTGCTGGCGAACGTCGTTATGCCGGTAATGTTGCCTTCCGGATGAGCGTAGCTGCGCACCAGACCCCATGCGACTGGGTCAGTGAGGATAAAAAAGACGATCGGTATCCTCGTTGTTGCTTGCTTTGCGGCAAGCGCAAACGCGGGCCCCCAAACAACAATGACGTCGGGATCCAACCCTATAATCTCGTCGGCCAGAGCGGCAGTCGAATCCTGCTGTCCCGCAGAATAGCGGTAATCAATCCTGATGTTCTGATCTGCGATCCAGCCATGCCCGCGAAGCGCGTCTTCGAAGGCCGCATCCGCGGGCGTTCGGCTGGCAGCTGGCGACAAGTAGCCGAGGCGCACGATCTTGCGGACGCCCTGAGCTAAACCAGCTCGCGCGAAGAGTACCAATGCCGATGCGGAAATGAACTCCCGGCGTCTCACGGGCTTTCCCCTCCAGCCTCCTACCTTAACCCTACCAAAGCGTTTGAGCGAGAACCCACTTGTACATCACGGAAACTCAGCCTGCTAACGACCGGTTTGGGTCAATCGCGCTGTTCTGCGAGGCTGACCACTTCCGGTCTTCCCCGACTAGCAGACGTTCTCAGTATCCGCCGGCATGTCTCAAACGTGCCATTGACGGAAGTGAGCAGCCCTCACTCGATCACCTCGTCTGCTGTCACCAGAAGTGAAGGCGGAACCGTGATGCCAAGCGCTTTGGCGGTCTTTAAATTGATGACCAGCTTGAAACGCGTGGGCTGTTCGATGGGTAGATCGCCGGGCTTTGCGCCTTTCAGTATCTTATCGATGTAGCCGACCGCTCGTCGGAAATAATCGAGGAAGTCTGGTCCATAAGAGAGAAGTAGGTTGTACGGGACCTGGTCAGCGTTCGCTGCGATTGTGGGTATCTTATGCGCCATGGCTGATGCGCCCACCTGCGCCCGCGCGTTGTACATTGGCGGTCCAGCTACACATGCACCGTCGAAACCGTCACGGGCAATCACTGAAAACGCCTGCTCGATCTCATCTGCCGTCGTCACCTCGAATATTCGTGCCGAAAAGCCCGCAATTTTCGCCGCTCTTTCGTAAGCCACGCCACTACGCTGAGAAAACGGGTCTCTCGGGTCAAGCACGACTGCCACGCGGGCCAGTTGGGGAACGGCCTCCTTGAATAGCGATAGTCGCTTACCAGACAGGTCAATGGCCATCAATGAAAGTCCGGTGACATTGCCACCGGGGTGAGCCAAGCTCTCGACAAGGCCATTACCGAGGGGGTCCGAGTGGGCGACAATTACTATGGGAATGGTACTGGTGGCTTGTTTAGCTTCCTTTGCCCCTAACTCGGTCACCGCGACAATCGCGTCGACTTTGCCTTCGACGAGTTCCTGCGCGAGTGCACGAAACCGCTCAGGCAGTTCGGCGGGAAAACGGTGCTCCAGTTCGATGTTCTTTCCTTCGAAGTACCCAAGATCGTGAAACGCTTTCGTCAGGGCTCCCAGATAGACCTCTTCCTCCTTAGCGTTGGTGGCGTGCCATAGAACGCCGACCCGAGGAACTTTCTTGGGCTGCTGTCCTCGTGCGGCGAACGGCAAAATCATCGCGCCGCCAAGTGCCGTGATGAATTCGCGCCGTCGCATGTGACCCCGCCGAGAGCGTGCCTTGCGCAATTCCTGGACTATAGCAGCCAGAGACCGTGCGGCGAGCAGCATTTGCCCACTAACTCAGAAAACGATCAGGTCAAATGTCCGGTCCGGGTCAAAACCGGAAAAGCTCAATGGGAGGATATGTTTTCCGCTTTGCCCCTGAGAGCGGACATTGCTCAATGCAGTTAAACCGGATAATCCCACTTGGTAACGCCACGTTCCGGGTGGTCGG
>WNFI01216562.1_pt1 | contig 10411 bp, 7 predicted proteins | sample 5400471 | NCBI WGS metagenome assembly WNFI01 (sample SAMN13153348, study PRJNA577476) | soil metagenome | isolation source: 100 cm saprolite on Douglas fir-dominated hillslope | place: USA:California | collected 2013-09-17 | reverse complement strand
TCGGACCAATGCGCGTGCCCGTCTTTTCGCAGTTGTGCATGCACTATGTCCTGGCAGGGGAGTGGGAAGCAGCCTATCGCTATGCTGTGAAGGCCATCGTCCTCCGCAAGAGTACTGACATAGCATTGATCCCGTGGGATTTCTCCTTTCATTATGAAACGGAGGCCTTACTGCGTGGGGGGGATGAGAGGCAAGCGCGAGCAGAAGTATACCGACTCGGGGAAGACCTGGGACCCTATCGGCGCTTCCGCATTCCCTACCTGCGCTCGTTGGCGGTGCTGGCCGCGTGGAAGGGGCAGAGGGAGCAGGCCATTGGCCACTTGCAAGAGGCAGCAGGGCTGGCCGCAGACATTGGGCTGCCGGGAGAACGCTGGCAGATCCAGGCGATGTTGGGGACGTTGTATGAGGCAGGTGGAGAGCAAGCGCAAGCGCGCACCGCGTTTGGGGAGGCGGCCAGGATCATCCAGGGGCTGGCCGAGGATATCGGGGATGAGACGCTGTGTGCGCGCTTTCTGGCTGGGCCACAGATCCAGCCGGTGGTGCAGCACGCCCAACGCCTTGCCAACCCTGTGCCGCACGACCACGTGGAGCCGAGCAAGCTTTGAGCTGTCTGGTGCGGAAGGTTGACGAGCTGTGGGGCAACACCTCTGCAATGCCTACCTCTTCCGTCTCTGGCGGATCTTAAAAGGACCGGCTTATACGTTGATATTGCTCTACAAACATCTTTTTAGCACGCGAAATACGTATTGCGGCGGCGCCTGGCGAGATACCAACAACAGCTGCTACTTCCTGATAAGGCACTCCCTGGACTACATTCAGTACCAGGGCAGCGGCATAGTCCTCCGGCATGTTTGCTATGGCGAGTCGAATGTGCTCGCGTTCGGCAATCTCTGCAATACCACCGTCGTCAGGCGGCAAGAAGAAACCCTCATCACCACATGTGTGGGATGTGAGAGACCACCAGGAGATACGCTTGCGCCGTCGAAGAAGATCGACCTCCTGGGTCACATCATCCGCATCCTCTTGACTACCGAGTAGGCGGTAGATATAGGAGTGGAGCGGTCGCCTGAACCGCTCATATAACGCGCTCAAGGCGTGAGCATCAGCGAAGAATGATGCCTCGCTACTGTCCTTGCAGGGATGCTCCTTATAAGCATTCGCAGATCTTCTCACCGCCATGCTGGCATGTACCCTTTCTCTTCGCCGAATAGCCTACCCCAGGATAATCGGCAACACTACTCCCAAACCGAGCACAGCGAGCCAGAGTGCAGGTGCAGGGGTTCCCGGCGGGCGACGCAGACGTGCTTCATGCACCGCGATACGCTTATCGAGGAGCAGCCAAGCTGCATGATGGCTTTCTAACCAGAAAAACACCAGGCCTGTCGCGGCTCCATAGATCAAATGACCCAGTAAGGAGGGCAAGAGAATATCGGCTGCCTGCATGGTCCAGGTGGGGGCATGGCCCAACAGAATGGGCATGAGGGTCAAAGGACCAAGAAACCACCATGCCAGCCCATAGAGCATGCCCCAGGCAAGACTTGAGCCCACATCAGGTGACTCGTGCGCAAAGAGGAGCCCATAACTCATGCCGATCAAGACGCTAATGACCAGGTGCACCACGAAACCTGCGAGAGGAGACGATCCTCTAATGAGCGCTGCTACCTGCGGTAATACTCCTGTCGCTACCATGATGATGCTAAAGAGCAATCCTCCCAGGATACTTGCGAGCGCACCCCACGCCAGCAAACGAAGGGTCAAGATGCCAGGCCCCTCTGCCTGACGCTTGAGGGGGTCGGATTCAATGAACAAGCCGACCCACAGGCGATTGCCCCAGGCATAGAGCAAGCCCAACAGGATGCCGTAGACCGCATGACCGATGAGCGAGCCGAACCATACACTCCCATGCAGGTACGACCAGTCAACGGGCTGGTGCAGTAGTAATGGCAAGAGGGTGAGTGGCCCCAGAAACCACCAGAAGAGTCCATAGCCCAATCCCCAGCAGATGCTCGACCCTGGGCCGCGCACATCCCGTTGAAACAGCAGGCCAAAGCTGGCACCGATGACGGCCGCGATCAGATAATGCAACAGCATCCCGACAGCTGAGGAGCCGGAGTTGACGATACCCGCGATAAGCACGAACGCGTTGTTCTGCGCAAACCAGATGCTAAAGGCCCATCCCCCAACCAGCCCTGCGAGCCCTCCCACAGTGACGGCACGCAGAAACGTAAAGTCCATCCTTTCCCCTGAAGTCTTGCTCGTAGAGTGCCGATGTATCGAGCACGTCGCTCCGCTCATGACCCCCAGAGGAAAGCCGAAGAAGAGGAGATAAGCCACCAGTTCGGGAAAGTGCGCACGGGCTTGGTCTAACATCCCCATGCGTGCTGCCCCCTGCAGCAAGGGAAGGAGTCCTGTCGGGACCGCCAGCCAGAGCAAGAAGGCATAGCCCAATCCCCAGATGAGCCCTGACCCGACAGAGACGATACGTCTGGCGAGAAACCATACGAAGAGCAGTCCGTACAAGGCCCCCAGAAAGGTGCTAAGAGGCGTAGAGAGCGATGATGAGGCGACCCGAGCACTCAAGGCTCCTCCTAAGCCTCCTATCAACAGGCTGATGATGATCATTCGTGTCAACGAGAAACGCATAGTCACCTCTCTTCGTCGCTACTGCCCAGGGGTGCCATCTCCTGGTGTGGTCCACTGACCCGACGATCATCGAGCTCAATCGTCTGGACAATGTCGCGGGGAAAGAACAATTCGATGATCCAGTCACTGATGACGCGCAGCTTGCGTTCTACTCCCGGGAGCTTGGAGAGATAGATCCCGCGCCACAGGATCCAGGCCAGGAAACCAGAGAAGCGCACCCCTTTGATTTCAGCGCACGCTGTCTGATAACCAACGACGCACAGGAGCCCTAACGCGTCAAAATGAAAGGGCGTAAGTGGGCGACGGTGGATGCTGGCATGAATATTGTGGGCCAGCGTGTCTGCCTCGCGCTGGGCAAACTGGGCCGTAGGAGGACAGGGCTTCCCTGTTTTCGCATCCGTGACCAGGGCGCAATCACCCAGTGCCCAGATGCCAGCAAGACCGGGTACGGCCAGGTGCTGGTCTACGATAATGGCTCCTCGTGGATCATGCGCTGCTGCAAGCGTCTGCACGAGCGGATGGGGTTTGACCCCTGCCGTCCAGATCAGCGTCTCCGCCCGAATCTCTTCCTGCGGTCTGAGCCGAACCACTCCCTCCTGCGCCTCGACAAGGCGTGTATTCAGCTTGAAAGTGACACCACGCGCCATCATGCGTTCAAGAGCATACTGCGCCAGGGATCGGCTCAGCTCAGGCAAAATGTAATCGCGTGAATGCACCACTATCACTTGCACATCATCGGGCGCAAGATTGGGATAGGAGAAGAGCGCTCCACGTACGAAGTCGTTCAATGCACCGGCCAGTTCCGCCCCGGCGAAGCCCGCGCCAGCTACCACAAAGGTGAGCATGGCACGTCGCTGTGCCGGGTCGGGCTCACGGTCGGCCAATTCGAGCAGATCGAGCACATGCCCGCGAATACGAATAGCGTCGGTCAATGATTTAAAGTCAAAAGCTGTTTCCTCAATCCCTGGCAGTCCCAGGTAATTGGAAACACTGCCCACGGCAAGCACCAGGTGATCAAAGACCACTTCACTCTGGTGCGAGGAGGGAGCCTGTGGAGCTAAGAGCAGTCGTTTCTGTTCCATATCAATGTGCTCGACCTGCCCGTACACGACGTGCGTACGTCGCAGGCTGGTCCGTAACGGGGTGCAAATGTGCATCGGTTCAAGGCTGCCTCCGGCGACCTCTGCCAGCATGGGAGTGAACAGGAGCGAGTTCGAATCACTCACCAGCGTGAGCGAGACCGTCGGATCGGCTCCAAACAGATGTTCCAGGCGTTCGACCGTCGTCATCCCTGCAAAGCCTCCTCCAACGATGACAATCCGTGTCTCGATGGCGCGTTCTGGCAGGGGCGGGTCATATTCTGGCCCCAGGAAGTGCGTCGCGAGATCACTCATACCCTGGACAAGCAATCCCAGGCTCGCGCCATAGAGGACCCAACCGACCAGCGCAGGCAAGAGCAGGCGCATTCCTTGCGGCGTCCATTGTGGTGGCTGACCCGACAGGAGGGGAAGCAGGATAATACTGATCCCTCCCCAGAGCACGATACCACTGGCAGCCGCCCTCATGGCACTCTCTGCATATGCCTGGGGAGCAGGACGAAAGGCCGTAGTATAGCATATGCCCACGAGAATGCCCAGAAGGAGACCTGCGAGCTGATCAGGAAGCGTGAGCACCAGGATGACGCCGCTGAGAACTCCCGCCAGCAGACCGATAAGGCTACGCCGCACGTATTTATTCATGCTCTCCACCCTTTTGACAGGTTTCAGCAGATGAAGACTTCTCGGAGCAGCAGCGCCTGTCTGCCAGTGTCAGCCTGAGGCTGGCTACAAGATGTCTTCATCATTTCTCTCTTGGAAGATGAGAGGGGTAGGCTCATGGCCGTTCTCCCAACCAGCATCAGACTGGCTTGGACCCTCCCTCACCAGGCATTACGCGGCCTTCTGTTCGGCCTTCTTTCCCGCGTGCTGTTTCGCCTCATGCTTGGCCGCATCCATTGCCGCCACCGTGATGGCAGCGGAAGCCAGCACGATGTCCTTCAGCAGGAACTGTCCAATCAGGTTGAGCACGGGGAAGCCTGTTACTGCTGGGGCAATCACGAAAATGGTCAGCGTCCCGGCAAAGAGCACCAGGGTCAACAGACCAACATAGCGCACCCACAGACCAGCGATCAGTAGCACGCCGGCTATGACTTCAAGCGCGCCGAGCACATAGACGAACGTGCTGGAGGCCAGGAAAGGCAGCGACTTCGAGAGTAAGACAACGATCGATTGGGGATTTTGCAGATGCAGGGATCCGATCCAGAGCAGGACCAGGCCCAGGCTGATACGCAACAAGTAGGGCGCAATCCGCTCGACAAACTGAAACACTGTTTTCATAACGTTCTCCTTTTTTGGAATAACATGAAGTACTGAAAAAATGCCGTAAGGGGAGGTTTCCCTCTACTACCTTATGGTCTACGAACCTGAGAAAATGTTACACAACTCTCTTCACTACGCGCTCATTGGAGGCACCCGTGCCCAGGTAAAGCTTTGCCTCTGCTCCGACCGGCTGCACCTCGTCCTCTCTGCTGCTAGTATGAGCAGCAAGTGCCACGAAAGCGCTAAAAAAGGTGCCACGAAAGTGTCATGAACGGGAAGTGAAAGGCATCGCACCCGATCCCGTCCTCCTGGCGGCACGCTCTGGAGACAGAAAAACGTGTGGGGAGCACGAGATGAACGCTTGAAACAACGGCAATGGTTGGTGGAACACGCAGAGCAAACACCATCGTGCTTCTCACGCGCTAGGAGCTTGCTCCTATTGGATAAGCATGAATGTGGTTGAATGTACAATACCTCTAAAATAGAGTATTTGTGTTAAAACGGTTACAATTATTCTCGCTTGCCTGTAGATGATTTATATAAGATGTGCTATACTGTGCCCAGGACGAGTTCACCTGGGGCTCGACAGTCTCACTAAAGCAGAGGAATGGTTCCTTACATACGTTGACCTACTGAGAAAAAGAACATGCCATGGGTCTGTTACGTCTAGCAGTGCTCGGCCCGCCCGAAATCTTTCATGACGGCAATCGCCTGACGTTTGCCTTGCGCAAGGCGCAGGCCTTGCTGCTCTACCTGGCGGTCGAAGGCGGCCTGCACTCGCGCAGCAAACTGGCCGCCTTGCTGTGGCCCGACAGTGAACCCCACGATGCACGCAGGACCTTGCGCAATGCCATCGGGCTACTGCGCACCTTGCTCGCCGATCCCAACCCCGCAGCTGCTCCTGAGTCCCTGTCCTCCGGACGGGGTGCCCATCTGCTCAGTCAGGGGGAGCTGATCGGTCTGAACTCGCAGGCGCCGCTCGAGCTGGACCTGGCGGTGGTGCAGCAAGCCTCCACCGCGGCCCAGCGCTTCTCCACGCCCCCGCCTGAGCCCCAGCGCGCCGCCCTGGTCACCCAGCTCCAGCAGGCCCTGGCCCTGGTACGCGGTCCCTTCCTCGACGGCTTCTGGCTGCGCGAGGAGACTGGCTTTGACGCGTGGCACGAGCAGCAGCAGCAGCAGTGGCAGGTGCGCCTGCAGCTGCTTTATGAGCGGCTCTCGTCCTGGCAGGAGGCCGCCGGGGAGCTGGAGCCGGCCCGAGACACCTTGCTGCGCTGGCTGGCGCTCGATCCGCTCTCGGAGGAGGCGTATCAGCGCCTGATGCGCGTGCAGCTGGCACGCGGTGATACGAGCGCCGCCTTGCAGGTCTATGCCACCCTCCGGACGCGCCTGGCCGAGGAGTTGCAGGTCAAACCCTCGGCGGACACGATGGCTCTGGCGGAGCGCATTCGTGCTCTGGCGGCGGCTCGTCACGGGAACGCTCCTGTCCGTCGCGTCATGTCCACTGTGGAAAGCCAGCCGCCAGGCGAGCTGGTCGCCCCACTCATCGGACGGGTCGCCGCTTTCGGTCAACTCGTCACTCATTACCAGCAGGCGCGGCAGGGACAGGCGCAGGCTGTGCTGGTAGTGGGCGAGGCGGGCATCGGCAAGACGCGGCTGGCGCGCGAGTTTGGGGCCTGGGCCCAGGCCCAGGGTGCTGATGTGCTCAGCGGGCACGCCTTCGAGGCCGGGGGACAGCTGCCCTATCAGCTGCTGATTGAGGCTCTGCGCACGCGGCTGGAGGAGGAAAACGCGCCGGAGGACCTGCTGGAGGACCTGTGGCTGGCCGAGCTCGCGCGCCTGCTGCCCGAGTTGCGGGGGCGCTACCCTGATCTGCCGGCGCCCACCGAGGATGAGTTGACCGCCAGGGGGCAGCTGTTTGAAGCGGTGGCGCGCCTGCTGGACGCCCTGGCACAGCGGGCGCCGCTGGTGCTGCTGCTGGATGACCTGCAGTGGGCCGATGGGGCCTCCCTTGACCTGCTGCGCTACCTGGGATACGCCTGGAGCCGGCATGGCAGCCGCGTGCTGCTGCTGGGCACGGTGCGCAGCGAAGGGCTCGAGCTCGACGCGCAGCTGGCTGCTCAGCTCTCCGACCTGGGACGCGACCTGCCGCTGACGCAAGTGCCGTTGCAGCCCCTCAGCCAGGCGCAGACCCTCCAGCTCCTGGAGGCCCTCGTTGGCGAGCGGCGTGAGCCAGGCACAGCTGTGCCCACCTCCGCCGGGTCAGAGCGCGCGCTGGCGTCGGGGACGCCGCTGGTCGGGCTGGGCGACGTCCTGTTTGCGCGCACCGGGGGGCAGCCGTTGTACCTGCTGGAGACGCTCAAGCTGTTGCGCGAGCGGCAGTGGCTGCTGCCCCAGCTGGATGCGGATGGCAGCTGGCGGTTGGAGCCGACCGGGGAGATGGCCGCGGCCCTCGCGCAGGAGCGCTCGCGGCGGGAGCTGTTGCCGCCCTCGGTGCGCGCGATGATCTTGGCACGCCTCTTGAAGCTGGCGCCGGCTGCGCGCCGGCTGGTGATGGCCGGTGCCGTGCTGGGCAGCCAGGCGAGCGCCAGGCTGCTGTGGCAGGTGGCCGAGCTGGGAATGCAGGACGGCCTCGAGGCGCTGGAGGAGGCGATCAAGAGCGGCTTCCTGCGCGAGGAGCAAGCTGGAGCAGGCCGCGTGGGCCGCTATCGCTTCGCGCATGACCTGATGCGCGAAGTGGTCTACACCGAGCTCGGCGCAGCGCGGCGGCAGGTCTTGCACCAGCGCGCCCTGGAGAGGCTTTCCAACGAGGGCGCGCGGGCCTCCGAGCTGGCCTATCATGCGCTCCTGGCCGGCGAAGACGAGCGCGCCGCTCGCTACAGTGTGCAGGCCGGGGATGAGGCGCTGGCCGTCTTTGCCGTCGATGAGGCCATCGGGCACTACCAACAGGCGCGCGCCTTGCTCCAGGAGTCCCAGCCGATGCAGACCGTACTGGATGCCTCGGAGGTCGCACACCTCTACGCCTCCCTGGGGCAGTCGTATACCTTCCTGCATGCCTGGGAGCAGGCCCAGGAAACCTATGAAGAGCTGGTTGCCTATGCGCAGCAAAAGCCGCTGCCTGCGCTGGTCAGTATCACCCTCAACCGCCTGGCGATCCTGGCGCTCCAACAGTCGCACGACAGGTCCAAGGTGCGGGCGCTCCTGGAGGAAGCCTGGCGCATGGCAGAGACCAGTCACGATCAAAAGGCGCTCGCGGAAACGGAGTGCAATCTGGCACAGATCTTAGGCGTGGTGTGGGAGGACCCGAAGAGCGCGCGCCCTCATGGAGAGCAGGCGCTCTCCCTGGCGCGAGGAATACATGACCAGGAACTGGAAGCCAGAAGTCTCTTCTTGCTTGGATGGACCCATATTCATGGGGGAGACTTTGCGGAGGCCATGCGCTATTTGGAAGCGTCCCTGGCGCTCTATGCGACCCTGGGCAGCAAGCCGACCGCTTCGCGGGAGCTTTCCATTGCACCCTTTCTGATGGGTTCTCCGCTCACCCAGCCCTTGACGAATCGCGCCTCAGAAGCCTTGTGCTGGGCGCATCTTGCTGTCGCGCAACTCCATAGTGGGCAGGTGCACGACAGTATTCGCAGTGGCCGCAGGGCGCTCGCGCCCGCGCAAGAGATCAAGAATGCCTGGGTCCAAGTCATCAGTACGCTCTGCTTCGCGCAAGGATTGCTGGACGCGGGGGCGTATGAAGAGGCGCTCGTGCTCACACAACAAACCGTCGCGCTGGCGCGGACTCTTCCTCCGGCTATCAACTTCCAGGTCTTTCTCGCTACTCTGGGGAGTGCCTATCAAGCCGTGCAGCAGTGGGAAGAGGCGCGTAGCACGCTTGAAGAGGCAGAAGTTGTGGCAGAGAGGTTAGACCTCGGACCAATGCGCGTGCTCCCCCTGTCACGGCTGTGCATGTACTATGCCGAGGCCGGGGAGTGGGAAGCCGCCTACCGCTATGCCTTGAAGGCCTCCACCGTACGCAAGCGTTCTGATGTGACATTGATCGTGTTTGATTTCTCTCGTCAGTATGAAACGGAAGCCTTACTGCGTGGGGGGGATGAGCGCCAGGCGAGAGCAGAAGTGCAACGACTCGGGGAACGTCTCGGGAACTATCGGCGCTTCCGCCTTTCCTACCTGCAGTCGAAGGCGAGGCTTTCAGCGTGGGAGGGGCACAGTGAGCAGGCCATCGGCCACTTGCGCGAGGCAGCAGCCCTTGCAGCAGACATTGGGCTGCCGGGAGAACGATGGCAGATCCAGGCGATGTTGGGGACGTTGTATGAGGCAGGGGGCGAGCAAGCGCAAGCGCGCACCGCCTTTGCTGAGGCGGAGAGGCTCATCGGGAGGCTGGCCCAGGGCATCAAGGATGAGACGCTGCGTGCGCGCTTTCTGGCTGGGCCACAGATTCACCAGGTGGTGCAGCACGCTCATCGCACTGCCAACGGGTTCCCGCAAGACCACCCCGAGCAGAGCGCGCTTTGAGATGAGGCTGACGGGCTGTGTTGCAAAACCTCGTGAGGTGTGCCTGCCACGGCAGTACAAAAGCTGAACAGATTATGATACGATGGGAACAAGACAATGTGTTTTCACAGAGGAGCTTTTGTATGACCATCGATGCAGCATTTACCCACTTTCCGTCCCTCACCACGAACCGATTGTTCCTTCGGCAAATCCAGCCTCAGGATGCAGAGGCACTCTTTGCGACGTTTTCTGATGAGGAAGCCATGCAGTTCTATGGACATGAGCCTCATCGGGCTTTAGACGAGACACATACATTGATCGAACAGGTACAGGCACGCTATGCCCGGCGCGAGGCCATCCGCTGGGGCATCACGCTCAAGGGCGAAGACCGAGTAATCGGGTCTTGTAGTTTCCATCACTTCGACGCAGGCTTTCATCGCACCGAAACAGGCTACGAACTCCATCGTGCCTTTTGGGGACAGGGCGTGATGACCGAGGCGATGTCTGCCATCCTGGCCTATGGGTTTACTGAACTGGGGTTGCATCGCGTTGAGGCGATCATCGATATTGCCAATGAGCGCTCCAAGGGCTTGTTGCTCAAGCTTGGCTTTACCTACGAGGGAAACTTGCGCCAGCGCTACTACTTCCGCGACCGTTTCGAGGACGAACACTACTTTGGATTGCTCAAGGATGAATGGCACGACTACAGCGCCACTTAGAAAGATTGATCTCACTATCTTCTTTTCCTTGCTTTTCCCCTACTAGACTGCTCGATTGGAAGCGATCTGTATGATAGAATGACACCAAAGCGCAGCAGGACAACTGCGTTTCGCTTTTGACCCAAAAAATAGAAGATTAGACGAATATACCCTAGATAGAGGAACACCTATGTGTAAATATGATTACTTGATGGC
>WNFI01028240.1_pt1 | contig 10411 bp, 10 predicted proteins | sample 5400471 | NCBI WGS metagenome assembly WNFI01 (sample SAMN13153348, study PRJNA577476) | soil metagenome | isolation source: 100 cm saprolite on Douglas fir-dominated hillslope | place: USA:California | collected 2013-09-17 | reverse complement strand
TGGCTGAATAACCTTCACCTGGGGACCATTGTGTCTATACAATCACCAAACCGCTTCACCAAGTTTGCCGGCTTTGACGCCAACGGCGACATCTTTGGCAACAATGACCGCGTAGGCCTTGAGCCGCGCAATACTTTCAAAGGCGACAGCTATCAAACCATTGACCTGCGGCTTTCACGCCAGTTCAAAGCCGGCGACCGCTTCAGCTTTGAGACCATCGCTGAGGCGTTTAATCTGTTCAACACCGTCAACGTCAAATACTTCAATACGGTCTACGGCGCGGCGGATTTTTGCCTGTTCAATCCATCAGCACAGGGATGTTCACCGACACAGCATTTTCTTGAAGGCTCACCCAACCCGGCTTACGGCACTCCACGAGCGGTGTATAACCCGCGTCAGGTGCAGTTGGCGCTGCGGCTGAGTTTTTGAGTTGGCGCACGCAAAGGACAAATACGTGAAGAAGACCGGGTACGGCGGAATGAATCGCATTTCGTGTGGAAATACGCCCTTCAGAGCGTCACTAGCGGTGAGGCCTCTTGCCTACCTCCTGGGCGGACTCGTAGATTCTCTCCGCAGCTTCTACCGCGGTTAGGATCACTTTCTCGTCGGAGAGATGAATCGGGTTCCGGCTGGAAAGCAAAATGCTGGCCATCATCGCTATGAGCTGTGATTTATCCATGTTTTCTGGCTCCCGCCCCAATGGGACAACAGCCATCTTAACTCATGATCGCGATGTAGCTTGATTTGTAACGTCCGTAATGCGGGACTGGCTAGCTTTTGACAGTTGCGGGCTAAAATCACGGCCCTGGAGAAATTCACAAAAATTGCCAGGGCCGCTTGCTGTTTTTGGATAGCAGCAAATTGATATCAAAACCTGCCGCTGATGGCCGTTTATCTGGTTTGCGCGACCGGCATGGTAACCGGTTGATTGAGCGCGAACTCCAGCAACGTTTCACTGGGCACGTGGACTTGTTCACCCTTGGTCGCCACCTGAACAGCAGTTCCCGCTCCCGCGCCAACGCCGGCCCCAATGGCTGCACCCTTTCCGCCACCCACAATCGCCCCTATCACCGCGCCCACCGCCGCGCCGCCACCAACTTTCTTGGCTGTATTCGCGCCTCGGGACTTGCCTGAGAGCTCATAGTCCCCGGTGGAAAGCGCCACGGTCTGGCCGTTGACCATAATCCCCGTCAATGAGAGTTTGAGCTGGGACCGGCCAGCCATGTGTCCTGCTTCCCGCGCTTCGTCCAGACGTCCATAAACGTCGGCTCCCTTGGGTATCACCAGCACACCATTCACGTAAAGAGCTTCGTCCAGCGTGGCGGCAAACTTGTCGCCCACTCGGTTCTTGTCCGAGTCGATGGCGTCAATGGTGCGAACCGTCAGCCGAGTCCCCATGGGAACGGTGATGGTGTTCGCCGAATATTGCGGAGGAGGAGGTTGAGGCGAAGGAGGTGGTTGTATTGGTGTCGGCTCGTAGGTCGTCTCTTCGCGCGCGCGCCTATCGTTGTCGGAAGGGCGGTCAGAATTGCGACGGTCGTCCCTGGGGGCAAAGCCCGAATCATTTCTTGAAGCGCGCATATCCGCGGAATCGAACTTTAATGACGCCACATCCTCCACGGCGTACTGCTGGACCGTTGAGCCGACGCGAAAGCTGATCTGGTCTTCCGATCCACCCGCATACACTCCTTTGATCACGCTGCCGTTCTTCAACACCAGAGTGTCAGACCAAGCCGCGGAGGCGCACAGACAAAATAGAAACGTTAGGATTCGCACTTGCAATTGCTTCATGACTTCCCTCCTTATCGGTCAGACCTTTGATGAAGTCTATCTTGAGTTGCTGGTTGATATCCATGAGATGCGGAAAATTAAGACTGAGTTGCCGAAAGAGTACTCATCTGGACTTCATTACTGTGACTTAGATTTGTTTTCGCCACCAATGTGATGTCCCACGTCCCTGGGAACATTATTTGCCTAAACGGTGTCTTTTGAAAAGGCCTACCGCCTTGCATTAAGGAGCAATCCACATGCAGATACGTCCATTTCTGGAAACTGTGGCACATGACCTTCGCTATGGATCTGCGCGTCAGTAAACTTGAGCGATAACCTCGATTCAACACTATCGCAGCCTGATGATTTCAATGCAGCGAAATTTGTCTGAGATCGAAGTCGAAAAACGGCATCACGCGCTGATGGACCAGCTCGGAGAGTACTATGTCGAGAGTGATACGCAGAAAAATCACCTTCGTCAACAGAGCATACTGCAACGCCCGCAATTGCCGGACTGCTCTCTGCATTTCGTTGGGATGGTCCCGCAACCACCAATGCAGTTGTTCGTGCAGGAATGTGGATAACATTTCATCATCTGACCCAACGAACCGTACGTTCATCGTGAGCACGGGGAAAGCGTGATTCATCGCCCCCTGTTCAAAGACTACCTGGCGCGTGAAGGTGTACTTGCTGAGGTCATATTTCCCCAGGATGTCCTTGAGTTCTTCTCTCGCTTGTACCTCCCGCAGATTGCCATTCTTGGTCTGAATGTCAACTGGGCCGGCTGCCAACGCCACAGCGACAAGCAGGAACACAAGGATGAACGTTCTGAACAACCTATTTCGCTCCATCTTCAGACTCGACATACACAACGAATTTATTTTTTGATTTCGAAAACCGCAAAAGATTATACACAGACGGCGCCGTCATAAGTGGGGAAGCAATACGGGGCTGGGAGTAGACTCAAGGAATGAAACCGGCAGCGATCGGCATTCGGGTTCATTCAGGTTGGGGCGCATTGGTGGCCGTTTCCGGCAAGGTGGGAGTTGAAGAAGTCATTGAGCATAGCCGGGTGGTCGTCATTGATCCGAAGATCTCAGGAATGAGCCAGCCTTATCACTTTGCGAAAAAGTTGGAAATCCGCGCGGCAGAAAAATACATAGCGCAATGTGCCGCCGCATCAACACGCCTGGCGCAAGCCGCAATACAAAATATCATCGAACAACTGGAGAATCGTGGCTACAGAGTGGTGGCTTCTGCCATTCTGTTGAGTTCGGGCCGCCCCTTACCGGCATTTGCGAAAATTCTGGCCTCTCACGCCATGATTCATACCGCCGACGGTGAATTTTTTCGTCAAGCTTTCCGCGACGCTTTTGAACACCTGCAAATTCAGGTTTCCGGCATTCGGGAGCGCGAGTTGGACGAGCGTGCCGGAGTTTTGTTGGGAAAGGCCTCGGCCGGATTGCAGCAGAGGATTAACGGCATGGGAAGCACTCTCGGTCCGCCATGGACCAAAGATCAAAAGAATGCTGCGCTGGCCGCAGCGTTGATGTTGATGGGCGGGGTAGATACGTAGGACGAATTTCTATGGATCGAGGATCAAAAGAACCGCCGCGCTGGCTTGACGAATCAAGAAAGCGCGGCGTGAATCTTTTTTGTATTGAACCTGCAGCTACAACTTAGAACCTGAAGTTCAAGCCAAAGTTAACAATGTTGGCCGTTGTGTCCCCAAAATCGTATCTAACCTGGAACGGCGGAAGCAGTGGAATCGCGTTGGCAGTTTGGGTGTCGCCACCGAGGTTGTAGTGCAAAAACTCTCCCCTCACGCTAAATCTCCTGGAGAGGCCGATTTCCGCGCCAAAGCCGCCAACCCAACCATGTTTTGTGTCATCGATGAACGCAGGATATTCGGTGGTCCCCACGGGACGAAAGTTTGTGATGGCGAATTGAGTCACATGGGCGAAAGCCAGACCGCCAGTGCCGTAGATGAGCAACCGAGGAACCGGGGTAACGCCCAGCCGTGGCCGCACCGTTACAAACCAGTCAGTATCCTGATGCGCTGAGACAAACCCTGCGCCCGGAAACGGCGTACCGTTGTTCTGGGTGATGGGCGTAATGGTTTTAGTTCCATCCATTCCTGACGCCGACATATCAAACTCGGCTCCCAGGACAAAATGTCCGTGTTGCCAGTTGGCGCCAAACTGTCCGCCGCCGATAGCCCCACTCGGATCGGGAGCAAGCGTCTGTGGCGCCAGGTTAACAAACGTAGCGGCAGTGGGTAGCGGATTAAAGGTCGGATCCCCTGAGCCCGATCCGTGACCAATGTGTACGCCGATATAGACGCCAGTCCAACTGTACGAACCATGCGCCATAGCGGGGGGTGTGTAGACCGGTGCAGCCGATGTGCTGGCGGCAGGCGCTGGAGCAGGTGTTGCCAATGCAACTAATACAACGTTTTTGTCCGCAGCCTGCTGCACAGCTTTCGGATCTGTCTTTTCTTCTATCGCTTGTTGGCCAGAAGCATAGGCAGGCCCAGCGATGGTCACAACGAGCGCGCCAAGTGTTAGCCAGCCCGAAAATCCTTTGAAATTCTTGTTTTTACGCATGATTCTCCTAAATTCTCCCTTTCCTGATTTTTGGGTAAGTTCCTATTGGGTAAGGTTCTCAATATAGTGACACAGTTTGCAGATTTGTTACAAACCTTCCGCCCACTTGTTCAGACACCCCAGAGCATTCTCTGGTTCAGTTTTTCCATAATATAATAATAAGATATTTATTTGCAATAGCTTACAAACATTTTGATCGATCTTCTAAATGTCGGCAATTGGATCGAGCGAGTGTTTTCCTGCGGCTGGCTAGGTGCGCTACCCATGGACGAATCGTGTAAGTATTAATTTTCTGGGTGAACTAGGGACAAGGCCAGAGTAGAGACTACGGGGAATTAAGAAATGTAAAGCCACTGTTGAGATGGCCAAGAATCCATTAGACTTTCCCGTTGAAAAATCGAGACTTGAGGCCAACATCATGCACAGGTTGTTCCGCCATGTTCTTCCCCTGCTGGTCGTTTTCACGGGAGCTATCCAGTTTGCGCCAACGGCGCAGGCACAGGCAGCGGCCCAGGCAGACCACGCTGTCGTCATCCAGCACGGCTATCAAAAAGCGCCACACCCGATTCATGACATTCTGGACGGACCTCCGACCCCACTCGTTTTAGTAAGCCCCAAGTCAGACCAGCTTCTGGTGGTGGATCGACAGTCGTATCCGTCGGTTGCGGATCTTGCCCAGCCCATGCTGCGGCTGGCTGGACTGCGCATCAATCCTGCGACCAATGGCAGGCACCATCCGGCACGGTTGACCGGAATGAGCCTGGTGGACGTGGCCACTGGCAAAACACGCAAAGTCACGGGGCTGCCAGCCAATGCGCATCTGGGGGTGCCTGAATGGTCGGCGGATGGAAAGCGGTTTGCCTTTACCAACACCAACGCGAATGGAATTGAACTGTGGATTGGGAACCCAGTGGCGGCCTCAGCGAACCGCATTGACGGAATAGCGGTCAACGCCGTGATGGGTGACCCTGCGCCCGGATCGCCAGGAATGCCCGGACTGCCCGGCCAAACCATACCTTTCCGATGGATGCCCGACGGCGCTCTTCTGGTGGAAACCGTGCCGTCTGGCCGACGCACGGCCCCAGCTGAAATTAAAACTCCAGATGGCCCTATCATTCAGGAGAGTGATGGCAAGAAGGCGCCCGTGCACACCTATGAAGACCTGCTGGAAAACGCGCACGATGAAGACCTGTTTGACTACTACGCTGCTTCCCAACTGGTGTTGCTCCGCTCTCCTCACACCGCACATGTCGGGCCGATTCGGGCAAGTATCGATTTTGGTGGAAGCAAAATCGGCAAACCGGCCATTTTCTCCCGCATAGACCCTTCTCCCGATGGACAGCACTTTCTGGTAGTGCGCATACATCGCCCTTACTCTTACATCGTGCCGGAGAGCGAGTTCCCGCGCGATGTTGAAATCTGGGACCATTCGGGCAAGCTGGAGTACAAGCTGGCCAGCCAGCCACTGGCGGAGCACGTACCGGCTGAGGGTGTTCTTACTGGTCCGCGCGACTACCAATGGGTGGCCTCTGAACCGGCCACGCTGGTCTGGGCCGAGGCGTTGGATGGAGGCGATCCCAAAGTCAAAGCGCCCTATCGTGACCATCTGTTAATGCTCAGCACGCCTTTCAAAGACCAGCCGCAGGAGCTGGTGAAGCTGGAGCAGCGCTTTTCCACCGGCGGCTTTGGTGGTGGCATGGGTGGCGGCCGCTCCGGCATACAGTGGGGTGAAACCGGGATCGGGCTGGTGCACGACTATGACCGCGACCGCCGCTGGGTACGCACCTTCTTGATCAACGTAAATCAGCCGGGACAGGCGCCCAAGATGATCTGGGAGCGCTCCATCCGCGACCGTTACGGCGATCCGGGAACACCGCTGATGCGCACTCTGCCCAACGGCAAGCGTGTGTTGCACCAGCAGGGCGATTCCATCTTTCTGGTTGGGACCGGAGCTTCGCAAAAAGGCGAGTTCCCTTTCCTGGACAGTTTTGATCTGCAAACGCAGAAAGCCCAGCGCATCTTTCAGTGCGGCGATGGCCAATATGAATCCGTGGTGGCGCTTGCGTCGGATGACGGGAAGAGTTTTATCACCCGGCATGAGAGTCCTACTGAGCCGCCAAACTATTTTATCCGTACGGCCGGAAGTCCGGACAAGAGAGCCCTGAGCCAATTTCCTGACCCCGCGCCGCAATTGCACGGCATTACCAAGCAGCTTGTCACTTATAAACGCGCTGACGGCGTTCCACTTTCCTTCACGCTTTATCTGCCGGCAAACCACAGACCGGGCGAACGGCTGCCAACGATTGTGTGGGCCTATCCGCTGGAATTCAATGACGCCGCCACGGCTGGGCAGGTTTCAGGCTCGCCATATCGCTTCACTACCATCACCGGCATCTCTCATCTGTTTCTGCTCACGCAGGGTTGGTTGGCGATCCGGAAACCGGGAACAACACTTATGTGGAGCAGGTTGTCGCCAGCGCCAAAGCGGCCGTCGATAAAGCTGTAGAGCTTGGCGTAACCGATCCGGACCGCGTCGGCGTTGGCGGGCACAGCTATGGCGCCTTCATGACGGCAAACCTACTGGCGCACTCTGACTTCTTCCGCGCCGGAGTGGCGCGCAGCGGCGCTTACAACCGTACGCTGACTCCCTTCGGGTTCCAGAGCGAGCGCCGCACCATATGGGAAGCGCCGGAGATGTACATCAAGGTTTCTCCGTTCATGCACGCCGATAAAATCAAGCATCCTATCCTGCTGATCCATGGCATGGCCGATGACAACTCGGGGACCTTCCCGATCCAGAGCGAGCGGATGTACCAGGCCGTCAAGGGCAACGGCGGGATTGTTCGCTATGTGCAGCTTCCTTTTGAAGCCCACGGATATCTGGCCCGCGAATCCACCGAGCACACGCTGTGGGAAATGGTGAACTGGTTTGATAAATGGGTGAAGAACGCTCCGCCAGCCCCGCAAACCCATACCGCTCAATCGAGTAGCGTTCAATAAATCTCAGCAAGAGAAAGCAGGGACCTGTGAAAGATGAATTGATCGTTCCTCCAGCGGCGGAAGCAGATGCAGACGCCATCGAGGTGGTTCGCGTCTGGGTGGCACAGGGCGGGCAGCATGTCAGCATCAACGTCGGGGCGTGGGAAGATCCCATGGCATGGGGCATTGTGCTGGCCGATCTTGCCGGCCATCTGGCCAACGCATACCAGCAGGAATCCGGCCTGGATCGGAAGGAGACCTTACGGAAGATCAGGAATCTGTTTAACGCTGAGCTGGATACCCCGACCGATAGGCCGGAAGGAACGGTACGCGATAAGAAAGCTAAACATCATGGACCGATGTGAAAAATCGTCAAGGATAGGCCGCTGAAAGGCCTGGTGAAGGAAATCCGGCCAGAAATCGCAATTTTAGAGAGAAAAAAACAGTATCCGATGAAACGCTAGGCCGTTTTTATGCACTACTCAACAGGATAAACGGAAAAGCACGTTACTAGGATGGCGGTGATTGCCAAGGGGGTGTCACCGCTAGTTCTTGGCCAATGTGCTGTTCCTTTGCCTCTTCAGAATGAGAGCGCGACCAACCAGCCGCGCTCTCGCCTCTTTTTCTCCGATCAGTTTCTGAATCTGCTGCGTTTTCAACGTTTGTGCTGAAACTTGTCGCGGTCTCCAGCATCTTTAATTAATTTATGAGTGGTTGGCCCACGGACCGGCAGTTTATTGTAGGCTTGAACTTATGACGGCTAGTCTTACGACTTTGTCCCTACAGGTAAAAGACTTGAGCGCAAACGCGAATATTGATCAGCTCAGCATCAACACCATTCGCACCTTATCCATGGATGCGGTGCAGCAGGCCAATTCCGGCCATCCAGGAACTCCCATGGCGCTGGCGCCGGTGGCGTATTGCCTGTGGCAGCGTCTGTTGCGGTATGACCCGGAAAACCCCATATGGCCCAATCGCGACCGCTTTGTCCTCTCCAACGGACACGCGTCCATGCTCCTCTATTCTCTTCTTCACCTGGCCAGCGTGAAGGCGGTCGGCCCCAACTATGAGATGCTGGGTGAGCTTTCCATCACCCTGGATGAGATCAAGCGCTTCCGCCAGTTGGACAGCAAGTGCCCCGGCCATCCCGAGTACCGTCTGATCTCCGGAGTAGAGACCACCACCGGCCCGCTGGGACAGGGCGTTGCCAATAGCGTTGGCATGGCGATTGCCGAGCGCTGGCAAGCAGAGTACTTTAACCGTCCCGGCTATGAGCTGTTTGGCTACAACGTTTACGCCATCTGCGGCGATGGCGACATGATGGAGGGCGTCTCCAGCGAGGCGGCTTCCCTGGCCGGACACCTCAAGGTCTCCAACCTGTGCTGGATATACGACAACAACCGCATCACCATCGAAGGCGCCACTGAATTGGCTTTCAGCGAAGATGTGGCTACACGTTTCCTCGGATATGGCTGGAACGTCACCCGCGTGGCCGACGCCAATGATCTGGACATGCTCATGCGCGCCTTCAATGTTTTCCTGAACTCGCATGACCGGCCCACGCTGATTATTGTCGATAGCCACATCGCATACGGCGCGCCGCACAAGCAAGACACGAAAGAAGCCCACGGTGAGCCTCTGGGAGAAGATGAAATTCGTCTGGCAAAGCAGAGCTACGGCTGGCCGGAAGATGCTAAGTTCCTTGTCCCTGACGGTGTGCGTGAGAATTTTGCCGATGGCATCGGCAAACGGGGAAAAGAACTTCGCACCGCCTGGGAAGCAATGTTCGAGCGCTACAAAAAAGACTTTCCCCAGCCAGCGAACCATCTCCAACGCATGCAGCGGCGGGAACTCCCGCAAGGCTGGGACAAAGACCTGCCCGTATTCCCTGCCGACCCCAAAGGTCTGGCCAGCCGCGACTCATCAGCAAAGGTGTTGAATGCGCTGGCCAAGAACGTGCCCTGGCTGATCGGCGGCGCCGCTGACCTGGCTCCTTCCACCAAGACCCGACTCACCTTTGACGGCGCAGGCGATTTTGAAGCCGGCCATTACAATGGCAGGAATTTTCACTTCGGCATACGCGAGCACGCCATGTGCTCCATTTTGAACGGCCTTTCTTTGAGCAAGATTCGACCGTTCGGCTCTGGCTTTCTGATCTTCAGCGACTATTCGCGCCCCCCCATGCGTCTGGCGGCAATCATGGAGATCCCCGTCATCTACGTGTTTACGCATGATTCCATCGGCGTGGGTGAAGACGGCCCCACGCACCAGCCTATTGAACAACTTGCCTCTCTGCGAGCGGTGCCGGGATTCATTGTGCTTCGTCCAGCAGACGCTAATGAAGTTACTGAAGCGTGGCGCGTAATCATGCAGATCAAACATGAGCCTGTGGCGCTGATCCTGACTCGTCAGGCGCTGCCGACTATCGACCGCACCAAATATGCTTCCGCCGCTGGGCTCGCTAACGGCGCTTACGTGCTGGCCGATGCCGGCGGCAAGCCGGAGCTGATCCTGCTCGCCACGGGAAGCGAAGTGTCTTTGTGTCTTTCTGCCTACGAGCAGCTTACCGCGGAGGGCCGCAAGGTGCGTGTGGTGAGCATGCCTTCCTGGGAGATTTTTGAAAAACAAAGCGCGGAGTACCGCGAGAGCGTGCTGCCGTCCGCCGTAACAGCGCGAATCTCAGTGGAGCAGGCCTCCACTTTCGGATGGACCCGTTACGTGGGGCCTGCAGGCAAGAGCATCGGCATGAAGAGTTACGGTGCTTCCGCCCCGATCAAAGACTTACAAAAGAGGTTCGGCTTTACTGCGGACGCAGTATTGGCCGCAGCCCGGGAGCTGCTGCAAGGTAAAGCATGAAAGTTACACTTGGCTCAGACCACGCCGGCTTTGAATTGAAGCAGGTCCTGATCGACCATTTGAAACAAAGCGGCCATGAACTCATCGACGTGGGCACCAACAGCACGCAGCCGGTGGATTATCCTGATTTCGCCGAAGCCCTGGCCTTGAGCCTGCTGCACGGCGATTCAGAGCGCGGCATCCTGATCTGCGGGAGTGGC
>WNFI01376926.1_pt1 | contig 10414 bp, 10 predicted proteins | sample 5400471 | NCBI WGS metagenome assembly WNFI01 (sample SAMN13153348, study PRJNA577476) | soil metagenome | isolation source: 100 cm saprolite on Douglas fir-dominated hillslope | place: USA:California | collected 2013-09-17 | reverse complement strand
TCCCCGAGCCGCCGGACAACTCTTTCGCCCGCCAATCGCTCTTACCTGAATATGGGAGACGTGCTGGCCGGACGCCGGAAGCCGTCCATCCTGGTGGTGGACGACAATCCGCAAAACGCGGAAGTACTGAGCGAGCTGCTTTCGAGTCACGGCTACCGCTTGATTGCGGTTGCACACGCCGCCGCCGCCGAGATTGAGATTCGCCGCGATCCCCCGGACCTCATCCTGCTTGACGTCATCATGCCGGGCAAGACCGGCTACGAACTCTGCCGCGAACTGAAGAATGATCCCCTCACCCGCCTGATCCCAGTCGTGATGATCACCGGTCTCAGCGCCCGCGAAGACCGACTCAGAGGCATCGAAGCCGGCGCCGACGACTTCCTCAGCAAGCCGATCCACCCGGAAGAGCTCTTCGCGCGCGTAAGCTCGCTTCTGAAGCTGAAAGAATTTACGGACGAACTCGAAACCGCCGAATCCGTCATCTGCACCCTCGGTCTCAGCGTGGAATCGCGCGATCCTTACACCGAAGGGCACTGCGAACGCCTTGCGTTGAATGCATCCGAGATGGGCCGCCACCTGCATCTCGATGAGGAGAGCGTTGTCGCCCTGCGCCGCGGCGGCTTCCTGCACGATCTGGGCAAGATTGCGGTGCCGGATGAGATCCTGAAAAAGGGCAGCAACCTGACTCCCGCCGAGTGGGAGATCATGAAAAAACATCCGGCCGCGGGCGAAGCCATTTGCCGTCCGCTGAAGTCGCTGCGCCTCGTGCTGCCGATCATCCGCAGCCATCACGAACATTCCGACGGCAGCGGCTATCCCGACGGACTTCGCCATGACGAAATTCCCCTCCTGTCCAGAATCCTGCAGGTGGTCGACGTATACGATGCGTTGCGCACCGCGCGTCCTTACAAACCGGCATTGACGCATGAGCAGGCCGCCATCACGATGCGCGACGAGTCGCGGGCCGGCCTCTGGGACCCGGAGCTGGTCGCCGAATTTTTCCGAATGCTCGACCAGCGCAGCCAAGTGGCGTAGTACAGTTCTCAGTTCCCGGTTCTCAGTTCTCAGTAAAAGCCGACAGTCGGCGTTTATCTGAACACTATGAGCCTTTTACTGAGAACCGAGAACCGAGAACTGACCTTTGACTTACAGCGTCGTCATCCCGGCCTACAACGAAAGCAATCGAATTCGTCCCACTCTCGACGGCATCCTCCGCTACGTCGACGAACACAAATGGGACGCTGAGATTTTGGTCGTCGATGACGGCTCCCGGGACGACACCGCCGCGATCGTTCGGGAGTACGGGCGCTCACACCCGCAGGTCCAGCTAGTCCAAAATCCCGGCAACCGTGGAAAAGGATACAGCGTGCGCCGTGTCGAATTGCAGAGCGAGCGCCAGCCTCTCTACCGCCAGCTCTTCGGACGCATTTTCAATCTTCTGCTGCGCCTGGTTTTGGGTCTGCATTTCATGGACACACAATGCGGCTTCAAGGCTTTCCGCCACGAAGCAGCGCAGCAAATATTCCCTTTGCAGAAGATCGAGCGCTGGGGATTCGATCCTGAAGTTCTTTTTCTGGCCCGCCGCGCAGGTCTGCGGACGGTCGAAGTTCCCGTGATCTGGGCGCACAGTGAAGGCACGCGCCTTCACCCTTTTCGCGACGGCATTCGCATGTTCGGAGACGTCATGCGCATACGTTGGAATTCGATCGCCGGCGCCTACAGCCGCCCACCGGTAACCTCCCCGGGAAGGTTATGAACCTGCAGCCGCGCTTCGAGCCCGCGGCGGAAGCGAGATCACACGAGCGCCCACGCCTGCGTCCGTGACCAGCGTAAATCGCTTCACGCAGGCTTCGCATAGCCAGAAAAACTGAGCCTTCTTGACTCGTTTCGGGGAGTCCCATCCCAGCATTTCCGGTTCGCCGGAAGTGTCGAATCGAAACAGTTTTCCAATGTGAAGATAAAGAAAAGAGGCCGAGCAGTGCGGATTGGAGCATTTCGAGACCATCTGGCACCCATGAACTCTGACCGATGGTACGGCGAAATGCCGCTGCGTGAACCATCGAAAAAGCACACCGAGGGGCATGGCCGAACTCCTGTTTCAGCGCGCTGAGGCACGTTCCTTTTCTGGAACGCTTCGCTCAGGATGACATTTCTAAGAGATGGAGACTTCCAAGAAAAGATCGAACCGCGCGCTTCAAAGGACGATCTTCGAAAGAGTTGCCTTCGCCGTCACGCCCAGCAGCTCCGCAACCTGCGTGCCCATTTCTTCCGTCGAGACTGCGCGTTCCCCGGTGCGCGCCAGGTCCCGCGTTCTGATTCCGCTGGTGAGCGCCGATATAACACTCGACTCCACGCATTGTGCCTCGCGCTGCAATTGAAAAGTATGACGAAGCATCAGAGCCACCGACAGAATCGCACCCAGAGGATTCGCAACTCCCCGCCCGGCGATATCGGGCGCCGATCCATGCACGGGCTCGTACAGTCCGACGGGTCCACCGATGCTGGCCGAAGCCAGCAGGCCCAGCGATCCCACCACCCCGCCAGCCTGGTCCGAGAGAATGTCCCCAAACATGTTTTCCGTGAGCACCACGTCAAACTCTGCCGGCTTCAGCACCAGCGACATGGCGGCGGAGTCCACGTATATGTGCGAGAGGAGCACGTCGGGGAATTCGCGTGCCACTTCCGTCACCACTTCCCGCCACAGCCGCGAACATTCCAGTACATTTGCTTTGTCCACTGAGAGTAGCCGTTTGCGCCGGCCCTGCGCCAGCTTGAACGCCATGCGTGCGATGCGCTCGATCTCCGCTTCGCCGTAGCGCATGGTATTGACCGCCTCGCGCCTGCCCGCGTCCCCCGAGATCGAACGTGGCTGGCCGAAGTAAAGCCCACCCAGCAACTCCCGCACGATCAGGATGTCGGTTCCCTTGGCGATTTCCTCACGCAGAGGCGAGCAGTCGCTCAGCGCCGGATAGAACACCGCTGGCCGCAGGTTGGCGTAGGCTCCCAATGCCTGCCGCAGCCGCAGCAGTCCTGCTTCGGGTCGAAGCTCCCGAGGATTCTGATCGAACGCCGGGCTCCCCACCGCTCCCAGCAGCACCGCTTGCGATCCCAGGCAGGCCTCCACCGTCACCGGCGGCAGAGGATCGCCAAACGCGGTGAGCGCCGCGCCTCCGACAAGTTTTTCGTCGAGTTCCAGACGATGTCCAAACTCGGCCGTCACTTTCTCCAGAACGCGAATCGCTTGTCGGGTGACTTCAGGACCAATCCCGTCGCCGGGCAGGGAAGTAACGCGCAGTTGCATAGCTCCCTCGATAAATATCGTGAAGAAGAATACTGGAAAGTCAACATCGCGGCGGTGTGAAAAATTGCGATGTTGGGCAGATCCCGCGAAAGGAAATGACTACCACAGGCAGGCCCCTTCGGAAACTACACACCCCACAGATAGTCTTCCTGCTCGCTGTGATGATCGCCGAAGCTTACCGGAACAGATGCTGGTCCGTTGGGCGCGGGCGCAGTCACCGGAAAGGGCAGGGGAGCCTCGTGCGATCCAGATACCGCCGACGCCGCCCGCGTAAACGCAATGGAAGCAGCCGCGGGCGGAATCTTCTTGCCGTGCCCGCACACTTCCTGAATCAGTTCCAGCAAATGGCTGTCCTGCACTTTTTTGATCCGGTCGGCCAGCACCACGAACTTGCGATAGACCTCATCCAGTTCGCGGCGGTCAAACTGATGTCCTAATTGCTCGCAACGCAGACGAACGCGTTGCGACCCGTGATCGCCTTGTTCGGCTGCACCGGAACCCGCGTTATCTCGGCCAACATCTGGCTCGAAGCGTAAATGTGCTCGCCCGCCACGCCCGTCTCGTACGGATACCGGTCCGGACGCACTCGCATCGCCATCACAATTTCTTCCAGCGAAGCGTTGCCCGCGCGTTCCCCAATTCCATTGATCGTGCACTCGACCTGCCGCGCTCCCGCCTGCACTCCCGCCAGAGAATTCGCCACTGCCAATCCCAGATCGTTGTGGCAGTGCGTCGAGATCGTCACCTTGTCGATTCCGGCAACCCGTTCGCGCAGAATCCGCAGCAGGCGTCCATATTCCTCCGGAGTGGTATAGCCCACCGTGTCTGGGATGTTGACCGTGGTTGCGCCCGCCGCCACCACGGCTTCTACTACCTGGCAGAGAAAATCCTGGTCGCTGCGAGTAGCGTCTTCCGGCGAGAACTCCACGTCCGCGCACAACGTCTTGGCGTGGCGGACCGACTCCCGCGCCTGCTCCAGGCACTGCTCGCGCGTGATCCGCAATTTGTACCTGAGATGAATGTCGGAAGTAGCCAGGAAGACATGAATCCGTGGATGCGCCGCGCCCTGCAACGCCTGCCATGCGCGATCAACGTCGCCCCTGCAAGCCCGGGCCAAAGCCGCAATAATCGGACGCCGCACCGAAGCGGAAATCGCTTGCACCGCCTCGAAATCGCCGTCGGAAGCGATCGGGAAACCGGCTTCGATCACGTCCACCCCGAGCCGATCCAGTTGCTGGGCCAGGCGCAGCTTCTCCTGTACGTTCATACTGCAACCCGGCGACTGCTCACCGTCACGAAGCGTAGTGTCGAAAATAGTGATGCGAGGCCGATCCATGAATCGCAACCCTCCAGAAGGCTCCTTCTAGAGTAAGAATCGGCGCGACAAAAGCAAAGTTTATTATGTTTACATCATAATTAGATATAGTAATAATATTAAAGTTTCTTATGCACTCTATATTATCTATTAAAATTACGGTAGAGACGCGGCTTGCCCGCATCTCCGTTCGCGGAGAAGACGGGGGCAAGCCCCGTCCCTACCCAGAGGCTGCCTATGGACCTTTCCCAACTCGAAGTCTTCCTCACCGTTGCCCGCGAGCGCCGCTTCGGACGCGCCGCCGAGAAACTCTTCCGCACGCAATCCGCCGTCAGCCAGACCGTTCGCAAGTTGGAACTGGAAATCGGCGAACCTCTCTTTGACCGCTCCTCCCGCGACGGCGTTCTCACGGACGCCGGCCGCGTTCTCCAGGAATATGCTGAGAAACTACTCAACCTCCGTCAGGACGCGCAGGAGGCGCTGGTCGAACTCCGTGAGCTGCAAAAAGGCAAGCTGGTGATGGCCGCCAACGAATTCACCGCGCTCTACCTGCTACCCGTGCTGGCCGAGTTCCGACGCCTGCATCCCATGATCCGGATCACCGTGCGACGTTCCCTCGGAAGTACGATCCCCGACGACGTCCTCAAGCACAACGTGGAGATGGGCGTTCTTTCTTACGATCCACAGGAACCACAGCTTCGCTCGGCGGTGGTCTATCTGGATGAATTAGTGTTTGTGGCGCCGCCCGGTCACGCGCTCGCCTCGGCGGACGAGATCAGCGTCCGCCAACTGGGCGCGGAATCGTTTGTCGCGCACATTGTGAGTTCGCCCTATCGCGACAAGGTCATCGAAGCCTTCCGCCAGCACAAGACTCCCCTGCACATGGACGTCGAACTGCCCACCCTGCAAGCCATCAAGCGTTTTGTGAGTATGGGGAACGGCGTAGCGTTTTTGCCGGCAATCAGCGTGGAGACGGAGATCAATCGCGGAGAACTGGTTCGCATCCCGGTGCGCGAACTGCATTTTCAGCGGAAGCTGCGTCTTGTCCACCGCGAAGAGGCCACCCTATCGCACGCCGGACGCGCCTTCCTGAAAGTAGCCGAACAGTTTGCCAAAGAGCGCGCCGGACATTACCGCTTCCAAAGAGAGAAGCAGCCCGGCAGTTAGCATTCCGTAACCTGCGACGGCAGGCGAGCTACTTGTCCGCCATCAGGACGCCGCCGGAAGCGTAGCTTTCCTTCGACACTTCCACGAACGTCACGACGATGGCTTCCCGCCGTGCGCCGGCCTCCTCGACCATCGTGTCGGTGATGCGCTGTGCAATTTTCCGCTTCTGGTCGGCGGTGCGGCCCTGGAGCATGGTGACCTGAATTAAAGGCATGAGAGTTCTCTTCGAGTTGTCAGTTCTCAGAAAAATCTCAGCCCGGTTCTACTGAGAACCGAGAACCGGGAACTGAGAACTACTGAGCTAGTTCGTATCCCGCAAAAAAAAAGCTCAACTCAAAACGGGCGGTGTCTTCCGCGTCCGAGCCGTGGATGGCGTTGTACTCGATGCTGGTCGCCCACTTCTTGCGGATGGTGCCGTCTTCGGCATTCGCCGGGTTGGTGGCGCCCATCAGCTTGCGCAGGTCGGCGATAGCATTTTCTTTTTCCAGCGCCAGCGCCACGATCGGCCCGCTGGACATGAAGTTGGTCAGAGAGCTGTAAAACGGACGGCTGGCATGCACGGCGTAGAACTGCTCCGCTTGATGCTTGGAGATTTCCAGCATCTTCATGGCGAGGATCTTGAAGCCGTTTTTTTCGAATTGTTCAATGATGTCTCCGATCGCGTTGCGCTTGACCGCGTCCGGCTTAACGATGGTGAGCGTGCGTTGCAATGTTTTCATGAATGAGTTCTCAGTTCCCAGTTCTCGGTTCTCAGTAAAAAGCTAAATGCTAATTGCTAACCGCCGCCTTCCCGAGCGCCGCGGCCAGCGTCTCGCCGATGTCAGCGGGGGATTTCGCTACTTTAATTCCGGCTTTTTCCATGGCTGCAATCTTTTCGGCGGCAGTGCCTTTGCCGCCGGAGATGATTGCTCCCGCATGGCCCATACGGCGCCCGGGGGGCGCGGTCTGGCCGGCGATAAAGCCTACGACCGGCTTTTTCATGTTGGCCTTCACGAAGTCGGCGGCGAGTTCTTCGGCGTTGCCGCCGATTTCTCCGATCATAATGACCGCTTTGGTCTGGGGATCGCGGTTAAACAGGTCGAGCGCGTCGATGAAATTGGTTCCGATGATGGGATCGCCGCCAATGCCGATCGCGGTCGATTGCCCAATGCCGCGCTGCGTGAGCTGATGCACGGCTTCGTAGGTCAGCGTGCCAGACCGAGAAACGATGCCTACGTTGCCTTCCTTGTGAATGGATCCCGGCATGATCCCGATCTTGCACTTGCCCGGCGAAATGATCCCTGGACAATTCGGCCCGATCAAGCGCGAACGCCGGTTTTGCAGGAATTCCCAGGTGCGCACCATGTCGAGCGTCGGGATGCCTTCGGTGATGCAGACGATCAACTCAATATCGGCGTCGGCTGCTTCCATGATGGCGTCCGCGGCAAACGGCGGCGGGACGAAAATTACGGTGGCGTTAGCGCCCGTCTTGTCGGCAGCTTCCTGCACGGTATTGAAGACTGGCCAGCCTTCATGCGTAGTGCCGCCTTTGCCGGGAGTGACGCCGCCGACCACTTGCGTGCCGTATGCCGCGCAAGCCTTGGCGTGGAAGGTTCCTTCACGGCCAGTCAGGCCTTGAACGATCAACTTCGTTCGCGTATCAATCAGAATTGCCATGATTGCTCTTTTCCTTGCAAGAAAACTTTAGTAGAGACGCGGCTTGCCGCGTCTCCTGCCGGCAGCGGATGTATCTGGTGCACGCGGAGACGGGGCAAGCCCCGTCTCTACCGTTATGCCCGGGCGGCCGCCACGACCTTGTCTGCGGCGTCCTTCATCGTTTCCGCAACCACGAAGTTCCCTGTACGTTCGTTCCTTCGAGGCGCAAAACGACCGGAAGTTGCAGGTTCGTTTTTCGGGCCGCTTCGACCACTCCATTGGCCAGCGTATCCACTCTCAGAATCCCGCCAAAAATATTGATCAGCACGGCCTTTACGCTCCTGTCGCTCAGCAGAATTTCAAACGCATGCGCCACCTGTTCAGCATTCGCGCCGCCGCCCACGTCGAGAAAATTCGCCGGCATGCCGCCCGCGTACTTGATGATGTCCATGGTCGCCATAGCCAGGCCCGCGCCATTCACCATGCAGCCCACGCTGCCGTCGAGCTTGATGTAGTTGAGGTTGTACTTCGACGCTTCGACTTCGAGCGAGTCTTCTTCCGTAGTGTCGCGGAGTTCGCGCAGATCGGGATGCCGGAAGAGGGCGTTGTCGTCGAACGTCATCTTCGCGTCGAGCGCGAAGACGCGACCGTCGGTCGTCGTAATAAAGGGATTGATCTCCACTAGCGAAGCATCGGTATCGAGAAACGCGCGGTAGAGCCCTGTGAGAAATTTCACTGCCGGATTAATCTGCGCGCCTGACAGGCCCAGCGCAAAGGCAATCTTGCGCGCCTGAAACGCCTCCAGACTCATTCCCGGATCGATATATTGCTTGAGGATGGCGTCGGGATTCTCTTCCGCGACTTGCTCGATCTCCATGCCGCCCGCCGCGGACGCCATGAAAACCGGCTTACCCTCGGCGCGATCGACGAGGATTCCGAGGTAAAGTTCTTTCTGGATGGGTAGGGTCTCTTCGATGAGCAAGCGCCGAACCAAGCGCCCTTCCGGTCCAGTCTGATGCGTGACCAGCGTCATGCCCAGAATCTTGCCCGCCAGTTCGCTGGCTTCTTCGACGGACTTGGCAATCTTCACGCCGCCGCCCTTGCCGCGTCCGCCGGCATGGATCTGCGCCTTCACGACTACGCCCGTTGCACCGGCATCAAAGAGTGCTTTTGCTGCAGCCTGGGACTCGCCGCGGGTCTGCGCCACGGTTCCGCGGGGCACAGTTACGCCAAACTTCTTCAGGATTTCTTTTCCCTGATACTCATGAATCTTCATAATGATTCCAGGATTGCGAACGCGCTCGATTCCAAACTGGGAAGAACCCGCTAGCGGCTTCAGAGAGCAGTCGGCAAACTGGCAATTTTATAGGACGTTGGGCTTTTTCACCACAGAGCCACGGAGGCACAGAGAAAACTGCAATCCGATAAATGACTGCTGTCTAAAAGCAATTGAATTTCTCCGTGTCTCTGTGACTTCGTGGTGAGAACTACGGCGACGGATTCCAATTCGCCCCATTCAGCAGAATCGTCAGTGGCGGCACGTGCTCGGGTTTGACATAGCGGTTCACCAGAAAGCGTTTGCCGTCCTGGGTGACGTCGTAGGTAAAGATGTCGGTGCTGGAAATCTGCGCACGGCCGCGAATCTGAAATAGAGGCACAGCCGTTCCCGTGCCAAAACCACTCTCCGTGTTCACCGGCACGGCCGTCAGCACGCCGGTAGCTCCGATATAGAAAATTTCCCTGCTGTCTCCGCGCCAGCGCGGCTCGGTCCCGCCGCCGCGCGACACCTGCCACTTTCCCACAGCACCGGGAAAGGACGTGGCGTAGATCTCCCATGCGCCCGACTCATCCGAGGCGTAGGCTGCCCATTTTCCGTCCGGAGAAATCTGGCCGTTGGTTTCGTTGGCCTTGGTATTCAGAAAGGGAGCGCGGGTTCCGCCGGCAGCGGGCACCAGGATCAGGTAGGAGCGCATGGGAGCCTGATCCGTGCCCAGAATCTGGCGTCCGTCGGGGGACCAGGAGTTGGGAAGAAAATCGTCGGTGACGACGTGGTCCTGGAGCACCAGCTTTTCCGGCTCTAGCCCGGTTGCCCGCTTGGCAAAAATCGTCGACCCGGCGGCTGAAACCGAGCGGTAAGCGACAGTACTTCCATCCCGCGACCAGATGGCAGTCGTCTCTTCCGTGGGATCGAAGGTGAAGCGGGCATTATTGGCGCCGTTGGTATTTTCGAGCCAGATGTCGACGTTGCTGGCTTTCAAGTCGGCGACGTCCACCGCGACCCGGCTGGCTTCGGGCGAAAGGGTTGGATTCGCCACGATGGAGGGAGCGCCGACGCGGCCCAATTCCTTGCCCGTCCGGTCCATCCAGGTTAGAACGGACAAGGCCGCTCCGACACCGGTGTTGTAGATCACGGTGCCGTTGCCCGACACTGCGATCGCAACCCAGTACGTCGCGGGCTGAAAGCCGACCGCACTGGCGACGGGCGTGGTATTGCCCGATATCTGGCCGTTGGAGGGGTCAAAGGCGACGCTGACGAGTTGACGTTGACTGTCCGCAAAATACAAACGCTGCGAGTCGTAGGCAAAGCTGGAGTGAGTAGTGAGCACCAGCCTTTGCCCTCTTTCATCGGTGGATCCGAGATAGATGCCGCTGGTTCGGTCGTCCCGTGCGTTGATGAAATTGCCCGCCCAGTACAGGAAGTGTTTTCCGTCGGGCAGGAACACGGGCCAGCGGTGCGTCTGCTGCTGCAAAGTATTCTCCACGGTTAAGAACTCCTGGGTCACCGGAGCATTGCCGCTGCCGTCGGCGTTGATGCGCCAAAGGCAGGACGCGGGGTTGGGAGAATAGAGGATGACATTCCGGCTTCCCCAGGTTCCACCCCGCGCCGCCAGCACGTTGGCCAGCGGCTGCGGCGTTCCACCTGCCGCGGGGATTTTCTGTAGTTTGTTGTTGGCGAAAAATGCGATGTACTGGCCGTCCGGCGACCAGAAGGGAAA
>WNFI01175626.1_pt1 | contig 10414 bp, 9 predicted proteins | sample 5400471 | NCBI WGS metagenome assembly WNFI01 (sample SAMN13153348, study PRJNA577476) | soil metagenome | isolation source: 100 cm saprolite on Douglas fir-dominated hillslope | place: USA:California | collected 2013-09-17 | reverse complement strand
TATGGTGCGCGCGGCTACGAGCGTCTCCGTCCTCTCCTACTCATCTGCCTCATAGGCCGGAGATATCTGCTTAATCGGGTTTGAAGTGTCTGAGTCCGGGACATTGTTAGCCGGCTTGGCAGTATTGCTCCGAACCGCTGCAAATGCACTGATCACGTTGGTAACTTCCGGTTTGGTGTAGGTCATGACCTCCACCTCCTTCCTACTTCTTGATGTTTCGAGCTGCGAACAGTGTTTACAAACCAGCTCATAAAGGCATAAAGGCTCCAAAATGCTCGCACCTTATCGGGAATTGTAGGCCTTAGAGAGCGAAATTCATGAGACTCAGCCAATGCTTGAGTTCCCGCGCGCTGCCGCCCTACAGCTTTTATGAATTTACGGCCCATAATAGTGTATAATATGGTATACAATAAATGAATACCATGATGCGCCATAAACAGGAAAAATGCGGAGGCGCTCGGCGCCGAGCGCCTCCAATCCTCAGCTACTCATCAGCCTCATAGCCCGGTGACGTCTGCTTATTCGGGTTTGAAGTGTCCGAATCCGGGACATTGTTGGGCGGCTTGGTGGTATTGCTCCGAACCGCTGCGAATGCGCCGATCACGTTGGTAACTTCGGGTTTGTTGTAGGTCATGGTGTTCACCTCCTTTCTACTTTAGGGTAGTTCCCAGCTGAGAAGACCGTTTACTTCCAGACGAAAGAAGTTCCTCGTTAGTTGAATGGCGGGTTCTCCAACTTGTTTCGTCTCTCCAATTGCAGAATAGCCTCCGATCCGCGAGCGTTCTCAACCATCTTTCGACTGTCAGTGCACGCATTAGAAGTACAACAGCAACGTCCTGACCGTTTCGAGCCTTGTGTAATTCTTCGGAAAAGGCCTTTTTCTCGATGATTCCGAGAGAACTACTGACCAAATCCTGAGTCATTTGAACCAGACCGGCCCAGTCCGCCGAGATTGTTGCCAGTGGCGTGCGGCTGACAAAGGCCTTACGCTTTCTGTTTAAGAGTTCGTCGGGCACGATGCCGACGAGGGCGCGGCGCATCAGGGAACGGCGATGTCCAGGGCGGACCAATTGTTCCCTTGGAATTGCATAGATGAACTCTAGAAAACACCGATCGAGATAAGGATAGCGCTTCTCATAGGCTGGCTTTGACGGCAAGTCGTTGCACGCCAGTTGTCTTCGCAACGCGTCTAATGTTGAGATGTTGTCCTGGAAGCTTGGCGGGGGACCAAACAAAGTCACCCTAGTTTCATAACCTTGCAAGGCTGCTCGATTCCGATTGACGAAGGTGGGATTTAGCCAGGCTGGGGGGCGTTTGTGCTTGGGGACGCCCACGAGGCCCGGAGGGAAGAATCCTCGAGCAGCTTCAAACAACAGATGGAACCAAGGCCTTCTCTTGTTTAGCGCCCAAACTTTCAATTGATGTGCGAGCGTCCTGAATTGCGCTCCTGCGAGGAGATTTTCGAGTTCGGGTGTGGGCGTTGGCACGCCACCGGTAGCCTCGTCGCCTCCGATGCCTGAGAGGACAACGCGGTTTCCCTGCGAAGTCATGCAGGCAAAGAATCGTTCTTCTATTTCGGATGGACCGCCAACATCGAAGCTAGGCGTGGGCGCAAACTGATCACTATTAAACTCGAAGCTGAAAGATTCCCTTGAACCGACGTCGATGTGGCAGCCGGCCCGGCCGCGTTTGTCTTCGACTTTGGTGAAATAGGGGCGCTCATTCCAGTTCGGTTCGGAGTCGTTGAAATAGGAGATGGTATCGAGGCGCGGGGTTTCGGCAGCACCACGGGCGATGATGCTATCTGCCATGCAGACGATGGACGAAGAATCCATGCCACCACTGAGTTCGCCCAGGATGGGGCTGTCCGAACGGAGCCGACGGCGTACGGCTTGGCCAAAGATGCTGCGGAAGTGCTCTTCGTATTCGTCGTCCGTGCGATAACGGATTTTCTTGCTGGGGTCGAATTCCCAATACCTGCTGGTGGTGTGTTTTCCGGCTCGGACGATTACCGAACAAGACGGTGGGACAGAATGGATGCCAACATACGGCGTCAGATTGGCGGCGGGGAAGGTTGAGAACCAGCCCGCGATATATTCTTCTTCAAGCGCGAAGCTATTTCCAGCAAAGAGGACCAGCGGATCGAGGATAGTGCTCCAACTCACCTGGGCTTTGTCAATCCAGAAGTAGAGATTACGCGTGCCAATGGGGTCTTTGGCCAGGACCAGGGAGCGGGAGTTTGCATCCCAGATCGAAAGTGCCCAGTCGCCAATCAACTTGGGGAAGCAATCGCTACCCCACTCTTCGTAAGCTGCAGCGACGATGGAAACGTCCGTGGAATTGATCGTTAGAACATCTCTCAAATAACGGATGAGTTCTGCACGATTGTCCAACCGGCCGTCCCATGCGATGACGGCGCCTGACTCCGTGACACGAGGTTGCGTTTCCCTGCGCGATTCCTTCGTTGTATGGAACGCGCGATACAGGATTGTGATGCCCGTCTTCGCGTAGGATCCGCTATCATCCGGGCCATACGGGTCGATGACCGACTTCACCTTTTCGAGGTAATCCATATCCACCGGTTTACCGTCGAGATTCCATCTTCCGAACTGAACGCTCATGTTTGTTTCCCATCGGCTCCCGTTTGCGGTTGGCCCGTGTTAGCACCGATCCAAGACTGCGTACATTTCAGGCGTGTACGGCTTGTCGTTGACGACACGGCCGTTCACTTCGACCCAGGCGTGAGCCTTAAACGGCATGTGCTGCGCGCCTATGACCATCTGTGCGGGGATGCCGTTTCTCTTCAGGAGGCAAGCTGTGGCCGCTGATCGCTGCAGACACAGCGCTTCTTTCCAATACCAGATACATGCCATGTCCACGGCGGAGCAGATGCGTTCGATGGCACCGGGAGCAGGCAACTGCTTTCCGACTGGACATTTCCGAACCTTGTCGTGGAGCGCCGCGAAATTGCCACGAGCCAAGTAGAGATCGAAATGGATTAGCTTCAAGTACGCTTTGAGAACGAGAAATGACATAGCTAAGCCCTCTCTTTCTACACGGGTAGTTCCAACTGATCACAGAGGAAAGCCATTCGGTCCGTCAGTGCTTCAATCCGCTCGCCCAGCGGGAGCACGGGGGAATGCCCGCGAAACTTGCTGTAATCGAGAAAGATCGGGTGTTCGGAAATATTCGCCGCCTGCAGCCGGGCGGTCATCTTGCGGGCGTGGAGCGGATTGCAGTTCCGGTCGGCGTCGCCAGAGACAATCATTATGGCGGGATAAGCCACGCCTTGCCGAACTTGATGATATGGAGAGTACTTTGAGAGGGCGGCAAAATCGTCTGGGTCGTCCACAGTGCCGAGCTCTTCTTTCCAGACGTGGGTGTTGTCGAAGAGGTGGTATCGAAGCATGTCCAGCATCGGAACCATGCAAACCACTGCTCGAAAGAGATCTGGCCGTTGCGTTAGAGCTGCTCCTACCAGCAGACCAGAATTCGAGCCACCGAAGATGGCGAGCTTCCCAGGAGAGGTTCTGCCGGTTTTTATGAGCCATTCGGCGGCGGAAAGGAAGTCATCGTATGCAGTCTGACGGTTTCGGCGCTTGGCGGCGTTGTGCCATTCAACGCCGAATTCCGATCCGCCACGAATGTTCGGAAGCGCAAAGAGGCAGCCGCGTTCCATGAGGAAGGCGACAAAGATGCTGAACTGTGGCGTCATGGAAACACCGTAGCCCCCGTATGAGGTCATGATGGTCGGACTACAATCACTTTGCAGAATGTCCCGACGGCCAACGAGATACATGGGAATTCTTGTATTGTCCTTTGACGTGTACCAAACCTGTGAATAGTCGTAGTCTGTGGGATCAAATGGGATACTTCTTTCAGCCCATAGCATGCGCTCATTGGTTTTTGTGGAGTATCGGGAGATTTTGACGGGCTCGGTGAACGATTCTGTTTCGAGGAGCAGTTCGTCGCTGTCTGGCGAACCACCAACCATGCGAAGAGTTTCATCACTTCGAATCGGCATCTCGCCTAATTCTTTGCCGGAGAAATCAAAGCTCCGGACGTGGTGCGTCATTTCCTTCATGTAGGAGACAAAAATCCGGTCGCCGACAACAAGCCAATCATCGATCGGGGTGTCACTCGCCGGAACTACATCAACCCACTCATGCTCCCCGTTGTCGCGAAGCCGGATTTCGACGATACGGCGATTTGGAGCACCGCGGTCTGTGATCGCGAGAATCCTGTCGTCGACCAATCGCAGGCCAATGCTGTAGTCGATTCCATTGAAAATTTGTCTTGTTAGGGGTTCTCCTTCGAATGGCTTTAGGTAAACATCTGTGAGAGTTTTCTCAAGGAATCGATACACGAACAAGAAGAGGCGCTTGCTGTCAGAAAGAAGACCTAGCCACATTTTCTCGTCCTCGCCCGCAAAGAAAATCTCTTGGTCTTCGCTGAATGATGTCCCCAGAACGTGACGGTAGACGGCGCGATAGAAGGGGCGCCTCGCGTTTAGAGCTTCATGGACAAAGTAGAAACTCTCGCTATCCGGCGAGAAGGCAAATCCCCTTAGGTACCCGCAGGGAAGGAGATCGAGGAGGCGCTTTCGGGTTTCGATTTCGAGCAACTCAAAGGTCCCAGTTCTCTCCCCCCCTTCCTTCACTTCATATAAAAGCAATCGACCGTCAGGTGAGATTCGAAGCGGTTTTACTGCGGTGTGTTCGCCCGTTGCCCTTTCGGCAGGATCGATCAGAAGTTGATCCTCGCCGTGTGCACCGTCACGCATATAAATGCAAGGCTGCTCCTGGCCAGGATGGAGTTTTCGGAAGAAGTAGCGATTACCGACCCTTAACGGAGATGCCATGAATCATCTCGGTCACCGGCTCGACAGGGGAGAAAGTTGGCGGTGTCATCAGTTGAGGCCTTCATCTCTCCACCGCTGAATGGAATCCGCTTGTCGCTTGATACGCCGCGTGCGCTCAGACAAATAGGTTGGAGATTCGCGGTTATTCAGCCTATTCGGATCGCACCAGATATTGCCCGCAACTGAGTAGGCGAAAATTCTCTCACGTTTCTTCATTGGACCGATGAGAGGTACGTCTATTACCGTCAAGGCTTCTCTCACTGTCATCACGCATTGTTCGTGGTAAACAGTGTGCATCGAGAAGAAGTACCAGTTACCCTCTTTGAGAAGCCCAGATACCCCGTCAATACCGACAAGCTCTTCAACAGGTTTCTTAATTGGTTTGCGGACGGAGATGGCGTCCGGATATGTTCGCGCAAAATAAAGTTGGTCTTGGAGCCACCCTCCCCTATGTGGGAAATGCGAACCCTCAAACGAACAGTAACGGTTTGTGCCTGCAACTCCACACAGAATGTGGGTCACTGCCTCAATTTGAGTCCGCAGCGGAAGAGTTCCACTCACCGTCATTTGTTAGCCTCCAGGGCAACGACCAATCACATGCGGACTTTCGCGAGCGGTACAAGCAACGTCGAATCGTCCGGCTTCAAAATTATTTGGCACAACGGCGTGCCACTGTGTGAATAGCCTCTAGTCAGTGACCTCAAAAGCTGTCGCACAACAGCCTCAATCTATATTTCTTGTTCATTTCGATCCTTCATCATTCATCGTTATTGGTGCCGCAGATTGCGCATTAGACCAACCGTTCCGATGCTACTTCCTGGACCCTTAGCCCTGGAAAACGGGTTGCAGGAGCCATGAGGCTTGCAAGCCGGATATAAGCTCGCCGAGTCTGGACTTAAGGTTAGGTATGTGTTGTGTTGTGTACTGATCGCAAAACGCTCCATGGATTTCTTGATCTGAGCGCTTCATCAGCAAACATTGCAGCATCAAAAGCCAAGGCTCAGGGAAGCGAACTCCCAAAACTCCCATTTCCGAGAGTTCACGAACCCAAGTTACAATTGTAGTTATCGGGTCTCGCGAAGGATATCGCCGCTCTATTAGATTGAGAATCGCAGGGCGCTCCGGAATATTGAGCAATAGAGCCAGAAAGAATTGCAAGTCGCTGTTGGTGACCCACTCGCGGATCGCAACGATCTTGTTGGTTCTTTCAACCTGAAGCAGCGCCGGTTGCAGCGCATCAATGAGCTTTCCGTGCTTTACTCTGGCGGTCAGAAGCAGATCCTGCCGTTCATCTTCATCTTCAATCAACTCAAAAGTCGAGAGGAGAAATTGGAAAACGGAGTACGCATCTTCCGTTCCGAGTATGTGACGTGCAATTTCGCCGTATTCAGCGCGTTTGCCGCAGATCAAAAGCATTCTTAGCAGCTGAGTTCGACGCTGCACAGAGGGAACAATAGCAAATGAGTCGTATGCGATTGTCGGTGGAAGGTAAGAGTATTGCGGCTGCTTGTTTGCCTCGCCTAGCGTCCGAACCACCACTGTTAAGCTCGGTCGATCAAGGTGAAACGTGGAATGAATCAGCTGTTTGCCAGCGATAATTGTGCGCGAATCCCCTTTCCGCAGGAGCTCAGCTTTCTTGAGGGAAACCCGACCCAATGCCAAACGCATCGCTAGTTGTTCTGAAGGCTCAAACTCCCATAAACACTGCAGGCTGGAACCGTGCATGACATGGAACGCCCCTGAAAAAGAGTGTTGATGTATTGCGGGAATACCTTGAACCCAAAAGAGTACCTCAATGCGAAAATCACGACCGCTATACACCGTTAGCGGTGGCTGCCCGAATTTCGCGCTAAGGTCTGCTTGCCCTGGCAATCGGTCACAGGTTAGAGCCCATTTCGCGACGTCCCAGAATGTAACATGCTGATCAGGAGGTAGTTCAGAGAGCCCGAGGCTCGCTACTTCGGCGAAGTCCTCTTCGTTGTAGTTTCGTCTTGGAGGCCGTCGGGATCGACCGCCAAGTGAGGGCGGCTAAGCCAGCCTGTCACGAGGTGGCCTTCAGGATCGCCCTCTTGACTCCGAGCGAACCACCATTCAAGGACGTTGCCGCTATTTTTAAGTTTTCCAAACAGGGTATCTGCAGCTTTCCAATCGGTGATGCATTGGATCCCCTTCGCGAGCCGTAGAGCCTGGTTTACCAGCGCGAACGAGTGCTCTTGTTTCAGGTACGTCGAAAGTAGTTCATCAAACGAGGCACACGAAGCATCCGCGATCTCACCCCGCCTCAAAAGGTAGGCGAGGTTCAACGCGGCAATGCCATTGCCTTGACGAAGTGCCTCTTGAAACAGAACGCTAGCTTCCTTAGCAAGTCCACGGCGGGCCTTTGTCGTCATCGCGGTAAGTGACCTTTGGTACAGATGAAGGCCGACCTCCAGCAAATGGTCTGCATTGGTGGCTCCCGCGCGTCGTAGCCAACGAAGACCTTCCTCGGGGTCTTGGTTCAGGCCCCAACCAGAAAGCAGATAGGTACCTAGCTTTATCATTGCGATCTGACTACCTTCTCGAACAGCTTCGCGCAGCAAGCGTTCACCCTGGTCATGATCAGGCGCCAGGCCATTACCTGTTATAAGTCTGGTTCCGAGGTTGACCGCGGCAAGACGATGTCCGCGTTCAGCGGCAGTGCGGAGCAATCGTTCACCTTCCGCGAAAGATCCAGGTGTTTCATTTTCATCGAGCTCGTACCCTGCAAGCTTTTCCATGGCGAAGAGATTGCCCAATTCAGCGGACTTCCTGAGCCACGCGAGTCCCTCATCGAGTGATTTCGGGACCCCATCACCCGTCATCAGTCGCAGCCCTAGCTTCTCCATTGCGTACAAGTCGCCGTCTTGAGCCCGGTTTCGAAGCCATCGTTCGCCCTCGCCTGCTGAGCTCTCGAGCCATCCACGGAAGGTCGAAGCCGAAACAATGTTCTTGACCGCGAATTTCCCTTGTCTTTTCAGAAGAACGATAGAGTCCAGGCCAAGGTCTAACGTGGAAGACTCAGTGCCAGTTTCAGAATTTCTGGCGACCGTCGCGGCTGCATTCGTTACCGCCATCGAACTGAACCTCCAGAGTCAAGTCTATTTTTACGCATCCTCGAACTTGGGGTATCATTACATCGCTTCGTTGAGGGCTGGGTGGTTGGTTATATTTTCCATCTCGTTCGCGATGGTGCGGGAAGGTAGCTATTGGGTCAACTAAAAAGGGTACGCATATTCGGCCATATGTACGCAAATTCGGCCATCCTGAAGAAGCCTGGCTTTCCACACCTGTGGCGATCAGCGTGGTGATCCTTGCAAATGGTCGGCATCTAATCCCAGTCATACTGTGCCGTCCCGTCAGGCTGGCAATCGCCCAGAGTCTCCGCTAATCAAGCAGCGAAATACTAACGAACATCCGAGCAGAAAAAGACGGAAAGGAGATATGACCAACCTACGCACTGATTTCACGCTTGGAATAGAAGACCATGAGGTTTGTGCAAGTAATTCGGCAGAATGCGGCCGCGTGGATTCAGGGAGCTGCTGATCGCGATCACTGGGTCGAAGAGATTAGCCAAGGGTTGCGAGACGGTGTCTTAATCCACGGTGCGGTGAGTGAAGTGCCGTGCGCCACTACAGTACTCAGCCACGATGTGGCCACCACCAAAGAGCTTGTACTTGTAGGTCGTGAGGCCTTCGATCCCGACGGGGCCTCGTGCATGAAGCTTGCTTGTGCTGATGCCCAGTTCGGCCCCAAGCCCATAACGGAAACCATCGGCAAAGCGCGTTGACGCATTATGATAGACGCCCGCCGCATCAACCTCATTCATGAAACGACGCGCGGCTTCACAGTCTTCTGTGACTATGGTTTCCGTGTGACCGGAGCCGTAGCGATGAATATGACTAATAGCCGCGAGTAGGTCGTTCACAATCTTGACCGACAGAATCAGGTCGGAATACTCCATTGCCCAATCGTGTTCGCTAGCGTAAGAAATTGGTAAGTCTCTAAGTATTATACTACTTAGGGAACAACAGCGCATTTCTACTCCCGCAGCTATTAGGTTTGCGGCGATGCGGGGCAAGACTTCTCTAGCGATGTCTTGATGGACCAACAGGGTCTCTGCTGCATTGCACGCTGCAGGGTACTGGACTTTCGAGTCGAATGTGATTCTGAGAGCTTTCTCGACATCCGCAGCTCGGTCTACATACACATGGCAGACTCCCCCGCCATTTCCCAGTACCGGGATGTGAGTATTCTTGGCAACAAACTCTACTAGGTCACGTGAGCCACGCGGAATGACGAGGTCCACATCACGATCCAGCGTCAACAGTTCCATCACGTCCGATCGCGTATGAAGAAGGCAGAGCGAATCCCGGGGGACTGCGGGGAACCCAGAGAGGCATTCACGCCAGATTTCCACGAGAGCCTCGTTCGTATGGGAGGCCTCCGCCCCGCCCTTAAGGAGCACGGCGTTTCCTGATTTCAGCGCCAGAGCGCACACCTGTGGCACCACGTCCGGTCGAGATTCAAAAACAATGCCGATAACCCCAAGAGGACAAGATTCCTTGTAGAGCACTAGTCCTTCATCGAGTTCCGTAACGGAGAGTCGGCGGCCCAGAGGATCGGCCAGCCGAGCAACATCCCGGACACGCGCAGCTATTTCCTGGATGCCACGCTCGCTGACTTTGAGCCGGGAAAACATCGCGGACGACATCATTCCGGCCTCCACAGCAGTTTGCGAGAGCTGACAATCGCATTCATTTGCTTCGAGGATTTTCTGACTGTTGTTCTCGATCGCCTTCGCAACCGACATTAGAATTTCATTCCGACTCTCGTTCGGAACCTTGACAAGTGCGCGAGAGGCGTTTCGTGCCTGGCTGGCTAACTCCCGGACTGTCCGTTCCGATCGGTCTTTGGAGGCGTAGATCATGATTTCTGTAACAACACAATGTTATCCCGTCTCACGAGCATGGGTGATGAAACACATTGCTGTCCTTCGCTGGAATCGGGGCTTCTCCCTCGAAGGACCTGCTCCATTTCGTGGCTCGCGCAATGCGCGATGCCTCGAGCAAACTCGCGGCCGTCGCGATCCACGATACTCACCACGTCCATTGACGCGAAGTGGCTTTCGATTCGCACAACTCCTGATACGAGCAGGCTGGCCTTCCCCTGCGTGATGGCTTGTTGAGCCCCCCGATCCACGATCACGCGTCCTCGAACGTCTGCTGCGTGGGCAATCCACCGCCTTTTTCCTCGGATCCGTTTTGATGGCAGAAAGGCGGTGCCGATTCGTTCGCCAGCAAAGATACGGTTCAGAATGTCCCTTTCCTGTCCATTTGCGATCAAGGCAATTCCGCCGCAATCCATTGCTATCTCAGCCGCCTCAAGCTTCGTGACCATACCACCGCGCCCGTTCGGCGACGGGCCGGCAGCCAATGCCTTTAGCTCTGTCGTGATCTCATCAACGAGCCGGATCACCTCGGATCGACTTTCACGGTGAAGATGCCCAACTGTTCCTGACCCTCCTCTTTGGAGTAA